>Ga0194131_10002474_pt1 | contig 30262 bp, 33 predicted proteins | sample TA2KigO120mmetaG_FD_148631 | JGI IMG/M metagenome (GOLD analysis project Ga0194131, IMG submission 148631) | Freshwater microbial communities from Lake Tanganyika, Tanzania - TA2015053 Kigoma Offshore 120m | ecosystem: Environmental > Aquatic > Freshwater > Lake | place: Tanzania: Lake...
CGAGGAACAGGCAAGCGCTAGCTCCGAAGGATCGAAGCCAAAATGATCCGCCGCGCCTGTGATCACGATCGGGATCGCTTGGAACGGCTTGACCGCGGAGCGCGGGTAGACCGGCTCATCGACCGCACCCCATGACGCAGCAACCTTTCCATCCGCATCAATGACGACCGCACGCACACGGTGCAAGCTCTCGATCAGCGCGCCGCGCGTCACCTCGACGATGAATGGGTCGTTGCGTCGCATCCATGCCTCGTTGATCGCGTGAGCCTTGCATGGTGCGCCGCACATCGGCAAGCTCAGCTCATGCGAGGCTATTTCGGCATCGGAGTCGAAGGCATCAGCAAGGCGATGAACCTTGGCAATTTGCGCCGCTCGGCCCATGCCTTCGGTGCGCGCTTCTTCTTCGCCATCAATGCCGCGGTCGACCCCGAGGCCGAGGCCGTATCGGATACGGCACATTCCCCGGGGCATGTGCCGTTCTATCGCTTTGCCAGCGCGGCTGACCTCGTGTTACCGGAAGGTTGCAAGCTTGTCGGTGTCGAGCTTCTGGACGAGGCGATCGAGCTGCCGAGCTTTCCGCATCCACAGGCGGCCGCTTATGTGCTGGGGCCGGAGCGCGGGCGCCTGTCGCCAGCCTTGCTCCAGCGCTGCGACCACGTCGTGCGTATTCCGACTTCATTCTCGATCAATGTCGGCGTTGCGGGCGCGATCGTCATGTATGACCGGCTGATCGCGCTTGGCCGCTTCGGCGTGCGCCCAACAAATCCGCGCGCGCCGGCCGAAGCACGCGCTGTTCACATTTTCGGCGAGCCTCTAAGTCGCCGCAATCGTTCAGCATAAATTGAATGCGACCCCCTTTTCCAAGATTCGCGGTTCCGCTAAACATTCGCTCCCACCGAGGCGCACCATGTCCCTAAGCACCTGTGTCCGTTTCACGAAGTTTGCTGTCATCGGCCTAGCGCTGGCCGGCGTGGCCACGTGGGCGACGCCCTCAATGGCTCAGGACGTGCTCGCCACGCACGGCGATTGGACGGTCTATAGCTATGTCGAGAGCGGCAATAAGGTTTGCTATGTGGGCAGCCGGCCCGCGAAGGAAGAAGGCACCTTCAAGAAGCGCAGCGACGCGTTTGTGCTCGTGACGCTCCGCGCCAGCGGCGAGGAGGTGAGCATCACCTCGGGCTATCCTTATAAGGACAAGGCGGTGGTCGATGTCGATATCGGGGCGAGCAGCTTCACGCTGTTTACCCGGGAAGCCTGGGCTTGGGCGCAGAACGAAGCCGGCGATCGCGAGCTGATTGCCGCCATGGTGCGCGGCAACAACATGGTGGTGAACGGCCAGTCGCAGATCGGGACAACCTCGAAGGACACCTACTCGCTGAGCGGGTTTTCCGCGGCGCGCAAGGCGATGACCGAGGCCTGTGCCTGAAACCCAGGCCTTCCCGCCGCCCGGCAAGGTGGAATTGCCGCCCTGACCGTCGTATACCAGCGCCATGGCGCTGGAGCGGCCCCCTGAGAACGAAGCGAGTCCATCGCGCAGAAGCCTGATCGGCCTGACGCGCGATGAGCTTGCGGCCGAGCTGATCGGCTTCGGCGAGCGGCCACAGGCGGCGCGCATGCGGGCCCGACAGCTCTGGCATTGGATCTATCACCATGGGGCGAAGACCTTCGAGCCGATGAGCTCGATCGCGCGCCCGATGCGGGATGCCCTCGCCGCGGCCTACTCCCTGGACCGACCCGTGATCGCGCGCGAGCAGCGCTCGATCGATGGCACGCGCAAGTGGCTGCTGCGGTTTGACGACGGCCAGGAGGCCGAGACCGTCTATATCCCCGAAGAGGACCGGGGCGCGGTGTGCATTTCCTCGCAGGTCGGCTGCGCGCTGACCTGCAAGTTCTGCCACACCGGCACCCAGCGCCTGGTACGCAATCTGGGGGCGCGGGAGATCGTCAGCCAGTTCCTGGTGGCGCGCGATTCTTATGGCGAGTGGCCCTCGCCGAGCGGCGAGCGGTTGCTCTCCAACATCGTGATGATGGGCATGGGCGAGCCGCTGCTCAATTTCGACAATGTCGCGAAGGCGCTCACCATCATCATGGACTCCGAGGGCATCTCGATCTCGCGCCGGCGCATCACGCTTTCGACCGCCGGTGTCGTGCCGCTGATGGAGCGCTGCGGCGAGGAGCTCAACGTCAACCTGGCGGTCTCGCTTCATGCCGTGACCGATGAGCTGCGCGACGAGATCGTGCCGATCAACCGGAAATACCCGATCGCACAGCTGATCGAGGCCTGCCGGCGCTACCCCGGCGCCAGCAACGCCCGGCGCATCACGTTCGAATATGTGATGCTCAAGGGTGTCAATGATTCGCCGGCGGACGCCAAGGCGCTGGTCAAGCTGATCGCCGGCATCCCGGCCAAGATCAATTTGATTCCGTTCAACCCGTGGCCCGGCGCGCCCTATGAATGCTCGACCGACGAGGCGATTGCGCGCTTTGCCGGGATCGTCAATCGCGCGGGCTATTCCTCGCCGGTGCGCACGCCGCGCGGGCGCGACATCCTCGCGGCCTGCGGCCAGCTCAAATCGGCGAGCCAGCGCGCGCCCCGGCGAAACTCGGCCGGTGAGCGCGCTGCCGACGCGCCGGCCGGCACCTGAGCAGGCGATGCACCCGATCTACTATCTGGTGTTCATCGGGCCGGTCGTCCTCATCCCGATGTGGCGCATCTATGCGCGCACCGGCCTGCCCCGGGTGCTCTCGCTCCTCGTGCTGATCCCGATCGCGGGGCCGCTCTTCACCGGCTGCATCCTCGCCTTCGCGCGCTGGCCCAAGGAGCCGAGCCCATGAACGGCGACGGGCCCGGCGCCGGTGGCATACTCCTGCTGCTGCTGTTCATCCTGATCGCGGTCGGCTATTTCGCCTGGTGCTGCGTGCGCATCTTGAACCGCGCCGGGCACAACCCACTCTGGGCGCTGCCGATGTGCATCCCTGGCGTCAATCTGGTGCTGATCTGGATGTTCGCCTATGCGCGCTGGCCACGCTTCGAGGCCCGCGCGCCGATTCCGCCCGAAGAGAACCGCTACATGCCGCCGCGGGCCTGAGGTGCCGCGGACTTAGCGGCAAATCGCCTTGAGCGCCTGCCAATCCGCCGCATCGAGCGCGGGTGTCGCGTTCGGCACGGTGACGGCGCGAGCGCGGTTTCCCCGCTCTTCGGTCGGCGGGTGAGACGAGAGCCACCAGGCGCCGGTGGCGCCATCGCCTTGCCCGCGGATCGAATCGAAGAAATCAGCGAGGCCCTTGGTCGAAATCCCCGCTTTGGCCAGGAGATCAAGCGCGATCGCGTCGGCCTCGGCCTCATCCGCACGGCTGTAGGACGAGCCGAGCGCGACATCGGCGACGCTGGTCAGCACGGAAGCGCCGGGCACACCTCCGATCAGCACATCGACAAAACCGGTGGTGCCGCGCTCGCGGAGCCAGCGGCGGAGCGCATGACGCTTGATCACATGGCCCACTTCGTGCGCCAGGATGCCGGCGATCGAATCCGGCTCGTTGGCGTCGTCCAGGAGGCCGCTGAAGACGACGATATGGCCCCCCGGCGCAGCGAACGCGTTCGCGATCGGCACTTGCACCACGCGGACCTTGAGATCGAGGCCACTCGATGGACCGAGGGAAAGGCGCGCGAGCAAGCGGTCGAGCGCGGCGCGGCCCTCGCGCGACTCGCAATAGCGCGCGGGCTTGCCCGAGAACATGTAGGGCACGGCCTCCGCGACGACCTCGCCGATCCTGCGCTCGGTCTCCTTCGGGATGAGGTGCACGCCGAGCGCTGCGAGGTTGGGCACGCCATAGAAAATGAAGAAGCCGCACACCGCGACGAAGGCGGCGACGAGCCCGAGCCGGCCCTTCCAGTTGCGCGACTGCGGGCCGCGGCGCAAATCCGCGATGCGCTGCCTGATCAGGTATTCCAATGTCGGGTTGTCGATGATGACCCGTGATTCCGGCGCGTCCTTGGGCACGAGCACGAGACGGTCGTCCGCGACCTGCCCGGCGCTACGCCACAGATCCCGGAGCGCCCATGCCTTGACCGTTCGATTCTCAGCGTCGAGCAGTTCGAGGCGCTCTGGCGTGAATTGTGCCTCGAGCGTGCGTCCCTCCGCGCTCTGCCCATCGAAATAGCGCGCGACTGTCATGGCTAGAGCCCGCCCACGTCGAGCGCATCGGCCAAGCCCTCGCCGAACCGACGCGGCCTGACCGGACTCTGGCGGATCACGGCGGCGTCGAGCCGGCCCTCAAGGCTCAGCGCCTCGCCGATCGCGCGAAGCTCCCGATGCAGCAGAAACTGCTGCACGATGCCGAGCACTAAGAGCACGAGAACGGCTTGAAGAAGGGGCTGCACCCAGGGCGGAATCTTCGAGCGGTCGGCGAGGCCATAGCCGAAGGTGTCTGCACCGATGAAATAGATCAGCAGCCAGTTCGCGAGCACGCTGACCCCGATCACCAGCACGATCGCCAGCACCACGGGCCAGAAGTAGATCTTGAGCACCCGCCAGCCGCTGATCACGACGGTTGGCGCGACCGTGCCGAGTCGGGTGCGCGCGACGATGTGACGAAGCTCGGCCGCCCGATACCAGGCATAGGACATGAAGAGTGTCGGCCCGAGCAGCAGCCAGCACAGGAACCAGCGTGGCATCAGCCGCCAGGGCGAGCCCGAATCATCGTCGTAGGTCAGCTGCTGGTCGCCGACCCAGGTGTGGCGCATGCGATAGCGATAGAGACTCTTGTTGCGGAACGGCAAGGTGAGGCCCGCGGTCGCGATTGGGAGCACGGTCCAGCCGAGCCAGCGCAACATGTAGCCGAAGGCCGAGCCGTCTTGATGGAAGCGCAAGCCGCGCCACGTCGTGCGCGACAGGCGGAAACGCCGCGCGCGAAATGCCGCGAGCTGGCCGAGGATGAAGATCAGCACGAAGGCGCCGGCCTGGTAGAGCGGCGCGAACGGAGGTGCGCTGAAGGAGAGCAGGTCGATCGCAAGGCCTAGCGCGACGAACACGGGCACGAAGATCGCGCCGGTCGCGAACAGCCCGACCATCAGCTCGTCCGGCCGGCCCATATATTCGAGCCGGTCGCCCGCGAAGCTCACATGGTTCCAGAGATAGCGGCGGTAGCGCGTGCGCGCCCAGAACCGGTTGAGCCCGAGCGTCACCAGACCAAGAAACGCGTTGCCGATCACTAGGCCGAACACCTCCCGCCCTCGACCGTCATAGGCGAGGGCCGGTCGGCGATGGCTCGCGTCCGGCGGCGCCGTGGGCAGGGCCGTGGGGTTGTAGAGGTCTTCAGGCACGTCAGACACCGCGCTCATATGCACTTATAAGTTGTATTATTGTAGTTTATTCACATCTATTTGGCGAAAGGCAAAATGGGCTCCGCGCGGGTTCCGCCCGGCTTGAAGGCGCGCCCCCTTCCCCTATACTCCGCCGCTTCACGCGAAAAGGGGGGTCCCCATGTCCGGCGCCAAGCCCGTCAAGAAGGTCGTGCTCGCTTATTCGGGCGGCCTCGACACCTCGGTCATCCTGGTCTGGCTGAAGGAGACCTATGGCTGCGAGGTGGTGACCTTCACCGCCGACCTCGGCCAGGGCGAGGAGCTCGAGCCCGCGCGCGCCAAGGCGCAGATGTTCGGCGTGAAACAGATCTTCATCGAGGACCTGCGCGAGGAGTTCGTGCGTGATTTCGTGTTCCCGATGTTCCGTGCCAACGCGCTCTATGAGGGCACCTATCTGCTCGGCACCTCGATCGCCCGGCCGCTGATCGCCAAGCGCCAGATCGAAATCGCGCGCGCAACCGGGGCCGACGCGGTGGCCCATGGCGCGACCGGCAAGGGCAATGACCAGGTGCGCTTCGAGCTGACCTATTATGCGCTGAAGCCCGACATTCGTGTGATCGCGCCCTGGCGCGAGTGGACGCTGAACTCGCGCACCGCCCTCCTCGACTATGCCGAGAAGCACCAGATTCCTATCGCGCGCGACAAGCGCGGCGAGCCGCCCTATTCCACCGACGCCAACCTCCTGCATATCTCGTACGAAGGGAAGGCGCTGGAGGATCCGTGGGAGGAGCCCGCTTCCGACATGTTCACCCGCTCGGTCGCGCCCGAGGAGGCGCCCGACAAGCCGACCTATGTCGAGATCGAGTTCGAGGCCGGTGATCCAGTCGCGGTCGACGGCCAGCGCCTCTCACCGGCGAAGCTGCTCACCCGACTGAACGAGCTCGGCGGCGCCAACGGCATCGGCCGCATGGACATCGTCGAGAACCGCTTCGTCGGCATGAAGTCCCGCGGCGTCTATGAGACGCCGGGCGGCACGGTGCTGTTCCATGCCCGCCGCGCGGTCGAAAGTCTCACCCTCGATCGCGGCGCCATGCATTTGAAGGACGAGCTCATGCCGCGCTATGCCGAGCTCATCTATAACGGCTTCTGGTACACGCCCGAGCGCGAGATGCTGCAGGCGCTGATCGATGAAAGCCAGAAGACGGTCACCGGCACCGCGCGGGTGAAGCTCTACCGCGGCTCGGTCATGGTGGTCGGACGCAAATCACCCAAGAGCCTCTACAAGCAGGACATCGTCACCTTCGAGGCCGATACGGTCTACAACCAGCGCGATGCCGAAGGGTTCATCAAACTGAACGCGCTGCGATTGCGGCTGCGTCGGTAGCAACCCTTCCGCCCGCAATTCCTCTTTGTCGTCATGGCCCGGCTTGACCGGCCCATCCATCGTCGAGCGTGCTCCATAGCAGCCTTCGGCTGCTACGCTTCCACCCACCACCCCAAGCCCCTCCGCCCTCTCCAGGGCGGAGGGGTTATTCTGCTACGAACGGTCTCCGATCCAGGAACCGATCCAACACATTCCGCGTGATGCGCGAGACGTTGTTGTCGCACTCATTCCAGATCATCGAGCCGGCCCAGGCGATCGAGCCGGTGGAAAACACCGCGCCGCCGTTCAGCGTCTCGAAGAAGGCGAGGTCGGCGCGGATGGCGGCGTTCTCAGGCCCGGTCGTGCCCGGATAGTTGAAGAAGATGTCCTCGACCACGAGGACATAGGTGTCGCTGTGATTCTCGGACGAGGCCAGCGTGAGCGTGTGCGGCGGCGAGCCGTAATAGCGGTCGACCCGATCGATCTCGAGCCCGGCCGCGCCGCCGCCGATGAAGCCGAAATCGCCGATCACCTCGTCCTTGCCGAGACCATCGAAGATCCACGACGCGCGCGGATTAAAGCTGTCGGGCTGGCGCCTATAGGGGCTCGAGAGCTCGAGCCCGTGGCTGGCGAAGCCGACGCCCGTGATCACGTTCGGGCCGGTGCGTGCCTGGCGCCGCCAGAGGCCGCCATATTCACCGGTGAAGCCCATATAGGCCTCGCCGTTCAGGGGCTCCCAGGCGCGGCTGCCGCCCTCAGGGCGCCGCACCTCGATCACGCCGGGCAGGGTTTGATGATAGGCGATGCGCCAATAGAAGCCGTTGCCGCCGAGATACATCAGGCGCCCGCCCGTTTGCGTGAACGCCTCGATCGCGTCGTACATCGACTTCGAGAGATATTCTGGGTGTGTGCCGGTGAGGAGCACGTCATAGGGGCGGAGCGCATCGAGCCCCTCCTGGTGCAGGTCTTCGTCGGTGATGACGTCGTAGTCATAGTTCAGGCGCTCGAGCCAATGGAGGATGTGTGTGTCGGCGTTGAACTGCCAGATCTGCGAGCCGGCGCCGCCATTCACGCTCTGCACGCGCGGGCGCATGTTGAGGAGCGGCCGGAGGCGCGAGGACGTCGCCACGCCCGTGCCGTCGGCGTGATAGTCGTAGAGCGAGTGGCCGTATTCGCGGTGCTCGTTCAGGAAGACCGCGTGGGGAAACAGCTCGGTCGCACGCCCGATCAAGGGCTCGATCAGCCAAACGTTCGTCGCGAAATGCTCATTGCCATAGGCCATGTAGCTGGCTGAGGGGAACAGCCAGGCGATTTTCTGCTCCGCGCCGCCCTTCGGCCGCACCACGAACGGGATGTACTCGACATCCTCGCCCGCGCTCAGCTTCGCGGCATAGACGCCGCTTTTGAGATCGTCGGGCACCGTGAGCGTGAAATCGACGTCCCAGCACGCGTCATAGAGATCATCGTCATGAAAGTGGATCGCGCCATAGTGCGAGGGCGCATGGCGCCAGCACATCTCATCGCCCGTCCAGTTCCAGCCGGTGACGCCGCGGAGCGGCAGGTTGACGCAGACACCGTCGAGCCGATTGCCCGAGACGTCGCGCGCGATCGTGGCGGTGATATCGGCGGCGAAATCCCAGGCCGCGACGACGTCGCGCGCGAGCGTGAGCGGCACGGGCAGGGCAATGAGCGCTTCCATCTCGGCGCGCTCGAGCACGCGGCGCGCGAGGCGTGGCGCATCGATCTTGCCATTATAGAGCCCGCCAGCCCTGATGCGGCGCAGCGTGCTCGCGCTCTCATGCCAGCCCGCGATCATGAGCGGCGCGTCGTTCGGCTTCGGACGCACGCCGATCACGGTGTCGATCACCGCGCGATCATCGATCGTGGGATACGGGTGCCGCGGCTCCTGATAAATGCGCACGCGACCGGTCGCGCCGTCGAAGCTCGCCGCGACGAAATACCACTCGCGCGCCAGCATGGCCTTGCCCGCGCTCACCGTGACGACGCGCTCGCCATCGCCGATGCGGAGCGCCGCCGCACCCTGCTCATCGATGATCAACGCGAAGCCCGAGCGCGTCGAAGCATCCAATTTCGTGATGAGGCCCTGCCCGCCCTTCATCGGCGTGGTCGGCCAGATCATCGCCTGCAAAGAGAAACTCGTCAGCGCGTGTGGCATCGAATCGTCTGCCACCCAGATGAACGAGCCCATCTCGATGCCTTGCGGGCGCCCGGCATAGACGCGATTGATCGGGCTCTCGATCACCGGCTCGATCAGGCCGGGCCCAGCCGGGTTGATGTCACCCTGCACGATGCGCACGAGCTCAGCCTTGTAGCTCGGGTGCTCGCAATTCACATAGAAGCGCACCGTGCCGCCCGGGCGCACGCTGATCTCGTCGCTATAGCCGGTGATCTTCAGCATCGTGGCCCCTCCCCGCATGAGCCGAGCCACGATGGCAAACCCGACGCTTGGCGGTCAATCGCCGATCAGGGCAGCGCAGGAAGGCCGAAGATGTGCTCGTGCACGAACAGAATGGCGAGAAAGACGGCGATGCCGGGCAGGATGCCGCGCACGAAGACCCGGCGGACATCGAATTTTCCGGCGCGCCCGGCGGCGAAGGCGACAAAGGGCAAAGTGGACGTCGTGGCCGCGCGCTTGGCCCAGATTTCGGGCTCTTCACGCCGCACGCGGGCGTCGTTCAGCGGCATGTCGAGGATCACGAACAGGGCAAAGCCACCGAACAACAGGAGCGAAGCGGCATCGCCATTGGGCAGGATGTGGGCAAGCGCCCAGAGCGCGACCGCGCCGGCCATCGGGTGGCGCATCACGATCTTCGCCTGATCGGGCGCGGCATAGACCAGCGCGAGTAGCGCGAAGGCCACCGGCATGGCCACGAGCGGAATGATTCGTGCCCACGCTCCAAGCGTCCAGAGCTCAACCAAGGGTGCTCGGTTGTAGGCAAGGATCATCCACACGAAGCTCGCCAGCGCGAGCACAGAGAACACGGCGCGATAAATGCGCGGCGTGAGCCGGTTGCGCAGTGAGGCTCTGAGGCCCGGCACCACCGTCATCAGGTGGAGGCCGAAGAAAACAATCGCCGCGAGCGCGAGACCCCAGAGCGTGGTGATCATGTCGGTTCGGGTATCCCCTTGATGCGGCAGGCTGCGGTGACGGTATTGCGCAGCAGGCAGGCGATGGTCATGGGCCCGACACCACCCGGCACCGGCGTGATCAGCCCGGCATGCTTGACCGCCTCGTCGAATGCGACGTCGCCGACCAGCTTCGACTTGCCGTCGCGCTCGATGCGGTTGATGCCGACATCGATCACGGTGGCGCCCGGCCTGATCCAATCGCCGCGGATCATCTCGGCCTTGCCGACCGCGGCGATCACAATGTCGGCGCGCCTCACTTCGCCGGGCAAATCGGCTGTGCGCGAGTGCGCGATCGTCACGGTGCAGTTCTCGCCCAACAGGAGCGCGGCCATCGGCTTGCCCACGATGTTGGAGCGGCCGACCACGACCGCCCGCTTGCCCTCGAGCTTGCCGAGATAGTGCTTGAGCATGAGGAGCGAGCCAAGCGGCGTGCACGGCACCATGCTGGACTGCCCGGTGTTGAGCCGGCCGACATTGACGACGTGAAAGCCATCGACGTCCTTCATCGGGTCGATCGCGTTGATCACCGCGCTCGAATCGATCTGCTTCGGCAGCGGCAGCTGCACGAGGATGCCGTGCACGGAGGGGTCCTTGTTGAGCGCGTCCACCCGCGCCAGCACCTCCGCCTGGGTCGCGCTTGCGGGCAGGCGGAACTCCTCCGACTTCATGCCGGCCTCAACGGTTGCCTTGCCCTTGTTGCGGACATAGACGTGGCTCGCCGGATCATCGCCCACGAGCACGACGGAGAGGCCGGGGATCAGCCCGTGCTTCTGCTTCAGCGCGGCGACGTGGCCGGCGATGCCGCTCCTGAGGTTCTCGGCGAAGGCCTTGCCGTCGATGATGTTGCCTGCGGTCATGATCTCCCCTTGAGCCAAGGTCTCAGTTTTTCCTCGAGGAGCGCCGGTTCGCCCTCGATATGGAGCAGCTTTCGCCGATCCGCCGCCCCTTGCGCAATACCGATTCTGGAGGGGGCGATTCCGAGCGTCTTGGCGAGCAGCCGGATCAGCGCCTGATTGGCCTCCCCCTCGCTTGGGGCCGCGGTCACCCGCACCTTGAGCCGATAGGTCTCATCGCCTGCGCGCTCGATACCGACGATACGGCTGTCGGAGGCGCGCGGCTGCAGCAGCACGGCGAGCGCAATGCCGCCGGACCTCGGGCCGATCGGGCCGGCAGAGCCCATCGAAAGCCAACCGATCGATCAGGCGCCCGAAAGGGCGAGCTCGTGCAGATAACCGACCAGCAGGCGCTGCCCGACATAGTGCAACAGGAGGATCAGGATCAGCGGCGTCAGATCAACCCCCGCGATCGGCGGGATGATGCGCCGCAACGGGCGCAGGACCGGCTCGGTGACGCGATAGAGCAAGGAGAGAATGTAATAGACCGGGCGGCTTCGGACATTGATCACGTTGAACGCGATCAGCCAGCTCACGATCGCAGAGGCGATCAGCACAAAGATGTAGATCTGGATGAGCGTGTCGATGATATCGGCTAGGACGTCCATCGCCTCCTCGATGCGCGCGGCGCGGCGCGACTCGGCCGGCAGTATATCGGATCGGAGTCAGGCCACCACAAGAAGCACTGTGCGGAAAACCGCAGGGCGTGCCATGCCTTAACCCTTTTCGACGCGGGGCCGGCGGGGCGCTTTACTTGACTTGAACGGTTGCGGGCCCACATTATCCCGGCGCGCCGGCCGGGCCTGGCGCCGATGTCCGTTGCGTGGGGCAGTAGCTCAGCTGGGAGAGCGCCGCGTTCGCAATGCGGAGGTCAGGGGTTCGATCCCCCTCTGCTCCACCACTTCCTCGGACTCCTCTCGAAGCCGCGCCCGTCAGGACGGCTGATCCAGCGCCTTGAGCGCGTTCTCGACCGAAATATAGGAATCCGAGCCCGGCTTGAGCAGGCCGAGCAGCTTCTGCCAATGGCCGCGCGCTGCGTCCTTGTCGGGTGTAGCCGCGGTCGCCTCGGCGTAACCCACGAACCAGAGCGCGTCCATGTTGTTGGGGTCGAGCGTCAGCACCTGACGATAGTTCTCGACCGAGGCCGGGGGAATCGGCGCGCCGGCGGGCGCCGCATCGAGGAGGGCGCGGGCATAATCGGCCAGCACCGCCGCATCTTTGGGCGCGAGCGCGGCGGCACGCTCAAAGGCGTGCCGCGCCTTGTCCATCTCACCGAGCACGCGATAGGAAAGCCCAAGGCGCTTCCAGCCTTCGAGATCATCGGGCGATGATTCGAGCCGCTTGGCCAGGCCCTCCACCATCGTGCGAATCATCGCCGTCTGTTCCTCGGCCGGCAGCTCGGCGGCGGCCTTCATCTCCTCTTCGGTCGGGCCCGGCGCAGGCGCGCCGGCGGATGAAGCTGCGGCACCCGACGCACCCTTGGCTTCGAGCCGCGCGATCTCGGCCTCGGCTTCCTTGGCCTTCGCCTCCTCACCGAGCACCCGATAGGCGTTGGCGAGGCGCTGCCAGCCGGCGAGATCGTCGGGGTTCTCTTTCAACTTGCCGGCGAGCCGCTCGACCATCCCGCGGATCATCGCTTGGCGATCCTCGGGCGACATGTCGGCTGCAGCCTCCATGTCTTCCGCTGACGGGCCAGGCGCGCTTTCCGCGGCTTCCGCGGTGACCGGCGGCGCCGAGGGCAATGGCGGCAGCACCTTCGGCTCGACGCCGAGCTCACCCGCCGCCTGCTTCATGACGTTGACCAGATCATCACGCCAGGGCGCATCGCCCGGCGTGATGGCAGCGAGCTCTTCCCATGTAGCGAGCGCCTCTTTCGGCTTGCCTGACTGCGCATCGGCCATGCCGAGGTAATAGAGCGCTGCCGTATTCTTTGGATCCTTCTCTCGCACGCTCTCGAATAGCGCGCGCGCGTCTGGCGTCACCTGCCCTTGGGCCTCGAACACTAAGGCCTCGGCCAACATGGCGTTGATCTCGGGCTTGCCGCCCTCGATCGCCGCCGCCTGCTTCAGCGCGGTAACCGCATCGGTGAAGCGCTGCAAGAAAATGTAAGAGCGGCCGAGGAGCAGCCAGCCCTCCGTGTCGCGTGGCTGCTTGGCCAGGCGCTCCTTAAGGCCGGTGATGGCGGCTTCGATCGTCTGGCCCTGAAGCTCGACCGCCTCGCGTTGAGCCTCTGAAAACGGCTTTGAAGGTAGGTGGGGCGAGCCGAGCGCGGCATAAAGCCCGAGCGCGATCGCGGGCACTGCGAGGCCGAGCGAGCCCATGGAGGCATAGCGGAACAAGCGATGGCCACGAGGCGCCGGCGTCGCGCCTGCAGCGGCGGGCTTGGCGCCGGCGCCGGCGGCCGCCGGCGCGACGCGCAGCATGCGGCGCTGAATCTCGAGCTTGGCCGCGTCCGCTTCGCCCTCGCTGATCACGCCGCGCGCCAAGTCCTGCTCAAGCTCGCGCAGTTGATCGCGATAGACCGCGAGATCATAGGCCTCGCGCGACGCCATGGTCATGCGGCGACGCAGAAACGGCAGAGCCAAAAGCCCGAGCGCGGCAATCGTCATGAGCGCAATGGCGAACCAGAGCACGGCGATCAGCGTTCCATCAATGAGGGGGTTATGGCTTGTCCTCGCCGACCAGCGCATCGAGCGCACGGCGCTCCGCCTCGCTGAGCGGTGCCGGCACGGCGGCAGCGGGCCTACGGTTGCGCCGGTGATAGAGGAAGACCATGAGCCCGCCGATGACGAGCAGGAGCGGCGGGCCGAACCAGAGCGCATAGGTGCCTGGGTTCACCGGCGGCTCGAGCAGCACGAAATCGCCATAGCGCTGGTGCAGATAGTCGAGCACCGCATCATCCGAATCGCCTGCAGAAAGGCGCTCGCGCACAAGCTGCCGCAGGTCGTAAGCAAGTTCGGCGTTCGAATCGCCGATCGATTGGCCCTGGCAGACGAGGCAACGAATCTCCTGATGGAGGCGGAGCGCACGCGTCTCGAGCGCGGCATCTTCGAGCGGGCGATCGACCGCAGCCTCGACCGCCATGGGCCAGGCGAGCAGCAGCGCCAACGCAAGGATCAGAACGGGTCGCACCCTTCAACCTTTAAGCTTGGCGATCAGCGGCAGAATCTTCTTGTCGAGATCCTCGCGCGTCATGACGCCGACATGCTTGAGCACGATGCGCCCTTCCTTGTCGATCACGAACGTCTCGGGCACGCCATAGACGCCCCACTCGATGCCGGCGCGGCCATCCTGATCGGCGCCGATCTGCTTGTATGGATCGCCGAGCTTCTTGAGCCAGTCGGTCGCGTTCTCGGGCGCGTCCTTGTAGTTGAGGCCAAAGACCGGCACGGCGTCGGGCTGCTTGGCGTACTCGACCCAGATCGGATGTTCGACCCGGCAGGGCCCGCACCAGGACGCGAAGACATTGACCATCGAGATGCCGGCGGCACGGATGTCCTCATCGGTCAGCCCGACGCTCCAGCCCGGCAGGGCCTGGAGCGCGAAGTCCGGCATCGGGCGATCGAGCAAGGCCGAGGGCAGGTCGCGCGAATGTTCGTCGTCCTGACGGCCGAGTTGAAACGCGAAAATGATCGCGAGCGCCGCGAACACGAGCACGGGAATGACGAAGCGCAAGCGGAATAGCAGGCTGCGCGGCGGCGGTGCGGCCGCGTCGGCCCGATTCGGTTCGCCGCTCGATCCGGTTGCGTCGCTCATGACGCCTTGCTCCCCGCTCCGGCCTCGGCCGGACGCTCGGCGCGGCGCGCCCGGGCGCGTGCGGGCGCCCCGACCCTCAAGCGGCGATCGGAGAGCGAGAGCAGGCCGCCCAACACCATCACGACCGCGCCGATCCAAATCCAGGGCACGAGCGGGTTATGATAGAGCCTGACGCCGTGGCCGCCGCTCGCCTCATCCGGATCGCCGAGCGAGATGTAAAAATCAGACATGAACGACGTGCGGATTGCCGCCTCGGTGGTCTGCTGGCCCTGCACCGGATAGAAGCGCTTCGAGGGATACATCACGTCGATCAGCTCGCCATCCTTCATCAGGCGCATCTCGGCGACAACCGCGCTGTAATTGGGGCCGGGCTCCTCGCCGATGGTCGCCATCGTCACGGTGTAGTCGCCGAGCGTTGCCTGATCACCGGGCTTCATGACGCCGATCGTCTCGGTGCGCCAGGCCGAGCCCGCGATGCAGCCGGCGGCTAGCACCGCCACGCCCGCATGGGCGAGCGTCGTCCCGATCGCGGAGCGCGGCAGGCCGGCGAGGCGCTTCATCGATTCGGCCAGCGGCACACGGAAGAGGCGAAGGCGATCGGCGAACTCGACGATCGCGCCGACGAACAGCCACGCCGTGATGCCGATGCCGATGGCCGGGCCGATCGGCCCGCCATGGGTCGCATAGATCAGCGCGATCGCACCGGCGAGCGCGAGCGCGGCGAGCCAAATCCGTTGCAGCACGCCACCGAGATCAGCCCGCTTCCAGGCCATGAACGGCGCCATTGCGGTGAGCAGCAGCGCGGGCGCCATGAGCGGCACGAAGGTCTTGTCAAAGAATGGCGGGCCGACCGAGACCTTGGAGCCATCGATCGCATCGAGCACGATCGGGTAGAGCGTGCCGACGAACACGGTGGCGCAGCCGACCACGAGCAGCAGGTTGTTGAGCAGAAGCGCGCCCTCGCGCGAGATCGGCTTGAACGTGCCGGTCGCCTTCAGCGCGGGCGCGCGCCAGGCATAGAGCGCGAGCGAGCCGCCGATCACGAACACCAGGAAGCCGAGGATGTAAGCGCCGCGCGCGGGATCGCTTGCGAAGCTGTGCACCGAGGTCAGGACGCCCGAGCGCACCAGGAAGGTGCCGAGCAGCGACAGCGAGAAGGCGAGGATCGCGAGCAGCACCGTCCAACTTTTCAGCGCGTCGCGCTTCTCGGCGACGAGGGCGGAGTGCAACAGCGCCGTGCCCATGAGCCAGGGCATGAAGGACGCGTTCTCGACCGGATCCCAGAACCAGAAGCCGCCCCAGCCGAGCTCGTAATAGGCCCACCAGGAACCGAGCACGATGCCGGCGGTCAACGTGCACCAGGCGAGCAGGGTCCACGGCCTGACCCAGCGCGCCCAGGCGGGATCGACCCGGCCCTCGATCAACGCGGCGATCGCGAAGGCAAACGGCATCGACATGCCGACATAGCCGAAATAGAGCAGCGGCGGATGGAAGGCGAGGCCCGGGTCCTGCAAGAGCGGGTTCAGGTCATTGCCGTTGATCGGCGCCGGATCGAGCCGGATGAACGGGTCGGAGGTGCCGAGCGAGAACAGGAGGAAGCCGGCGCCGATGAACCCCTGGATCGCGAGCACGCGGGCCTTCAGGGTGGGCGGCAGATTGCCGCCAAAGGCCGCGACCGCGAGGCCATAGACCGCGAGGATCCAGACCCAGAGCACCATCGAGCCTTCGTGATTGCCCCAGACCGCAGTGAATTTGTAGAGCAGCGGCTTATCGGAGTGGCTGTTGGCCGCCACGTTCATGACCGAGAAGTCGGACACGACATAGGCGTGCATCAGGCAGGCAAACGCCATCGAGACGAACACGAACTGGCCGATCACCGCCGGCGTCGCGAGGCCCATCCAGAGCGCATCGCGCCGCGCGGCGCCGACCATCGGCAAGGTCGTCTGCACCACCGCCATGACCAGCGCGAGAATGAGCGCGTAATGGCCGAGCTCGGCGCTCACTGCGTGGCACCTTCGGTCGGCGCGGGCGCGCCCGAATTTGCGCCGGCGGGCGCGTCGCCGTGTTTCTCGCCCTTCCATTCGCCCGATTTCTTGAGCGCGTCGGCGACTTCGCGCGGCATGTAGTTCTCGTCGTGCTTGGCCAGCACCTCGCTCGCCTCGAACACACCATCGGTGCCCATGCGGCCCTCGGCGACCACGCCCTGACCCTCGCGGAAGAGGTCGGGCAGGATGCCCTTGTAGCGGACGGCGAGGCTCTTCGTATTGTCGGTCACAGAGAAGCGCACCGTCACGCCGTCCGTCTCCTTCGTGAGGCTGCCGGCCTCGACCAGGCCGCCGATGCGGATGCGCTGATCCGGTTTGATCTCCTTTGCCGCCAACTCGGTCGGGCTGAAGAAAAAGACGAGGTTCTCATCGAAGGCGGAGACGACCAGCCCGGCCGCGATGCCGAGTGCGGCCATGCCGCCGAGAACGAACATCAGGCGCTTGTGCTTGCGCTTCACGATGCACCCTTGGAGGAAGATGTGGGGCTGTCGTCCGGCTGTTCGGCGCGCGCGGCCTCGAGGGCGCGCAGTGTGCGTTCGCGCGCACGCAGCGAGCGCGCGCTCAGCACGAGCAGCGCGATCATGATGACCGCCGTCGCCCCGAACGACGGCCAGACATAGGCGGCGTACCCGCCCATTTCCCAGAACGACATCAGAGAACCGCGTTCGGCCGTACTGCCTGCCACCTGCGCTGAGGCGTGCCGACCACGGGGCCGGCTCCCGGATGCATATAGGGCCGGCGGACGGGGGCGTCCAGTGAAACGGACATAGGGCGCCAACCTAGCCGGAAACCGCGATGTAGCCGGTCGCGCCGATGGCCGCGAGCGCGAGCGTCACCGCGATCAAGAGCCGCGACGAGCAAATCGCCTGAGCGGGGTCGAAACCAGGTTTCATCGCCTTTTCGCCGGTGATCATGGCGCTGACAAGGTCGTCGCGCGTGAGCAGCCTGTCGATTGGCACGCCCAGCACGTGGAGCACGATGAGCGCGATCAGGAGATTCGCGAACACCTCGTGAACACCGGCCAGCGCGTCGGCCAGGCCCGGCGACACCGAATCGGCGAACGGCCCGCCACTTTCCGCGGCGGTGCCCGCGTCGGCATGTCCCAGACATTGATGCTATTCAAGGAATGTCCGCCTGTTGAGCGGCGGTCCTGTCGCGAGGTTCGCTGCATCTGTGTTGGCGGAATGACCCTAGGGAAGCCAGGCCTTCAGCGCGTTGACCTGGGTCAATACGGGGAGACCGACGTCACCCCATATGGTGTGCGGCCAGGAGGTCGGCCGCGACCGGGCCGAGCAGCTCGCCACGAACCGCCGCGAACGCCTTGGCGGCGGCCTCGTCGCCCGCCTGGTGGGGCTTGGATTCCTCGCCTTCGAGTTCGGTCGAAAGCGCGCGCACCAGGCTGTCCATCGCGGCCTTGGGGTCATAGGCGCCGGGCGCGCCGCGCTGGGTCGCACGGCGGAAACGCCGCTCGAGCTTTTGTTTCAGGGCCTCGCCAAGCTCGGCCCGTACCTCGGGCGCCATCGACATCGCGGACTAGAACTCCAGGCGCCCGCCCTCTTAGCGCGCGGCCTGGGCGAGGCGAAGATTGCGGATGCGCCGCGCGATGATTTCGCTCCTGATGCGCAGAGTAAGCATCAAAAGATAATAAGCGATGAATCCGACGAACATGAGGATGAGCGGCGCGATCATCGAAGAATCGATCGAGGGCGCATCCAGCTTCGAGATGGTCGCCGGCTGGTGCAGCGTGTTCCACCAATCGACCGAGAACTTGATGATCGGCAAATTGACCGCGCCGACGAGCGCGAGGATCGCCGACGAGCGCGCGCCCTTGGTCGGGTCGTCGAACGCCGCGTGCAGCGCGATATAGCCGAGATAGAGGAAGAAGAGGATCAGCATCGAGGTGAGGCGCGCATCCCACACCCACCAGGTGCCCCACATCGGCTGGCCCCAGAGCGAGCCGGTGAGCAGGTTGATGAAGGTGAAGGCCGCGCCGACCGGGGCGCTCGCCTTGCCGATCAGATCGGCCAGCGGGTGTCTCCAGATAAGCGCGGCGGCCCCCGAGAGCGCCATGATCGCGTAGATGATCATGGCGAGCGAGGCCGCAGGCACGTGCACGAAGATGATGCGATAGGCGTCGCCCTGCTGGTAATCGGGCGGCACGACGAACAGGCCGAGCACGACGCCGGCGATGATGCAAACCGCGGCGACGCCAGCGGCCCAGGGGAACACCGCCCGCGCGAGCCTGAGAAATCGCGCCGGGTTGGCCAGCGCGTGCCAGGTGCGCCCGCGCTTCTTTTCGGGCTTGGCCGGCTTGCCGGAGTCGTTCGCCCTGACCGCCATGATCGCTCCCTATTCCAATGCGAGGCGCAACGCCGCTGCGGCCGCAAACGGCGCGAGCACGAGCGCGCCGACCAATCCGCCGCCCAAGATTAGCAGATGCGAGCGCTCGCCGAGGCCATGGATCGCCGCCTCGACCGCGCCCACCCCGAAAATGAGCACCGGCACATAAAGCGGCAAGACCAGGAGCGAGAGCAAGACGCCGCCGCGCCTGAGGCCGACCGTCAACGCGGCGCCGACCGAGCCGATGAGCGAGAGGATCGGGCTGCCGATCAGAAGCGAGACGATCAGCACGACGAAGCCCTCGGTCGAGAGGTTGAGCAGCACGGCGAGCACGGGTGCGGCCAAAACCAGGGGCAGGCCGGTCGTCAGCCAGTGTGCGATCGCCTTGGCCAGCGCGACCAGCTCGAGCGGCAGGGCGCCAAGCGCGATCTGTTCCAGGCTGCCGTCCTCATGGTCGTCATGGAACATGCGATCGAGCGAGAGCATCGCCGCCAGGAGCGCACAGACCCATAGCACCCCCGGCGCGATGCGCTCGAGCAGGGTCAGTTCGGGCCCGACCCCGAGCGGAAACAGGGCGGATGCGATCACGAAGAAGACGACCGAGATCAGGCTGCCGATGCCGCCCCGGAACGCCAACCTGAGGTCGCGCCCGATCAGCGCGAGGAAGGGGCCTACCACGTCTCGTCCTCGAAGTCGGGCGTCGCGGCCACCTGGCCTGGGGAGTCCGGGGTGGCCCGCCGCCCGACCTGAAACGCGCGCAGATCGAGCCGCTCAGCGCCCTCGAGCGCAATCCCCGTGTGAGTGGCGACGATCACCATGCCGCCCTCGGCACGGTGCGCCGCCATCAGCCGCTCGAGCTGCGCGGTCGATTCGACATCGAGGGTGACCGTCGGCTCATCGAGGAGCCAAAGCGGCGCGGGCGAGGCGATCAGCCGTGACAGCGCCGTGCGGCGCTTCTGGCCGGCGGAGAGGTAGCGGCCGGGGAGATCGGCAAGATCCGCGAGGTCGAAGGCCGCGAGCGCGGCAGCGGCGTTCGCCGGCTTGGCCCGAGTCGCGGCAAAGAACGTGAGCGTCTCGGCCGGGGTCATCAGCGGCTTCAGCGAATCGAGATGGCCAACATAGTGGAGCCGCGCGCGATGGGATTCGGGGTCGTCGCGCACGGCGGTTCCGTTCCACAACAAACGCCCGCCCGCCGGGCGCAGCAGACCGGCCAGGATGCGCAGAAGGCTCGATTTCCCGGTGCCATTCGGGCCATGGAGCAGGAGCGCGCCGCCTGATCCCAATGAGAGCGAAAGGCCCGTGAACACCCGCCGGCCGCCGCGGACGCAGGTCAGATCTTCGGCCTCGAAGCGTGCTAAGGACTCGTGGTTCACGCTTTTTGGTCTCTCGGCATTGCGTCCTTTCCGCCTACCGCCTAAGAATCCCTGCCTACGCGCGCCGGCAGACCATAGTGGCGCGCCAACCGGGCGGCAAGGCGTTGAGCCCATGGGCTTGTGGCCGAAATTCAAACGAGATTCGAGACCGCCGCCGAAGCGCAAGGGACCGCCGCCCTCGCGCGTTCCGCCGCGCGCGGCCGATCCGACCCGCATCTCGGATGCGCTCGACGTTCCTGCCGGCGGTCACATGCTCAGGGCGGTGACCATCGGGCCTGGGCCAAAATACGCGCCCACCCTCGTCTTCCTGCATGAGGGCCTCGGCTGCATCCCGCTCTGGCGCGACTTTCCGCGCGCCGTCATTGCCGCCACCGGCTACAACGAAATTCTTTACGAGCGCTATGGCTATGGCGGCTCGGAGATGCTGGACGGGCCTGTGAAGCCCGATTTCATGGAGCATGAAGCCCATGTGGTCCTGCCGGCGGTGCTCGATTTCTTCGGCATCGAGACGGCGGTGCTGCTCGGCCACTCCGATGGTGGTTCCATCGCGCTCATGTTCGCAGGCGCCTTCCCGGCGCGGGCGCGGGCGGTGATCACGCTTGCCGCCCACGCCTATGTCGAAGAGGCGACCATCGAGGGCGTCAGGACGGTTCGTGCCGCCTATGAGGCCGACGACCGGCTCGAGACCCGCCTGCGTCACTATCACGGCGACAACACGGAAGCGCTGGTTGAAGGCTGGACGGGGGTCTGGTTGTCGCCCGAGTTCCGGAGCTGGAGCATCGAAGCGCGCCTCGCGGAGGTGAAGGCGCCGGCCCTGATCATTCAGGGCGGTGCCGACGAGTTCGCGACGCCCGAGCACCTCGCCCGAATCGGCCGCGGCCTTGGCGGGCCGGTGACCGAGCTCCTGATCGAGGGAGCGGGTCATACGCCCCAGCGCGACGCCGAGGCCCGGGTGGTCGAGGCGATCACGCGATTTGTCAAAGATTTGCCGCCATTGTGAATGCGCGCCGGTGCAACTTATCGGCGTCCCACTTCGGTGGTAGGATTCGTTTACCTGGGGAGCGGGGGTCTACCCGCGATCGATCAACGCGATCATAGGAGGGAGTATCGTGACGAGTTTTGGCCATGACTCGTTGAAAACCCGCCGCACGCTCAATGTGGGCGGCAAGTCATATGACTATTTCAGCCTGGAGGCCGCCTCCAAGGGCGGCCTGGGTGATCTCACCCGACTGCCCTACTCGCTCAAGGTGCTGCTGGAGAACCTGCTCCGTTACGAGGACGGCCGCTCGGTCAGCGTCGATGACGTCAAGGCGATCGCCGCCTGGCTCAAGGACCGCAAGTCCGACCGTGAGATCGCCTATCGCCCGGCGCGCGTCCTGATGCAGGATTTCACCGGCGTCCCGGCGGTGGTCGACCTCGCCGCCATGCGCGCCGCCATGGCCGCGCTCGGCGGCGATCCGCAAAAGATCAACCCGCTTTCGCCGGTCGACCTCGTGATCGACCACTCGGTCATGATCGACAAGTTCGGCACGCCGAACGCGTTCAAGGAGAACGTCGCACTCGAGATGCAGCGCAATGTCGAGCGCTACGCCTTCCTGCGCTGGGGCCAGACCGCGTTCAAGAATTTCCGCGTGGTGCCGCCCGGCACCGGCATCTGCCACCAGGTGAACCTGGAATATCTCGCCCAGGTCGTCTGGACCGCCGATGTCGGCGGCAAGACGGTGGCCTACCCGGACACGCTTGTCGGCACCGATTCGCACACCACGATGATCAACGGCCTCGCCGTGCTCGGTTGGGGCGTCGGCGGCATCGAGGCCGAGGCCGCCATGCTCGGCCAGCCTGTGTCGATGCTGATTCCCGAGGTCATCGGCTTCAAGCTGACCGGCACGTTGAAGGAAGGCACGACGGCGACCGACCTCGTGCTGACCGTCACCCAGATGCTGCGCAAGAAGGGTGTGGTCGGCAAGTTCGTCGAGTTCTACGGCCCCGGCCTGGACCAGCTCTCGCTGGCCGACCGTGCCACCATCGCCAACATGGCGCCCGAATATGGTGCGACCTGCGGCTTCTTCCCGATCGACCGCGAGACCATCAACTTCCTCACCTTCTCGGCGCGCGACGCCGATCGGGTGGCGTTGGTCGAGGCTTATGCCAAGGCGCAAGGCATGTGGCGTGAGCCGAACTCGCCTGATCCGGTGTTCACCGACACGCTCTCGCTCGATATCTCGACAGTCGAGCCCTCTATGGCAGGGCCGAAGCGGCCGCAGGACCGCGTCGTGCTCGCCGGCGCGAAGGAGACCTTTGGCAAGGTGCTGGGCGAGATGATGGGCGGCGACGCCGCCAAGATCGCCAAGGAGATGGACGTCGCCGGTGCCGGCCATAAGCTCAAGAACGGCGATGTCGTCATCGCGGCGATCACGAGCTGCACCAACACCTCGAACCCGAGCGTCATGCTGGGCGCCGGCCTCGTCGCCAAGAAGGCCGCTGCCAAGGGCCTCAAGGTGAAGCCCTGGGTCAAGACCTCGCTCGCGCCCGGCTCCAAGGTGGTGACCGATTACCTGAAACGCGCCGGCCTCCAGGAGCCGCTCGACAAGCTCGGGTTCAACCTCACGGGCTATGGCTGCACCACCTGCATCGGCAATTCGGGCCCGCTTTCCGACCCGATCACCGAGGCGATCGAGAAGGGTGGCCTCGTGGTCAACTCGGTGCTCTCAGGGAATCGCAATTTCGAAGGCCGCGTGCACCCGAACGTGAAGGCGAACTGGCTGGCCTCGCCGCCGCTGGTGGTGGCCTACGCCATCGCCGGCACGCTCAACATGGACATCACGAAGGAGCCGCTCGGCACCGGTTCCGACGGCAAGCCGGTCTACCTCAAGGACATCTGGCCGACCAACAAGGAGGTGCAGGACGCGGTGCGCTCGGCCGTGACGCCGGAGATGTTCCGCACCCAGTACAAGGACGTGTTCTCGGGCGACGCCGATTGGCAGGCGATCAAGACCGCGAGCGGCCAGACCTATACCTGGGACAGCAAGAGCACCTATGTGAAGCACCCGCCCTATTTCGAGGGCATGAAGAAGACGCCGGGCAGCGTGAGCGATGTCAAGGGCGCGCGGCCGCTCGCGATCCTGGGTGATTCGATCACCACCGACCACATCTCGCCCGCCGGCTCGATCAAGAAGGCAAGCCCCGGCGGCTCCTATCTCGTCGAGCATGGTGTCGGCCAGGCCGATTTCAACTCCTATGGCTCGCGGCGCGGCAATCACGAGGTGATGATGCGCGGCACGTTCGCGAACGTGCGCCTCAAGAACGAGATGGCGCCCGGCACCGAGGGCGGCGTCACCCGCCACATGCCTGATGGCGAGCCGATGTCGATCTACGACGCCTCGATGAAGTACCAGAAGGCGGGCGTACCGCTCGTGGTCGTGGCGGGCAAGGAATATGGCTCGGGCTCGTCGCGCGACTGGGCGGCCAAGGGCACCAATCTCCTCGGCATCCGCGCCGTCATCGCCGAGAGCTTCGAGCGCATTCACCGCTCGAACCTGGTCGGCATGGGCGTGCTGCCACTCCTCTTCAAGGACGGCATGACGCGCAAGTCGCTCAATCTCGACGGCTCCGAGGTGTTCGACATCACCGGTGTCGAGGCCGGCCTCAAGCCGCGCATGGACGTGACCTGCAAGATCACGCGGGCCAACGGCAAGTCCGAGACCATCCAGCTCCTCTGCCGCATCGATACCGCGGAAGAGGTCGAGTACTTCAAGAATGGCGGCATCCTGCACTACGTGCTCCGGAGCCTCGCCAAGGCCGCCTGAGCCAAGCCGCCACACCAAAGAAACCCTCTCCCTTGGACAAGGGAGAGGGCACGGGTGAGGGATCGAAACCAAAGGCGCGGGTCGCAAGGCCCGCGCCTTTTTCGTGCCCGCCATGCCTTGACATTACCGCTGACCTAGCTAACCATCTTAGCTAGAGGTGCGCGATGCCCCAGGTCACCATTCACAAGGCGAAAACGGAGCTATCCCGGCTCATCAAGCGGGCCGAGGCGGGCGAAGAAGTCATCATCGCGCGCGGCAAGGCGCCGGTCGCCAAGCTCGTGCCTTACCGGGGCAAAGCGGCCGGCCGTCGCTTTGGCCGGCTGCGCGGTCAGATCAGCGTGCCGGCCACGTTCTTTGAGCCGCTGCCGAAGGACGAACTCGACGCCTGGGAGCGTTGACCCTGCGGCTCCTGCTCGACACCCATGCCTTGCTCTGGTGGTTCTCCGGCGACCGCGGCCTCTCCACCCGCGCACGGCGTGCCATGGCGCGGCCCGACAATGAAATTGTCGTCAGCGCCGCCAGCGCCTGGGAGATCGCAACCAAGCAGCGACTCGGCAAACTGCCGGGGATCGAGCTACTGATTGACGATCTTCCAGCCTGGCTGGAGAACGAGGGCTTCACGACGTTGCCGATCAGGCTCGACCATGCGCTTCGCGCTGGCGCGCTGCCCGGTCCTATGCGCGACCCCTTCGACCGCATGCTGATCGCGCAGGCCGCGATCGAGGACTTGCCCCTGGTCAGCAATGAGACGAGCTTTGAGCATTATGGCATCAAGCGCCTCTGGTAGGCCCTATGACGCGATCATCGTCGGCGCGCGCTGCGCGGGCGCGCCGTGCGCCATGCTGCTCGCAAAGCAGGGCGCGCGCGTGCTGCTCCTGGATCGCGATCGCTTCCCGAGCAACATGCCGCTCTCGACCCACCTGATGCACCCGCTCGCCGTGGCGCGGCTGATCAAATGGGGGCTGCTCGACGAGATTGCCGCACGCTCGGTCGCCGTGACCCGCTGGCGACTCGCGCTCCACGGCGTCACCATGGTTGGCCCACCGCCGCCGGTTGACGGCAATGCTCTCTCGTTCGCGCCGCGCCGTGAGTTTTTGGATGGCGTACTTGAGCGCGCCGCGGTGCGCGCCGGCGCTGAGCTGCGCGAGACCTCGACCGTGACCGACCTCGTGTTCGACGGCGATCAGGTGGTCGGCATCGAGGCGCGTGGACCCAATGGACGGAAGTTCACCGAGCACGCGCGCATCGTCATCGGCGCGGACGGCCCCGGCTCGATCGTCGCCCATCGGACACGAGCACGCGAAAGCCATGTGGTGCCCTTGGTGCAAAGCAATCTCTGGAGCTATTTCACGGGCATCACGCTCGATGAGGTGCAGCTTCACGTTCAGCCGAAGATGGGCGCCTTTGCCTTCCCTTCGAGCGACGGCGCGGTGCTGATCGCGGCCAATCTGATGTATGACGAGTTCATCGCGGCCAAGGCCGATCGCATGGCCGCCTATCGCGCGCGGCTGCGCCAGGTGGCGCCAGCGCTCGACGAGCTGGTCGGCCGCGCGACGCCCGTCGATCGGCTCTATGCCGGTTGCACGCGAGCGTTCGTACGCCAGGCCGCCGGCCCCGGTTGGGCCTTGATTGGCGATGCCGGCATCAAGAAAGACCCGGTGACCGCGCAAGGGATCCCGAGCGCCTTCCTCACGGCCGAGTGGCTGGCCGAGGCTCTTGGGGCGGTGTTCAGCGGCCGCCGTGCCATGGCCGATGCGCTCAGCGATTACGGCGCGCGGCGCGACAGCTTCATGATGCCATTTTACGACTTCACGGTGCGCCTCGCCGAGTTCAACCCGCCGAGCGACACCCTGGCGCGCCTCTATCGCGCGATTGCCGCGAGCCCCGCCGAAACCACGCGCCTGTTCGGTGCGGTCGCGTTGACCGACAATCCCGACGAGGTTTTCAGCACGGCCAATGTCGAGCGGCTGATCGGCCACGCGTGAATCGGGAGGATCGCCTCGGGCGACACGCGGGTGGATTCTCGATAGACTGCTGACATGCCCGCCAACCCGCTCAACGTCAGGCGCCTCGCCGCTGTCCTCGCGGCCGATGTCGTGGGCTATTCGCGTCTGATGGGGCAGGATGAGCGCGGCACCCTCGATCGCCTGCGCGAACACCGGCAGACCCTCATCGACCCTGCGCTCGCCAAGCATCGCGGCCGGCTGGTCAAGACCACGGGCGATGGGCTTCTGGTCGAGTTCCCGAGCGTGGTCGAGGCGGTGGAATGCGCGCTCGGCGTGCAGCGCGCCATGGCGGAGCGCGATGCGACGCTGCCCGAATCGAGTCGCTTTCGCTTTCGCATCGGCATCAATCTCGGCGACATCATCGTCGAGGACGATGACATCTTTGGCGATGGCGTAAACGTCGCGGCCCGGCTGCAGGAAATTGCGGAGCCCGGCGGGATCTGCCTGTCGGAGGACGCCTATCGGCAGGTGCGTGGCAAGCTTGCATTCAACGTGCGAGACCTCGGCGCGCAACGGCTCAAAAATATCGCCGAGCCGGTCGGCGCCTACAGCATAGGTATCGCCGCCACGAGTCCGGCCGCAACGCCAATCCTCACGCCCGCATTGCCACCGGACAAGCCCTCGATCGCCGTGCTGCCCTTTGACAATCTGAGTGCGGACCCGGAGCAGGAATATTTCGCCGACGGCATGACGGAAGACATCATCACCGAGCTTTCGAAAATCGGCGGGCTCTTTGTGATCGCGCGCAACTCGTCGTTCTTCTACAAGAAGAAGCAGTTCACCGTGCGGCAGGTGGGCCAGGAGCTCGGCGTGCGCTATGTGCTCGAGGGCAGCGTGCGCAAGGCGGGCAATCGGGTGCGCATCAATGCGCAGTTGATCGAGGCCGGCACTGATCATCATCTCTGGGCTGACCGCATCGACGGCGAGCTGACCGACGTCTTCGCGCTGCAGGACAAGGTGACGAGCCAGGTGGTGGAGGCGCTTGCGGTTCGGCTTACCGCCCGTGAGCGAATTGGCCCGCGCCGAAGTGAAACCGCGAGCGTCGAGGCCTACGATCTCTTCCTGCGCGCGCGGGAGCACTATTTCCGCTTCACGCCCGAGAGCAACGCCAGGGCGCGCCAGCTGCTGGATGCGGTGATCGCGGTCGATTCGTCCTACGCTCGGGCCTATGCCATCAACGCGGAATGCTATCTCCAGCTATGGAACCAATTCTGGAGCCGCGATCGCGACGCAACGCTCGGGCGCGCGCGTGCACTCGCCGAGAGGGCGGCGGCCCTGGGTGGCGCGGAGAGTGAGGCACATGCCGTTCTGGCCAATGTGCTGGTGTGGCAGTTCCAGCACGAGGACGCCTTGGCTCATGCAGAGAGATCGATCCGGGCCGAGCCGAACAACGCGCGGAACCTCGGCATTCGCGCGATGGTTCTGGGCTGGTCGGGTCGACACGAGGAGGCAATCAGCGCGATCGACGCGGCCATGCGGCTCGATCCCAATTATGGCGGCTGGATGCTTTGGACCAAGGGGCAGTCGCTCATCTGCCTCGGCCGTTACGAAGAAGCGGTCTCCACCCTCCGTGCGGGCTTGGCTCGCCTTTGGACGTTCATGCCGCTGCACCTTTATCTCATGTCCGCACTTTACCTGCTCGGGCGGGGCGATGAGGCGGTTGCGGCGGCCAAAGCGGCCGGCTCGGCGGCGCCGGCGATGGCACCGGACGAGCTGCGAGACGTCCCGTTCAAGAATCCGGCCGACCGGGAACGGCTGGCCTCGGCCTTTCGGGGCGTGAACGCCCTTCTAAAGGCGCAGGGTATGCCCATCTCATCCGTGTGAGAGATAACGAAGCCTCATCGGCGCTCTCATTCCGGAGGATTGAATCGTGATGAAATTTCCCTTTTTCGTCCTAACAGCCGCGGGTTTGGCGCTGGCGGGCGGCGCGATTGTTCATGTCAGCGCGCACGCGCATGAGAAGGGTGGTCGCTTCGCCGCGATGGACCAGAACAGCGATGGCAAGGTCTCGGCCGAGGAATTCACCAAGGCGCATGCCGAGCGCTTTGCCCGCATGGATGCGGACAAGGACGGCAAGGTCACGGCCGAGGAGATGAAGCAGGGTCGCTGGCACGGCCGCGGTGGCCCTCATGGTATGCACCACGGCATGCACAAAGGCATGCATCATGGGATGCATGGCAAGGGCATGTTCGAGACGCTCGACGCCGACAAGGATGGTGCGCTCTCGCTCGATGAGTTCCGCGCCAAGGCGGACAAGATGTTTGCCAAGCTCGACCTGAACGCAGACGGCAAGGTGACGAGCGAGGAGCACGACAAGGCCCATGCCGCCATGAAGGAGCGCAAGCAGGCGCGCATAGCCGAGCGCTTCGCCAAGATGGACACCGACAAGGACAGCGCGATCTAAGCCAAGGAACACGACGCAGCCGGCGCCAAGAAATTCGCCGCCATCGACGCCGACAAGGACGGCGCGCTCACTGAGGACGAGTTCAAGGCCTGGCGCCAGAAGCGCCATGAGGAGATGTCGAAGCCGTGATCGCCCGTCGGCTAAGGGTGCAATTCGGGCCTGACGAACTTCGCGCCCGGCCAGAGCTTCGGCCGGGCGCGCTCATATTGTTCGGCCACCTTGATGTCGTCGCCCAGCGCCTCCGCCGCGTGCCAGGCCCAGCGCGGATCATCGAGGAAACCGCGCGCGAGCGCGACAAGATCGGCCTCGCCGCTCGTCACGATTTGATCAGCGGCCTTCGCGTTCGTGATCATGCCGACCGCCATGGTGGTGATCCCGGACTTCCGGCGCACCTCGGCGGCGAATGGCACCTGATAGTGCGGCTTCACGGGGATCTGCTGCTTCGGCGAATTGCCGCCGCCGGAGATGCAGACATAGTCGATGCCGCGCGCCTTCAATGCTGCAGCGACGGCGACGGTTTCATCGACGACGATTCCACCGGCCGTGAAGTCCGTGCCGTTGAGGCGCACGCCGAGCGCGTGCTCGCGCGGCCAGGCCTGGCGCACGGCGCTCGCGATCTCGAGCGGAAAGCGCATGCGGTTTTCCAGGCTGCCGCCATAGTCATCGGTGCGCCGATTGGCGATCGGCGAGAGAAACTCGCTCATGAGATAGCCGTGCGCGCCATGCAGCTCGATGACGTCCAAACCGAGGCGCACGCAACGCTCGGTCGCGCGCACGAAGGCCGCGATGATGCGGTCCATCTCCGCGCGGTCGAGCGCCTGCGGCAAGATCCAGCCGTCGGCGAAGGAGAGCGCCGATGGCGCGACTGTCTCCCACCCACCCTGCGTCGGCTTGAGCGGCTTGCCGCCGCGCCAGGGCACATCGACCGAGGCCTTGCGCCCGGCATGGGCGAGCTGGATGCCGAGCTTGGCCCTTCCATGCCGCCGCACCACGTTCAACACGCGCTCAAGTGCGCGCTCATTGTCATTGGAGTACATTCCAAGACAGCCGGGCGAGATGCGCCCGCGCGCCTCGACGCCCGCGGCCTCGAGGATCAGAAGCCCCGCGCCCGAGAGCGCGAGCTGGCCGAGGTGCATCACGTGCCAGTCCGTCGCCGAGCCATTGTCCGCCGAGTATTGGCACATCGGCGACACCACGACGCGGTTTTCCAGGCTGAGGCCGGCGAGCTGATAGGGGCTGAACAGGGCGGACATGGACTTCTCTCAGGGTAGGAGCCGTGAAGAAGGCGCCAATGAAGCACAATCGACGCACCCAACCAAGGATCAGGTCTGGCTGGAGGGCGTCGTCGCTGCGTTTATGGTGGCAGGGCACCAAATGATCCGGCTTGGAAGGGGTGACTGATTGCGCCCTCATCGCAACCAGTAAGCCGGCGATGATCAGCACTACGTTCATGCTCTAGCGTCCCGATTGATGTAGGTTTGTTTAGGTTACCGATTGACACGATCAGAAGGCCGAACAGTGAAGCAGACAATCGAGCAAATTGTGGGGCTCCTGGAAAAATTGAAAGTGGAAGCCCAGATGGCGAGCGAAATAGTCTCTGTTCAAGCAGTTTCCGGGCTCGAATTGCCCGACATCGTTAGAGATTTTGTCGATCTACTAATGCCGAAGCTCAGCCCGTATGAGGCTGCATTTTATGTGTACCTCCTTCGGCATTCGATTCTTGCCGAAGGTACGCCTCTTGTTCGCGCCGGCAGGAAGAGTTTGCAGGACGGCGTCGTCAGGTCAGCTTTCGGCCAAGGGGGCATCATCAGTTACACCAAGGTT
>Ga0194131_10002475_pt1 | contig 30247 bp, 23 predicted proteins | sample TA2KigO120mmetaG_FD_148631 | JGI IMG/M metagenome (GOLD analysis project Ga0194131, IMG submission 148631) | Freshwater microbial communities from Lake Tanganyika, Tanzania - TA2015053 Kigoma Offshore 120m | ecosystem: Environmental > Aquatic > Freshwater > Lake | place: Tanzania: Lake...
CGATGTCGCGACCCAGCGGAAACAGGAGCGGGAGGGCGCCCGCCAGCCACGGCACCCCAGCCACCGCCACCCGGCGCCGCCGCGCGTGAAGGTAGGGCCCGGCGTGCACGGGGTGGAGATCGACGAGCCCGCGGTCGGGACCGCGAACGCCCACGTCGTAGGCCAGGAGCGCCATCGCGCCCGCGAGCGCCACGCCCACCCGCGCCGCGTGCCCCGCCGCGGCGCTCGCGAAGATCGAAGCAGAGGCGTCTGCCCACGGGAACGCCCCGGGCCCGACGATGACCATCGCCGCCGCCGACGCCAGGCCCGGGAGGCAGGCCGCCGCGAGCCTGGCGAACGCCGTGTTCTCCCGGGCGACTTGCCGGTAATCCGCGACGAGGTAGGGGTTTCGCATCCTTGACGTTTCTGCGTTCCCGTGTATCGTGGCGGCGCGCACGGACGCGCGCACGGAGTGCCTGATGACCTGCTTCCTGCTGCTCGCCGCCCTCTCCGGCCAGGCCCTCGCGGACGAGGAGGACGACTTCTTCAAGGAGCCCAATCCCGAGGAGAAGAAGGGCGCCAACGCCGATGTGCCCGACGCGACGGCCTTTCACGACGACGAGGAAGAGTTCGATATCCCCACCACCCCCAGGGCTGACGCCTCGGTCAAGGTCGATCCCGAGCGTGACCTGAGCGGCTTCGACGGCGCCGCCACGGTGCTCGGCAGGAGCACGAAGATGCCCGTCGACGTCATCGGCGCGAAGCCGCTCGCCGACAACTGGGCGCCGGTGGTGGTGTACAGCGACACCGACGCGGTGGTCGTCGAACTGCCCGTGCTCTACGCCAAGAGCAAGGCGGACTTCGACGGCGTGGCCTACTGGCTCGTGGCCGAGGTGTACGCCGACGGCAAGAAGGTTTCGGAGTCGCGGGCAAGCGTCACGCGCGACTCGATCGCCGGGGCGGGTCCCTCCGTGCACTTCTTCCGACTGTTTGCGCCGGTGCCGTCGGGCGCCGGCGTGCTCGAGGTGCGGGTGGGCAAGGCGGCGAGCGGCGCGGGCAAGGCCGAGTTGCTCTTCACGCGCTCCGCCAAGTACGCGCTCGGCAAGTAGCTGGCGCTCGACCCCTACGGCTACCCGAGGGCGACGCCGGCCCTGGGCGTCGAGAGTGTCGGTGCGAGCGACACCGAGGCCATCACGGCGATGTGGGCGGCCGTGGGCTCGCTCACGCTGAACGCGCTCGCACTCTGCTCCTGCTACGTGACCGGGCTCTTCGCGCTCCCGCTCGGCATCTACGCGCTCTACAAGTCCAGCATGGTCAATCGGGCCGGGTTGAGCGCCAGCGGCTCGGCCGCCGCCAACGCCGGGCTCGTCGGGGGGGTGGCAGGCACGATACTCGGCGTGTTCTTCGCCGGTATGGCCCTGTGCATGCTGGCGTACTTCCTATTCCTCTTCGCGATGATCTTCCTCGGCGCCACCGGCGCGGCATCGGGGATCTGAGACGCGGCAGGCCCTAGGCGGTCGCAGGCATTTCCGCGCGTTCCCCCCGCAGGGTGTTGGCGAAGCCCCGGGTGATGCGCACGTCGATCCAGCGGCCGGCGAGGTTGGTCGAGCCGGGGAAGTTCACGGTCTTGAACGTGGAGGTTCGCCCGCAGACCACGCCCTCGTCGTGGGCCGAGGGACCTTCGACGAGCACGCGCTGGACGCTTCCCACCAGCGCCTGGTGAGCGGCAAGCGCGATGCCGCGCTGTCGCGACTGAAACCGTTCGAGACGTGCCTGCGCCGCCGCCTCCGGCACCGCGTCGTCGAGCAATCGTAGTGCAGGCGTACCGGGCCGAGGGCTGTAGCGGAACGAGAAGCTCGCGTGGAACTGCACGCTTTCCAGGAGGCTCATCGTCTCGTCGAAGTCCTCGTCGGTCTCGCCGGGAAAGCCGCAGATCACGTCGGTGCTCAACACCAGATCGGGCCGCGCCGCGCGGAGCTGCGACACCACCTCGAGGTAGCGATCGCGCGTGTAGAAGCGCTTCATGCGCCGCAGCACCCGGTCGCTGCCGCTCTGCACCGGGAGGTGAAGGTGCGACGCGAGGCGTGGCAGCTCGGCGTAGCATGCGACCACGTCAGCGCCGATGTCGCGCGGATGCGAGGTGGTGTAGCGGATCAGCTCCACCCCGGGCAACTCGTGGACAGCGCGGAGCAGGTCGGCAAAGCTCGGATGCCCCGGGATCTTGATCCCGTAGGAGTTGACGTTCTGCCCGATGAGCGTGAATTCCTTCACCCCCTGGTCGACCAGGCGCCGTACCTCGTCCAGCACCTCGGGCAACGGGCGCGACACCTCGTCGCCCCGCGTGCTCGGGACGATGCAGAAAGTGCAGCGGTTGTCGCAGCCTTTCTGGATGGTGACGAAGGCCGCGATCCGTCCCTCGGCCGCGGGGTCGAGGTCGGACACGAAGGGATAGGCGTCGCCGTCGAGGAAGTCGGTGTCGAGGATCCGCGCCCGGCCGGCGGCCCGGACCATGTCGTTGACGCGGCGGACGGCATCTGGCCCAAACACAAGGTCGACCGCTGGGTATTTCTTGAAGAGGCGCTCTCCCTCGACCTGGGCCTGGCAGCCGGCGATGCCCACGGTCAGGGCGCGGTTCCGCTTGATCGGGAGCACCCGCCCAAGGAAGCTATGGAGTTTCTGCTCTGGCTTCTCGCGCACGGAGCAAGTGTTGACGATTACGACGTCGGCGTCGTGGAGCTCCTCGGTGGCCTCGAACCCATCCTTCGCGAGCAACGCGCGCATCTTGCCCGAGTCGTACTCGTTCATCTGGCAGCCGAAGGTGTGGACGTACACGCGGGGCACGGCCGCGGGCTAACCGACCGGCTACTGCGGCGACGTGACCGCCTCGCCGCAGAAGTTCAGCGAGCCTGCCGCGGCCTGGCAGAGCGCGTAGGCGCGGCCGTGCTCCTGGCCCGACACCCGGGCGTAGTCGAGCCACTCCCGGGCCGTGTTCTTGGCGAAGCCGCGGAACTCCTCGGCCGTGAGGCTGCTCTCCTCGTTCCGCTCCTCCTGGAAGTCCTGCTCGGCGTCGATCCACATGCGGGTCGCGACCTCAGCCTGCAAGCGGTAGAGGTTGTACACCCTCGAGATGTAGGTGGGGCCTTGCCAGGCCTGCTTGTTCTCCAGCGCATAGCCGATCCACTTGAGCACATCCTCGCCGTCCTCGACGGTGCCGATGCGCGACAGGGTGAGCGCGTAGCGGAAGCAGAGGTCGGGATCGGAGCGGTCGATCTCCTCGAGGTGGCGCGCGGCAAGTCGCATCCACTCCTCCACGTCGGCGCGGCTGTCGGCGTTGGCGAGCAGCACCCGGCTGAGCTTGTCGCGCTCTGTCTGCTTCTTGGCCATCGCGATCTTGGACTCGACGCATGCGATCTGCTCGGTGCTGAGCGCGCCCGACATGGCCGCGGGCTCCAGCTTGATCAGGTCGTCGCAGGCCGCGGTCACCGACACGGCCGGGGGCGGTGGCGCCTTCGACTTCTTGGTGCCTCGCTTCCTCTTTTTCTTGCCCTTGGCCTTGAGCTCGTCGCGCGCGAACTGGTCGAGGCGCGCGCGCGCGTCGGCCACCTGCGGCACGACGATCGCCGTGGCCACGCCATCGACCGAGACCGTGGCCAACTCGTACTTCTGGATGAAGGCGTTCAGCTTCTCGATGCCGGCGGGCGAAGCCACCGCCGTGGTGACCGCGATCTCGAGCCACTGGGCGTTGGCGACCGCGATCATGCTGTCGGTGGCCTCCTTCACCCGGCGCGCCTTCTCCGACTGAGCCATCGCCGCCAGCAGTTCCTTGTCGGGACCGATCTCCATCTGACCCGACCTCGCGAGGCTCCACTTGACCACGTCTTCCCTGGACTCCTTGCTCGGGTTCCACAGCTTGCCGCCCACCTGCTTGACCGTCTTCGACACGTAGGACTGTGCCTCCTCGAGCGTGACGTCGGCGTTGGGCTTGCCACCCGTCGCGCCGTCGGCCCAGCCACGCAGTGAGCCGAGGAGAAAGTAGGCGAACATCCCGTGACCAGCGTCGGGGTACACCCCCGGGATCTCCGCGCCCGACGCCGCCGCCCACACGCTGACCTTCTTCTGGGCAGGCGTCGCGACGGGAGGAATCTCGTCCCTCGGCGGGAAGCCGAGCGGCTCGCCGAGGCGCCCCACGCCGCCAAAGCCCGCGTCGAGCACGATGAGAACCTGCTTGGCGCGGGAGTCGGCGACGTCGGCCGCGAGGTCGTTCAGCCCCACGCCCGCAGGATCATCGGGTGCGGCCTCGCGCGTGAGAAGGGTACGCCGGCCATCCTCGTCGACGATCCCGTGCCCGGCGAAGTACACCCACAGCGTCCCGCCTCGGCGAACCGCGCGCGCCGCGTCATCGATCTTGCGGCGAAGCGTGTTCCGATCAGGGTCTTGCACGCGCAAGATGCGCTCGACGCCGTGCGTCGTCGAGAGCCAGGCCTGGAGGCTGTCGCCGTCACGGGTGGCGTAGCTGACGTCGGCGAGGAGCTTGTAGTCCTCCACGGTGACGATCAGAGCCGCGTCCTTCCTTGCCTTCGACGTTCCCTTCAGCGGGGAATCGACGTCGGGGGGCCCAGCCAGGGCGAGGGCAGCGAGCAGCAGCATCGGCCCCGCAAGCCTAGCAGACCCGGCGGCATCCGGGCAGCGCCCCCTGCGCGTGCAGCCGGATAGGCGGGCCCGCCTCCCCGGGTAGATCATGTTCCTCGCTCTCATCCTCGCCTGCACGCCCAAGCCCGCCGAGCCCGCGCCGGCGGTCGAGGCCGCGCCGGTCGCCCCTCCCGAGCCCGCCGCGCCGGCCACGCGGCGCGAGGACGTGGTCGACACCCTCCACGGCGTGGCGGTGGCCGACCCCTACCGATGGCTCGAGGACGAGAAGGCCGCCGAGGTGCAGGCCTGGATGGGGGCGTACGACACCCACACCCGCCACGAGATCGGCAAGCTCGGCGCGCGGTCGTGGCTCGCGCGGCGTTTCCGCGAGTTGTACTACGTCGACGCCGTGGGCGTGCCAACCCAGAGGGGCGAGCGCCTCTTCTACAGCCGTCGCCTCGCCGACCAGGACAAGGCGGTGCTGTACTGGCGAGCGAGCGCCTCGTCGCCCGAGCAGGTGCTCATCGACCCCAACAACTGGGCCGGCGACGTGCCTCGCTCGCTCGGCGACTGGTTTCCCTCCGACGACGGGAGCAAGCTCGCCTACACGGAGAAGGCCAACGCGGCCGACGAGTCGACGCTGCGCGTGCTGGACGTCAACAGCGGCGAGCTGTCCAACATCGATCTCATCCCCGGCGCCAAGTACGCCTCGGTGGACTGGACGCCCGACGGCAAGGGCTTCTACTACGAGTGGCTGCCCACCGACTCGTCCATCCCGGTCGACGAGCGCCCCGGCTACACGGAACTGCGCTACCACGCCCTCGGCAGCGACCCGGCCAGCGATCGGCAGGTCCATCCGCGCACGGGAAACCCAGCCACCTTCCTCGACGGCACTCTGTCTGACGACGGGAACTACCTCTGGGTAAGCGTGTTCCACGGCTGGAACGCGAGCGACGTCTGGGTGAAGGATCTCCGCAAGGACAAGGACTTTCGTCCCCTGTCGGTGGGGGCGCCGGCGCTCTACCTCGTCGACGAGCACAAGGACGAGCTGTACATCCTCACCGACGAGGGCGCGCCGCGAAAGCGCATCTTCAAGACCTCCACCCGGAAGCTCGACCGGAAAGCGTGGAAGGAGATCGTCCCCGAAGACCCGGCGGCCACCCTCGACAGCTTCGCCATCGTCGGCGGCAAGCTCGTGCTCACCTACATGAAGGACGTGAAGACCGAGGTGCGCTGGGCCTCGCTCGACGGCAAGGCCACGCGCGTCCAGTCGCTGCCCGGGGTGGGCGTCGCGTCGCTGCCGAGCGGCGAGAAGTCCAGCAAAGAGGCCTACTTCTCATTCTCGTCGTTCACGTCGCCTCCGCAGGTGTACTCGCTCTCGGTGAGCGACCTGGCCAGCAAGCTCTGGGCGAAGATCGAGATCCCCATCGACACGAGCAAATACGTGTCGGAGCAAGTCTGGTACACGTCCAAGGACGGCACGAGGGTGCCTATGTTCCTCGTCCACCGCGCCGACGTGGTGGCCGGGGGCAGGCACCCGGCGTTGCTCCACGGCTACGGCGGCTTCGACGTGTCGATGGCGCCCGACTTTCGCAGCGCCCGGTACCCGTTTCTCGAGGCAGGCGGCGTCTACGCGATCGCCAACCTCCGGGGCGGGGGCGAGTTCGGCAAGGCCTGGCACGAGGCCGGGCAGCTCGACAAGAAGCAGAACGTGTTCGACGACTTCGCCGCGGCCGCGCGATACCTGATCGATCAAGGCTGGACCACGCCTGAGAAGCTCGCGATCAACGGGGGAAGTAACGGCGGCCTGCTCGTGGGGGCCGCCATGACGCAGCACCCCGAGCTCTACCGCGCGGTGGTGTGCGCCGTCCCTCTGCTCGACATGGTGCGCTACCACCAGTTCGGCTCCGGCCGCACGTGGATCCCCGAGTACGGATCCGCCGAGGACCCTGCACAGTTCCCAACGCTGCTCGCGTACTCGCCCTACCACAACGTCAAGGCGGGCGCGAACTACCCCGACCTGCTGATGCTCGCGGCCGACCACGACGATCGCGTCGACCCGATGCACGCCCGCAAGTTCGTGGCCGCCATTGCGGCGGCCGACCAGGGTGGCAGGCCACCGCTGTTGCGCATCGAGAAGAACGCCGGCCACGGCGGTGCCGACAAGGTGGCGCAGAGCATCGAGTACTCCGCCGACATGTACGCCTTCATCTTCGACAGGCTCGGGATGACGGCGCCGGAGTAGGCTAGAGCCTCTCCACCCACGCCATCCTTCGCTCGCGACGCAGCAGCTCGGCGACCAGCACGGCCTGGAACTGCGCGTGCGCCGCGGCGAGATCGTCGTTGAGCACCAGGTAGTCGTACTCGCGCGCGCCGGCGAGCTGCTCGGTGCACTGGGCCATCCGGCGACGGATGACGTCGTCGGCGTCGCCGCGGGCGCGCAGGCGCGCCTCCATCGACGCCACGCTGGGCGGGAGGATGAAGACGGAGACGGCCTCGGGCATCCGGGCGCGCACCTGCCGGGCGCCTTGCACGTCGATGTCGAGCACGATGCTGCGCCCCTGGGCGAGCGCCGCCTCGACCGGCGCCCGCGGCGTGCCGTAGGCCCGGTCGTACACCCCGGCGTGCTCGAGCAGATCGCCCCGCGCGACACGCTCCGAGTACTCCTGGGGACTAATAAACCAGTAGTCGCGACCGTGCTCCTCACCGGGACGCATCGTCCGGGTGGTGACCGACACGCTGAACTCGAGGCCCGGCAACTGCTCCAGCGCGGCGCGGAGCAGCGTGGTCTTCCCCGTGCCCGAGGCCCCGGACACCACGAACAAGGCGCCCCGCGCCGGCGGAGTCCATGTGGGCCGGAGCGTGCCGGCGGGCGTCGGCGCCGACCCGCTCATTCGACGTTCGCCGCCTGCTCGCGCATGCGTTCGAGCACCGACTTGAGCTCCACCACGCGCACGCTCACCGACTGCTCCGTGGACTTGCTGCCCAGCGTGTTCACCTCACGATGCATCTCCTGCAGCACGAAGTCGAGTTTTCGTCCCACGGGCTCATCGAGCCCGAACGCGCTCTCGAACTGGTCGCAGTGCGAGGACAGGCGGGCCAGCTCCTCGGAGACGTCGGCCTTGTCGGCGAGCAGCGCTGCCTCCTGGGCGATGCGGGCCGGGTCGAGCTTGTCGGCGAATAGCCGGGCCACGCGCTCCCGGATGCGCGCCTGGAGCCGCTCGGTGACACCCGCCATCGCCGCGTCGATCTCGCCGCAGAGCCGCCGCATCTCCACGAGGTGACGCTCGAGGTCCCTGGCGAGCGCTCGTCCCTCGGCGGTGCGCATCGCCGCGAGGTCGGCCAGCGCGCCGGCGACGGCGCCCTCCACCAGGTCCCACTCGGCGAGCGCGTCGGCGTCGTTGTCTTGCGCCACGAGCACCCCGGGCTGGGCGATGATGAACTCCAGCGGGATGGCATTGGGATCGCGCTGCAATCGTCGCGACACCTCGGCGACGGCGAGGCGGTACTGCTCCACCAGCTTCATGTCCGGGACGATGCGCGTGGCGCCCTCGGTGCAGGTCCGCCGGACCGAGATCTCGAGTCGACCCCGCTGGACGGCGTCTTTCGCGAGGTTTCCGATCCGCGACTCGAAGGCGTTGTACTCGCGCGGGACTCGCACCTGCACGTCGCGAAAGCGGTTGTTCACCGACTTGATCTCGACGACGACGGTGACGGTGGCGCTGCTCGCCTCCCCGCGACCGAAGCCGGTCATGCTGTTCATGCTCGCACCGACCAGCTCGAGAGCTCGCCGCGCGCGGCGAAGAGCTCCGCAGCGGCGGCCGCCAGCTCCGGGTCGGCAGCACACACGTGGACCGGGCCGGGCGCCGCGTCGAAGCGCTCCACCTCGCGGGCACCGGGAACACGGTGCGCGAGAGGCGCTGGCAGCGGCCGAGGCGGCGGAGGTGCGGTGCTTAGCTGTCGCGACACCGTGACCGGGGCCGGGGAGGGACCGCGCACGAGATGCCGGAGACGGTCACGGAGGCCCATGCCGCCGTGCTAACCGGTCAGCATGCTCTGGTCCTGGGCTTGCTCGCCGGAGATGCCGCCCGAGGCGCCCGAGGCTCACGCCGAGGCCGAACTCGCGGCGGCCGGGCTGCCAGTCCTCGTGTCGCGACGCGTTGCGCTCGACCCCGGCGCGTTCAGCGACGGGACGTGGGTCAGCGCCGAGGAAGCTGCGCTGCGGGTGAGCGGGCCCGGCGGCGCGGACATGGAGGGCGGGAGCCTCGTGCTCGCGGTCGGGTGGAACCAGGTCGTCGTCACGCGCGCATGCGGGGCGGTGACGGTGCCCGTCCGTGCCGATCCAGGCGATGGGCTCGTCTCCGTCCCCTACCCTGCCTGCGGCGGGCCGCGCGACGCGCCGCCCATCCCCGGCGACGACGCCCGGCTCGACCGGCGGGAAAGCACCGCCGCCGACCTCCGCGACCTGCAATCGCTGGGTTTCCTCCCCAACCTGCCCGCGACGGACGACGTCGATGACGCGCCAGCTCGCTGGCTCACCCGAGACGAGGCCGAGGCAGCGTGCGCTTTCGCGGGTGGACGGCTGCCAAGCCTCGCGGAGTTCCGCCTCGCGCGGAGCGGAGCGGTGGCCTCGCCGACCGGGCGGGTGGCCACGCTCGGCGACCTGGACCGCCGCCCCACGCTCGGGACGGCCGGTCACGAGGACCTGGGCGGGAACGTGGCCGAGTGGCTCCTCGCCGACCCCGCCGCCGGAACCGCCGCCGGTCGCGTCGGCGGCAGTTCCTTCCTGCGTCCCGACGAGTCCTGGGCGGTGCCTGCGGCTGCCCGGAGCGACGAGATCGGCTTCAGGTGTGCGTTCGAGACGACAGGGGGATGACGTGCCAAGAGCTAAGTCTTAACCCTTAACCTCCGGCACCTTGCGTCACCTTGCATCATCGAAAGCGGATGTCCTGCAGGGTGATTCCCAGCCTCTGGATACGATAGTTCAGGTTTGATCTCGAAATACCGAGGCGCCGGGCGGCTCGGGCCTGGACGCCAGCCTCCACCTCGAGCGCGGCCACGATGAGCTGGCGCTCCAGGCGATCCAGCAGGCCGGGCAGCCCCGCGGCGTCGATGTCGGCCAGCGTCGGGGCCCCTGTGCCGGGCAGCGACGCGCCGCTCGACGCTGCGTCCGGCTCCTGCGGCGGCGCGTCGTCGGGGAGGCGAATGGCACGGATCTCCCCACCCCCCGAGAGGAGCAGGGTGCGCTCCATGAGGTGCTCGAGCTCGCGCACGTTTCCCGGCCAGCGGTACTGCCGGAGTTCGTCGACGGTGGTCGGCGCCAGGCGCGGAAGCGGCTTGCGGTGGCGCTCCGCGAACTTCCTCAGGAAGTGCTCGGCGAGCGGCTGGATGTCATCGACCCGCTCGCGCAGCGGCGGCAGGTGCAGGGGGAAAACGTTGAGGCGGTAGAAGAGATCGGCGCGGAAACTCCCCGCCTTCACCTCGGCGCGGAGGTCGCGATTGGTGGCCGCCACCACGCGCACGTCGACCTTCACCGCGCGCTCGCCCCCCACCCGGGTGAACGCACCGCCCTCGAGCACGCGGAGCAGGCGAACCTGCACCGGGGCGGGGACCTCGCCGATCTCGTCGAGAAACAGCGTGCCGCCGTCGGCCTGCTCGAACTTGCCCGGGTGGGTGCGGAGCGCCCCGGTGAACGCGCCCTTCTCGTGGCCGAACAGCTCGCTCTCCAGGAGGCTCTCGGGCAACGCCCCGCAGTTCACCACCACCAGCGGGTTGTGCTTCCGCGGCGAACGGTAGTGGATGGCGTGGGCGATGAGTTCCTTGCCCGTGCCCGTCTCGCCGTGGATGAGCACCAGGGTGGACGAGTCGGCGACCGCCCCCACTTGCTCGTACACGTCCTGCATCGCCGGCGAGGCGCCCACGATGCCCTCCAGGCCGTAGCGCTGGTCGACCTCGCGGCGCAGCCGCTGCACCTCGCGGGCCAGCGCCCGGTTCGCGAGCGTGCGCTCGATGACCAGGAGCAGTTCGTCACGCTCGATCGGCTTCTGCAGGTACGTGGCTGCTCCCGCCTGCATCGCCCGCACCGCGTCGGGCGCGTTGCCGTAGCCGGTCATCACGATCACGCGGACTTCCGGCCAGTAGGTCTTCACCTCGCCGAGCAGTTCCAGGCCGCTCATGCCGGGCATCTTGACGTCGGTGATCACGAGGTCGAAGGGCTCGGCGCGGAGGCGCTCGAGCGCGTCGAGCGCCCGCTCTACCACCACCACGTCGTAGCCACCCTTGGCGAGGTTGACACTGAGCGCGGCGCGCACGCTGCGATCGTCGTCGCAGACCAGCACGCGGGCGGGCGTGGGCGGCACCGCCCTACTCGACCCGCACGTCGTAAGGCATCAGCGTGAACACGTGCTCGTCTCGCAGGGCGACCAACCGCCAGAAGGGTTCGAGCGCCCTGGGCGCCTCGATCCGGGGGCGCAGCGTGGCCTCGAAACGCCGGCCAAGCTGGGCCACCTGGCCAGGAATCGACATGGCACCGCTCCAGGGGTCGAAGGTGACCACGTTGAACGGTGCGTTCGGCGCCATGCCCGCGCGCAGCCGCGCATCGTCGATGGCGTCGAAGAAACCACCGTGGCTGTCGACGAGGCCGTTGCCCTTGGCACGCGCTCCGCTCCACACCCGCCCCCGTGCCACCTCCTCCACCTTCTCGTCGCTCATGCTGCGACCGCTGGCAACCCGGCTCTTGAACTGCGTGTAGGTCTCACCGATGAGGCGGTCGAGGGCCGCGTATTCGACGCTGTCCATGGGCCGCGACATTGAGAACATGGAGGCGTTGCGACCACGCGCGGTGATCTCCGTGTTGATGCCCACCTTATCGAACAAGCCGTCGAGGTTGAACTTGCCGCCGTACACCCCGATGCTCCCGGTGACGGTGGACGGCTGGGCCCAGATGGAGTCGGCGCCGGCCGACACATAGTAGCCGCCGCTCGCCGCGTAGCCCCCCATGCTCACGACCACCGGCTTGCCCGACTCCTTGACCTTCTCGACGGCGCGCCAGATCTCGTCGGAGGCGAACGCTGAGCCGCCTGGGCTGTCGACCCGTAGCACCACGGCCTTGATCGACCAGGCCTCGGCGGCGTCTTCCAGTGCCTTCACGACGGTCTTGCTGCCGGTGGCCGCGCCGCCTAGGAGGCCGCCGGGTGAGGACTCCCCGTCGGCGATCGCGCCGTCGACCACCACCACCGCCACCGCACGCTGCGGCTGCCAGCCGCTGGTATCGACGTCGACCCCGTAGCGACCGGCGAGCGTGTAGTCGCCCGGGAAGTCACCCTCGAGTTCCTCGCGAAGCTCGTCGGGGTAGAACGCGCCGTCGACGAGGCCCCTGGCCACCGCCTCGCTCGCGCTGTAGGGGCCCGCATCGATGAGCGCCCTCACCTCTTCCGTCGAGCGGCCGCGACCCTCGGCGATGCCGGTCACCAGCGTGGCGAAGAGGTCGTCGACCAGCGCGTCCATCTGCTCGCGAGCGGGGTCGGAGGAGCCGGTGCGCGTCATGGGCTCGGGCCCCGACTTGTAGTCGGCCCGCTTGGCGTACTGGGCCTCCACCCCGACGAGGTCGAGCGCCCCCTTGAAGTACTGGATCTCCGCCGATAGCCCGACGAGCTCGACGCCCCCCGCCGGGTGGACGTACACCTTGTCGCAGGCGCTGGCGAGCAGGTACTCGCCGTTGCTCACGTCGCGGCCCAGCCAGGCCACGACGGGCTTACCGCGACTGCGGGCTTTCTTGATGAGGCCGCGAAGCTCCTCGACCTGCGCCATGGAGAAAGCGCTCGACTCGATGCGCAGCAGGATGCCGCGCACGCGCGCGTCGCGAGCAGCCGTGTCGATGCGGCGGAGGAGGTCGAGGTAGCTTTCCTCGGGCGCCGAGAAAAGCGTGGCGGCCGGCTGGTAGGGGTACTCGCCATCGATCGTGATGTCAGCGATGGGCCGCCCCGCGAGGAACAGCTGGTCGTCGCCGCGCACGCTGGTGACGTAGCCATAGCCGCCGATGGTGCTCGATCCCGTGCCCCCCCTGCCCGCCGCACCCACGGACGTGTCGGCGAAATGCAGTTCGACGCTCGCGCCGTAGCCGATCGGCGCGTTGCCGCTCAGCGCCCGGTCGGCGTAGCCTCGCAACCAGAGGCCGCGCACCGGGCGAAGTCGCACCGACGCCTCGGCGGCCGTGCTGACCGGCAGGTCGGGCGGCGCGTCGGCGAGTAGGTCGAGACCGAGGGTCAGCAGGTCGCCCGCCGGTCGCAAAGCGAGGCCCACGTCGTAGCGCGTGTTCACGCCCATCTCCGGCAGCGGCGAGCCGAGGTTGGACACGCTCCCGCCGAGGCCGAGCCAGGGCGACGGCCGCCAGCCGAGACCGAAGTCCCAGCTGACGAAGTTGTTGTCGCCTCCCTCGGGGAGCTGCCAATGTACCGCCGAGCCCATCGCCACCGTCTCGGTGAGGCGCAGGGAGAGGGCGCTGGATATCGTCCACCACGCCTCGCCCGGCAGGATCTCCCGGTAAGAGAGTCCCGCGCCCACGCCGCTCCCGGTGGTCGCGAGCGTCACCTGGCTGTTGGTGCCATTGACCACGTCGGACGTTCCGTAGTACACGGCGTAAACGGGGTCGTGGTCGAAGTTCAGCAGCGCCGAGTTGGTGTACATCGTGTGCGCGCCGTCTTCCCCGGCCACCGAGTGAAACGGGAGCACGGGGCGCTCCACCGGGTCGGCGTGAGCGTGAAGCGCGAGGGCCAGCAGCATCGGCGCAACGTAACGGGCCACCGACGCCGTAGATGCTCTTGACGGCGGCATTGTACTACTCGATTTCACATTGATCCTGTCACCTATCTAGCTTTTTTTACACACCCTCTTGCCCTTTAGCCGCAGGTGCGTGAAGATAGCCGGAGCACTCCTCCCGCCGCCGGTGTCTCAACCGGCATCCCCGCTACCTCCGCCAAACCTGGGGGTCACTGATGCGTGCCAGCTCCGTGCCGCTCCTGCTCGCCCTGCTGCCCCCCTCGCTCGCCGGCGCGGGCGAGGCCGACGCGCCTGAGAATGGCGGCAAGCCCGCGATGTCTGCGGCCGGCGCCCCAGGCGTCACGGTGTCGGCCAGTGGCTCGGCCCTCGGTCCCAGGCTCGCCGGGGCGCCGAGCAACGCCGCGATCACGCCGGAACTCCAGGCTGCGCTGGCCAGCCTGCCGAACCTGCCCATCTTCGCGAAGTCGCGCAGCGCCCTCGATGTGATCGACGTGGACAGCGGCGCGAGGGTCTACAGCTACGGCGACGACGCTCGGCTGCTGCCCGCGAGCACGATGAAGCTCGTCAGCAGCTCAGTGGCGCTCCGCGAGCTCGGCCCTGGCTACCGCTTCCCCACCTGGGTGAAGCACGACGGCGATCTCGGCGCCGACGGCGTGCTCCACGGCAACCTCTACGTGATTGGCCAGGGCGACCCCACCATGGTGGTGGAACGCATGTGGCGCATGGTGGCCGACATCAAGGCGCGAGGCATCGTCGAGCTCCGGGGCGACCTGGTCTTCGACGACAGCTACACGCAGGACAGCGTGTGGGTGCCCGGCTGGAACAAGCCGGAAGACCTCGAAGACGGCCCGAGCTACTACTCCGCCCTGGGCGCGCTCTCGCTCAACTACAACATCGCCACCATCAACATCCGCCCGGGCCCTGAGGTCGGGGGCGCCGCCATCGCCGCCTTCGACACCCCGAGCGACGTGCTCGTGCTCGACAACCAGCTCACGACCGGTCGCGACCAGTCCAAATACTGGGTCAAGGTGGAGCGGACCCTCGACGAGAAGGACGCGAAGGTGGCCACCTACAAGCTCACCGGCAACGTCCCCGCCGACCACGATCCCGACCATGTGTACCGGACACTGGCCGACCCAACGGGGAACTACCTCTCCGTGTTCCGCGACATGGCCAAGGCCCACGGGATCAAGCTCAAGGGCAAGGCGCGCGTGGGCACCGCCCCCTCCCACGCCACACTCTTGCTGAAAGTGGAGTCCGACCGCCTGGTCGAGATCCTCATGGACATGAACAAGCAGTCCAACAACTTCATCGCCGAGCAGGTGCTCCGCGCCGTGGGCGCCGAGAAGCTCGGCCTCCCCGGCTCCACCGAGAAGGGCGTGAAGGTGATGAACGAGTACATGACCGCCCTGGGCGTGGCGAGCGACCGTTACAAGTTCGTCAACGGTTCCGGGCTCTCCCGCGAGGCCACGATGAGCCCATCTGCGATGGACGCCGTGCTGGCGGGCATGTGGAACGACGTCGATCGCGGCCCTGAGTTCCTCGCCACACTCGCCGTCGGCGGTCGCGACGGCACCCTGTGGCATCGCTTCCGCGAGGACGGAATGGAGGGCCGGGTGCGCGCCAAGACCGGGTCGATCAACGGGGTGTTCTGCCTGTCCGGCTACGTCCGCGCCGTCGACGGGCGCAACTACGCGTTCACGTTCTTCGTCAACGACATCGACGGCAACACGGTCCGCGCCCGCGCCGCCCACGACGAGCTGGTTCGCGCGCTCGCGGGAGTGAACGGCAACCTTGCCGAGGCCGACGATGGCGGGGGCGACTGAGGTCGCGTTACGGGGGCGCCGCCCCTCTCGGAGAGATCTCATGCTGCGTTCGCGTTTGCCCGTTCTCGCTGCCGGGCTCTGCATGCTCGCCGTGGTAGGCGCGACCGCACCCGCCTTCGCCGGCGAGGGCGCCACCAAGGAAGAACCGGTCGCCGACGACGACGCCCAGGCCGACTTCAACCGCGAGCTGTTGACGGTGGAGGAGCAGGTCGATTCCCTCAAGGAGCGCGTCTTCCGCAGCAAGGCGACTCTCCAGTTGCTCAAGGAGATCGTGATCGAGGGCAGTTCCAGCGGCGCCCGCGCCACAATTTGGCACGTCAACCGCGTCTCGAGCAGCTTCCGGTTGGAGTCGGTGCAATACCTGCTTGACGGGCAGCCAAAGTTCTCCAAGGCCGACCCGGCGGGCTCTCTCGACCAGAGCCGCGAGTTCAAGATTCACGACGGCGCGGTGTCCCCCGGCAACCACAACTTGTCGATCGACTTGAAGATCCGCCCCACCGGGATGGGCATCTTCACCTACGCCAAGAACTACGAGATCAACGTCCGCTCCAACTACGCCTTCAACGCCGAGCTCGGGAAAACCTGCACCGTGCGGGCCGTCGTGAGCGACCGGGGGGGCGTGGTCAACAGCTTCGAAGAACGCGCCAAGGTGGACTTCGAGCTGAAGTGCGAGCGGATCTCGGATGGCAAGTAGGCTCCTCGCCCTCGTCGCCCTGGTCGTTTCGCCGGCGGCGCTTGCCGCCGACCGCAACACCACCGAGCGGCTGCGCGACCTCGAGACCGAGAGCGGGAAGATCGGCTCCGAGGTCGAAGACACGCGGCTCAACTTCACCGAACGCAGCGGGCTCATCGGCGTGGGCGAGGCTCGTCGCCGCTACGAAGACGCCGTCTACGGCTACCTCGTGGGCGACTTCGAGAGCGCCGCGACCGGTTTCTACATCCTCGTGCAATCTCGCGCCCTGGGCAACGCCGAGCTGGCCCGAGACTCCGAGTGGTACCTGGCGGAGTGCCTGTTTGAGCTGGGTAATCTTCGAACCAGCGAGGAGGCGTTTCGCGCCATCGTCGACACGGGCTCCAAGCACCCGTACTTTGCCGACGCCGCGCGCCGGAACCTCGAGGTGTACGCCCTGATCGGCGACGACGCATCCTTCACCTCTTACTACAACACGTACATCGTCACCGGGCGCGTGCCGGGCACCGACCTGGTCAACTACGCGCTGGCCAAGTCCTTCGTTCGCCGTGGCGACCTGCCTCGGGCGAAGGCGCTGTTCGAGGCGATCGGTAGTTCCAGCGCCTACTACACGCGCGCCCGCTACCAGCTCGGCGTGTTGATGATCCAGGAGCGCAACCTTCCAGCGGCCATCGCCGAGTTCCAGAAGGTGGAGGGCACGCCGGTGTCCGACGCCGACCAGGAGCGAATCCAGGAACTCTCCATCCTCGCCCTGGGGCGCCTGTTCTACGAGACCGGCGACTTCGCCGCCGCCAGCACCTTCTACGAGCGGATCGATCGCAGCTCGGGCGAGTTTGCCGACAAGCTCTACGAGTCGGTGTGGAGCTTCGTAAAGCAGGAGCGCTACGAGGCCGCGCTGGGACAAGTCGACAGCTTCCTCGGCGCCTTCCCCGAACACCGCTACACCGCGCAGATGAAGGTCTTGCAGGGCCACCTGCACATGAAGCTCAGGCATTACGACGCCGCGCGGAACTCCTACGAGGAGGTGGTTGAAGCCTACACGCCCGTGGCCATGCGGCTCGACGACCTGTCCCAGGGCACCACTCAGGCGCGCCAGTTCCTCGAGCGGATCGGCGACACCGGCGGTACTTCAGGAATCCCGCCCTACGCGCTGGAGACACTGATCGGTCGCGACGACGTATCGCGCGCGATGAAGGTTTACCTCGACGTCGACCAGACGCGCCAGGACCTCGAGGAAGCCGAGCGCATCGTCGCCGACCTGGAATCGGCGCTCTCCGCCGAGAGCGACACGCTCGGCATGTTCGTCGCCGCTCGCAACCAGCTCACGACGATGCGCGGCGCCGCGCTGGCGATGCGCGCGCGCCTCTTGCAGACCGAGATCGGCTACCTGAAGGGCAGGTCTTCCGCGACCACCAAGCCGGAGCTCGCCTCGCTGGGCCGGGAGGTGGTGACGGCAGGCGGGGCCGAAACCCCCCTCGACTCGGGCGTCTCGGTCGCGACCGACAAACTGCTGGTGTACGAGGCGCAGGTGCGCGAGGTGCAACAGCGCGCCTTCCGCGTGCAGCAAGTGGCCGAGGAGTACACCGCCAGCGGGAGGAGCATCGCCGAGGTGCTCTCAAGCGGGAGCACACGGTTGTCTCCCGCCGACCAGGAGCGCATCCGGGGCGAGCTCGAGACAGCGCGCAAAGACCTAGCCGCCGCGGCTGTCGAGCTCGAGAGCCTGCAGTCCGAGGTCACCCGCCGCAAGATCATGCGCACGGTCGAGGCCGGGAGCGTGAGCGAGGACTCCAACGCGCGCGCGCAGAACCTCGCGACCTTGCAGACCCTTCGCGATCGGCTGGCCACCTATCGACGCGGCGTGCAGGACACCGACAGCGCGTCGATCTACGCCCAGATCGACCGGCTCTGGTCGGCCCTCGACACCCTGGAGGCCACCTCCACGGAGGCGGCGCGCGTGGTTGCCACGGGCGAGGCCCGGGAGACGCAGGCGGTGCGGCAACGGCTCGCCGCCACGGCGCAGAAGGTCACCGAGTTGCGGCGCGATCTGGGAGCGGAGTCCGCCAACACCGAGGCCGTGGCCGCGCGCATCGTTCTTGGCGGGCTGCGCGACCTGCGCGACCAGTTCGAGTCCGACGTGGTCGACGCCGACAAGGGCATTGTCGACGTGTACTGGCTGCGCAAGTCAGAAACCGGTGAGGAGCAGGATCTGTTGATCAAGCAGCAGGCAGAGATGTTGCAGGAGCTCGACGATCGCTTCCGCATCATCCGGGAGAACCTCGACCGATGACACGCGAGCTTCGTACCACGAGCCGGATTCTCCTGCTGAGCAGCGTCTTGCTGCCCGGCGTGGCCGTCGCCGCTCCCGACCCCGCCGAACAGAAGGCGTTCCGCGACACCGCCGAGCGCTACCGCGAGCGGATGGGCGAGTTCCAGGCCGACGTGCGCGCGATCGTCGACGCCACCGAGGCCGAGGAGAGGCGGCGCATCACGTCGGCCTTCGGCGCCGCGATGGGCCGCGTCGAGGAAGACGGCAGCACGCTGCGCCGCGTGGCGATCACCAAGCTCGAGAGCTTCCTCTCCAGGCACCCGGCCACCAGGTACTCAGCCGACCTTAAGTTCCGCTTGGCCGACCTGTACTTCGAGGAGGCCGAGCTCGATTTCCTGTCGCGCATGGACGAGTACAGCCGGATGGAAGAGCAGCTGGGGACCGACGCGGGCGCCACCTTCCCGGAACCGCCAGTCAAGGACTACCGCAAGGCGGTCCAACTCTACCGCGACATCATCGACAACCACGTCGACTATCAGTACCTCGCCGAAACCTACTACATGCTCGGCTGGTGCCTCAGCGCCGCCAACGCCGCCCAGTTCGACGAGACGGCCGCGCGCGACGTCTGGCTGGTCCTGGCGCAGAAGTACCCGAAGTCCAGGGTCTCGAACGACGCCACCATGCGGCTCGGCGAGTACTACTTCGACCTGCCGGCGCCCCGGGAAGACCGCACGCTCAACCTGCGCACGGCCGTCACCTACTATGAAAGAGTCCTCGCCGACGGGCCCGAGGGTCGCAACTACGACAAGGCCATCTACAAGCTGGGGTGGACCCACTTCCGCCTCTTGAACTACGAGAAGTCGCTGGAGTATCTGGTCACGCTCCTCGACTACTCCGACGAGCAGTTCGCCAAGACAGGCCGCACCTCCGACATGCGCAAAGAGGCCGTCGAGTACCTCGCCATCTCCTACTCCGACATGGCCGACAAATTCGGCAAGAAGCCCGTCGACGTAGCCCGGCAGCACCTTGCGAAGGTGGGCGACAAGAAGTGGGAGCACGACGTGATCGAACGCCTCGCGCAGATCCTGCTCGCGCAGGCGAAGTTCGAGGACTCGGTCGAGACCTACCGGTACCTGCAGACCGAGTGGCCGATTCACCCGCAGAACCCCATCTACCAGTACGAGATCGCCCGTATCTACGCGGAGAAGATGCCTGCCCCCATGCGCAAGCCCGATCAGGCCGCCGCCGCGCTCGCCGAGCTCGGCGAGAAGTACGTCGAGGGGAAGCCCTGGTACAACGCCAATCGGAACAATCCCGACGCGGTCGGTGCCGCGCGCCGCTTCGTCGAGTCCTCGCTGGCCGACGTCGCGACCGAGTACCTCCTGCGCGCCAAGGAGTCGGGCCAGGTGTCCGACTTCGCGCTGGCCGCAGCAAGGTATCGTGATTTCCTCGCGAAGTACCCCTTCGCCGACGACTACGACACCTACGAGTGGTACCTCGCCTACGCGCTCTTCTCTGCCAACCAGTTCGACGAGGCCTCGGGTGTCTACCAGCAGATCCTGAAGAACGAGCGCAGCCAGTTCCGCGAGGGCGCCCGCTACCAGCTGATGAAGTCGCGCGAGGAGATCGCGCGCGCCAGGTACGGCATGCTGGAAGACCTGCCGCAGGGCGCGATCGTCCAGAACGCCATCACGACCCCGGCCGGGATGACGATCACCCAGTACATGATCAGTGACGAGCAGAAGGCCTTCGTCGAGAGCGCCGACGACCTCGTCGATCGCGAGTTTAGCGACCCCGAGTGGGCGCAGGTGCTGGATCGCGACCGCGCCGCGCTCGCCTACCTGACCTCGGAGATCTACTACAACCACGGCTACTACGACGAGGCACGCAAGCGCTTCAAGGCCGTGGGCCTGCGCTTCAAGGGCAGCAAGGAGGCCAAGTACGCCGCCGACCTGATGTGCCAGACCTTCCAGAACGAGGGCGACCTCCCGCAGTTGCAAGCCTGCCTCCGGACGGTAATCGACACGGGCACCGACATCGCGGTGGGCGGGGCCACGACCGCCGCCGAGAAGTACGAGCAGGTCACCCTCGAGCTGTGCCGCCAGAAGACCGACGACGACCGCACCGGCGCGGCCGCCTGCTACCAGGACTTCCTCGCGCAGTTCCCGCGCTCGAAGTACCGCGACGTGGCGCTGTACAACGCCGCCAACAACCTCGACCTCTCCGGTCAGCAAGACACCGCCAACCGCCTCTTCGAGCAGTTCATCAACGAGTTCCCCTCGCACGAGCGAGCGAAGTCGCTCTACTTCCGCATCGCGCAGGGCTACTCCTCCGTGCTCGATCTCGACACGGCGGTGAAGTACTTCGAGGCGCTGCCCAAGCTCGACCCCGCCCACCCCGATGCACCGGCCGCGCTCTACAACGCGGCCTTCCTGCGCACCGGCATGGGCGATCACACGGGCGCCGCCAACGCCTACATGAAGTACGCCAACCTGCCCAACGTGGCCGACGCCGAGAACATCTACTGGCGCGCGGGCGAGCAGTGGGAGCTGGTGGGCGACCGCGAGGCGGCCGACTTCTACGACAAGTACCTGCGGCGCTTCGGCGTGGAGAATGCAAGCCACGCCATCGAGGCCCACTACAAGCTCGCGAAGTTGTACGAGCAGAAGGGCGACTCCCGGCGCGCCGCGGCGAAGTGGTCGGAGATCGAGACGGTCTTCCGCGACAACGTGGCCCGCGGCGTCAGCAGCGACGCGCGCAAGATGGCGGCCGAGGGGCCCCTTGCCCAGCTACTCTCCAAATTCGAGTCCTTCAAGCTCTACAAGTTCGTCAACAGCGAGAAGACGAACGTGGAGTTGGTGCTCCAGAAGAAGCCACAGGAGCTTCAGGCCCTGGTCGACGGCGCCCTCGCCCTCATTCAGGCCTACCAGGACTACGACAGCGCCGCCGCCGCCCTGTACGTGCAGGGCATGGCCTACCTTGCCTACGCCGACATGGTCTACGCCGTGCCGCCGCCGCCCGGGTTCACCGACGACGAGATCGTCATCTACCAGGAGCAGCTCGACCCCTTCCGGCTCCAGGCCGAAGACCGCGGCAAGGGCCGCCTCATCGCCGCGCTCGAGAAGGCCAAGGCCGACAAGCGGTGGAGCGAGTGGAACAGCAAGGCCCTGGCCGCCCTGCACGATCGCTACCCCATCGAGTACCCCTCCGAGCGCACCGAGTCGCGGGGAGGCGTGCCCACCGGTGGCATCCCCTTCTCCGGCCCGGCCTCGCTCCCGGCGGGAGATGCGCGATGACTCTCCTCTTCTGGCTGGCGTTGGCCTGCGCGCCGAAGGAGGCAGGGCCGGCCGCCCCGGTGAACAACGCCACAGCGCCAACGCCCGCGGCCGCGCCCCCGCCGTCGGCGTCGATGCCTTCCACCGCGAGCCCAGCCGGCGCCGAGACGACCGCGACCACCCCGACTAGCAGCGATCCCGCGAGCGACCCCAACCCGCAAGGAGCGGCCTGGGACGAGCCCACCGGGGGAGCCGACAAACAGCTGAGCGACGCAGTCGCCATGCTCACGACCGGCGACGCCTCTCGCGCCCGAGGCGCTCTCGATCTGTTGAAGCCGCTCCCCTCCCAGTACCCCGATCGTGCCGAAATTCCCTACAACATCGGCGTCGCCCACAACATCCTAGGTAACGACACCGAGGCGAGGCGCTCGTGGCTGCGCGCGACCGAGGTCGATCCGGCCTTCGCTCGCGCCTGGCTGAACCTCGCCGCCCTGTCTGCCAGCAAGGGGCAGCACGACGCGGCTCTGGCCAGCTTGCAGGCGGGCATACGGCAAGACCCGAGGAACGTCGATCTCCGCGTGGCGGCCATCGCCACGCAGCGGCAACTGCGTCGGTACTCGGAAGCCGTTGTCGAGGCCAAGTCGGCGTTGAAAGTGAACAGCAAGGCCATCGAGGTGTACAACCAGTTGGCGCTCGTCTACATCGACACCGGCCAGACCGACCTCGCCAAATTCATGTGCTACAAGGCGATGGAAGCTGTGGAAGGCGCCGACCAGAACGCGCTGCTGCAATCGAATTTCGGACAGATCTACCTGAAGGACGGCTACCCGGGCGACGCGATCAGCTCCTTCCGCAAGGCGCTCGAGATCGACCCGAACCAGCTCTCCTCCTTGCAGTTCCTCGCCAGCTACTACCTTGACAACCGCAACTACAGCGACGCGATTCCGCTCCTCGAGCGCATCGTGGGCCTGCTGCCCGAGGCCGGTGGCCCCCGAACCAACCTCGGCATCGCCTACCGGGGCGACGGCCGTTTCGAAGACGCCATCAAGGCCTACAACGAGGCGCTCCGACTCGACCCTGGTTCCGCCGAGCCTCATCGTAACCTCGCAGTGCTCTACTCCGACTATATGAAGGCCTACGACGCGGCGATCAACGAGGTGGAGGCCTGGCGCCGCTACGGCGGCAACAGCGCCGAGGCCGACGCCTGGATCACCCAGATTCGAAAGGACCAGGAAAAGGCGGAGAAGAAGCGCAAGAAGGACGAGGACGCCCGGCGCAAGCAGGCGGAGGAGGACGCCGCCCTCGCGGCACCGCCGGAACCCGCGCCCGAGATCGCACCCGCCCCCGAGCCGACCCCGGCGCCCGGGGAATCAAGTCCAGTGCCCGGGGATTCCGATTCCCCGTGGGGAGGTGGTCAATGACGACCCTGTTGCTCCTGGCTTCCGCCGCCCTGGCCGAGTCCCGCGGCCTCAAGTTTGGCGACGAGATCACCAGGGTTAAGATTCAGAAGCCGGAAGTCGCCTACGTGTTGACCCAGCAGAATCTGAGGCCCAGGTACGACCTCGCGTTGAATGAGTCCTTCCTGCCGAAGGTCGTGGCGAGCGTCGAGAAGAAGCCCTTCTAGGCGCCCATGCAAATCCTACTGGATGGCTTCGAGAAGGGCGGCGTGTTCATGTGGCCCATCGCGCTCTGCGCGCTGATCGGGGCCACGGTGGCGGTGGAGCGCGCCTTCTTCATCTTCCTGCGCGCCGCCGTGCACGGGCCGGTCTTCATGGCCGCCGTGCAGCGCCACGTGCTCGACGGCAACATCGACGCGGCCATCCGCCTGTGCAACGCCGAGCCCGCGGCCGCGCTGCCCCGGGTGGCAAAGGCCGCCCTCCTGCGCGCCGACCGGGCCGACCCCGACATCCGCGACGCGATCGAGGAGTCCTCGCTCGAGGTGTACCCCGAGATCAACCGGCGCCTGGGCTACCTGCCGATGATCGCCAACGTGTCGACCTTGCTGGGCCTGCTCGGCACGATCCAGGGCCTCATTCTGGCCTTTCACGCCGTGGGCGAGGCCACCGCCGAGGCGAGGAGCGCGGCGTTGTCCAGCGGCATCGCCGTCGCGATGCACACCACGTTCTTTGGGCTCCTCGTGTCGATTCCCATCCTCGTGTTCCACGGGGTCATCGCGGCGCGCGCCAACCTCCTGCTCGACGAGATCGACCACTACGGGCTGCGCCTCGTCAACCTGCTCAACGCGGTGCGCAGCGCCGGCGCGGTTCCACAAGCGGGTGGGCCGCAGGTCGGCACCTCGCTGCTGCCCTTCCCCGAGCGGTAGCGCGTGCAGCGTCGCCGGGTGCAGGCCGCGGTCGAGCTCGACCTCATCCCGGTGCTCTCCCTGGTGGTGCACCTCGTGCCCATGCTCCTGCTCTCGGTGCGTTTCGTGACGCTGGCGGAGCACCCGGTCGACCGCGCGCCGGTGGAGGCCACCGAGGCGCCGAGCCGGGAGAAGCTCGAGGCGCAGGAGGAAGAGCGGGTGGTGGTGCGCATCACCGCGACCGGCTTCGCGGTTCGCGGCGCTGGCGACGGGGAGGCCCAGATCGCCTGCGCCGGGAGCTGCACACCGGGGGACTACGACTACCGCGCGCTCGGCGATGCAATGGTGGCGGCCAAGGGGCTCCACCCCCGCATGCAGCAGGTCATCGTCGCGCCCGACCCGGGGGTGCCCTACGCGGTGATCATCGGCGTCATGGACGCAACTCGCTCGCGACGTGCAGGCGACCGCGAGGAACTGCTGTTCCTGCACCCCGTGCTCGTCACCGGGGCCGGGGAGCGTCGGCCTTGAGGCGTCGAGGCAAGCGCAGGGTGGAGCCGACCACGAGCCTCTCCATCACCTCGATGATGGACATGTTCACTATTATCCTCGTGTTTCTCCTCGTATTCTTCGAGCCCGAGGCCCGGCCCGACCCCGAGTTCCAGCTTCCCAGCTCCGTCGCAACCCAGCAGGCGGCAGACGGGACTACTCTCCGCGTGCGACGCGACGCGATCGAGGTGAACGGGAGTCCGGTGCTGCCGCTGGTCGACGGCGACCTGGGCAACGCCGCGCGGGACGGCCGCCGCGTGCTGGCGGTGCTTGGAGCGCTCGAGGCCGCGCGGGCGCAAGTCCCCGGCGGCGAGCTCCCGCTGATGGTGGAATGCGACCAGGCCGTCCCATGGTCAACACTGGGCGACCTCCTGGCCACTGCGGCCGACGCCGGATTCCAGAGTTACCGCTTCGTCGTTCTCGGCGGCGCGGAAAGGCCCATCCCGCCGACAGGATCTGCACCCAGCCAGGTTTTTTGAACTTCCATCACCGCTCACTGTCGACAGAAACGCTAAGCTCGAACGATAGGGAACCCGATGTCCGCAGCCGCGCAGCAGTCCCAGGCCCCCACCAAAAACCTTCCCAAGGTGCTCCGCATCGGCGTGGTGCAGGAGGGCAAGATCGTCCAGGAGCGACTGATTCGCTCGGGCGATCCTGTCACCTTCGGCGAGGGCGCTCGTAATACCTTCATGTACGCGGGCACGGTGCTCGGCGGCAGCCACACCCTGTTCATCCCCAGCGGCAACAGCTACAACCTCGCCGTGCCCGAGTCGGTCGAGGGCAAGATTAGCTGGAAGGACGGCATCCGCGACCTCTCCGATCTGCGCGCCAAGGGCGAGATGCAGAAGCGCGGCGAAATCTGGTACCTCCCCTTGAACGAGAACGTCCGCGGCAAGGTGACCGTGGGTGCCATCACCGTGCTGTTCCAGTTCGTACCGGCCCCACCCGAGCCGGTTCGCGCCATGTCGGCCGCAGACTTCCGGCCGAGAATCTTCAACGACGACGACCCGTTGTTCCTCGGCCTGCTCGGCGTGTTCAACCTCATCGCCGTGGCCTTCCAGGTGTGGGTTTTCCTCACCCCCGTGCCGGATGAGAACGCGCTCGACCACGTCGACGACGCGCTCGACCTGCTCGTGGCGAAGAAGCCCGAGAAAATCGTCATCCAGGACCAGACGATCATCGACCAGACCAAGGCGGAGGCCAAGAAGCCGGAACCCAAGACCGAGGCGAAGAAAGAGGACGACGGCGCGCCCAAGCCCTCGGAAAAGCCCGCGCCCACCGCCGAGTCGGTGCAGAAGAAGTCGGTCCTCCTCCAGATGCTCGGGACCACCGGCGCTGCCAATAGCGACCAGGTGGCCAACGACATCCTCGGCGACGCGGAGGCGCAAAAAGGAAGCCTCGACAGCGCGCTCGACGGCGTCGGCAAGGTCGAGGCCGCGAGCGCCGACAACCTCGGCCTCAAGAGCGGCGGCCAGGGCGGCAAGGGCGACGCGGCGGTGGGCATTACCAAGGCCACCGGCGGCGAGGCCGGTACCGGTACCGGCGCGACGGTGGCGGTCAAGAAGCCGAAGGTCGATCTCTCCGGCGAGGGCGACGTGTCGGCAGAGGAGGGGGACGCCGGCGGCGTGGGCAAGGTCGTGCGCGCCAACAAGGGACGCATCGAGACCTGCGTCCAGGTTTCCCTCCGCCAGAACCCCGACCTGTCCGGACGCGTGTCGGCTGGCTGGGTAATCCAGCAGGGAAAGGTGAGCGACGTCCACGTGGTGAAGAACACCACGGGCGACTCGGCCCTGGGCGAGTGCATCGTCAAGGCGGTGCGCACCTTCCGCTTCGACGCCGGGCTCACCGCCACGGTCGACGAGTTCCCTTGGGTGGTCTCCGGCCAGTAACCGAGCGCGACGTCGCCTTCCGGTGTCGACGAGCAGCAAAGACACCAGCGACGGGCGCGCGAGTCGGCTAAGGTACGCTTGGTTTCTCCCACCCGGAGCGCGCATGCAACTCCTCGTCGCCATCACCCTCCTGGTCGGCGCGCCTGCCGAGGCCGCCACGCCCGGCGTGGTGGGCGAACTCGAGCAGTCCGCCGGCACCACCCCCAAGCAGAAGTCCGAGTTCGCCGCCGCGGCGGTGTCTGAGATCGACGGGGCCGCAACCACGGTCTCAAAGTTGCTGGAAACGGCGCGCAACGCCAAGGATCCGGACAAGGAAGAGATCCAGTGCCTGGAGGACAAGCTCCCCCAGCTCGCGACCATTGCCGAGGTGGCGAAAAAGACCAGCACCTCGATGGAACAGCATCTCGCCTCCAACGACCTCGCCCACGCCGACCAGGAGTACCGGCAGCTCGCCGTGCTCCTCTCCCGCGCGCGCGAGTTCCTCGTCGAGGCCCAGCAGTGCGTCAAGGGGGCCGGAAGTACCAAGGGAAAGACGACCTCCACGCTCTCGTCCGACGACGCTGCCAACACGGTCGACGGCACCGACGAGATCGAGCCCATCTACGACGTCCCGGTCACGCCGGTCTGATCGCCCACCGAAATCCATCGCTGCCGGCCTCGACACGGGCGGCGCATGTTCAACAGTCCCGTTAATGAGCGTCTCGCCGTAAGCAGGTATTCAAGCGGATGGCAGTTGCGAGGCAGTCCCCGGGTTCACGCGTGCTCGCGCTCGCGAACATTGTCACCGCAATCGCGCTGGCTTCCGCCCCGGCTGCGGCTGCTCCAGGCGACCACATTCGCGTGGGCGACACCACCATCACCCCGTCAGTGATGTCGGGGCTGGAGTTCCACAGCAACGTCTACCTTGCCGACGGCGGTACTGGCGCGCCAGAAGTCCCGGCGCTGGCCTGGGTGCTCAAGCCACGTTTGAAGCTCGACCTCGACGCCAAGCAGGCCAAGGTCGGGTTCGAACTCGGCTACAGCGTCAAGAAGTTCTTCGACGTCAATCCCGACGACGCGTTCAACGTCCAGAACCTCGACCGCTACAGCGACTTCGACGCGCAGCTGGCGGCCAACTTCCTCCCGAAATCGGCCGTGGGCGCTCGCCTCGACGACAAGTTCGAGGTGAGCAGCACGCCGGCCGAGCTGGCCACGAAAGACGGCCTCGCCAACGCCAGCGTGGTGCGCACCAGCAACGACCTCACCGGCGGCGCCGTGATCCGCCCCGGCACCGCCCTGACCGTCGACGCACTCGGGCTGCTCGGCGTCGACAACTACGAGGTGCCGGAGGAGCTCATCGCCGACGAGACCGACTCCGCCTTCAACAACCGCATCCAGTACGGTCCGCTGGTCAACGGTAGCTGGAGGTTCCTGCCCAAGACATCGCTGGTCTCCAGCTTCTCCTACACCTTCATGCGGTGGGACAAGAACTTCATCGAGGCCATCGGCCCCGACCTAGAGTCCTCGGCCATCGGTGCCTACGTGGGGAAGCCCGATGCCGACGCCTGGCGTTTCAGCGCCGGTATCAACGGGCAGTTCACGCCGAAGCTCGCTGCCGCGGGCAGCGCCGGTTTCGGCGCCGCGTACTACGACGAGCAGTCGGTCCTCGACGACGCCGCGGGTTTCGAGGGCTCCTCGGCCGAGCTCAACACCACCGGCGATGAGACGTTCGCCACCGATTCCTCGGTGATCGACGGCTTTCTCTTCAACGTGCAGGTGTCCTACGCGCCGATCCGGGGACAGACGATCACCGGGGGCTACCGGAAAGACTTCCAGGACGCCGTCTTCACCAACTACGTCGCCTACCACTACCTCTTCCTCAAGTACGAGGGCTCCATGCAGAATCGGCTGGGGCTAGGGGCCGAGGTGAACTACCGCATCGACCAGTACCATGGCGAACTGGCTCGTGGCGACCAGAACCTCAGTTTGAAGGGCAGCGCTTCGTACAAGCTCACGTCGTACCTCACCGCCGCCGGTGGCGTGGCCTGGGCGCGGCGCGCCTGCCTCGATAAGAACTGCGACGACGACCAGTTCTACAGCACGCAGTACGACGACGTGTCGGCCACCGCGAACCTCACCTTCACGTACTGAGCCTGCGGACCGGTGCTTGACAGGATCGGGACCGCGATCCTCGAGTCGGGTGCTAAAGTACTGGTCGCAGCGGCCGACCGAGACGATGCTGAACGCCTTCCTCGCCTTTCTACTGTGCCTCGTGGGCCTTGCCCGGGCGCAGGACATCGCGGGCCCCATCGCCGTGGACCGCAGCTACATCCTCGGCGCGGGCGACACCGTGCGCCTCGAGGTGGTCGGGGAGCGTGAACTCTCCGGTGAGCGCCCCATCGAGGCCGACGGCGCCGTTCAGGTGCCCTACGCCGGGCGCGTGGTCATCGGCGGCTACACGCTCGATGGCGCGACCGAGCAACTCACCGCCAAGCTCCGCGACGGCTACCTGAAGAACCCGCAGGTGATCCTCACCGTGAGTCAACTCGGCTCGAAGCGAGTGAGCATTATCGGAGGGGTCACCAAGCAGGGCGAGTACCCGTTCACCGCCCGGACCTTGCACGTGAGCGAGGTGCTCGTGCGGGCGGGTGGCCTCATCGACCCGAGCACGCCGAGCGCGCAAGTCTTCCGCGACGGGCCCAGCGGCCGCGAGGTGATCGCAGTCGACCTGGAGGGCATCGGCCGGGGCGACCGGGCTGCCGACATCGATCTCCTCCCGGGCGACCACCTCGAAGTGCCACCGGCACTGCAGATCTTCGTCGACGGCCAGGTGCAGAAGCCTGGGACCGTGGTGTTCCGCGAGGGCATGACCGTCACCCAGGCGGTGGCGGCGGCAGGCGGAGCGGCGCAGACCGCGCTCACCACGAAGGTAACCTTGATCCGCGAGGAAACTCAGATTCCCGTGAACCTGAAGCGCATCCTCAAGGGCCAGGAGGCCGACGTGTCCCTGCGCCCCGGCGACCACGTCTACGTGCCGGAGTCGCCCATTTGAGACGTCGCCTGGACATCGGGGGTGACGTGTCAAGACTAAAACGGTAGAATCCACGGGACGAGGTGTAGCCTTGGCCCGAGTTCGCCCTGAGACTGCGGAGACCACCGCCACCAGCTCCCGGCAACTGGCGTCGCCGGGCATGATCGTGCCCTCGCGGGACGAGCCGCCCGCCTCCACCGCCGTTGCCCGTCGCAAGTCACGCGAAACCGAGGTTGCCCTGCCCCGCGGCAAGGGGAGCGCGAAGCGACGTCGTGACGCGCCCGCCGCCGCCCCGGCGAACCCGCAGGTGGCCCAGGGCCTGTTGATCGGGGCGCTCGCCGGCTGCGGCTTCACCATGGTCGCCCTTGCCACCTGGTCGCCCGCCGATCCCTCCCTCAGCGTGTCGAGCAGCGGGCCGGTAGCCAACATGGGTGGGCCACTCGGCGCCTACCTCGCGGACGTGATGTACCAGGGCCTCGGCTGGGGGGCCTGGTCGGTGCTGGTCGTCGCCGCCTGGCTCATCCTCCGACTCGCGGGGCGCGTGGCAGGGTCGGCGTGGAACTTCATCCTCGGTGGCTTCGCCATCTGGATGCTGAGTACCGGGTTCGACCTCGCGCTCGGGCACGAAGCCACCCGGGCCTTCCCGCCTGGGGGGCTCGTCGGCATCCTCACGGCCAACCTGCTGCGCGAGAGTGCCGGTCCCGCCGGTGCCGCGCTCGCCGTCGGGACAGGGCTCGTACTCGCCACCACCCTGCTGTTCGGAATCAACTGGCAGCCCATCGCCGCGGGCACCGTCGACCGCGTCCAGGCCGGGGTGCCCCGCGCCGGTCGCCTTCTCGGCGCGGCCGCCGGGGTGGCAGGACGGGGCGCCCTTGCCGTCGGCTCCCGGGCCGGCGAGGCTCTGCGCGCCCGCCTCCGCCGCGACGACGATGGCGAGGACGAGATCGACGATGACATCGACAGCGGCGAGGAGATCGCCGCGCCTGGAGCCGCGTCGGCGCCCGCGCCGGTGACCACCCCCGGCGCGGCCACAGGCCTGGCCCTCCCGGGGACAGC
>Ga0194131_10002476_pt1 | contig 30241 bp, 26 predicted proteins | sample TA2KigO120mmetaG_FD_148631 | JGI IMG/M metagenome (GOLD analysis project Ga0194131, IMG submission 148631) | Freshwater microbial communities from Lake Tanganyika, Tanzania - TA2015053 Kigoma Offshore 120m | ecosystem: Environmental > Aquatic > Freshwater > Lake | place: Tanzania: Lake...
CGAGCGCGGGGCCTCGCCGCGCCGGCCGCGCGGGCGGGGGTGCTCACGGCGACTTCACCAGGAGCTTGAGGGCGGCGGTGGCGCGCGCCGGGACGTGCAGGCGCGCAAGTCCCCACCCGATCACGCGGGAGTGCGGCGCCGGTTCCGCCGGAACGAGCCGCTCGTGTTCGGCCAGCGGCACGGCGATGTCGACGTCGCTCGGCTCGGCGCGCGTGCTGCTCACGACGACGAGCCAGCTCTCGTCGCCGTCGCCCGGAGCGTGGACCGCGGTGGCGCGCAGGCCGGCCAGCGGCTCGGCGAAGAACGGCGGCAGGCCGTCGCCGCGCGTCGGCGCCACCCGGAACGAGGAGGTCGCGAACGGCCGGTTGCGAGCATCGAGCACGACGGTGCGCGCATCGCCGCCCGGCAGCGCGCGACCGATCTTCGCCGCCGCCGCCGGGTCGAGGTCGAAACGGCGCAGCAGCGGTCGCTCGCCGTGATCGTGCGGCGGTGCCGGTCGCCCGGGCAGCGCGCGCGCCACCGGGAACGTCGGCGTCGCCGTCAGCCTGACGTCGCGCACCTGCGCGATGACCGCCTGCAGCTTCCCTTCGCGCTCCAGGGTCGCGCCATCGCTGACCGGGTGGAGCGTCTCCGCGTCCTGGACGGCGAAGCGCGCGCCGGGCAGCGCCATGCCGCAGCCGTTGACGATGGTCACGGTCACGGCGAGGTCGCCGTGCTGGCCGTCACTGCCGACGCGCAGCTGCCAGTCGGCGTGCCACTCGAGCCCCCGCGTGGCGTAGAGCAGCTCGATGCGGTAGCGGTCGGCGCGCTGGCAGTCGAGCTTCCAGTCGAGCCGCATCCGGTTCCAGTCGCCGGCGGGAAGCGAGTCGAGCACGATCTCGGCGTCATCGAGCAGGCGGATGTCGCCCTCGGCGTCCTCGAGATAGAGCGGCAGGCGCAACTCGCCGGCGGGGCTGCCGACCACCGGCGGGAAGAGCAGTCGCCCGGTCAGCGACTCCACCGTCGATTCGTGGAAGCGCTTGAGCTTCACCGGCCGGCCGGCGAGGCTCTCGAGCGCCTTCTCGACGCTCAGCACCTCGAACCACGCCGACTGCTCGTCGAGGCGGACGAGTTCGGGCGACTGCAGGGCGCGCATGGCGACCGTCTCGGGCAGCAGGAGCGGCGCGACGTCGAACACGCGCAGCGCGGAGCGTCCGGCGGAGAGCTGCGCGCTGCGCACCTCGCGGATGGTGGCGAGGCCGCCGTCGCTCACCGTGATCGTCCGTTCCTCGGGAGTCGAGGCGTCCTGCAGCAGTGCGGCGAAGCCGTGGAGAAGCAGCGTGCGCATGGCCGCGGAGGATAGCCGCGCTATCGTCCCGCGACTTCCATGGCGGCATCGCGATTCCTCCTCGTCCACGGTGCATGGCACGGCGCATGGAGCTTCGACTTGCTGCGGCTCGAACTCGAGCGCCGCGCGGTCGGCTGCGAGGCGATCGACCTGCCGGGGCTCGGCGACGAACCGACCGACCCGGCCGAGGCGACCTTCGAGCTCGGCGTCGAGCGGCTGCTCGAACGACTCGGGACGCGACGCAACTGGACGCTGGTGGCGCACAGCTTCGGCGCGTTCGCCGCGACCGAAGCGGCGCTCCGGGCGTCGGGGCGAGTGCGCGCGCTGGTGATCATCGCCGGCTTCGTCGCGCAGGTCGGCGATGACTGGGCGGCGGTCACGGCGGTGGCGCCGGTCGAGCCGGGATTCCGCGCCTGCCAGCGCCGGAACGCGGCCGGGACGGCGCTCGAACTCGACGCGAAGGCGGCGTCGTTCCTCTGGCACGACATGGCCCCCGGCATCGCGGCGGCGGCGCAGGCGCGGGTTCGTCCGCAGCCGATCGAACCGTTCCGGTCCGCGAAGATCGGCGGCACGGCGGAGGCGTTGCGCAAGATCCCGCGTTCGCTGCTGCTGGCCACGCAGGATCGCGTGCTGCCGCCGGCCGGGCTGCGCGCCCTGGCCGAACGGGCGGGAGTCGCGGTGGAGGAGCTCGCCACCGGACACTGCCCGTTCCTGTCGGCGCCGAAGCTGGTGGCCGACCGGTTGCTCGGCGTGAAATGACGGCGGTCGCGGGCGGCGCTCGCGCGAACGGCGGGCAGGCAGATGCGGCGGCGGCTGCAGGAACGGCAGGAGGCTGACCATGGCGAGCGGCGACAGGCGGCGCGAGAAGGGCTACCTCCACGGTTACAGCGCCACCGAGCGGGCGCGGCTGCGCAAGCAGGCGCTGGTGCTCGAGCCGATGGTGCACGATCACCTGCCCTTCCATCGGCGGCGGCGCTGCGTCGAGATCGGCTCGGGGGTCGGCGCGCAGACCGAGATCCTGCTCCGTCACTTCCCCGGCCTGCAGGTCACCTGCGTCGAGCGCAGCAAGGTGCAGCTGGCCGAGGCGCGCAAGTTCCTGCGCACGGTGCCGTGGGCGCGCGGGCGCTACGCATTGTGCGAGGCCGACGCGACGTCGCTGCCGTTCGAGCGCGAGTCGTTCGACTCGGGATTCCTCTGCTGGATCCTCGAGCACGTGGCCGACCCGGCGCGAATCCTCTCCGAGCTGCGGCGCGTCCTGCTGGCCGGCGCGCCGGTGGTGGTGACCGAGGTGCTGAACGCGACGTTCTTCATCGATCCCTACAGCCCGCGCACGCTGCAGTACTGGATGGCGTTCAACGACCACCAGCTCGAGCTGGGGGGCGACCCGTTCGTGGGCGCCAAGCTCGGCAACCTGCTGCAGCAGGTCGGCTTCCATGACGTGCAGACGGTGGTGAAGACGTTCCACCTCGACAATCGGTCGCCGGGCGAACGCGCCGACTTCCTCGCCTTCTGGACCGAACTCCTGCTCTCGGGCGCGCCGGCGCTGCTTTCGGCGGGCAAGGTGAAGCCCGATGTCGTCGACGGCATGAAGGAGGAGCTCGACCGCGTCGCGCGCGACGCCAACTCGGTCTTCTTCTATTCCTTCATCCAGGCCCGCGCCCGCGCCTGACCTCCAGGCATCGCTGGCCCGCGGGCGGATCCAGCGTCGCAGCTCGAGGTCGACGAAGTCGTAGGCGGCCACAGCCGGTCGAACGCCGCGGACATCGTGCCAGGCGCTCTCAGGCGCGGCGACGCGCTGCCGGGCGCGGTGACCGGCGGCAAGCGACGGTCACTGGGTGCGGGTCACGATCCGCACGGCATTGCTGAGCGAGAGGCCGGAGTTGTTGGCGGTCGGATCGGGGCAGTAGGCCTGCAGCGCCCACAGCTTTCCGTCGATCGTCGGATCGATGTTGATGGTCTCGGTGTAGTCGAGGTCGCCGTCGCCCGCGACGCCCGGAGCGCCACCGACGTCGATCACCGTGATCGTGTGATAGCCGGTGATGTCGGCGTAGAGGGTGCCGCCCTGATACGACGTCTCCACCTCGCGTTCGGCCGTGATCAGGTGGACCAGCCCGCCACCGACGAAGTCGCGCAGTTCGAGCGTCAGGTCGAAATTCGAGACCGGATGGCCGCTGCAGTTGATGCTCGGCAGCACGTCGCCGGTCCCCGGGATCCGTTCCTCGTAGCCGTAGTCATGGATGCCGATGTCGTCGTGCCCGCCGACGACCTCGATGCCGAGCGGCGTCGCGAACGTCCCGACCGGCAGCACCTCGGTCTGCGCTGCCGTCGCCGGGTCGATGACGATGAGGTTGCCCTTGCCGGACGAGGTGAAGTAGAGCTCGCTGTAGTCGAGGTTGAACCGCAGCACCGGCGTCGCCAGCCGGCGCCCGTTCGAGATCCACAACGTGCGCTGGCTCGCCGAACGGTTGAGGTAGCGGTAGATGTCGCCGTAGAGGCAGGCGACGTAGATCGTGCCGTCGGGATGCATCGCCACCGACATCGGCTGGTCGGGCAGAGTGTCGAACACGACCGCCGTCCCGTCGGGCTGCACGCGCAGCACGTTCCTGCCGTCGCGGTTGGCGATGTAGGTCATCCGGAACGGGCTCTGGATCAGGGCATCGGCGTGGGCCACGCCGTCGGCGAAGTCGCAGAACACCGTCGCGGCTGCGCCCGGCTGGAACTCGAGTACCTGTCGCGCGTCCCAGTTGCCGAGCCAGACGATGCCGCCGGTGCTCACCGCCAGCGCGTTCTGCCCGAACGGCCCGTTCAATCCGTCGGCGGCCGTCCATTTCGTGGTGGCGGTGCCGGCCGAATCGAAGCTGAAGACTTTGTCGTTGTTGTAGCTGGTCGCCAGCAACTCGTCGCTCGGCGTCCACGCCAGCCCGCTCACGCCGTCGATCCCGTCGGCCTGGTCGGCGAACGTCGTGACCGTCCAGGTCGCCGGGTCGACCTGGTAGATCAGCTTCTTCCACCCGGCGACGAAGAGGTGGCCGGGCGTGAACTGCGCCGCCGCCGATCCCGAGAGCGCCGCCAGGAGCAGCGGAGCGAGCAGCAGCGACCGTCGCGGCGCGAGCCTCCGGACGGCGTTCCCCACCCAGGAATCCCTGCAGGAACGCGTCGACTGCGGCATGGTCTCCCTCCTGTGATCCTTGCCGGAGTGGATCGGCAGCAAGCGCACCGCAGCTTGACTGCGGCCTGCCATCGCGGCGACGCCGCGATCAGCCGGGGAGCGTCACGCCGTAGACCGCGCCGAAGCGGGCGCGGAGGTGGCGCACGAACGGCTCGCTGGAGGGCGGCGCACCGGTGGCGCGCTCGATCAGCTCGCTCGCGGTGAAGCGTCGTCCGTGGCAGTGGACGCTGGCCCGCAGCCAGTCGCGCAGCACCACCAGTTCGCCTTGCGCGATCGCCTCGTCGAGCCTCGGCAGCTCGCGTTGCGCCGTTTCCCACAGTTGGGCGGCGTAGAGGTTGCCGAGCGTGTAGGTCGGGAAGTAGCCGAGCCCGCCCATCGCCCAGTGGATGTCCTGCAGGCAGCCCTCGCCGTCGTTGCCCGGCGCCAGGCCGATCAGCCGCTGCATCGCCGCGTTCCACGCCGCCGGCACGTCGGCCACGGCGAGGCGCCCGGCCACCAGCGCGCGCTCGACGTCGAACCGCACTGCGACATGGAGGTTGTAGGTCAGTTCGTCGGCCTCGACCCGGATCAGCGAGCGCTGCACCTCGTTCACGGCGCGCCAGCACTCCTCGGCGCCGACGGCGGCGAGCTGCGCCGGGAAGTACTCGGCGGCCACCGGCGCGAACGCCTGCCAGAACGGCAGGCTGCGGGCGACGATGTTCTCCCACAGACGGCTTTGCGATTCGTGGACCCCGAGCGAGCACGCCTCGGCCAGCAGCGCGGCGCCGGGCCGCTCAGCGGCGCCCGCCGCGTGGAGTCCCTGCTCGTAGAGGCCGTGGCCGGCCTCATGCACGATCCCGAACAGCGCCGGGCGCAGGTCGTCGGCGGCGAAGCGCCGGGTCAGGCGAACGTCGCCGCGCGCGATGCCGGTGCAGAACGGGTGCGACGAGCGATCGATGCGCCCGGCGTCGGTGTCGAACCCCATCGCAGCGACCACGCGTGTCGCGAACGCCTCCTGCGCGCGCTCGTCGAACGGCTGGCGGAAGCAGCGCGAATCGACCCGCCCGGCGTGCTCGACGATGATCGCCACCATCGGCGCGAGGCGCGGCACGAGCTGGTCGAAGAGCTGCGCCAGCCCCGCCTCCGTCGCACCGCGCTCGTAATCATCGAGCAGGCCGTCGTAGGGCCGGTCGGCGAAACCGAGCACGGCGGCACGGCGGCGCGCCAGATCGAGCAGCCGCTCGAGGTGGGGCGCGAACGCCGGCCAGTCGGAGCGCGCGCGCGCCTCCCGCCACGCCTCCAGCGCGGCGCTCTCCGCGGCGGCCTGCTCCTCGACCAGGTCGCGCGGCAGCTGCGTCGCCCGCCGCCAGTCGCGCGCCAGCTCGCGGATCCCCGCGCGTTCCTCGTCGTCGAACTCGCCGGAGGCCGCCTCGCAGGCGGCGATCCAGTCGCCGAGCCGCGGGTCGGTGAAGCGCTCGTGGCGCAGGCCGGCCAGCGTGGCGAGTTGGGACGCCCGCGCCGCCGCCGCCTTGCGCGGCATCATCGTCTCCTGGTCCCACGCGAGCAGGGCCGTGGCGCTCGACAGGTCGCGCACCTCGGCATGGCGGCGCAGGAGCTCGGCAAAGGCGGCGCGCGGCGTCATCGACTTCCTCGGAGCGGGGCGGGATCGGCGGCGGTCGACCGCGTACGGCGGCGCGTGAGGGGCGACGTTATCGCCGGCGTCAGCGCAGTCGCAGCCGCTCGCGCACCAGGTTGCGGAAGAACTCGGCCAGCGTCGCGAGCCGGACGTGGGAGCGCCCGCCGCCGCGGGCGAGCCCGGCCACGGCGAGCTCGACCACGGGCAGGCCGGTCCGGCGCGCGGCGAGCAGCAGCTCGGGGTCGATGAACCAGTCCTGCGAGCGGAGCGGATGCGCGGTCAGCCAGTCGCGCGGGACCAGCTTCGGGCTGCCGTTCACGTCGGTCGAACGGAGCGACGGGAAGAGCAGGTTGCAGAGCAGGTTCCAGCCGAGGGTGACGACCACGCGCTCGAAGCCGTCCGCCCGCGACACTCGTCGCACCTTGAGCAGCGCCTTGCGCGGCTCGCGCAGCGCCACCGCGGCGAGGCGGACGACGTCGGCCGGCGCGATCTGGCCGTCGGCGTTGATCCAGCCGACCCATGCGCCGTTCGCCAGCGCGAGCCCGGCGAGGATTCCACCGCCATAGCCGTGGCCCGACTCCCGGCGCAGCAGCCGCAGGCGCGGATCATCCGCCGCCAGTGCGGCGACGATCGCGCCGGTGCGGTCATTCGAGCCGTTGTCGACGACGATCAGCTCGAGCTCGATCGCGGCGGCGGCGAAGGCGTCGAGCAGACCGCGGACGGTGGCGCCGATCGCCGCCTCCTCGTCCAGCGCCGGCATCACCAGGGTGAGTTGCGGTCCGGCCGGAGTCGGACCGCGGCTCCCGGTCTCGGGGGCGGTGGTCGGTGATTCGGCGGCGATGCGCGGACTCGGGGGATCGTTCAGGCTCACTGCGCTCCTGCCGTCACCGAGCTCTTGAGGGTGGCACGCTTCAGGAACAGGAGCGCAAAGCAGGTGTTGCAGTGCGGATCGTCGCCGAAGCCGGCGGACGGGAACGACCCGTCCGGCAGCTGCCGGCGGATCAGTTCCTCGGCGCCCAGGCGATACCAGTCGTGGCGGCCGATCCACTTGCGGTGGGTCAGCGCCCCGACGCGCTCCATGGCATAGAGGTAGTAGTAGAGGAAGCCGGCGCCTTCGCCCGGACCGCCACCTGGCGGCCCGCCACCCGGTGGTCCGCCGCCCGGTGGTCCGCCGCCCGGTGGTCCGCCACCTGGTGGTCCGCCACCTGGCGGCCCGCCACCTGGCGGCCCGCCCGGGCCGCCGAAGCCGTTGCCGCCGTCGGCGGTCGGGTTCTGCGTGACCGCGAAGTGCTCCTGCAGCCACGCCAGCTGCGAGTCGATGGCCGCGGCCGCTTCCTTGCGCCGCTTGCGCGCGCGGGCGAGCGGCTCGCCCTTGCCCCTGGTGAGCAGTTCCTCGAGCGCCAGCTGGATGCAGGCGATGGCGATGCAGGCGCGGGAGCCGGCGATCTCGGGGCCGTCGCGCCTGCCGTACGTGTAGCCGAACCCGCGAGCGTCGACCTTGCGCGCGTATTCCTTCGGCTTGCCGTCCTTGCCCGCCTGCACGTCGATGAACTTCACCGACGTTCCCTTCGTCTCCTGGTGGTCGAGCACGTAGTCGAGCAGGTCGGCGAACAACCGGCGATCGAAGTCGAGCCCGAGCCGCGAGCCGGCGCGCAGTCCGAGCGCGGCGTACTGCGTGTTGCTCATGTCGGCTTCGCGCGCGGCGAAGCCGGTGCCGTAGTTGCCGTAGCTCCAGCACTCGTGGTAGCGCTCCTTGGCCAGCCGATCGACCAGGGGCTGCCGGTACTCGCGATCCCCCGGCTGCAGCGTGCGCGGGAACGTGTACTTCGCCAGTTCGGCGGCGGTCATCCGCTCGACTTGCTGCCACTCGCCGACCGGCGCACAGCGCGCGTCGAACGCCATCAGCGTCAGCCCCACCTCGTAGGTGTACTTCGGCGGATGGTCCAGGAGGTGGACGTAGCCGCGCGCCAACGACTCGGCGTACTGGTTCTGCCCGGCGGCGATTCGCGCCAGCAGCGCCAGCGCGGTCTTGCCTGCGACGTACTCGCGGTCGCCGTGGGCCGCGTAGATGCCCCAGCCGCCGTCCGGCTGCTGCTGCCGGGCGAGCCAGCCATCGGCCAGGTCGACGGCGCGGTTCACCGCCGCGACGAACTCGGCGTCCTTCGCCGGCAGCACCTCCGGCCCGCGCTCCTGCCGTGTCACGGCGAACGTCGCGGGCGCCGGCGTGATCAGTCCGAGGACGATGCCGGCGGCGCCGGCGGTCCGGCGGAGCGTGGGCGGCGAGACCCGCATGGTCGCTCTCCCGCTCCCGACGGGACCGCTGGCGGGCGGATCGTTCGGGACGCGGGCGACAGCATGCCATGACGCGGCCGTCGCCGCATGCGAGCGACCGGCAGGGTGACTCGGTACAACGCTGCTCTCCATTCGTCGGAGCTCACCATGTCACGCCGGATGCTGCTCGTCGCCCTCGCCGTCGGCGGGACGCTCGCCCTGATTCCGGCGTCGGCGCGCGCCGTCCGGCAGGACGCGGCGACCGGGTCGACAACGGCGGCTCCCGCGCCGCGTCGCGCCGTCCTGGTGACCGGCGCGAGTTCCGGCATCGGTCGACGGACCACCGAATTGCTGGCGGAGCGCGGATTCCTGGTCTGGGCCGGCGCACGGAAGGCCGAGGACCTCGCCGAGCTGGCGACGCTCGCGCACGTGCGGCCGATCCGGCTCGACGTGACGAAGCAGGAGGAGATCGACGCCGCGGTCGCGACCATCACCGCCGCCGGGTGCGGCCTCCACGGAGTGGTGAACAACGCGGGCGTCGGCGTCTTCGGGCCGCTGATCGAGCTGCCGGAGTCGGAGTTGCGCCATCAGCTCGAGGTGAACGTCCACGGACCGTGGCGCGTGACCCGGGCGTTCGCGCCGCTGCTGATCGCCAGCGGCGGCCGCGTCACGACCACCGGCTCGATCTCGGGCGTGGTCTGCTGGCCGATGGGGGGCGCGTACTGCATGAGCAAGCACGCCGTCGAGGCGTTCACCGACACGCTGGCGGCCGAGCTCGGACCGCTCGGCGTGAAGGTGAGCATCGTCGATCCGGGCAACTTCCGCTCGGAGATCGAGCACAACGCGCGCGAACGGCTGCGCCAGCAGGGGTGGAAGCGGGAAGGGTCGCGGTTCACCGCGGCGATGGACCGGATGCTGGCCGGCTCGGGCGACCGCGCCGGGCATCCCGAACCGGATGCCGTGGCCGAGGCGTTCCTTCACGCCCTGTCCGATCCGGCGCCGAAGCGCCGCTACCTGGTCACGCCGAATGCGCGCGAGGCCGAGACCACCGTCCGCGCCGCGCTCGCCCGCGCCGTCGAACTGAACCGCGACCAGCCGTTCGCGCTCGACCGGACCGCGTTGATCCGCCTGCTGGACGAGGAACTGGCGCGAGCGAACTAGCTTCCTGGAACAGAAGCTCGCTTCCACATCCCGGGTGCTCTTCGGCCCTCGTCGTCTGGGTCAAAGATCGCCTCGGGCGGTGGTCGCGAACTTCTGCTCCCGGACACTGGCGGTGCAATGGCCGCAACCACGGCTGCACGCCGAGGAAGTCGCCGAGGACGAATGTCGGACGCTGCGGCGGCGCGGCCGTCAACCGACCGCCGCGCCCGCCGTCTCCTCCTTCGGCTTCTCGACCGCGATCTCGAGCTCGAAACGCCCGGCGTCGACGGTGACCTTGGAGCCGTCGGGGATCTCGCCGGCGATCAGCTTCTTCGCCAGCAGGTTCTCGAGCGAGCCCTGCAGGTAGCGCTTGAGCGGGCGGGCGCCGTAGAGCGGGTCGTAGCCCTCGGTCGCGAGGTGCTCGCGCGCCTTCGCGGTGAGGTCGAGGGTGATGCGCCGGTCCTCGAGGCGCTTCCTGAGCTCCACCAGCAGCAGGTCGACGATGCGGGCGATCTGCTCCCGGGTGAGCGGCTTGAACAGCACGGTCTCGTCGATGCGGTTCAGGAACTCGGGGCGGAAGTGTCCGCGCAGCTCCTCCATGACCTCCTTGGCGGCCGACTCCCGGAGCTGGCCATCCTTGCCGACTCCTTCCATCAGGTGCTGGTGCCCGAGGTTGCTGGTCATGATCACGACGGTGTTCTTGAAGTCGACGGTGCGCCCCTGGCTGTCGGTGAGCCGCCCGTCGTCGAAGACCTGCAGCAGCACGTTGAAGACGTCCTTGTGCGCCTTCTCGACCTCGTCGAAGAGCACCACCGAGTAGGGCTTGCGGCGCACCGCCTCGGTCAGCTGGCCGCCCTCGTCGTAGCCGACGTAGCCGGGCGGCGCGCCGATCAGCCGCGCGACCGTGTGCTTCTCCTGGTACTCCGACATGTCGACGCGGACCAGCGACTCCTCGCTGTCGAACAGCTGCTCGGCCAGCGCCTTGGCCAGCTCCGTCTTGCCGACGCCGGTCGGGCCGAGGAAGAGGAAGACGCCGGTCGGTCGCTTCGGGTCCTTCAGCCCGGCGCGCGCGCGCAGCACCGCGTCGGCCACCGCGCGCACCGCCGCGTCCTGGCCGATCACCCGCCGGTGCAGGTGGAGGTCGAGCTGCAGCAGCTTCCGCTTCTCGCTCTCGACCAGCTTGGTGACGGGGATGCCGGTCCAGCGCGCCACCACCTCGGCGATCTCGTCGGGGGTCACTTCCTCGCGCAGCAGGCGCGGCCTGGCCGAGGCGTCGCCGGCAGCGCCGTTCGCCGCCGCTGCGCCTGCCGCCTTCCTCTCCGCGTCCTTCAGCTTCTGTTCGAGTTCCCGCAGCCGGCCGTACTTGAGCGTCGCCGCCTTCTCGAGCTCGTAGTTGCGCTCGGCGTCGGCGATGCGCCGCTTGGTCAGCTCGATCTCCTCGCGCACCACCTTGAGCGCGTCGATCCCCTCCTTCTCCGCCTTCCACTGCGCCGTCATCGTGTCGGCCTTGCCCTTCAGCTCGGCCAGCTCCTTCTGCAGCGCGGCCAGGCGCAGCTGTGAGGCCGCGTCGACCTCCTTCTTCAGGGCCTCGCGCTCGATCTCGAGCTGCGTCACGCGCCGCGTGACCTCGTCGAGCTCGGCCGGCATCGAGGTGATCTCGGTGCGGATGCCCGCCGCCGCCTCGTCGACCAGGTCGATCGCCTTGTCGGGCAGGAATCGGTCGGAGATGTAGCGGTGCGACAGCATCGCCGCCGCCACCAGCGCGGCGTCCTGGATGCGCACGCCGTGATGGATCTCGTAGCGCTCGCGCAGGCCGCGCAGGATCGAGATGGTGTCTTCCGGCGTCGGCTCCTCGACCAGCACCGTCTGGAAGCGGCGCTCCAGCGCGGCGTCCTTCTCGATGTGCTTGCGGTACTCGTCGAGCGTGGTGGCGCCGATGCAGTGCAGCTCGCCGCGCGCGAGCATCGGCTTCAGCAGGTTGCCGGCGTCCATCGCGCCATCGGCCTTGCCGGCGCCGACGATCGTGTGCAGCTCGTCGATGAAGAGCAGGATGCGGCCGGCGGCCTGCTTCACCTCGGCGAGCACCGCCTTCAGGCGTTCCTCGAACTCGCCGCGGAACTTGGCGCCGGCGATCAACGCACCCATGTCGAGCGCGTACACCGTGCACTCGCGCAGCGCCTCCGGCACGTCGCCGCGCACGATGCGCTGGGCCAGGCCCTCGACGATGGCCGTCTTGCCGACGCCGGGTGCGCCGATCAGCACCGGGTTGTTCTTGGTGCGGCGGGACAGCGTCCGGATGACGCGGCGGATCTCCTCGTCGCGCCCGATCACCGGGTCGATCTTGCCGGAGCGGGCGAGCGCGACCAGGTCGCGACCGTACTTGGACAGCGCGTCGTAGGTCGCCTCCGGGTTGGCGGAGGTCACGCGCTGGCTGCCGCGCACGTGGCGCAGCGCCGCCTCGAACCCCTTCGCCGTCACGCCGCTGTCGCGCAGCAGTTTCGCCGCCGGGGCGTCGCCCTTCTCCTCGAGCAGCGCCAGCACCAGATGCTCGACGCTGACGTAGTCGTCGTTCATCTTCTTGCGCCGCTCGTCGGCGTCGACCAGCAGGCGCGAGAGGCGCTGCGAGACGTAGACCTGGCCCGGCTCGCTGCCGGGGCCGGCGACACGCGGCATGCGATCGACGGTCCGCTCGAGCTGGCCGAGCAGCGCGCCGCGCTCGGCGCCCATGCGCGCGAAGAGCTGCGCGGCGAGGCCGTCATCCGGGCGCAGCAGCGCCAGCGCGAGGTGCTCGACCTCGATCGCCTGCTGGCCGCGCTTCGTCGCCTCGGCCTGCGCCGATTGCAGCGCGGTCTGGACGCTCTCGGTGAACTTCTGCGGATTCATGCAACGCTCCCCGACGCGCGCCGCTGCGGTGGGGAAGCCTCGTCAGCACTCCCGGACGCGGTCGGCGTCGAGAGTTGCGTTGCACGTGGTGTGCCGAATTGGCGGACCCGGGCGCGGTCGCTCAACCCCCTTCCGGACAGAGCGTTGCGCCAGCGGTTTGCGATGCCGGAGCTCGCACTTGGCGCGGCTCAGCGTCATCGTGACGCGGCCGCGTCAACGTGTCGCCGGCGCCTTGGCGGTTCAGCGCGTGAAGTCGAAGAACGCGCCGAGGTCGTCGCCGCCGAACTTGCCCTTGTTCCAGAGCGCGCCGTCCCACGACTCGCAGCTCTTGTTCGGCCCGTGCGAGAAGACGGCGACGTCCATGTACGGGTCGCTGCGGGTGTAGACGTGATAGCTGTAGGGCGTGCCCCACGGATCGTTGCCGATCGGGTGCTCGAGGTACTTCTTCGGTCCCTCGAAGAGCCAGGTGTTCAGCACCTCGGCGCCGTACCCGAAGTAGGAGGGGTTGGCGTAGCTGTACGACGGGTCGGCCTGCATGCCGGGCGGGTAGCTGCCGGTGTCCTGGTAGTACTCGCCGATCGCCTTCGCGATCGCCTGCGCCTCTGCGACGGCGGCTTTCGCCTGGTTCTGCGCGAGCACGTCGTCGACCATCGGCGTGACCACGCCGGCCAGCAGCACGATGAGGGCGGTCGCGACGATGACCTCCATCATCGACAGTCCCGCGCGCCGATCCGTCCGGGTGCAAGTCATCGCCATCGCCCGCGTGCTCCGCTGGCGGCCCGTTCGGGAACGGCTCCCGGTCGGGCGATCGCCACGCAGCGTGAATCGGCACGATCCGGCCTCGAACCGCAGCGGAATCACCCGGCGTGGCGGGGAGCGGCCCGCCGATATGGAAGGAGATTCCTGATCGCTCGATCGTCATCGACCGCCCGCCGGCGCAGGCAGTCGCGCGCCGGCGCAGTGTCCGCGTGTCGCCGCCCATAATGTCGCGCCGCGGCCGGGACCCGGATCGCGCTGCGACCCTCGCGGAATGGAGGCGATGGATGGCGCTCTGCGACTGCCTGCGTTTCGTGACCGATGCCGACTGCCAGATCGAGCAGTTGCCGTGGGGACCGCACGAGTGGCTCTGCCGGCCGGGGCTGACCGAGGCGCGCGACCTGCAGGTGGTGCGCGTCCGCATGCCGCCCGGCAGGTGCCACGCCTTCCACCGCCATCCCGAGTTCGAGGAGGTGCTGTACGTGCTCGAGGGTCAGGTCGAGCAGTTCGTCGACCGGGAGAAGCGCGTGCTGCGCGCCGGCGAACTGGCGCACATCCCGAAGGACACCGTGCACGGGTCGTACAACACGTTCCGGGCGCCCTGCACCTTCCTCGCGATCCTCTCGCCGGCGAGCTGCAAGGGACCGCCGCTGATCGACGTGGCCCATGAGGAGCCGTGGCGGAGTCTGGCGCCGCTGCCGCCGCCGTCGGCACCAGCGCCGTAGACTCCCTGCCCGCTCGTCCGATCTCCAGCCGGGCAAGCGGGCGCGCAGCGCGCGCGTTCCCGCCCCTCGCCCCGAATGGTCCGTGGTCCCGCCGGGAGTCCTCGTGAGCAGCTACTACGACCCCGCCCACCTGAAGAAGTTCGGCGACATCGGCAAGGAGGCGCCCGAGCTCTGGAAGAAGTTCGGCGAGTGGTACGGCGCCGTCTTCGCCGACGGCGCGTTGAGCGAGCGCGAGAAGGCGCTGATCGCGCTGGCGGTGGCGCACGCGGTGCAGTGCCCCTACTGCATCGACGCCTACTCGACCACCTGCCTCGAGAAGGGGGCCGACGCGGCGCAGATGACCGAGGCGGTCCACGTCGCGGCGGCGATCCGCGGCGGCGCGACGCTGGTCCACGGCGTGCAGATGCGCGAGCACGTCCACAAGCTGTCGATGTGATCGGCGGAGCCGCCTGCCCGTGAACCCCGGTGAAGCCGTCCCCGCCGGAACTGCCGCGAACGCGGCCAGCTCCGCTCCCGCCGCCGCCGACCCGGCGCCGATCCGGATCCAGCCGACGCTGGCACGCCGCGGGCATGAGCTGGCGCAGGCGCAGGCGCAGCTCGCCAAGCTGCGCCGACTCCCGCTCGCGCGCGGTTTCGAAGCCGCCTGCGCCAGCGCCGGCCATGCGCCGCTGCGCGCCGCACGCCTCGAGATCCTGCAGATCAACGTCGGCCGCGTCTGCAACCAGACCTGCCGCCACTGCCACGTCGACGCCGGTCCCGACCGCAAGGAGTCGATGAGCGACGCGGTGGTCGAAGCGTGCCTGAAGCTCCTGGTCGAGGAGAAGATCCCGACGCTCGACATCACCGGCGGCGCGCCCGAGATGCATCCGCGCTTCCGCGAGATCGTGCGGCGCGCACGGGCGGCCGGCGCGAAGGTGATGGACCGCTGCAACCTCACCATCACCCAGGCGAACGGCTTCCGCGACCTGCCGCGCTTCCTCGCCGACCACCAGGTCGAGGTGGTCGCCTCGCTGCCGTACTACGCACCGAAGCAGACCGACCTCCAGCGCGGCGACGGCGTCTTCGAGCAGTCGATCGCGGCGCTGCGCGAGCTGAACGCCCTCGGCTACGGCAAGGGCGATGGCGGCCGCCCCGGCAGCGGCCTCGTGCTGAACCTCGTGACCAACCCGGTGGGCGCGTTCCTGCCGGCCGGCCAGGCGTCGCTGGAACGCGAGTGGAAGCGCGAGCTCCTTCGCCGCCACGGCGTCGTCTTCGACCGCCTCTTCACCATCACCAACATGCCGATCAGCCGCTTCCTGGACTTTCTGGTCGAGTCGGACAACCTGGCGAGCTACCTCGAGAAGCTGGTCGCCGCGTTCAACCCGGCCGCCGTCGCCGGCCTGATGTGCCGCAACACCCTCTCGGTCGGCTTCGACGGCCGCCTCTTCGACTGCGACTTCAACCAGATGCTCGAGCTGGCGCTGCAAGGCCCATCCGGCCGCCCGCTCACCATCCACGACGCCACGCGCGCCGCGCTCGAAGGCCGCCCGATCCTGACCGCGCCGCATTGCTTCGGCTGCACCGCCGGGGCGGGCTCGAGCTGCGGCGGGGCGACGGTGAAGGGGTAGGAAGCGTCACTTCTCGAGGACGGCTCAGCGTCGCGCGCCTCACTGCCCCGCGGGCGCCGGCTTCGCGCTCACGTGGCTGTAGACGCCGCCGGTGAGCTTCCAGCCGTCGTCGGTGCGGATCAGCGTGAGGACATCGACGCCGGTGTGGGAGAGCGCCCCGTCGATGCGGAACTCGTAGGGACCGACGACCACAGCGACGTCGCCGTCGACGAGCACGGTCGGGGGCTGCGTGAAGCGCTCGTCGAGCCTGGACGTGCCGCTGCCGAGCTGGTCGAGGAACGCCGCGAGGCCGGTGACGCGCTGGCGGCGGGCGCCGTCGACGCTGCTGGTCACGACGAAGACGCCCTCCGGCACCGTGATCGCCGCCGCCTTCGCCACGTCGCGCGTCGCCATCGCGTCGAACAGCCCCTGCACGACCGCCAGCGCCGCGGCCCGATCGGTCGCGACCGCTCCGTCGCCGTCGCGCCGCCCGCAGTCGGGCGTCGTGCCGCATGCGGAGAGCGTGAGCAGCAGCGCGACGAGGCCCGCGATCCGCCGCATCGGCAACCAGGTCGTCCGCATGGTCCGCTCCCTCACGCTTGGCGCGCCTGCTACTTTCCCCGGCCCCATGGCACGCGACGGCAATCGCAAGTACCACGACCGGGTCGCCGGCAAGTACGACTCGATCTACGACACGCCCTACTGGCGGTTCTACCGCGACGTGTCGTGGCGCCATCTGAAGCCGTTCCTGCCGGCGACGCGGCCGGCGTGGGCGGCCGACCTCGGCTGCGGCACCGGCTGGTTCGGCTGCCGGTTGCTGAAGAGCGGGCTCAACTGCGTCTTCCTCGATCCGAGCGGCGCCATGCTCGGCGAGGCGAAGGCGGCGGCCGAGGCGGAGTCGTCGCGCGGGCTCGCCACCCGTTTCGTGCAGTCGGGCATGGAGCAGATGGGGGAGATCGAGGACGGACTGCTCGACTTCGCCACCGGCCAGGGCGATCCGCTCTCCTTCTGCGAGCAGCCGGCGCGCGCGCTGGCGGAGCTCGCGCGCATCGTCAAGCCGGGCGGCCACGTCGTGTTGTCGGTCGACAGCCGCGTCGCCGGCGTGAAGTCGTTGCTCGGCGAGAAGTCGCCGGAACTGGCGCTCGAACTGCTGCGCACCGGCCGCACGAAGTGGAAGAGCGACCGCACCGAGGAGGCGTTCGGCATGAAGATGTTCGAGCCGGACGAGCTGAAGGCCCTGCTCGAGCGCGCCGGCTTCGAGTGCAAGTCGCTGATCGCGAAGACCTGCCTGGTGCAGCGCGGGAACGACGCGTGGCTCGACGCGCCGGCGCAGATGCGCGAGCTGCTCGCCGCCGAGGAGCGCGTCCACGGCCGGCCCGAGTGGTTCGGCCTGGCGGGTCACCTGCAGATCGCGGCGCAACGGCGCGCCTGAGCCGGCGCGGGTCGGAAGGGGGCAGGCCCGCGGCTCAGCTCGCGGTGGCGGCGGATTGCGGTTCCGTCACGCTCGCCCCGACCGCCTCCGCCAGCTTGCGGATCACCGCGGCCAGCTCGGTGTCGGGCGTGGATGCGCCGGCCGACAGCGCGATCTGCAGCGGCCCGGAAGGGAGCCAGCCGTAGGTGATCGCCTCCTGGCCGGTCGTCGGATCGCGGTGGCGGATGGCGTCGGCGGCGATCGAACTCGGCTCCTGCACGTGGTAGGTGCCGTACCTCGCATGCGCCGCTCGCAGCAGGTTCGCCGTGTTCGAGGAGTCGTAGCCGCCGAGCACGAGGAACAGGTCGGGCGGCGTCGCTCCGGTGAGTGCGATGACGGCGTCCTGGTTGTCCTGCGTCGCCGGGCAGATGGTGTCGAAATCCTTGAAGCTGGCGGGCGCCTTGGCGACCGGCAGGCGGAGGGTGGACGCATCGCGCGCCGCGACCGCCGCGCCGACCTTCTTCGCGATCTCGGCCGACTCGGTGGCCAGCATCGTCGTCTGGTTCACCATCCCGATCCGGGACAGGTCGCGCTCGGGATCGAAGTCGCGGCTCGACTGCTGCAGGAACCGCCCGCGCAGCGGCGCGAGCGGCGCCTCGCCGCGCAGCGCGGCGCAGAGCAGGTCGGCGTCCTCGTGGCCGCGCAGCACCAGCCACTTGCCGTGCAGGCTGTCGACCAGGCTGCAGGTCGCGCGGGTCTCGTCGTGGCCGGGCTGGCCGTGGATCACGACGGTGCAACCCTCCTCGACGTACTTGCGCACGCGGCGGTGCGGCTTCTCGACCCACGGGCAGGTGGTATCGACGATCTCGCAGCCGATCGCCTCCATCCGCATCAGGTGCTCCACCTCGGCGGAGAAGGCCGGGATGATCACCACGTCGCCCTTCTGCACCCGGTTGAAGCCGCCCGGCTCGGCGTACTTGCCGAAGATGAACTGCACGCCGTTCTGGCGGAAGTCCTCGTTCACCTTCGGGTTGTGGATGATCTGGTTCAGCAGCCAGAGCCGCCGGCCCGGGTTCTTGCGGATGGCGTCCCAGACCATCGCGACGGCGCGATCGACACCCCAGCAGAAGCCGAGTTTCTCGGCGATCCGCACGGTGATCCGACCGGCGCGCACCGGCTCGTGGGTGCGACGCATCCAGTCGATCAGCGCGCTCTTGTAGCTGTAGCGCTCGTCAGGGGAGCCGTACTTGTCCTCGATCCGCATGCGGCGCGACATTAGCGGCGCGCGCCGCCTACCATGGCCGTTCCGATGGTTGCAGCCGCCGCTCCGCTCCGCCTCGCCCCGCTCCTCGCCGGGATCCCGCTTGCGCTCGTCGCGGGCGGTTGCGGCGGCGATCCGCCCGCGGCGAGCGGTCCCACCCGCCCGAACGTGCTGCTGATCACCATCGACACGCTCCGCGCCGATCACCTCGGCTGCTACGGCTACGACCCCTATCCCGTCCCGGTCTCGCCGGCGATCGACGCGCTGGCCGGCGAGGGGCTCCGGTTCGAGGCGTGCTTCGCGCCGCGCGGCCAGACCGGCCCGTCGCTGATGTCGCTGCTGACCGGGCTCTACCCCTCGAGTCACGGCGTGCTCGACAACTACGACCCGCTGCGCGAGGAGGGGAGCGACCTCGTCGACGACTTCGCCCCGCTCGGCCACGAACTGCACGGCTTCGCCGCGTTCTGCCCGGTGAAGAAGAGTTCGCGCGCAGGGCTCGCCTTCGCGCGGATGGCGGCGCTCGAACCGCCGCGCGGCAGCTGGTTCGACGCTCGTCCGGGGATGAAGGGGGCGCCATGGGCGCGCGTCGACGATGCGGTCGAGCAGGCGCTGCTGCGCTTCCTCGCGTCGCGCGGATCCGCGCGCCGGCCGTTCTTCGCGTGGGCTCACTTCTACGACGTGCACCAGCCGTGGTCGCCGCCGGCGGACCTCCACGCGGCGTTCGCGGGCGACTACCGCGGGCCGTTGCGCGCGGCGGCGCCGACCGAAGCGCACTTCGACGGCGTGGTGAAGGAGCGGCTCGATGCGGCGATGCGCGCCCGCACGCCGCTCGATCCGGCCGACGCCCGCTACGTGACCGCGCTCTACGACGGTGGCATCCGCGCCACCGACGATCGCGTCGGCCGCATCGTCGCGCAGCTGCGCTCCGCCGGCCTGCTCGATTCGACCGTCGTCTGCGTCACCGCCGACCACGGCGAGGAACTCGGCGAGCACGGCGGGTTCTGGTTCCACGGCAACTCGGTGTACGACGCGGTGCTGCGCATCCCGCTGGTGATCCGCGGGCCGGGCGTGAAGCCGGGCGTGGTCACCGAACTGGCGCAGAACCTCGATCTGCTGCCGACCTTGCTCGAATTCCTCGGCGGCAAGGTCCCGCCGGGCATCGACGGCCTCTCGCTGGCGCCGCTCCTGCGCGGCGAACGACCCGATCCGCCGTTGCGCGAGATCGCCTGGGCCGAATGGGAGGACGTGATCCTCACCGCGCGCACGCGCGAGTGGAAGCTGGTCCGCAACGTCCGCGGCGCGCGGCCCAAGCTGCCGCCCTACCAGGGCGACGACGATCCCGGTTTCGACGTCGGCTGCCGCGAGCTCTACGACCTGCGCGCCGACCCGGGCGAGACGCGCGACGTCTGGCGCGAGCGGCACGGCGACGTCGAGTTCCTGCGGCGGCAGGCCGAGGACGAGGAGGAGCGCCGGTTCCACGGCCTCGAGCGCGGCGCGCTCGATGCGATGACCGAGGAGGAACGGCTGGAACTCCTGCGGCTCGGTTACGGCGCGGCCGGACCCGACGGAGCGCGGGCGTTGAACTACCGACTCGACCCGGCGCGCTGCGACGAGTGAGCGCAACGCGCGGCGGCGCTCACAGTGCGGCGCGCGGGCCGTAGCGATCGCGCTCCTGGAGGCAATGGCGATGGCGATTCCCTGGCGCAGCGCATGGCTGGTGGCGGCCCTCTGGTCGAGCGGTGGCGCCGCCGGCGTCGCCCTGCCCGCGTCCGCTGCTGCGGACGCCGACGGCACGCTCGCCACGTTCGATGCCTGCCTGCGCTGGCTGCAGAACACGCCTTACGTGCGCACGCGCGACGACCTCGACTGGCAGGCGATCGAGCGCGAATGGCGGCCGCTGGCCGATGCCGCGGCGCCGGGGGCGGAAGTGCGCGACGTGCTGAACGAGATGCTGCTCGAGCTCGATGCGTCGCATGCCGCCGTGCTGGATGGCGCGGTCTACCGCACGATGATGCACGAGCTGAACGGGCAGCCGTCGCCCACCTTCGGCGCGCTGCTCGAGGAGTCGCGGCCGGGGCGGCTGTTCGTCCGTGCGGTCTACGAGGGTGGCCCGGCCGAGCGCGCGGATCTCCGGATCGGCGACGAGGTGGTGGTGGTCGACGGGAGAGCGGCGCTGGCGAGCGCCACGGTCGTGGAAGCCGGCTACGACCCGGGCACGGAGAAGGAGCGGTTGTTCACGCTGCTGGCGCCGGCGGCGGGGACGCGTTGCTCGCTCGCGCTGCGGCGCGCGCCGGAGGCGCGGCTGGCGCTGCGCGAGTTCGAGGCGGTGGCGATGAGCGGGCTCGATGCGGGGCGGCGCAGCGCGCGGGTGGTCGAGGTGGGGGGGCGCCGGATCGGCGTGTTCCACCTTTGGATGGTGGCGCGCGGTTCGGCGGCCTTGCTGCGCGAGGTGCTGGCCGGTCCGCTCGCGGAGTGCGAGGCGCTGGTGTTCGACCTGCGCGGGCGCGGCGGATTCGCCGACGAGATCCCCGGCCTTCTCGCGCCGTTCCAGCAGCCGGATGGGCGCCGGTCGCAGCGCAGCGTGCGCTGGAACCGGCCGGTGGTCTTCCTCACCGACGACCGCACGCGCAGCGCGAAGGAGATCCTCTCGTGGCACATCCGCGAGGAGCGGCTCGGGCCGCTGGTCGGCGAGACGACCGAGGGCGCGGTACTGGGCGCCGGCTTCTTTCCGCTGCCGGGCGGGCTCATCCTCGAGGCGCCCGTGGCGGAGGTGCCGGTGGCGGACGGGACCTCGCTCGAGGGCGTCGGGGTCGAACCGCACATCGCCGTCGCGCGCGCCGGACCGTTCGCCGCCGGGGACGATCCGATCCTGAACCGCGGCCTGGCCGAGGCGGCGGCGCTCCTGCGCGCGGTCGCACCGCGGCGGCGCCCGATCTGAGGCTGCCGGCTTCCCGGGCGGCGCCGGGGCGCACTATCATCCGCGCCCTCTCGCGGCGCGGTCTTGGGACGGTCGCAGCGGTGGCGGTTCCGATCGTGGAACCAGCGCCGTTCGTCACCGTGCCGGGATGACGGCTAGAGAGGGTGCCGCCCGCAACCCCTTGCCCGCCGCTCGCATCCCACGCTCGAACCGATCTCGAGGAGCGTCCACGACATGCGCCTGCTCTCCGCCATGCTCGCCGTCGCCTGCATCGCCGCCAACGCGTCGGCGCAGATCTACAAGATCGACTTCAAGGACCCGAAGTCGGCCAAGAAGTACAAGGCGCACTGCGTCGAGGTGAACGACGAACTGCTGCTGGTCGGCGAGATCAAGGCCGGCGCGACGCTGAACGAGGCGCGTGGCGTCTGGGAACTGGCGCCGACGATCGAGATGTGGGTGGCGAACATGGATTCGCCGCGCCAGTGCCCCTACAAGGTCGTGAAGGGGCAGAAGGTCAAGGCGGGCAGCAAGGCGACCGCGTCGCTCAACCGCGACGACGTCGACAAGATCGTCCCGTTCATGCTCGACCAGAGCTTCTACGGGCTGACCAAGGAATACGGCAGCCGGCTCGACGAGATCGACGAGCTGAAGAAGCAGCGCGACGCGCTGAAGAAGGGCACGCCGGAGTGGAAGGCCAAGCAGACCGCCGTCATCCAGTCCATGGAACGGCTCAGGTCGTGGCTGGAGTCGACCATCTACGCCAAGACCGCGCGCAAGGTGAAGCGCGAGATCGATGCGGAGATGAAGCTGTCGAAGGAAGCCAACGCGCAGCGGCTCGAACTGGCGAAGCAGTCGATCAAGCTGGTGCCGACGCCTGAGGACCTGTCGCGCGCCGGCAAGCAGGTCTACGGCGACGCGGTGGTGCTGAAGGTCGGCGAGAGCCAGCACATCCGGATCGTCTATCGCGAGGAATCGGGCGACGATCGGGTCAAGGCGCTGCTCGAGCTCGGCGAGAACCTGATCGAGGGGTTCCGCGTCCAGTTCATCGATCCCTACATCAAGGACGACTACAAGGACTACCTCCCCGACGGGATGTTCGCCGAGTACTACTTCGCCCCCGATGACATCGAGGGCTACATCAAGTTCATGCAGAGCTACTACGGCACGCAGTTCGACGAACGGTCGGTCCAGTGGCTGCGCGAGAAGAAGACGAACGGCAGCCACTCGCGGCGCGGCTCGGAGCCGAGCTATCTCCACAGCTCGATCACGGCCGAGCAGTCCGACATGGAGGGCGTCGTCGCCCACGCCATGGGCCACCACCTGGTCAACCTGCACTACAACCAGGACCGTCGCAGCGAAGTCGGGCCGTGGCTGAACGAGGGCGTCGCCAACTGGCTCTCGCTCGAGTACCTCGGCCGCAACTCGGTGCAGTGCGTCAGCTTCGACGTCGGCAAGTACGCCAAGAAGCGGGAGACGGAGACCGGCGAGAGCGCGCTGCGCCAGGGCACCGCCGACATCTATCACCGGCTCGCGCTGGACGAGGGCGCCAGCATCGACGTGCTGGCGCTGAAGCCGCTGTCGGAGTTCGCCGATCCCGACATCGCCAAGTCCTACAGCCTCTACAACTTCATCGCCAAGACCCAGGGCGAGAAGGGGCAGCGTTGGCTGCGGACGGCGTGCAACGCGGCCGCCGTGCCGGGGCAGATGATTCCGCAGTGGCGCAAGAAGAGCGAGGAGATCTTCGAGGTCTCGGGGCTCGACATCTTCAAGAAGGTGAATGACGAATGGGTCGCGTTCGCCAAGGAGTTGATCGGCGCGCGGTGAGCGGCCGCGCGGCGATCGGAACCACGATGCTGACGGCCGGCGCACTGCTGGCCGTCGTGAGCGCGTTGGCGTGGGCGTGGCGGCCGGAGAAGGTCGACCTCTCGCCGCAGCAACTGCGTGACACCGCGACCCACGTCGTGGTCGGGAAGGTCCTGCAGGTGTGGACCCGGGCCGAGGAGAGCGGCAGCTGGGACTACACCCGGTACGTCGCCGAGGTGCAGGTCGAGGCGGTGGAGAAGGGCGACGGCCTCGTGCCGGGACAGCTGGTCTATGTCCGTTACTGGACCAAGGAGTGGGACGGCTTCTTCGGTGCGCCGCCGCCCGATACCAACGGCCATCGCGGCCTGCCGGCCGTCGGCGTCCGCAGCCGGATGCACCTGGCCAGGAACGCCTACGACGGCTTCGGCGACACCCGGGACGGCGGCTTCAACGTGATCGGCGCCAACGGTTTCGCGGCGCCGTGACCGGCGGGTCGGAGGACGCCGCCGGCGCGGAATTCGCCGCGCTCGATCGCCATCGCGACTATCGCGGCGGGGCGCTGCTGGAGGCGGACGTCGCTGGCGACCCCCTCGTGCAGTTCGAGCGCTGGTGGCGCGAGGCCGAGACGGCCGGCGAACTCGAGGCGGCGGCGATGACGCTGGCCACGGTCGGGGCCGACGGCGCCCCGGCGGCGCGCATCGTCTACCTGCGCGGCGTCGATGCGCGCGGCTTCGCCTTCTTCACCAATGGCGAGAGCCGCAAGGGGCGCGAACTCGCGGCCGAGCCCCGCGCAGCGCTCTGCTTCTTCTGGCCGCGACGCCACCGCCAGGTGCGCGTCGAGGGACGGGTCGCGCCGCAATCGCCCGCCGAATCGGATGCCTACTTCGCCGCGCGCCCGCGCGGCAGCCGGCTCGGCGCGTGGGCGTCGCCGCAGAGCGCGCCGCTGCGCGACCGGGCCGAACTCGAGGCGCGTCTCGCCGAGGTGGAAGCGCGCTTTCCCGACGCGGTGCCGCGACCGCCGCACTGGGGCGGCTATCGGCTGCTGCCGCACGTGGTCGAGTTCTGGCAGGGGCGCGAGAGCCGGCTGCACGACCGACTGCGCTACGAGCGGACGGCGGCAGCGTCACCCGGCTGGCGGATCGTCCGGCTGGCCCCCTGACACGGGCGCCGCCGGCGCCGCCGGCAACCCGAAGCGCGGCTTGCGCAGCCGGACCACGCCGCGCCACGGCCATTCGCTGGTCGGGCGGCCATGGCGGACGGTCTCGATCTCGCCGCGCTGCGCCATCCGGCGCGCCACCTCGCGCACCGGCTGCATCCAGCGCTTCCAATGGTCGGGGTCGAGCGCGCGGGCGATCGCGGCCGGATCGATCGAGGCGTTGTCGCGGGTGAGGGCGCCGACCTGGCTGCGGATCTCCGCCTCGACGAACCGTTCGCGCGGATCGGGTGCAGGCGCGGGGGACGGGCCGTTCATGGCGGGCTCTCTTCGTTGGGGGCCGGCGCTTCGGGAACTCCGGCGGCGGCATTCGAAGGCGGCACAGGAAAGCGCTGGCGGGCCGCCTCGGCCAGCAGGATCGCCGCGGCGTGGCTCATCGACAGCGAAGTGACGGCCGAGTGCATCGGGATCCGCGCGAAGCGCGTGCACTCGTCGCGCACCGCGCCCGACAGGCCGCGCTTCTCGCCGCCCACGCACAGGACGACCGGTCCGCGCAGGTCGAGCTGCCAGGCCACCCGCTTGGCGCCGGCGACGCACGCCACCAGCTCGAAGCCGCGGCGACGCAGCTCGCGGAGCAGGTCGGTCTCGCGGTCGATGCGCACCAGGGGCAGGCGCTCGAACGCGCCTGACGAGGCGCGCGAGACTTCGGTCTCGTCGAAGTCGAGCAGGTGCTTCTTCACCAGCACGGCGGTCGCGCCCAGCGCCTCGGCGCTGCGGAGCGTGAAGCCGAGGTTGCGCTCGTCCTCGGTGCCGTCCAGCAGCAGCAGCAGCGGGGCAGTCGCCTGGCCGTCGAGCAGCGTGAGGAGTTCGCGCTCCTCCAGCGGCTTCAGCGGTACGCACAAAGCCAGCACACCTCCGTGCGAACGGCCATGCGCCAGTGCGTCGAGCTCCGTCCCCGGGACGCGCTTCACCGCGACCTTGCGCCGCTCCGCCGCCGCGAGCAGCTCCGCGAGCTTCTCCTCGTGCGCCCCTTCCTTCAGCAGGATCACGGAGATCCGCCGCCGCCCGGCCTGGAGCGCGGCTTCGACGGAGACGCGTCCCTCGAGGTGGATCACGTGTGCGGGGCCCCGCTGCGGCGATCGCACCCGCGCAGGAAACCGCCCATTGGTACCGCGCGGCACCGCCCGTACCATCCGGCGCAATCGCCGCGATGCTCCGATGCGGCGCAGCTTTCCTTGGCGAGGTGACGCATGCAGCAGAATCCAGGCGGTGGGGCGACGGCGGCAGAAGCGACGTTGCTTGGCCACCCGCGCGGGTTGTTCGTGCTCTTCTTCGCCGAGTTGTGGGAACGCTTCTGCTACTACGGCATGCGCGCCCTGCTCGCGTTCTACATCGCGGAGCAGTTCTTCGGGAATCTCTCGCAAGGGGAGGGGCAGAGCGCGGCGTCGGCGAGCTACGGCGGCTTCACCGCCCTGGTCTACGCGCTCGGGATCTTCGGCGGGTCGATCGCCGATCGACTGCTCGGCTACCGGCGAGCGATCGTGCTGGGCGGCCTCTTCATGGCCGCGGGCGAGTTCCTCTTGATGGTGCCGAAGTTCGAGCTCGGGCCGTTCGGCCAGAAGGAGTTCTTCTTCTTCGGGTTGTCGCTGCTGATCGTCGGCAACGGTCTGTTCAAGCCGAACATCTCGTCGCTGGTCGGAAAGCTCTATCAGCAAGGCGACCCGCGCCGCGACGGCGGCTTCACGATCTTCTACATGGGCATCAACATCGGCGCGGCGCTGGCGCCGGTCTTCTGCGGGATGATCGCCTACGCGATGGGCACGCCGGCGGTCGGGGAGTTCGGCCAGCCGGGGTACGTGCCGCCGGTGCCCGACTACCGCTACGGCTTCTTGCTGGCCGGGATCGGGATGCTGCTCGGGCTGGTCTGCTTCGGCTCCTTCACCAAATACCTCGGCGACAAGGGGCTGCCGCCGCCGGGCAAGGAGGGCGTCGGGCCGATCCTCAAGGTCGTCGCCGGCGGGTTGTTGGTGGCGCCAATCTGCTACGCGCTGCTCAAGATCGATGCCAGCTACGTCGGGACGATCATCTACGTGGCGTTCGGCGTGATCGTCGCCTTCCTGCTCGCGGTTGCAGCGAAGGAGGAGACGATCGGGCGCCAGCGCATGTTCGTGCTGGTGCTGCTCCTGTTGCTGAACAGCGTCTTCTGGGCCGGATTCGAGCAGGCGGGCAACTCGCTCAACTTCTTCGCGAAGGGACAGCTCCACCCGTTGGCGCTCGGAAGCTGGACGATGCCGCCGGAGTGGTGGCAGTCGGTCAACGCGGTGCTGATCGTCGCCCTCGGGCCGGTCTTCGCTGCGCTCTGGGTGATGCTCGACCGCCGTGGCGCCAATCCGTCGATTCCCGCCAAGTTCGGCATCGGTTTCCTCGGCATGGGTGTCGGATTCGTCGTCCTCAACCTCGGCATCGGCGGCGCGAACTCGGCCGGCCTCGTCTTCTGGTACTTCCTCTTCGGCCTCTACCTGGTGCACACGATCGGTGAGCTCTGCATCTCGCCGGTCGGTCTCTCGATGGTCACCAAGTTGGCGCCTGCGCGCATGACCGGCATGGTGATGGGCGCGTGGTTCATCTCGATCGCGGCCGGCAACTTCCTTGCCGGCGAGATTTCGAGCCTCGCCGCCGATCGCGCTGGCGCGGTGAACGATGCGCTCGCCAAGGTCAATGCCTACGGCGGGGTCTTCGGCTATGTCGCCTGGGCGGGCATCGGGCTCGGGATCGCGGTGATCGTCGTGTCGAAGTTCATCAACCGCTGGATGCACGGCGTGAAGTGATCGCGCCGCGGCGGGGACGCGCTTGCGAATCGTCACGGTCGCTCACGGCTACCCGCCGAACGAGCACGCGGGGGCAGAGCTCGCCGCCCACTGGCTCGATCGGGCGCTGCGCGAGCGCGGCCACGCGGTCCGCGCGTTCGTAGGCGGCGGCGGGCGCGAAGTGCCGGCGCTCACGCGGATGCACGAGCGCGTCGATGGGATCCCGGTCACCCGCGTGGCGACGGCGCTGGCGCGGGCGACCTCGTTGCGGGCGACCTATCTCGACGCCGGCGTGCGCGCCGCCTTCGAGCGCGAGCTGGCGGGCGGCGTCGACGTCGTCCACTTCCACCACACGATCGGCCTCTCGGTCGACCTCGTCGCGGCGGCGAAGGCGGCCGGTGCGCGGGTGATCTTCACGCTGCACGACTTCTGGCACCTCTGCGCGCGCGGCCAGCGCTACACGCCCCGGGGCGAGGTGTGCGCGACGATCGACCCGGCGAAGTGCGCGCGCTGCATCCGCGGCAAGCGTGTGCACTGGGGCTGGAACCACCTCGTCCGCGCGCCGCTCGCCGGGCTGCTGACGTTGCCGGGCTACCTGCGCGAGAACCTCGGGGCCGGCGCGCTGCGGCGGCGCACCGCGGAGATGATCGCGCAGCTGAATCAGGCCGACGTGATCACCGCACCGTCGCGCTTCGTCCTCGACGAGCACGTCCGCCACGGCCTCGACGCTTCGCGGACGCAGGTGGTGCCGAACGGCATCGACCCGGCGGTGGCGGCCGCGCTCGCCCCGCACGCGGCGCCGCGCACCCCGCTGCGCTTCGGCTACGTCGGCTCGCTGCTGCCGTCGAAGGGGATCGACCTCCTGCTCGCGGCGTTCGCCGGCCTCGGCGCGCGGGGCGCGACGCTGGCCATCCACGGCACCTCGCCGTGGGATGGCGGCGCCTGGGAGCGGCGGATCGCCGCCGGCAACCGCGATCCGGCCATCCGCTTCCACGGCCGCTTCGGCCGCGAGCGCTTCGCCGAGGTGCTCTCCTCGCTCGACGTGCTGGTGCTGCCCTCGCGCTGGTACGAGAACGCGCCGATCACGCTCGACGAGGCGGCGCTCGGCCGGCTGCCGGTGATCGTCGCCGACCACGGCGGCATGGCGGAGCTGCTGCGCGCGCGCGCCAACGGACTCGGCTTCCGGCCGGGCGATGCGGCGAGCCTGCGTGACGCGATGGTCCGCTTCCTCGACGAGCCGGGCCTCTGGGACCGGCTGCGCTCTCCGGCGCAGCCGGTGCCGACCGCGCCCGAAGTCGCCGCCCGCTTCGAGTCGCTCTACCGCCGCTGACGCCTCGCGCCGCTGACCTCCCGGGACGCCTGATCCACGGTCGGTCGCCTCACGGCGACGGCGTCGCGGTCGCTCGACATGATGAACTCGGCAAGTCGAAGGGTGGGGAGGCCGGGACGATGGCACGACGCAGGCGACGGCGGGGCGGGCCGCTGCTGCTCCTCTTGCTGCTGGCCGGGCTGTACGCGGTCTGGCGCGATCGAGGGCCGTCCGATCCGCCGCCTTCCGCCGCCGGATCGGCGGTCGCGGCGGGCGATGCGATCCGTCCGGAGCGCCCGCTCGCTGCAACGGTCAAGCGCGTGGTCGACGGCGACACTCTCGTGGTCGTCGTGCCCGGCTCGATCACGCCCGAGGAGAAGGTGCGCCTGCTGCGGATCAACACTCCCGAGCGCGGCCGCCCCGGCTTCGAGCGCGCCACCGCCGCGCTGATCGCGCTGGTCGATGGTCGTGCCGTCGAGCTCGAGTTCGAGGATCCGGCCAAGCCCGAGCGCGACGAGTACGGCCGCCTCCTCGCCTACGTCCACATCGACGACCGCTGCGCCAACGTCGAGCTGGTCCGCGCCGGCTGGAGCCGCTTCTTCACCCGGTACGGCAAGGGCCGCCACGCCGCCGCCTTCGCGCAGGCCGAGTCCGCCGCCCGCAGCGCCGACACCGGCCTCTGGCGCGACGGCGAATGGGACGCCGCCGACCGCCGTTGACCCCCGCGCCCGCCCGCCTGGCCCGCTCGATCGACTCTCTCGATCGAGGTGCTCGTTCCTCCCGCTCGCACGGCCCGCTTGATCGTCTCACGAGCAGGGGCGAGGGGCGGACGGGCGCGGTGGAGGGGGCTCGAAAACGCGCCAGACCACCGATCAGCGTCTGTAGCCGAGCGCCCAGCGTTTTCGCGCCGAGCCCACCCCCCTCATCGTCCTGCCGGGGCGAGGTTCCCCCGCCACCGCGCCCGTCCGCCCCTCGCCCCGTCCATCGGTGGTGGATCCCTGCCTCTGCTCGCGCGCCCTTCTTGCGCCTACTGCAGTTCCTCGAGCACGTACAACCGCATGCCGTCCCGCTTGCCGCCGCTGCGCCAGACGCTGCGGAACCCAGGGAGGGGGAGCCCCTGGTAGGCCAGCGCCAGCGCCGTGTCGCCCGCCATCTGGTCCTCGGAGTAGGCGATGCCGGCCTGGTAGCGCGTGCTCCACAGGAACAGCCAGTCGAGCAGCAGCCAGCGGCAGCGGTGCGCGCGCATCCACGCGGCCAGCTCCTCGGGAGTGCCGTGAGTGGCGACCATGCGGAATTCCTCGAGCCGCGCGCGCGCCGCGGCCCATTCGTACTTCGGCTGCGCGAGGATCGGGCGACGGGCGTGGGCCAATACGGCGGTGCCGTTCACCTCGTCGCAGAGGATCGGCTCGTCCTTCGGCACCACCTTCTCGATCGCCGCGATCGCGCTGCGCAGCTCGACCGCCTGCGCCGGATCGTGCCAGAGGTTGTCGCGCGTCGCGCGGCGGGCATAGGTGTCGAACCACGGCACCGACAGGAGCGGCAGCAACAGCGCGGCGCCGAGCACGCCGAAGCGGGGCGCGCCGGCTGCGGCTGCGCCCCCGCATCGGGCGGGGCCGCTGAACAGCGACTGGAGCGTCACCACCGTCGCCACCGGAAAGAGCACGCCGGCCAGCACCAGCGTGCGATGGATCAGCCACGCCGCGAGCAGCGCCGCCAGCAGCGCCGGCGCGAGGAAGGGCAGGGCATTCGTCGCGGCGCCCTCCGTGCTCCGGGCCGCTGCGGCAGCGCCCGGCCGCCACGCTCGCCACGCGAGCGGCAACGCGAGCAACGCGCCCGGCAGCGCCAGCGACAGGAAACGGAACAGGTCGCCGACCGACGTGGTGTCGAACGGGCCCTGCCAGAGGATGCGCACCTCGAACGGGAGCGCGGCGGGGTCGTCGGGGAACTGCCCGAGATGGCGCAACTTCGCCGCGATCAGGCGGAAGACGTGCGAGTAGTCGCCGGCGCCGGTGCCGAGGACGTGCGGGGCGGCGGCGCCCAGCGCGAGCAGCAGCGCCAGGGCGCCGGCCGCGAAGCCGGCCCGCGCCGCGCCGCCGAGCGGCCGGCGC
>Ga0194131_10002477_pt1 | contig 30229 bp, 27 predicted proteins | sample TA2KigO120mmetaG_FD_148631 | JGI IMG/M metagenome (GOLD analysis project Ga0194131, IMG submission 148631) | Freshwater microbial communities from Lake Tanganyika, Tanzania - TA2015053 Kigoma Offshore 120m | ecosystem: Environmental > Aquatic > Freshwater > Lake | place: Tanzania: Lake...
CGGACGCGGTCTTCGAGCTGCGCGTGCGCCGCGAGCTGGTCGACGCGGACGACGACGGCGACCACGTGCCGTTCCTCTTCGACGTCGTGCACGTGCACCGCGGTACGCGTCCGGCGACGGGCGAGCCGCTGCTCTTCCTCGGCTGGCGGGACTTCGCGACGCTCGGTGAAAGATGGCGTTTCCGCCCGTGACGCGGGGCGAGCGATGGCGTTTCCGCCCGTGACGCGGGGCGAGCGATGGCGTTTCCGCCCGTGACGCGGGGCGAGCGATGGCGTTTCCGCCCGTGACGCGGGGCGAGCGATGGCGTTTCCGCCCGTGACGCGGGGCGCCCCCGTTCAGTCGAGCAGCGTGCTCTGCGGGAGGAGCGCGCGCAGCGCCGTGCGGTCGTCGTCGAGCAGTACGCGCCACGCGTCGCGCAGCTCGCGCCACACGCGTACCTGGAAGGTCTTCACCACGGCGCGGAACGGGTGCCCGCGCAGCGTGCCGTCGTAGAGCGCGCGTCCCTGGTCGAAGGCGGGCTCGTTGAACAGCGTCTCGCCGCGCGCGGTCGCGTCGTGCCACGCGCGCTCGTTCTGCGCCATGAGCGGCGCGAAGGTCTCCATGACGATCGAGAGCAGCGGCCGCAGCGCGTCCGAGAGGAAGAGCGGCCCGCGACGGCCGGCGTGCCGGCCGTCGCGGATGCCGACCAGCCACGCGTGCAGGCGTGGCGCGCGCTCGCGCAGCTCGCGCGCGACGCTCGGGTCGATGAGGTTCATCGACAGCTGGCCGTATGCGCTCGCGTCGGCGATGGTGAAGCACTCGCCGAGCAGGAACGGCTGCGTCGCGAGCAGGCTCTCGAGCGCCGCCAGATGGGCGACCCACGACTCGCGCAGCAGGGCGTGCGTCGGCGGGAAGCCCGCGCGCGCCGGCGGCACGCGTTGCGGCTCGACGCTCGCGGCGTATCCCTGCGGTGCGACGCTGAACAGGTACGGGCAGCGCCGCACCTGGCGGCGCGGGATGCGCTTCTGGATCTCCGCGGCGGGGCGCGCGCGCAGCAGCGGCGGTGCGAGGCGCGACAGCTCGCGCGCCGTGTGCTCGCCCATCGCGGTGTCGGTCGCGGCGCCGACCCATCGCATGTGGTGGACCATGTACAGGCCGAACTCGTCGAACGCCTCGTCGATCAGCCGGGCGACGAAGCCGAGGCGCGGCTCGGTCGGGAAGAGCGGGGGCACGCGTCCGCCCGCGTGGTCGTCGAGCCAGTGGCCGATCGACGTCGAGTCGTACTGGAAGGTCGCGCCGCCGTCCTCGCTGAAGAAGGGCACTGCGGGATACTCGTCGAGCGCGGGGTCCATACGCGGGTGGCGCCGCACGCGGCCGGCGCGCTTCGCGCGGTCGAGGCGCGAGCCGATGCGCAGGTTCTCGAGCCAGCTACCCGTGCCGGGCAGGCGGCGGAACGGCACCGCGTGGAAGCGCAGCATGGCCTCGAGCTTCAGCAGGAACGGCGACGCTTCGAGGCCCCAGGTGATCGCGGTCGGCATCCTCCTCCGGGTACGCGTCGGTGCGACTCCGCGCACGCTCGCGCCCCAGGGGGCGCACGTGCTGCGCATCACGCCGCTGTCGGGCGTGTGAGCCCTGCGGTCGGACGGGAGCCCGCCCGGCGCGCCGTCAAGCGCGATCCGGCAGGCGGTCGGTGAAGCGGCGGATCTCGCCGAGCACGAGCGGCAGCCGCGGGATGAAGCCCATGTGGCTGCACGGGTACCAGCGGATCGCCGGGTTGCCCCAGTTGCGGCGCATCTCCTCGACCAGCTCCGGGGCGAAGAACAGATCCTCCGAAGCGGCGTACAGCCGGATGCGCTCGACGGGAATCACCGGTGCCAGGTCGTACCAGCCGATGTCGCCGACGAAGCGCCGGAACGCGCCGACGTCCCAGCCGAAGCCCGCGAGCTCGCGGCGCATGGTCTCGAGGACGGGCGCGTCGCGCAGCATCGCGGCGAGGTCCATGTGCGCGATCAGCGGTGCGGAGAACGCGAAGCGCGGCTCGAGGCAGGTGAGGGCCGCCGACAGCGCGCCGCCGAGGCTGATGCCCGAGATGCCTACCGGGCGCGGGTCCTCCTCGAGCAGCACGCCGAGCAGCGTGCGCGCGTCGAGCAGCGTCTGGCGCAGCGCCTCGATGCTGCGCACGATGTCCGCGGTCCAGTAGAGCTCGCCGCCGTAGAGCGCGCGCGACGGCGTCCGGCGTCCGTGGTAGGGCGGCTGCAGCTGGACGATCTCCATGTCGAGCAGCCACGCCATGCCGACCAGCAGGGAGAGCTCCTCGAGGTGGGTCTCGGGCTGCATGTAGCCGTGCAGGTAGAGGAGACGCGGCCGCGGCCGCGGTGGTGCTGCCGACGGGCGGATGCGTCGCGCGTACACGACGTCGACCGAGCCGTACTTCTCGCGGTAGCGCGCGGCGAACTGCGGCTCGATCGGCTGGTGCAGCGAGGTGAACACGATGTCCTCGCTGACGATGCCGGGCAGGCGCCAGCGCGTCGTCACGCGCGCATCGGGGACGCGGTGCGGCGCGGGGAACATCGTCTCGAGCGGCAGCCCGCGGTAGACGTCGAGGTCGGCGAGCGTGTTGCGGCTCGAGCGCGTGAACGCCTGCAGGACGCGGGCGGCGAGCCCGGTCACGTCGTCGGGGTGGGGCAGGGAAGGGAAGCTCATGCGTGTCGCACCGATGCGCGGAGCGAAGCGAGTGGGTCGCGGGATTGCAAGCGGGCGTGGCGCCGGTCCGCGTGTGGTCCGGCGCATTGACCCGCCCGCGCGACCTGTTGAGGCTCGCGCCATGCACCCTGTTGTCGAGTCCGTTCTCGCGCCGCTGCTCCGCGTCCACCAGTGGCTGTACGAGGCCAGCGACGGTCGCATCGGCGCGAGCCTCGGCGGGCGCCCGATGCTGCTGCTGCGCACCGTCGGCCGCAAGACGCGCGCGCCACGCACGGCGGCGCTACTCTACGTCCGCGACGGCGAGGCCTGGGCGGTGATCGCGTCGAAGGGCGGGGCGCCGCACCATCCCGGCTGGTTCCACAACCTGGTCGCGCAGCCGGACGTCGAGATCCAGGTCGGGCGCGAGCGTGTCCCGGTGCGGGCGCGGGTCGCCGAGGGCGAGCAGCGGGCACGGATCTGGGCGAGCGCCGACGCGGTCAACCAGGGCCAGTACGCGGTCTACCAGTCGCGCACGAAGCGCCCCATCCCGGTGATCGTGCTCGAGCGGCGCTGAGGGCGGTGGTGGGCGGTGTCCGCTCGCACGAGAGCCGTGGGTGGCAGCCTGACCGCAGGCGCGTGATCCGGCCGCCGGGCGGCTCCGTGCCGCAGCGCGGCGAAGGCCGCGAACGGGCGCGTTGCGCCGGCGCGGCGCTCCACTATCGTGGCCCGACGGGAGGGTCGGTCAGATGAACGAATGTCTCGATTTCTACATCGACGGTGCCTGGGTCGCGCCGTCCCGGAAGAATCCGCTGCCGGTGCTGAATCCGGCGAACGAGGAGCCGATCGGCAACATCTCGCTCGGCACGAAGCAGGACGTCGACGCGGCGGTCGCGGCGGCGAAGCGCGCGTTCCCGTCCTTCTCGGAGACCAGCCGCGAGGAGCGCCTCGCGCTGCTCGCGAAGATCGCCGAGGTCTACCAGAAGCACTACGAGGAGATGGTCGAGACCATCTCGCGCGAGATGGGTGCGCCGGTGTGGCTGTCGAAGGCCGCGCAGGCCGCGACCGGACTCGGCCACCTCATGGCCGCGATGGAGGTGCTGAAGAACTACAAGTTCGAACGCGAGCTCGGCACGACGCTGATGCGCAAGGAGCCGATCGGCGTCTGCGGCCTGATCACGCCGTGGAACTGGCCCGTCAACCAGATCGCGTGCAAGGTCTTCCCGGGCATCGCGGCCGGCTGCACGATGGTGCTGAAGCCGAGCGAGGTGTCGCCGCTGTCGGGTGCGCTGTTCGCGCAGATCCTGCACGAGGCGGGCGTGCCGAAGGGGGTGTTCAACCTCGTGAACGGCGACGGCCCGACCGTCGGCGAGGCGATCGCGTCGCACCCCGACGTCGACATGGTGTCGTTCACCGGCTCGACGCGCGCCGGTGTCGCCGTCGCGATCGCCGCGGCGCCGACCGTCAAGCGCGTCACGCAGGAGCTCGGCGGCAAGTCGGCGAACATCATCCTCGACGACGCCGACCTCGACGCCACGGTCACGGCCGGCGTGCGCAACGTCTTCACCAACAGCGGCCAGTCCTGCAACGCGCCGACCCGCATGCTCGTGCAGCGCAAGTCGCACGACCGGGCGGTCGAGGTCGCGGCGACGGTCGCGAACTCGATGCGCGTCGGCGATCCGTTCGCCGACGGCACGATGCTCGGTCCGGTCGTCAGCAAGGTCCAGTTCGACAAGATCCAGCGCCTGATCGAGGCCGGCGTGAAGGAAGGCGCGCAGCTCGCGGCGGGCGGTCCGGGCCTGCCCGAGGGCCTGACGCGCGGCTACTACGTCAAGCCGACGATCTTCGGCGGCGTGCGCAACGACATGACCATCGCGCGCGAGGAGATCTTCGGGCCGGTGCTGTCGATCCTCCCGTACGAGAGCGAGGAGGAGGCGGTGCAGATCGCGAACGACACCGTCTACGGCCTGTCGGGCTACGTGACGTCGGGCGACCTCGAGCGCGCACGCAAGGTCGCGAAGCGCCTGCGCGCGGGCAACGTGCACGTCAACGGCGGCAACCTCGACTTCAACGCGTCGTTCGGCGGCTACAAGCAGTCGGGCAACGGCCGCGAGTGGGGCGAGGCGGGCTTCGAGGAGTACCTCGAGCTCAAGTCCGTCTTCGGCTGGGCCAAGTCCTGACGAGCGGGCGTGGACGGTGGCCCTCGGGCGCCGTCCACGCCCCGCTCCGGTCCGGTCGCCGTCGCCGACCCACGCGACGTGCCTGACTTCGTGGTCGGCCGGCGCGTAGGGGCGAGACGCGCTTCCCCCGAGGGCCGCGGCGCGCCCGGCGGCGAACCCGCGAAGTAGTGGCAGATGGTATGCCACTGTGCGAGAGCTCTTCCGACGGCGCCGTGCGGGGGCTGCTGGCCCGGACGCGCGCGAGGAGGGTGACCACATGGCGAACGATCTGCTGATCTACGGGATGAAGGGCTCGCCGTTCGTGCGCAAGGTCCAGGTACTGCTCGCGGAGAAGGGCGTGCCGTACGACTTCGAGATGGCGAGCCCGTTCCCGGCGCCCGACTGGTTCGCCGAGATCAGCCCGGCGAAGCGCATCCCGGTGCTGCGCGACCGCTCGATCGGCACCGAGGGCGCCGCCGGCACGCTGCCGGACTCGTCGGTGATCTGCGCCTACCTCGAGCGCAAGCACCCCGAGCCGGCGATGTATCCGCGCGACCACTTCGACCACGCGCGCGCCCTCTGGTTCGAGGAGTACGCCGACTCCGAGCTCGCGATGCGAATCGGGCTCGGACTCTTCCGGCCGATGGTGATGGCGCGCATGTTCGGCAAGGAGCCCGACGTCGAGACGGCGCGGAAGACCGTACGCGAGCAGCTGCCGCCGCTGTTTGACTACCTCGAGACGTCGATCGCCGGTCGCAGCTGTTTCGTCGGCGACGCGCTCGGCATCGCCGACATCGCGATCGCGACGCAGTTCGTGAACTTCCAGCACGCCGGGGCGCGCATCGACGTCGCGCGCTGGCCCGCGCTCGCGGCGTGGGTCGACCGGATGCTCGCGCGCAAGAGCTTCGCGGACTGCATCGCGGCGGAGCGCAAGTTCATCCCGCAGAGCGACGCGGAGCTCTGAGGTGGCCGACGCGGGCTCGATCGCACGCCGCATCTCGCCGCTGATCACGGGCGCGCTGACCAGCCCGCACACGCGGCAGCTGCGCCGCTGGCTCGCCGAGCAGGGGCGCCGGCTGCGCGGCGAGCCGCACCGCGTGCTGTACTTCCACCAGGTGGACGACCCGTACGGCCAGCTCGTGGTGCAGGTGCTGCCCGAGCTGGCGGCGCGCTACGACGTCGAGCTGGTGCCGCACCTGGTCGCCCCGCCGTCGGATGCGGCGGCGCCCGATCGCGCGCGCCTCGCGCAGTTCGCTCGGCGCGACGCGGCCGACGTGGCGCCGGGCTACGGCCTCGCCTTCCCGGCCGGCGCGGCGGCACCGGATCCGGAGTCGGTGGAGCTCGCGACGCGCGCGCTCGCGGCGGCCATCGCGTCGGGCGCGTTCGTGTCCGTCGCGGCGCGGGTCGGTGAGGCACTGTGGTCGGGCGACCGCGAGCGTCTCCGCTCCGTCGTGGAGGCGCTCGGTGTGGCAGACGCGGCGGCGGCGCGGGTACGGGTGGAAGAGGGGACGCGCGAGCGCGAGCGGCTCGGGCACTATCTGGGCGCGATGCTCTTCCACGGCAGCGAGTGGTACTGGGGCGTCGACCGGCTGACGCACCTCGAGCGCCAGCTGCGCGCGCTCGGCGTGCAGCGCGAGCCGTCGCGGACCGGCTTCCTCGCGCCGCGGCCCGACCCGTCGCGCGAGCCGGCGCCGCCGTCGGTGGCCGGTGCGCGCGTCGCGCTCGAGCTCTACGCGTCGCCGCGCAGCCCGTACACCGCGATCGTGATGGACCGCGTGCGCGAGCTGACGCGCCGCCTGCCGGTGGACCTCGTGCTCCGGCCCGTGCTGCCGATGGTCATGCGCGGGCTTCCCGTTCCGCGCGTCAAGCTGATCTACATCACGCTCGACACCAAGCGCGAGGCGGAGGACGCCGGCGTCGAGTTCGGCCACGTCGCAGACCCCGTCGGGCGTCCGGTCGAGCGCTGCTTCTCGCTCTACCCGTGGGCCAGCGCCGCGGGGCGGGGCTTCGAGCTGGTGCGCTGCTTCACGCACGCGGCCTTCGCCGAGGGCATCGACACCGGCAGCGACGCAGGGCTCCGCCACGTCGTCGAGGCGGCGGGGCTGTCGTGGACCGACGCGCGGCAGCACCTCGATCGCGAGGGCTGGCGCGACGAGCTCGAGGCGAACCGCGAGCAGCTGCTGGCGCTCGGCCTGTGGGGCGTGCCGAGCTTCCGCGTGCTCGGTCCGACCGGCGAGCCGGACTACGCGACCTGGGGACAGGACCGGCTGTGGCGCGTCGAGCAAGAGATCCGGCGACGGCTGGGGGCTGCGCGCGCGGTGGCGTCAGGCGCCTAACCCGAAGCGAAGCGGACGCGGCCATCGCGACGCACGAGGCGCCCCGCGGTGGGCGGCGCGTAGTGCGTGCCGATGATCAGCAGGTCGTCGTCGGTGTGCTGCGCGAGGATCCGCTGGCGGGTGCGCGTCGCCTGCGCGCCGTCCGAGTCGGCGGCGATGCCCCAGGTCGGCTCCGCCCACTGCACCGGATGGTGCGCCATGTCGCCCGTGACCAGTGCCTCCTTGCCCTGCGACGCGATGCGCACGCTGACGTGGCCGGGCGTGTGCCCCGGCGTCGGCTCGAGGCGGACCTCGTCGGTGACGACGTGGTCGCACTCGACGAGGTCCGCGAGCCCGGCCGCGAGGATAGGCTCGACCGTCTCCCGGAGCGTTGCGGCGAAGCCCGGATCCTCCTGCGCGCGCCAGTGCTCCCACTCCGTGCGCGCGAACAGGTAGCGCGCGTTCGGGAAGGTCGGCACGACGGTGTCGTCGACGCGCATCGTGTTGCAGCCCACGTGGTCGAAGTGCAGGTGCGTGCACAGCACGACGTCGATGCGCTCGCGCTGGAAGCCCGCGCGCTCGAGGTTGCCGAGGAACGGCGAGGTCGGGTCGCCGAGCAGCGCACTGCGCTCGAGCGGGTTCGACTCCGGCCAGTTCTCGCCGATGCAGGTGTCGACCAGGATCGTCCGGCCCTGCGACTCCACCACCAGCCCGTGGATCGACAGGATCGCGTGGTCCTGCGCGTCGACGAAGTGCGGGCGCAGCCAGGGCAGGTGCGGCGCGAGCGCCTCGGGCGTGGCCGCCGCGAAGAAGCTCGTGAGGGGGATCGTGGTCAGCGTCTCCTCGATGCGCGTGACCCGTACGCATCCGATCTGCCAGGTGAGGTTCGACATCGCGGCCTTGCCGATGGAGTCCCTAGCGGCCGCGCGTGCCGCGTTCACGCGCCGTCGGTGGGTGTGTCGACTGGCGCCACCGTGTCGCTCCGGCCCGCTCCGGCCGCGCCGTCGCGCCCGGGGAGCGCCGGATTCCCGTGCGACTCGGCCTGGCACGCGAGTTGCACCGGCGTTCGGCATGGCGTCGCGGCACGTCGTCGCAAGGGGCGGCGACCGTCCGACGAGGAAGGATCGATCATGAACGGAAGCGGAACGGCGAGGGGAGCCGCATCGGCGCCCACGATGGGGGGTCGGTCGTGAGCGCGCTCGTGGCCCTGCTCGCGGGAACCTTGGTCGCGACGAGTATCGTGGTCATCGCGGCATCGTCCGTGCTGCGCCCCGACCGTACGGCGTGTTCGCCGCTCGATCTACCGCCTCGCGACGTTTCCGCTCGCCGGCATCGACGGCACGGGGGGAGCGGGTCTCATCTCAGGGCGTGCTCACCAGGGCGTACAGGCGCGAGTCCTTCGCGCTGACGTAGAGCACTCCCTCGCCGAGGGTCAGCGAGATCGCGTCGGCCGGCAGGTCGTGGTGCCAGCGCGCCGTGGCCGGATTTGCCGACGCCGGATCGTACGCGTAGACGTCCGAGCCGATCGCGGCGTAGACGAGCCCGTTGCCGCCGATCACCGCGGACGGCGTCTGCGCGAAGCTGGTCGAGCTACTGCCGCTGCCGCTCACGCTCCACAGCTGCACCGGCGGGCTCGCCGCCGCGTCGATCGCGTAGAGGCGTCGCGTGCCGGTGCGGAACGAGCTGACGTAGACCTTCCCCCCGGCGATCGCGGCGGTGGTGTCGACGTTGCCGGCGGTGGCGAACGGCCAGCCCGGCTTGACGCGTGCGGCCGTGCCGTCGTCGCGCACCGCAAAGAGCCCGATCTCGGTACCGACGTAGATCGTCCCGTCCGGGCCGATCGACGGCGACGACAGCGAGCTCTTCGCGCCGAGCGGCAGGGTCCAGGCGATCTCGCCCCGCGTGCCGAGTTCGTCGATCGCGATCAGCTCGCCGTTGTTGGTGATCACGTAGAGCCGGAGCACGCCGCCGCGCTCGATCGCGGCCGGCGACGCCTCGCGCACCTGTGGTAGGTTCACGACCCAGGCGAGCGTACCGCCCGGCTTGAACGCGTGCAGGACGCCGCGCGTCGTGCAGCCGCACATCATGTACACGCGGTTCGCCGGCGGCGGGCCGATGACCGGCGAGGCGCGGACGTCGCCGTCGAGCGCGATCTTGAAGCTCCACACCGTGTCGCCTTCGTCGTCGATCGCCCAGAGCACGTTGTTGCGCTCGCCGATGTAGATCGTCTGCACTGTGCGCGTGCCCGCCGCGTCGGTCTTGACGAACGGGTTGCCGATCGCGGGCGACGACTGGTTCACGTAGCCGCCGACGTCGGTGCACCACAGGAGCGCCCCGGACGCTCCGCTCAGCGCGCACAGCGGGAACTTCGAGTCGCCGATGTACACCGTCCCGTCCGGCCCGATCGACGGCGCGTTCTTGATCCAGTTGACCGCCTTGTAGACCCACTTCCGCGTCACCGAGCCGCCCGCAGGTCCGATCGCACCGGTGCGGCCCGTGTGCTGCGCGTCGTGCTGCCAGCTCGACCACGGCGCGCTCTCCGGCGGGGTGGTGATCGTGAAGTCGGTGGCGCTCGTCACGGTGGAACCCGGGCGCGAGACGGTGATCCGCCCGGTCGCGGCGCCGTTCGGTACGGTTGCGGTGACCTGGCGCGCGGAGTCGACCCGGAAGCTCGCGCCGACGCCGGCGAACGCGACGGCGTTCACCCGGCTCATGCCGCCGCCCGAGATGACGACGGTGGTGCCGACCGCTCCGCTGGCCGGCGTGAAGCCGGTGATCCTCAGCAGATCTGCGAACGCAGTGCCGTGCGTGGCGCTGACCATCGTCGCGAGCAGGGTGGCGAGAGCGAACCGACGATCCATGTCGTACCTCCAGGGCGGCGACCGCCATCGGCCCCGCATCCATACGAGCTGCGGCCTCGATAGCGGATCTGCGGCCGGTTGCAGCCCGTCCCGTCGCCGGTCCTTCGCCTTGTGCGAGGTCGTCGCCATGTTCTATCTCGATCCACTTTGCAGAGACGAGCAGTGCCCATGCCGGCCCGGATCGTAGCCTCGACCGGCGTCGATGCGCTGCGCACCGCCTGCGCAGGCACGAAACAGGAAGGAAACGCGGATGCCGAATGTGGTCGAGCTCGATCGTCCGCGTGACGGGGTCGCCCTCGTCACGATGAACCTGGAGGAGAGCGCCGGCTTCGTCTCGTGGGCAGCGATCGACCAGCTCGCCGAGCGACTGGCGGAAGCGCGCCGGGGAGGCGCGCGCGTCGCGGTGCTGGCGTCGGCGTTGCCCGGGCACTGGTACGGGCACGCGTGGCTGCCGGACCTCTGCAACATGATCGAGGGAAAGCAGACGAGCGGCGATCCCACCGGGTGGTTTCGCGCGCTCGACGAGCTTTCGCGAACGACGGTGGTCACCATCGCGGCGGTCTCGGGTCCGTGCGCGGGCGGAGGCGCCGAGCTCGGCTGGGCGTGCGATCTGCGAATCGCCGAAGAAGGGGCCACCTTCGCGCAGCCGGAAGTCCTGCTCGGCGTGTCGACCGGCGTCGGTGGCACCAGTCGCCTGGCTCGACTCATCGGGCGAACGGTCGCCGCCGAGATGGTGCTCGACGGCGCGCCGATGTCCGCGCGGCGGATCCACGAGCTCGGCGGCGTCAATCGCGTCGTCGCCAACGGCAGTGCCGTCGCCGTCGCGCTCGAGTGGGCGTCGCGGCTCGCCAGCAGACCTCCCGAGGCGCTCGCGGCGATCAAGCAGATCCTGATCGACAACGACGATCTCCACCTGCGGGCCGCCCTCGACAACGAGCAGCGCATCTTCCAGGAGACCGCCGCGCGGCCAGCCGCGCTGTCTGGCATGAGGGCGACCCAGGCCCGCTTCGATGCGGGCGAGTCGATCCGCGAGGTGTACGGTATTCCACGAGACCACGGCTCGTGACTTGCCGATCTCCCGTTCGCTCGGGGATGGTGCCGGCCGGACTCGTGTCGTAGTCCCGCCCGATCGACCCCTGCGCCCCCCTGACAAGGAAGCACCCATGATCCGCCGCTCGATGATCGCGCCCCTCGTTGCCGTGCTCGCCCTCACCACCCTCGCCCGGGAGGCCGATGCCGGCGCGCGGCGAAGCAGACCGCTCAAGACCGGCCAGACGACGTGCTGGAACGATGGTGCCCCCGCGATCGACTGCGCGGGCACGGGGCAGGACGGCGAGCTGCGTCGCGGGGAGCCGCGTGCGTACTAGGACAACGGCGACGTCACGATCCGCGACAAGCGCACGGCGCTGACGTGGGAGAAGAACTCGGACGACGACTCGATCCACGACCACGACCCACTTCACACGTGGGCGCAGGCGTTCGAGAAGATCGATGCGCTCAACACGCCGCCCTGCTTCGCCGGGTTCTGTGACTGGCGGCTGCCGAGTCGGTTCGAGCTGGAGAGCATCCTCGACCTGGGGGCCTTCGAGCCTGCAGTGTCTGCGCCGTTCGACATCGGCTGCGCGCCGGGCTGTACGGTGCTCACCTGCAGCTGCACCTTCCAGGTGCACTACTGGTCTTCGACCCCCTCCGCGGACAACGGGGAGAACATCGGGCGACCCGGTCACGCGTGGGGCGCCAACTTCGGATACGCCACCTGGGGCCGATGGCCGATGACGGAGATGTTCTCCGTCCGTGCGGTGCGCGGCGGCTCGTGAGCTCGATGTGCTCTCCTCGATCGCCGGCGAGACCAAACGCGATCGAGCCGGCGGCCAGCAGAAGCTCTGCTGGCCGCCGGCCCGATGTCGCGTCGATCGGAAGGTCGACCGTGCGATCAGCGCAGCTGGAAGCGGATGTCGCCGTCGGGGATTTGGAAGATCGGTCCGCGGTCGCCGCCGCCAGTGATCGCCGACGCTCTCGGCTTGCACGTGCAGTGGGTCGTGATCGAGCCCTTGAGGCACTGGCTCAGGGATTCGGCGACCTCGGGAGACATGACGCACTTGTCGACGAACATGTTCCAGCAGTCCCAAGGGTCTGCCTTGTCGCATACGCAAGTACGCGTGCCGTCGATGTCCATCGGGCATTCGTAGCCTAGGCTTCCGCCACCAACGGGGGCGAGCGCCGTCCAGGAGGCGACGCGCTCGACCGAGCGGAAGCCGCTGGTACTACTCGATGTGCTCACGGTGTCTTCGCCAGCGCCGCCCTCGACGGAGAGGGTGACCGCAGGATCCGCCGCCAGCGTCGCGTAGTCGTCGCCGCCGCCGAGATCGACGGTCAGCATGCGGAGGCCGACCTGCCCGCCGGACGCGAGCCCGACGCTGAGCGCATCGCTGCCGCCGCGCAGGCGTACGCGGATCGAGTCGATCGAGCCGGCGACGAAGCCGCCGAGGATCTGGCCGTCCGCCGACACCGCGATCGTGTCTGCCTCCGGATTGAGCGCCACGAGCACGTCGTTGTCGGCGCGGTCGCCGACGATCGTGAGGACCCGGCCGCTCGCGCTGGCCTTGACCTTGACGGCGGCGGAAGCCACCGACGGCAGGCCTGCAACGGCGAGCGCGAGCGCCATCGACATGATTCCGATCTGTCCCTTGGTTGCGATCGAGGTGTTCATCGTCTCTTCTTTTTGCCCCAGCGGGGCGTCAATGGGTTGTGCAGGGCGAGGAGCAAGGGCGAGGCCAGCGTCGATCGCGCAAAGGAGCCGCGGCTGGTGGCCGGCGGGGTCGGCGGCGTGCGGTCGTCAGAACAAAAAGAGCATATCCGGACGAGCTTGGGGCGGCGTCGCGGTCATCTGCGATCCAGTCGAAGATCGACGGTGAGCTTGAATCTTGCGCTCGGCCGCGAGCGGCGATAATTGCCGTCATCGAGACCGTCGGTCTCCGAACGCAACGAGCAGTCACGCGTCTCATCGCCGTGGAGACCTGCGGCAAGGTCGCTTGATCGACGATCCAGGCCACGCACTCGAGGAGCCATGCACGGGACTGCTGCAGTCGTCGGGATCGGCGAGTCGACCTACTACAAGCGAGGAGAGTCGCCGTACACCGAGTTCCAGCTCGCCTGCCTCGCGATCCAGCGCGCGGTCGCCGACGCCGGCCTCGCCCTCGCCGACGTCGACGGCTTCGTGTCGTTCATGGACCAGCGCAACGGTCCGCTACGGCTCGCGCGTGCCCTCGGGCTGAAGGAGCTGCGCTGGACCGGCATTCCGTGGGCCGGTGGTGGCAACAGCATGGCGGCGGCGATGCAGATCGCCGATGCCGCCGTGACGTCGGGCCACGCGCGGCACGTCGTCGTCTTCCGCGCGCTCGCGCAGGGCCAGTACGGTCGCTTCGGCCAGGCCGGCGGCGGCGGGGGAGGCGGGGCGTACATGGGCGGACCGTTTGCCTGGAACGGGACGTACGGGATCCTCACGCCGGCACACCAGTGCGCGCTGCAGACGGCGCGCTTCATGCACGACCACGGCATCTCGCAGGAGGCGCTCTGCGAGATCGCACTCGCCTGCTACGCGAACGCGCAGCGGAACCCCCGCGCCCTTCGCTACGGGAAGACGCTGACGCGCGAGCAGTACCACGGGTCGCGCTGGATCGTGCATCCGTTCCATCTCTACGATTGCTGCCCGGAGAACGACGGTGCCGCGGCCGTCGTCGTGACCACCGCCGAGCGGGCGCGGGATCTGCCGCATCGTGCGGCGACGATCGTCGCCGCCGCGTCGGGCATCGGTCCGCAGTACGGCACATACGACGTCGCGACGCTCGGCTCGGCGCACTACCGGCAGGTGGCGAAGCACCTCTGGGAGCAGGCGGGCTGCGGACCGCCGGACGTCGATGTCGCGCAGTTCTACGAGAACTTCACCGGACCCGTGCTGATGGCACTGTGCGAGCTGGGCTTCGCGCCGCCGGACGGCATCGAGGAGTTCGTCTCGGGTGGCCGGCTCGCGGGTCCGGATGCGGCGCTGCCGTTCAATACCAGCGGTGGCAACATCGGCGAGGCGTACATCCACGGTTTCGAGATGGTGAACGAGTCCGTGCGCCAGGTCCGCGGCGAGTCGACCTGTCAAGTTGCGCACGTCGAGCGCGCGCTGGTCGTCGCCGGACCGGGCTACTGTCCCGGCAGCGCGGTCCTCTTCGGAGCGCCGGCATGAAGCGCGTTCTCGGCGACGACTGGGTCCTGCCCGCGCTGGACGCGCTCAATCGAGCGTTCTTCACGTCCGACGTGCTCACGTTGCAGCAGTGCTCGCGCTGCAGGCACATCCAGCATCCTCCGGAAGACGTCTGCGAGTCGTGCCAGAGCTTCGAGCTCGGCAACTTCGCGAGCGCAGGGGTCGGCTGCGTCGAGAGCGTCGCGCTGGTGACGCAGGCGGTCCATCCGCTGCTCGGCGATCGTGTGCCGTACGCGATCGTGCTGGTCTCGATCGCCGACGCTCCAGGGATTCTACTCACGGGAAACGTCGTCGGGGTCGAGCCCGACGACGTGCGCATCGGTGATCCGGTGACGGTCGTCTTCGAGGAGGTGCGCGATCCGCGCAGCGGCGACGAGATCAGGATTCCACAGTGGCAGGTGGTGCGCGGATGACGGTACGCCGCAAGGCTCTCGAGGGGATTCGCGTCTGCGATTTCACCGGCCAGCTCGCCGGCGCGGGTGCCACCAAGTGGCTGGCGGCGTTCGGTGCAGACGTGATCCGCATCGAGGATCCGGTCAACCAGGGCGCCTGGGACATCCTGCGCACGATGCCGCCGTTCGTCGACCAGCGGCGCGGTCCCGATTTCGGTGGCGGCTTCAACAACCACAACACCGAGAAGCGCGGGATCACGCTCAACCTGCGCACGGCGCGCGGCAAGGAGATCCTCGCCGCACTGGTCGCACGCTGCGACGTCGTGACCGAGAACTTCGCGGCGGGTGTGCTCGAGCGGCTCGGCTTCGGCTACGACGCGCTGCGGAGGATCCGGCCTGACGTCGTCTACGTCTCGAACTGCGGCTTCGGTCACACGGGGCCGTACGCCAAGTTCAAGACGTGGGGCCCGATCGTGCAGGCCGTGTCGGGGCTGACGTTCACGTCGGGCTTGCCGGACATGGAGCCGGCAGGTTGGGGCTTCAGCTACATGGACCACACGGGCGGCTTCTACATGGCGATGGCCGTCCTCCTCGCGTTGCTGCACCGGCAGCGCACCGGCGAGGGGCAGTGGGTCGACATGGCGTGCTGCGACGTGGGCTTGACGCTGCACGGTCCGGCGCTCCTCGACTACACGGTGAACGGACGGCCGATGCGGCGCCCGGGTCAGCCAAACGGCAACCGCAGCGAGTGGCCGCGCATGGCGCCGCACGGGATCTACCGCGCGGCGGGTGACGACGAGTGGGTCGCGATCGCGTGCCGCAACGATGCCGACTGGCGTGCGTGCTCGACGGTGATCGATGAGGAGTGGGCGCGCGCGCAGCGCTGGGCCGATCTCGGCGGACGCCTGGCCGGTCAGGACGAGCTCGACGCGAAGCTGACCGCGTGGTGCGCGGTGCGCGCGAAGTCTGAGGTGCAGCGTCTCCTCCAGGCCGCGGGCGTGCCGGCGGCCGCGGTCCAGAAGCCGGACGAGCGCATCGACCACGACCCCGCGACGGCCGAGTTCGGCCTCTGGCCGGTGGCGCACCACAGCAAGATGGGTGACGTTCGCGTCGACGGCCTGCCGGTGCGCTTCTCGGAGACTCCGTGGTCGATCGAGCGGGGCGCTCCGTGCGTCGGTGAGCACACCGAGCAGGTGTTGACGAGCTTGCTCGGCATGAGCGCGGCGGAGGTCGCCGAGCTGCGCCAGCAGGGTGTCGTGTGAGCGCGCTCGCCGGGATCCGCGTGGTCGAGCTCGCGCACGAGCGCGGTGCGTTCGCGGGCAAGCTGCTCGCCGACATGGGTGCGGACGTCGTGGTCGTCGAGCCGCCGGGTGGCGCGGCGATGCGTCGTCACGAGCCCTTCGTCGACGACGTGCCCGATCCCGAACGAAGCCTCACCTGGTGGCACTACAACACCAGCAAGCGTGGCGTCGTGCTCGACTGGCGGCATCCCGAAGGTGCCGCGGCACTGCGTACCCTGATCGGCGGCGCGGACGTGTTCCTGGAGGCCGAGGATCCGGGTGAGCTCGCGGCGTGTGGATGCGACGATGCCGCGCTCACCGGCACGTTGCCGCGTCTCGTGCACGTCTCTTTGACGCCCTTCGGACCCACCGGCGCGCGATCCACGGAGCGCGCGACGGAGCTCACCATCCTGGCAGGCGGCGGACCGGCGTGGAGCTGCGGCTACGACGACCACGATCTGCCGCCGATCCGCGGCGGTGGCGGGCACGGCTACGCGATCGGCTGCCACTACGCAGTGCTCTCGGTGCTCACGGCGCTCCTGCACCGCGAGCTCGGTGGTCGCGGCCAGCGCATCGACGTGTCCCTGCACGCGGCCGCGAACGTGACGACGGAGGTCGCGACGTACGGCTGGCTGGTCGCGCAGCAGACCGTGCAGCGACAGACCGGCCGTCACGCGAGCGCGACGGTGTCGATGCCATCACAGGTGCGTTGCCGGGACGGGCGCCACGTCAGCTCGGGAGTGCCGCCGCGGACGCCGAAGGAGTTCGCGAGCCTGCTCGCCTGGCTGCGCGAGCTCGGTCTCGAGTCGGAGCTCCCCGAAGCCGTGTTCCTCGACATGGGCGCCGCGCGCGAGCGAATCGATCTCTCGAAGATCGGCATCGACGACGAGGTGACGGCGATCTTCGCCGCTGGTCGCGAGGCGCTCACCTTCATCGCGAGCCGTGTCACGGCGCGCGAGTTCTTCCTGGGAGGGCAGCGGGCCGGGCTCGCGGTCGGAGTGATCTACTCGCCCGAGGAAGCCTTCGAAGATCCCCACTTCGTTGCGCGTGGCATGCAGGTCGAGGTCGACCAGCCGCAGCTCGGACGCAAGGTGCGCTATCCGGGGCCGCCTTACGCGTTCGAGCGGACACGCTGGGCGATCACGCGTCCGGCGCCCACGCTCGGCCAGCACGGCGACGACGTGCTAGCCGAGGCTGGACTCGACGTCGCGCGGCTGCGTGCGAGCGGAGCGCTCGGGTGATGGTGCGGCTCCTCAGGCCGATGTGGTCGGTCGCGGGCCGGCACCAGCGGAGCGTGGGCTGATGGCCGGCGGGCGTTCGAGCGCCGGGAAGCGACAGAGCGCGTGGGAGGACCGCGCGCTCGACCGGGTCCGGCAGCAGGCTCTGCAGCGAGGCCATCGCATCGTGCAGGCGGCGCGGCAGATCGTCGCCGAGGGAGGGCTGGACGCGCTCACGCTGCGCGCGGTGCTCGACAAGGCCGGTCTCGCGCCCAGCGGGGCGGGGGCGATGATCTACACCATCGCGGCAGGCCTGGCGGCACGGGGGACGCATGACTGAGCTCACCGGACTCGACTTCCGTCCCGACGATGCGGCCTGGTACCTCGGCGACGCGCACGCGGCCTACCGCAGGCTGCGCCGCGAGGCGCCGGTCTACTGGTACGAGCCCGAGCGCTTCTGGTTCCTCTCCAGACACGCGGACGTCTTCGCCGTGTCGAAGGATCCCGAGGCGTTCTGCAGCGGCAAGGGCTTCCGGATCCACGACGACCTGCGGACCGGCGGACCAGCGGGCATCGAGGGCATCCCGCCCTCGATCCTCGGCATGGATCCGCCCGACCACACGCGGTACCGGGGGCTCGTCAGCCGCTACTTCACCCCGCGTGCGATGCACCGTCTCGAGGAGCGCATGCGCGAGATCACGCGCGAGTCGCTCGATCACGTCGAGACGGGGAAGGTCGTCGACTTCGTCGAGCTGGTCGCGGTGCCTCTCCCGGTGCTGGTGATCGCGGAGCTGCTCGGCGTCCCACTCGAGGACCAGCGGCAGTTCAAGAGCTGGTCCGACGACCTGATCGCGGCGAACGAGGGCGACCTGGAGGCGATGGGACGGGTCGGCGAGCTGTTCGTCTACATGATCGGTCAGGCACTCGACCGGCGCAGCGCGCCGCGCGACGACCTGCTCACGGTCGTAGCTCTGGGGGAGCCCAACGGGCGTCTTCTCACCGACCCGGAGCTCGGCATCTTCGCCGTCGCGCTGCTCGGTGCGGGCAACGAGACGACGCGCAACGCGATCTCCGGCGGCGCGATCGCGCTCATGGAGCACGTCGACCAGAGGGAGGCGTTGACCGCGGACCCGTCGCTGATCCCGCAGGCAGTCGAAGAGATCGTGCGCTGGGTGTCGCCGATCAAGTCCTTCGCTCGCACGGCGACGCGCGACACCGAGATTCGCGGGCAGCGCATCGCGGCCGGCGACTTCGTCGTTCTGAGCTATCCGTCGGCCAACCGCGACGAAGAGGTCTACGGGCCCACCGCCGAGCAGTTCGACGTCCGACGCTCCGGTGCCACGCCCCACCTCGGCTTCGGCGTCGGTCAACACTTCTGCCTCGGTGCGCACCTCGCGCGCCTGGAGCTCAAGGTTCTCTTCGAAGAGCTGCTCGCCCGCCTGCCGCGCTTCGAGCTCGCGGGCGAGATCGAGCGCGTGCGCTCGACGCTGATCAACGGCGTCGAGCGACTGCCCGTCGTGTTCTCTGCTTGATGGCGTCGCGAGGCGCGGAGGAAGCCATGGATCTTTCGGTCGACGATCTCGTCCTGGTCTCGGTCGACGACCATCTGGTCGAGCCACCCGACATGTTCGAGCGCCACGTGCCCGCCCGCTATCGCGACCGCGCGCCGCGCATCGAGGAGCGCAAGGGGGCGCAGGTCTGGGTCTTCGAGGGCAAGGTGACGCCCAACATCGGGCTCGCCGCGACCGTCGGAAGGCCGCGCGAGGAGCTCGGCCTCGAGCCCAACCGCTTCGAGCAGATGCGCCGCGGCTGCTATGACGTCGACGCGCGCGTGCAGGACATGAACGCGAACGGGACGTTCGTGTCGCTGTGCTTTCCCAGCGTTCCGGGAATCCACGGCGGGCTGTTCAGCACGGTGGAGGACCGCGAGATCGGTCTGATGATGCTGCAGGCCTACAACGACTGGCACCTCGACGAGTGGGCCGGCGCGCACCCCACGCGCTTCATCCCTATGGCACAGATCCCGTACTGGGACGCGGTGCTCGCGGCGAAGGAGGTTCGCCGCACGGCGCGCAAGGGCTGCCGGGTGTTCAACTTCTGCCAGAACGTGACCGCGATGGGCTTCCCGAGCATCCACGACCGGCACTGGGATCCCTTCTTCGAGGCCGTCTGCGACGAGGGCGGCGTGCTGACCGTGCACCTCGGGACCAGCGGCAAGGCGATGTTCAACTCCATGGACGCGCCCTACAGCGGCTACATGGCGATGGTGAACATCGACATGGCGAGCTTCGCCTGCGATCTCATCTTCTCGCCGGTCCTGCAGCGCTTCCCGCAGCTCAGGATCGCGATGTCCGAGGGCGGCATCGGCTGGGTCCCGTACTTCCTCGAGCGCGCCAAGTGGATCCACGAGCGCCACAGCATCTGGGCGCACGACGACTTGAAGGGGAAGACGCCGCTCGAGGTGTTCCGCGAGCATTTCCTCACCTGCTTCATCGACGACCCGTGCGGCATCGAGATGCGCGACAAGATCGGCATCGACCTGATCAGCTGGGAGTGCGACTACCCGCACTCGGACACGACGTGGCCCGAGTCGCCCGAGTTCCTGGCGCGCCAGCTCGCCGGGCTCGGTGCCGAGGAGATCGACAAGATCACGCACGTGAACGCGCTGCGCTTCTTCGGCTCCGATGCGCTCGAGCGCGTCGGCCGCGAGGACGCGTGCGTCAAGTCGCTGCGTGCGAAGGCCGCCGGTCTCGACCTGCGCGCGCCGAGCGCGGAAGGGATGACCGGGCCGCCGAAGGGCGAGAAGCGTCAGCTCCTCGTGAGCGACCTGGTGTACCAGATCATCGGGGCGTGACGCGGGCGTTGGCCGTCAGCAGTCGTCGCACACGACCAGACGCGCCGCGATCTCGGGCAGGGGCCTGCTTCGAAACAGCTGCTCGCCGAAGCAGTTCACCCCCTTCGCGCCGGGGATCATGCGCGACGTGACGAGGCCGCTAGCGGCGCGTCACGGGCAGAAGGTCACCTTGTAGTCGATCTCGCCGGCGCCCGGATCGGGGCAGGTGTAGGAGCTGCTCGGATCGTCGTACTGGAAGCTGTATGCCGAGGGGCACGCTTCCTTGAAGATCTTGGTGTACGGACGCCGGCCGCGGTCGGCCTTGCGCGCCGCCCGGAGCCATCGCGGGTTGTAGGGGCCGCAGCAATCGCCGCCCGGTGCGCAGACGTCGCCGCCCGGGATGATCGACGAGTCGCACGACGAGGCCGCCGGACAGCTCATCGTCATGGGCGCGCACATGACGAGCGGGGGCGCGCACTGGCCGATCGCCGTCTGGCACGTCCCGCCGGGACAGTCGCTGTCGGTGGTGCAGGGCAGCTTGCAGAGATGCGTGTCGCGATCGCACGTGGCGTTGATCTGGCCGCTCGACAGGTTGCGGCAATCCTGGTCGTCGAAGCAGGTGACGCTCGCCGCGTTGCACGACGCCGTGTTGTTGCCCGTGCAGCAGTACTGGTCCTGGAACTTGTCGCAGCGTAGCGCCCGTGGCGGCGACGCCTGTTTGCACGCGTCGCACGGGTCGAGGCAGCCGATCACGCACTCGCCGGCGAGGCAGATGCCGCCGTCGGGACAGTCGGTGTCGCTGGTGCAAGCACCGCTCTTGACGCGCAGCGGGTTCGGACAGGTCCTTTTCAGATCCGACGTGCACTGCGACACCGGACATGAGGAGATGCTGGTCGCCACCTTCATCGCGAGGTTGCAGCCGCTGACCAGGCTGACGTCGTAGTAGTCGACGGTGCCGCCGCCGCCGGCAGGCGCGTCGAGCGTCGGCTCGAAGAGCGTCACCCCGCTCGGTGAGGTGCTGCAGCTGTAGGCGCCGGGCTCGCCGCACTGGCCGGTCGAGCAGTTCAGCGTGTCCGCGCCTTCCGTGCACTGCGTGCGCGCCCAGAAGCGTCCTCCCCACTCTCTGGGGACGCACATCGAGAGCGAGCGCGGCAGGCTGCCGCCCGTCCCGCCGATCTTCCACTTCTTCGCATTCGACGGGTTCGGCAGGACGTTGCTGAACGCGCACAGGCCGCCCTGGCAGGTCTCCGATCCGGGAGTGCCCTGGCAGGTCCCGTTCCCCGGGCAGGCGGGGCCGCCGGTCTTGCAGTAGCACTGGCTCGAGCCGGTATCGCAGGTCGGCGTGCAGAGGCCCGACACGCAGGACCGCCGCCGGTCACGGCGACGCCCTTGCGGCTCTCCTCGAGGTGCTCGAGCTCGAGGCCGCCGAAGACGTCGCCCTGCGCGCGCTCATGGACCGACTGGAGCGATCCCTGCGGCGCCTGTCGAACCGCGCTTGACGAAATTCCTCCGACCCGAGTCCAGCGTCCCGCATCGACAACGACGAAGTGGAGGACGGGATGGCAACGAACGGACGGCGCTCGCGAGACGCGGAGGGTGTCAGCGAGGAAAGGGCGGGCAGGCGATCGAGCGCGGGCGGACGGCCGCCGCGGGTCTACCGCGCGGTGCTGGAGGAGCTGTCGGCGCGGTCCCTGCGCGTCATGTGGGAGGTCGTGACGGACCCCGATCACCCGTGGCACGACGCGCACGGCCCGAAGATGCTGCGCGACCTCGTGCGCGTCTGCACCCCCCGAATCGGGCACGTCGGCGTGTTCGAGCGGAGCGACTTCCTCGACACGATCGAGCCGCAGCCGTCGATGGCCGAGCTGTTCGACGCCGCGGACGACGCCGGAGTGCCCGACCGTACCTGATGGTCCCCGAGCTGGTGCGAGGCTTCGGCGCGCGACGCATTGGAGCAGGGCGCAAGGCGCGCGGTCCCGTCTTGCTCGCGAGTGCCGGACGGCCGATACCATCGGCATGGCGCAGACCCGCAAAGCGACCCTGAAAGCTCCCGCGCGGCGCGATACGGAGCGCGGCCGCGAAGTCGTGCTGGCGAAGCGGCTCTCCGCTGCCGAACGGCGGATCGCGCGTCTCGAAGAGATCATCGAAGATCGGCTCGATGCCGAGGTGGCCGAGCGCGTCGAGCAGGAGGCGCGCGAGCGCGGCGACGAGCCGATCCCCTGGGAAGTCGCGCGGCGCGACCTTCGACACGGTAGCCACCCGGCGCGGTCAGCGTGAGCAGCCCCGTCGGCGCGTCGTCATCGTCGCGGACGACGATCGGCACAAGTGCTCGCGTACGCCCAGTCGTGTTCGGCGTCGTCCAGCGCCGGACCGACTCCGGCGACACGCCGAGCGCCTGCGCGACCTTGCGCACGCCGTCCCCGTGCTGACGCCGCTCCATTGCGTAGCGGATCACCTCCGCACGCAGCTTGTCGGGGATCCGCGCACCCCGCGTCCGCCGACCAAGCGCCTTCACGCGCCGCCCGAGATCTCCTGCCTCGCTCGCCATCGCGACCCCTCCCTTCAGGGCAATCGCGAAGGTCTCACATCACGAAGCCGCCCGACCAGATGGGGTCCGGCGAGCCCTTACGTTGTACGAGCACGTGATCGACGGGTCGGCCGTGCATCGATACCGGTACGCCACGTCGTTCTGCAGCACGCCCACCCCGCCTGCAGGAACGGTGACGTCGCAGCTCGTGATCGGGATGGACGCCGCGCCGGCGCCGATGGTGAATCCGAGGGTGCCCACGGCGGCGAGCAGCGTCAGCGAACGGTTCATCTCGACTCCCCTTCATGGTTGTGCCGATCCACGCGGTACCGCGATCGGAAGCCATGCGCCGCCGTGGAATGCAGATCAGTCGGTTACGGGTGCGGAGCTGGAGCGTGCAGCATGCGAGCCCGGACAGCGTCCAGGCAAGCAATCTCTCGCTCGCCCCTCGCAGTGCGGGGCGCGCTGACGGCGGGTGCAGCCGGACGTGGCCTGCGGACCGCGCCTGCGGTGCGCGGCGGATAGGCCGCATCGGCTCCCCCCGCGCACCGATCGCGCGCTGTCGTTGCATCGCCCGCGCGCTCGGGCGAGCGCCGACCAGCTCTCGAGCCGTCAGCCGACGAGGCCGCGCAGGGTCGCGCGCAGCTCGCTCAGGTCGTCGACCAGGGTCAGGGGGCACGCAGACGGGTCTTCGCCCTAGCCGACCAGCCGATGGCGAGCCGGTCGCACTCCGCCAGGATCGCGGCGTAGTCGGTCTCGCCATTCGGGCTGGAGATGCCCGCACCGCCGGCGTAGGCGCCGTAGCGGCTGAACTCCCCGATCACGAGCGCGTAGTTCGCATCGGCCGCCGCCTGGAGATGCGTGCGGATGAAGGCGGCGTCGCCGCCGAAGCGCCTGGGCCAGCAGAGGTGCGCGGAGGAGATGGGGTTGTGCTGCGGATTGTGCTCGATCAGCGCGGTGGCGGTCTGGGTCAAGATGCCGAGGTTCACCAGCAGCACGTGCTCGTACTTCTCGATCACGGCCAGGATGTCCGCGCGCTTCCAGTAGTCGACGAGGGCCTGCAGCCGGGTCCACTGACCGGTCGCATCGTGCAGGTCGACCATCGGAATGCTGCGAAGTCGCGCGGCGTCGCGCGTCCCGGGTCAGCCAGGGAGCCCAAAGCCGCGCCTTCGGTCGCGGCGCGACACGCATTCTCTCTCGAGGCGGGAAGATCAGCATCTCGGACAGCCGAGTCGACGCCGTACTTTGCGGGCGCTGGGCGGGCGCAGTCCGGTAGGCGCGATGTCCGATCATCTCGCGCTATGGATCGCCGGCGCCGCTGATTGACCGCGTCCCGTCAGGATGACGATAGTGCCCCGAAGCGAGGGGCTAGCCATGGAATTCTGTCGGCTACGTACGCGGATCAGCTCCGTTCTGCTGCTACTCGGAATGATGGCGGACAGCGCGCTCGCCGCGCCCGGCGACCTCGATTCGTCGTTCGGCACGGGGGGCGTGGCGGAGGCTGTCGCCGGACCGGCCGCACCACCGACCGCGAGCGTCGGTGCGGCGATCGCGTGACAGCCGGACGGGCGCGTCGTGGTCGCGACCGACGACGGCTCGTCGCAGAACTTCCTCGTTCGCCGCTACCTGGTGGGCGGCACGCCCGATCCGGCCTTCGGCACAGGCGGCGCCGTCACGGTCGATTTCGGCGGCGGCGACGACGTGCCCTACGCGCTGGCGATCCAGGGCGACGGCAGGATCGTCGTCGCCGGCACGTCGACCCTGGCGGGCACGCCGCGCGCGGCGCTCGCTCGGCTCACAACGGGCGGCGTCCTCGACCCGACGTTCGGCACCGCCGGCAAAGTGGTGTCGAGCTTCGCCAGCATCACCAGCGCGCGCGACGTCGCGCTGCAATCGGACCAGCGTATCCTGATCGTCGGCGAGACCGGATCGAGCTTCTTCCCCGACGCCTACGTCGCGCGCTACACGATCGCCGGCGTCCTCGATCCGACCTTCGGCACCGGCGGCGTCTCGGTGCAGTCGGTCGGCTTCTGGAGCGACAGCGGCTTCTCGCTCGCGGTGCAGCCGAACGACGCGATCCTCGCCGGGGGCCTCGCATTCGCTGGTGGTGACTTCGGCGAATGGTTCGTGCTGCGCCTCACCGCGGCCGGCGTGCTCGACGCGTCCTTCGGTGACGGCGGCATCGTCAAGACCGATCCCGGCGGCGGCATGCTCGCGGCCGAGGTGCTCGATATCGTCGTGCAGCCCGACGGCTACATCCTCGCCGGCGGCCCGACTGGAACGACGTTGCTCGACTTCCATAGCGACTTCGCGATCGCGCGCTACGAGCCCGACGGCGACCCCGATCCGGGCTGGGGAGGCGGCGACGTGGTCGTCACGCCGGTCCTGACGGGCGCCGTCGGCACCGTCTTTACGCCGCTGCAGGCGCTCGCGCTGCAGCCCGACGGCGCGGTGCTCGCCGTCGGCAGCACGACGACCAGCAGCACCACGTCGGTCAGGAACGCGGTCGTGGCGCGCTACCTCGCCGACGGCACGCTCGACACGAACTGGGGCGGCGACGGGCTCGTCACCGTCGCCAAGACGTTCGCCGGCGTGCTCGCCCTCGACGCCGCGCTGCAGCCCGACGGCCGCCTGCTGCTCGCCGCGCGCGACCAGGCGAAGATCGCGACCTTGCGCCTACTGGCCGACGCCGCATGCGCCGAGTGTGCCGTCTGCGGCGACGGCGTCGTCGGCGATGGCGAGGAGTGCGACGACGGCAACCCGGCCGACGGCGACTGCTGCACGTCGAGCTGCGCGTTCGACGACGGCGCCCCGTGCGACGACGGCGACGCCTGCACGACCGACACCTGCCTCGCCGGCGCGTGCGTCGGCACTGCTACACCCGCGCCCAGCTGCCGCGCCGGTGCAGCCGGCACTCTCGTCATGACGCGCTCCGCCGCCGGCAAGGAGACGCTGTCGTGGGCGTGGCGCAAGGGTGCCGCGACGTCGATCGAGGAGATCCCGGCGCAACGCTACACGCTCTGCGTCTACGATCAGTCCGCCGCGGCGCAGCCGATCGCGCGCCTCGCGACCCAGGGGCCGCTCTGCGGCACCAAGCTGTGCTTCACCTCGACGCCAAAGCGTACCTCGTACTCCGATCCCGCGAGCACCAGCGACGGCACCCGCAAGGTCGTGCTGACCTCCGGTACCTCCGGCAAGGCGTCAGCGCAGCTCGTCGCACGCGGCGATCACCTCGTGCTGCCGGCGCTGCCGCTGGTCGGCGCGGTTAGCGCGCAGCTGCACGCGGAGAACGGTATCTGCTGGGGAGCCACCTACTCGACGGTGCAGCGCAACCACCGCAGCCGCTTCTCCGCGAAGGTCGATTGATGGGTTGAGCGTTCCTCGGCCGTACTTCGGGCACGCTAGGGGAGTGGAGCCAGGCTCGCGACGTCCGATAACGCTGACGTCATGACAAATGCCCGCTTCGTACTGCCTTCCCGCCCAGCGGGGTCGCTTTGCACACTGCGGGCACCGTGGCGAGCTCGATTTCCGGCTCGCCCGCGAGCCGGTCACGGGATCTGGGCGTGTCGAGGCCGTGGCCGATGCCTCGCGGGTGACGTGCTGGCCAGATTTCCGTTGACAGCGGCTTTGTACGCTGCGTACTGCGCGGGCGCGTCAGCGGAGTCGAGCCACGCTCGCGACGTCCGATAAGAGGGCATATGTACAAATCGCGGCTTTGTGCTTCCTCGCCGCACACGCCCTGCGGGTTCATCCCTCGTGGTCGGCGAAGCCGGTGAGGACGTCAGTCCATGTAGCCGAGCGCCTTGAGCTTCTTGAGTGTCGCGTCGTCGAGCTGCGGCTTCTCCGCTGCGCCGGGCGTCGCGCCCTTCGCAGCCCCCGCGGCCGTCGTCGTTTCCCGCTTCCTGGCGAGGCCGCGGTACGCGGCCTCGAACGAGCTCCCCAGCCCAATCAGGGCAGGATCGTCGAGCGGCGTCTGCTCGTCGGGGTCGGTGGTGAGATCGTAGACCTTCGTGCCGTGCTCGGCATCCGAGCCGGCGATCCACTTGAACCCCGCGCTGCGCGCGGCGACGCGTTCACCGGTCTGCCCCCACTGCGGCGCCTCGGCGTAGAGCACGCGTGTCGCGGGGAACGGCTCGCCGTGCAGCAGCGGCACGAGGCTCCGGCCGTGCAGTCCGGGCGGTGCGGGCACGCGAACGAGGTCGAGCAGCGTCGGCACCAGGTCCACCAGCGAGACCGGCACGTCGATCGTCTGGCTGGCCGGCACGAGACGCGGCGACAGGATCATCAGCGGGACGTGCATGACCTCCTCGAAGACGGTCTTGGCGTGACCGAACAGACCGTGCTCGAAGAACTCGTCACCGTGATCCGACGTCACGACGACGATCGTGTCGTCGAGCACGCCGAGATCGTCGAGGCGCTGCAGCAGACGGTCCACGGCCGCGTCGGCGTAGCGTGCCTCGCCGGAGTAGAGATGCCGCTCGCGCACTCCCATCGGCGTGCTGCCGTCGATCGGCACGCGCTGGCCATCCTTCTCCCAGTGCTTGAAGACGTCGAACTCGGACGGCGGCTCGTACGGCGAGTGGACTTGATAGGTGTGCAGGAACAGGAAGAAGCGCTCGTCCCGGTGCTTCTCCACCCAGTCGAGACCGGCACCGAACGTCTGCTCGATCTCGCCGGCGGTCGACCACAGCGTCTTGCCCTTGACCTCGCGGTAGTCGTCGAAGCCGCGCACGAAGCCGACGTACGCGCTGAGCATCGCGTTCTCGGTCACGGCGGCAGTGGCGTAGCCGTGCTGCGCGAGGATCTGCGGCAGCGTGGTGATGTCGCGCGACAGGTTGCCGGTGGCGAACACCATCCCGTGCGACGCAGCGTAGAGGCCGGTCAGCATGGACATGTGACCGGCCGTCGTCGACGGGTAGGTCGTGTACGCCTTGGTGAAGCGCGCGCCTCGGGCCGCGCGCGCGTCGAGCTTGGGCATGATCGGCTGCCCATCGAGCCTGCCGCCGAGCTGATCGCCGCGCAGCGTGTCGAGCGAGATCAGCACGACGTTGCGACGTCCCTCCCGGGCGCGTGGCTCGAGGATCTGCACGCTTCCCCACAGCGGAAAGCCGACCGCCGAGGGGCCGAGTCCCGGGCGCTGACCGACCACGTCGGTGATCAGACGGAAGCTCACCGTCTCGCCGGCGAACCGTTGCAGATCGACGGTGTGCGACTCCCACGTGGCGGCCTGCGCCGGATCGAGCCGCTCGCGCAGGATCTCGCTCGTGCCCTGGCGGGTCTGCGCCAAGACGCGAAAGTCGACGGCGGATGCGCCGACCTGGCGACCGATCGCGTCGAGCCCAAGCGCGAGCGACAGCACGGCACCGCGGCCGATTGCGAGCGGCCGCGTCACCCGCTGCTGGTGGCTCACGGGCACGGGCCGGAGGTACACCTGAGCATCGACCTTGTCGGCCTTCACCGCTTCCGGAACGGACACCGTCAGCTCGGTCTTTCCGCCGGGCGGGAACGGAATGAGGACGCGCGGCAGCCGCGACCATTGCTCCTTGGGCGCGCGCACGCTCGGCTCGAGAACGAGAAGATCCGCCTTGACGCCCTTCGGGATGGTGATCGGGATGGTCACCGTCGCTGCGCCCGAACGAGGCAGATCCTGCACCGATGCAGTCAGCACGATCGCCACGCAGCCGATCGTGGGCCGGAAGTCGTCGGCGATGTCGCAATGCAGCGGCACCTGGTCGAGCGGTGGGTTCAGCTCGTCGGCGAGGCGGTGGACCGGCGACAGTGGAGCGTCAGCGCCGGAGCAGCCGGCCAGCACGAGCAGCGTGCAGGCGACGAGCAGCAGGCAGCTCGTCGCCCACTGGCGACGTCGCCGTGACACACAGCGAGCGGTCGAGTCGGCCAGCACGAAGATCGTTCGATATCGGGCCGAGCCCGGATTGTCGAGCCCGATTCGCGACGACCGACGACCGGAAGCGTCGCAGCGGTCGCGCGCCGTCGCGCTCACGGCGTCGCCGCGGGCGGGCGCGTGTCCTTCGGTCGGCTCGCCGGCGCCACCAGGCGCTCGCGCAGGAGTACGCGAACGAGGGCTCTCGCCGTCTGGCGGTGGCCGAGCTCGTTCATGTGCACGTGATCGAGGAACGTCGGCTGGTCGGTGGCACGCAGCAGCGGCCAGAGATCGAGAACGGATGCTCCGCGCTACTGTGCGGGCGCGTCAGCGGAGTCGAGCCACGCTCGCGACGTCCGATAAGAGGGCATATGTACAAATCGGGCTCTTCGTCGCTTTGAGTGCCTCGATCTGACGGCCTGAACTGGGTCGTCGAGCTTGACTGGCGCGGGGCAGCGAGCCCCGCGAGCCGTCGGGCAGCGATGCACGCCACGTGCATCGGGATCGGGGTGCGACCCCACTCGCCACCGGACCACCCGGGGTGTTCTCTCTTGGAAGCACGACCAACCAAGGGAGGACCGCCGAGCGGGGTCGCGAAGCGAGCTTACCAGCATCGTCGGGTTTCCGAACTACCGCATCGCCTCGGTCGACTTCGAGGACGACAGCGCGAGCAGCCGCGCCTGGGTGCGCATGGAGCGTTCCGGCCGGAGTGCGCCCGTGTGCTCCGGCTGCAAGCGGCCGACGTCGAAGCGGCGCGACTGGAAGATCCGCTCGTGGGAAGACCTGCCGTGGGCGGGGCACGCGGTGACGCTGCTGTGTCAGGTCTGGCGCCTGCGCTGCCCGCGCTGCCCGCGCTGCGGGATCCGCACCGAGCAGGTCCCGTTTGCCGAGCCGAAGGCGCGTGTCACGCGTCGCCTGCAGACGCGCATCGGCCTCGACTGCCAGTCCATGCCGACGAGTCACGCTGCGGTCCGTCACGGCGTGAGCTGGGGCAAGGCTCGGCGGGCAGAGAAGGCCTTTCTCGAAGGCTGGGATCGGTCGCGACCACGTCGCCGCCCACGCCATCTCGGTGTCGACGAGATCCAGCGCGGGAGGGGTCAGCGCTACTGGACCGTGCTCTCCGACCTGGACCGTGGCGAGGTGATCGGACTTGCTCGCGACCGCACCCAGGCCTCGCTGGAGGGCCTGCTCGACGCACGTCAGCGCGCAGCGGTCGAAGCCGTGTGCACCGACATGCACCGGCCCTACGTGAACGCGGTCGCGAACAAGCTGCCGCACGCCGAGGTGGTCTACGACAAGTTCCACGTCCTGCAGCACGCGTCGCGCGCGATCGACGAGGTGCGCCGCAACGACTTCTTCCGCGCTGGCGCGATCATGCGCGAGTACGGCCGCGGCAAGCGCTGGCTCCTGCTGCGTCGCTGGAGGAACGGAGGAACCTCCCGCGCGACAAGCGCCGTGAGCTGCGAGACCTCTTCGCCGTCAACCGCCGCCTCTTCAAGGCCTACATCCTGCGCGAGGAACTCGATCGCCTCTGGACCTACGCCACCCCGGAAGGCGTGAAGAACTTCCTCAGCGGCTGGATCAAGGCGCTCCGCTGGCAGCGGCTGCCCGAGATGCAGAAGCTCGCCGCGTTCCTGCTCCGTCACCTCGACGGCATCATGGCCTACTGCCGCCATCGTGTTCACTTCGGTGTCGTCGAAAGCCTCGACACCACGATCAAGGCCATCCTCCGCCGGGCTCGCGGCATGCGTGACGAGAAGCTTCTCCTGCTCAAGCTTCGATGGGCAACGGCACATCCGATCCGTACCGCATCCGATCTCGCCAGATTCCTGCATCAGGACGTGCACTCAAATC
>Ga0194131_10002483_pt1 | contig 30190 bp, 29 predicted proteins | sample TA2KigO120mmetaG_FD_148631 | JGI IMG/M metagenome (GOLD analysis project Ga0194131, IMG submission 148631) | Freshwater microbial communities from Lake Tanganyika, Tanzania - TA2015053 Kigoma Offshore 120m | ecosystem: Environmental > Aquatic > Freshwater > Lake | place: Tanzania: Lake...
CAAGGTAGCCGTAGGGGAACCTGCGGCTGGATCACCTCCTTTCTAAGTTGATCACCCATCGCTCCCCCCCCCCTCCCCCCTAGCTCTGAAAGAGATTTGTCAACCAAATCCTTTCATCTCACAAAAATTTTCATGGAAATTGGAAATTTTTGTTGGGAGAGTTCTTTGACAGGAAGGGAAGAGAAGAAGGAACGCGGGTGTAAGCGCGTGGTAGCTTGGTAGAGAGACGGGCAAGCTACGAAGGGCGTGTGGTGGATGCCTAGGCGTAGAGAAGCGAGGAAGGACGTGGCAAGCTGCGAAAAGCTGTGGGGAGCCGCTAAGCAGGCGAAGATCCGCAGGTATCCGAATGGGGCAACCCACGTGAGGTAATACTCACGAATCGCGCAAGCGAGGCGAACGGCGGGAAGTGAAACATCTCAGTACCGCTAGGAAGAGAAATCAAATGAGATTCCCCTAGTAGTGGCGAGCGAACGGGGAGGAGCCGAAACCGACTCTGGCAACAGGGTTGGGGTTGCGGGGCAGCGGTGGTGCAAAACCGACAGAGTGAGCAATCGATATTGTAATGGAAGGCGACTGGAAAGTCCTACCAAAGAGGGTGAGAGTCCCGTACATGACACGATATCGACTCTGCTGCTGAACCCCAAGTACTGCCGGGCACGAGAAATCCGGCAGGAATCTGGGAGGACCATCTTCCAAGGCTAAATATTCCTCTACGACCGATAGTGAACAAGTACCGTGAGGGAAAGGTGAAAAGTACCCCAGTGTGGGGAGTGAAAGAGTTCCTGAAACCGCACGCTTACAAGCAGTCGGAGGACGATTGTTGGAGCAATCTGACATGTCTGACGGCGTGCCTTTTGCTTAATGAGTCTGCGAGTTACTCTTAGCGGCCAGGTTAAGCCGACGAGGTGGAGCCGGAGCGAAAGCGAGTCTGAAGAGGGCGTATGAGTCGCTGGGAGTAGACCCGAAGCGGGATGATCTACCCATGGCCAGGGTGAAGGCGCGGTAACACGCGCTGGAGGCCCGAACTGGTGAAGGTTGAAAACTTCTCGGATGAGCTGTGGGTAGGGGTGAAAGGCTAATCAAATTCCGTGATAGCTGGTTCTCCCCGAAATATATTGAGGTATAGCCTCATCCGTTGCCGGGCGGAGGTAGAGCACTGACGAGATTCGGGCGCCGTGAGGCGTACCACCTCTCATCAAACTCCGAATGCCGCTCCGTGTAAGGATGGGAGTCAGACTGTGAGTGATAAGATCCATAGTCAAAAGGGAAACAGCCCAGACCGTCAGCTAAGGCCCCCAAGTGTGTGCTCAGTGGGAAAGGATGTGAAGTGGCCCAGACAGCCAGGAGGTTGGCTTAGAAGCAGCCATCCTTTAAAGAAAGCGTAACAGCTCACTGGTCGAGTTGCTCTGCGCCGAAAATGTACCGGGGCTAAGCACACCGCCGAAGCTACGGGATTTATAGCAATATGAATCGGTAGGGGAGCATTCTCACACCAGTGAAGGGTCACTGACAAGGAGGCCTGGAGGGGTGAGAAGAGCTTATGCAGACACGAGTAGCGAGAAACACGGTGAGAAACCGTGTCGCCGCAAGTCTCAGGGTTCCTGGGTAAAGGTAATCTGCTCAGGGTTAGTCGGTGCCTAAGGGGAAGCCGAGAGGCGCACCCGATGGGAAGCCGGTTAATATTCCGGCACCACTGACAGCGCGTTAGCAACGAAGAGGGGACAGAGAAAGGTAGGTCAGCCGGGTGATGGATGTCCCGGTTTACGCCGCGAGGCGGAGGGAGTAGGCAAATCCGCTCTCTCAGTCAACGCTAGACGGGTATGACGAGCCTCCCTTTTGGGGGAGGTGAAGTGATTGAACCTCAGCTCTCAAGAAAAGCCTCGTAGTGAGTGCTGTTAGCGACCGTACCGCAAACCGACACAGGTAGACAGGTAGAGTATACCAAGGCGCTTAAGAGAACCGTGGTTAAGGAACTCAGCAAACTGGCACCGTAACTTCGGAAGAAGGTGTGCCCACGCGTAGGTGTTACAGCCGAGGTGGGTCGCAGTGACCAGGGGGAGGCGACTGTTTACCAAAAACACAGGACTCTGCAAAGGCGTAAGCCGACGTATAGGGTCTGACGCCTGCCCGGTGCTGGAAGGTTAAGAGGAGGGGTCAGGCGCAAGCCAAAGCTCTGAATCGAAGCCCCAGTAAACGGCGGCCGTAACTATAACGGTCCTAAGGTAGCGAAATTCCTTGTCGGGTAAGTTCCGACCTGCACGAATGGCGTAACGATCTCCCCACTGTCTCGACCACGGACTTAGCGAAACTGCACTCTCGGTGAAGATACCGAGTACCCGCGGCAGGACGGAAAGACCCTGTGCACCTTCACTACAACTTTGCCGTGCATTTAGGGATTGCATGTGTAGGATAGGTGGGAGGCACTGAAGTCGGGGCGCTAGCCTCGGCGGAGCCACCCTTGAAATACCACCCTTGCACTCTTTGAGTGCTAACTCCGGGCAACCGAGGACACGGCATGGCGGGTAGTTTGACTGGGGCGGTCGCCTCCTAAAGCGTAACGGAGGCGCGCGAAGGTCGGCTCAGGCTGAGTGGAAACCAGCCGTCGAGTGTAATGGCATAAGCCGGCTTGACTGCGAGAGAGACATCTCGAGCAGGTGCGAAAGCAGGTCATAGTGATCCGGTGGTCCCGCATGGAAGGGCCATCGCTCAACGGATAAAAGGTACGCCGGGGATAACAGGCTTATCTCCCCCAAGAGTTCACATCGACGGGGAGGTTTGGCACCTCGATGTCGGCTCGTCACATCCTGGGGCTGGAGCAGGTCCCAAGGGTTCGGCTGTTCGCCGATTAAAGTGGCACGCGAGCTGGGTTCAGAACGTCGCGAGACAGTTCGGTCCCTATCCGCCGCGGGCGTAGGAGTTTTGCGGGGAGCTGCCCCTAGTACGAGAGGACCGGGGTGGACGCACCGCTCGTATACCGGTTGTCACGCCAGTGGCACTGCCGGGTAGCGATGTGCGGCCAGGATAACCGCTGAAAGCATATAAGCGGGAAACCTGCCCCAAGATCAGAACTCCCCAGCCGCAAGGCTGCCAAAGGCCCCTTGTAGATCACAAGGTTGATAGGGTGGCGGTCTACGGGTTGCAAGACCCTCAGCTCACCACTACTAATGGGCCGCGCGGCTTCCCCATCTCCCCCCCTCGCTACTACTCGCATACACCCCCCTCCTCCCCCCTTCCTGAATCAAAGAAAAGCAAAAAGGCCTTGGGAGCATATACTCCACAAGGCCTTTTTATTTCTTCAGAACCTAGAGCGAAAACTGCACTCTAAATTATCCTCAACTAGTGTTTCGGTTCTATTTTCTTTCCGTATGTCACTTCTCCCTTATCGACTCTAAGCGAGAATCCACAGTCAGGATTCGTGCATACCCAGGCCTTGAAAAGGACCGAGGCCCCCTCCTGTCCGTAATCAGACAACGGAATTAATACCCCCATCTCACATTTTTGGCACTTCGGAAAACTCGGAAGCTCCATTACCCCGCTCCTTTCCAAAAATCCACCACACAGAGCTTACCCTGACACTATTCAAGGAAAAAATCAAGAAAAGCGGAACCGAATATGATTTCCTACGGATCGCCTACTTTTGTATCGTTTCGTTGAACACTCCGCTACGGTACCCTTCTAAATCGAGCAATACACTTGTGAATCCCTGCTGCTTTAACTCATTTCTAAAGGAAGAAATAACAGATGGTGATAATGCCTTCTGCAAATCTTCGCGATGCAATTCGATTCGTGCGCTGGTTGCGTGATGACGCACACGAAGTTCACGGAAACCCAGCGCGCGGATAAATGCTTCAGCTTGCGCAATCTGTGAAAGCATTCGCGCCGTGATCTGCGTTCCGTACGGAATACGTGAGGACAAACATGGAGAAGCCGGTTTTTCCCACGTGGGTAATCCGAGTAATCGGCTTGCTTGGCGAATCTCTCCTTTGGTAAATTCTGCTTCAACTAATGGATGAAGAATTTGATATTCAGTTGCAGCTTGTATTCCTGGGCGATAATCTCCTAGATCATCAACATTCACACCGTCGGCAATCATACGAATGGATAAGCGCACGGCTTCTCGACGGCAAATGTCATAGAGAGAGTCTTTGCAAAAATAACATCGATTCGTTGGATTCGCTGCATACTGAGGAATCGCAAGCTCATCATGAGCAATGAGGAGCAGTTCGACCTTCAATGATTTGGCTAGAGCTATTGCCTGCTCATGATCTTCCGGCGGAGTTGAAGAAGAGACGGTCATGAGTGCAATGACCCGCTCCTGGAGCACGTCCTTTGCCACTGCAAGGAGGAAACTTGAATCCACTCCACCAGAAAAAGCCACCAACATTGGCCCGCGGTCTTGAAGATACGAACGCAGTGCGTGAAGTTTCTCTTCAATTGGCCCAGATCTTAACGTTTCTTCTCTCTGCGCGTTCATTGTTCTTAAATACCTTCTGCTTGGAAAAGGTCAGTTGTTAGGTACCGTTCTCCAGCATCATAGAAAATTGCCAGCACGGTTTTTCCTTTACCAAGACGACGAGCAACTTGTAAAGCCGCAACACAGGCTGCCCCTGAAGAGATGCCAACAAGAACTCCTTCTTCTCTTGCTAATCTTCGCGTATACACTGCAGCTTCTTCATCCTCCACACGGATTATTTCGTCGTATATCGTTGTGTCTAGTACTGCGGGGACAAATCCGGCGCCAATTCCCTGTAATGAGTGATATCCAGGCTCTCCTCCCGAAAGAACGGGAGACGCGGCAGGTTCGACAGCGACAATCTGTAGATGTGGATAATGGATCTTCAGCACGTGCCCAGCGCCAGTAATCGTTCCACCAGTGCCAACGCCAGAAACGAAGGCATCAAGTTGAGGCATTTGTTGAATAATCTCTTGAGCGGTAGTGAGGCGGTGAGCGGCTGGATTCGCTGCATTGCTGAACTGTTGAGGCATGAAATACGAAGGATTACGTGCAACGATTTCTTCAGCCTTTTGTACGGCACCATGCATGCCTTTGGTATCTGGAGTGAGTACAACTGCTGCGCCATACGCTGCCAGTAAACTCTGGCGTTCTTCGCTCATGGTGTCGGGCATGGTGAGAATCAGACGATAGCCCTTAATTGCACATACGAGCGCGAGGCCAATCCCAGTATTGCCACTTGTAGGCTCAACGATTGTGTCGCCTGGATGTAGACGGCCACTTTGCTCTGCAGTGGTGATCATGTTGAGGCAGATACGATCTTTAACACTGCCTCCAGGATTCATCGATTCGAGCTTTCCCCAAACTTCTGCATCCTGATCTCCTGAAAGATTGCGTAACCGTACAACCGGCGTGTTGCCAATAAGATCACTGACTGATTGTACAACTTGGCAGGGTAGTGGCATGAGAATCTACGCTATGCAGTTTGCATCCTGTGTGGGGCGATGCTATCCAGGCGAGATGGCAAAGTCAATCGAAACTTGTTTGGGCCGTATCCTTGTGCTGTTTCCAGGGAGCCTCGGTGACTTCGTCTGTCTGTTACCGGCACTCGAAGAGTTGAAAACGGTGTCGTCAGCGCAACCCCTTACCGTGGCTGCTCGTGGTCAGTCGTTTGAAGTTGCCGCAGCAATTCCTTGGATCTCTCAGGTGTTGTCACTCGATAGCAGTGTATTTGCCTCGCTCTTTTCTTCGTCAACGCTGGTCTCTCGTGAAGCTGTACAACTCTTTTCTTCAGTTGGACAACTTGTTTCTTGGTTTGGTCATCACTCTCCAGAAATGAGAACCGCACTTGAGCGATTAGTTCCAAGACGGGTGCGGTCATTTGCTTTTTTCCGTGGACAGGAACCGATACATGCCTGCGAGTATTATTTACGTTGTTTGGGTGCGATAGGAAAACGCTGTCCATCGCTTATTGTGAGACCGGAAGATAAGTACTGGTGTGAGAGCTATTGGCAGCGTCGCGGCTGGCAAGCCGGTGCTCGCGTGCTCGTTATGCATCCCGGCAGTGGTGGGGCGAGAAAACGTTGGGCGATCGAAGGGTTCGTTCGTATCGCGCGATGGTGGCGTAGGGAAAACAATAGACAAGTAGTGATCCTGCTTGGGCCAGCAGAAGCGTGTGAGAAAGAAATCTGGCAGAAAGAGGGGATTGTCGAAAACTCACTTTCTCTCGGACAAGTTGGAGCCTTAGTCAGTCGTGCCGACTTCTATGTTGGAAACGACTCAGGCGTGAGTCATGTGGCTGGAGCCGTGGGGGCACGTGGAATAGTAATTTTTGGTCCAACGTCTCATGAACAGTGGCGCCCATTAGGAGGAGCGCTTTCCGTCCTTCTGAACCGGGAGTACCGTGCAACTGTACCCGACCAAGCTGGCATTTCTCTGCAAGAAGTTCCAGCCGAAGTTGGGATTACTGAACTAGCGCGTTTAGGGGGAATTCGGTAGGCTTCCTTTCGCAATCAGCACAAGCAATATATACAGTTATGGGCGACAGCAAAGAGATCGTCGACCACAGTGTGTATTTCGGAGGTACCGTCTATGGCAGAAGAAGAACAGGAAGGTGGACGAGGATTTAAGGTGCAAGATCGTCGGCGATTTTCACCGGAGACTGGTGAACCTCGCTCGGTAGAAGAGACGGAAAAAGGTGAGACGATAGAAACGAAAGCGGCTCCACAACAAGAATCTCCTGCCTCCGCTACGAAGACAAGGTCTGAAAATCCGTCTGCTCCTAAAGTCGAAATCTCATTTGCCAGCTTTATTCTTGGACTCAGCACTCAAGCGCTAATGTATATGGGCGAAATGCCGCCAGCACCGGGACAACCACTGATCACGGATTTCGCAGCCGCTCAGCAGATGATCGACGTACTTGCCATGCTCCAACAAAAGACCAAAGGGAACCTGGATGCGGGTGAGGCGGCAATGTTAGAAAATGCCCTCTTTGATCTGCGGATGCGTTACGTGGACTTAGCAAAGAAAGGTCGCTAGGCGACCGAGAGCAATCATGCGTCGTATATTTTGGGGAAGTGCATTTGCTGCATTTCCCCTTGTGTTGTTACTAACGGCTATTGTCGGATGGCAGTTTTACCGCGAACTTGAGCGGGAAGTCGTTACCCGGTTCTCTTCTCATCAGTGGGAAGTCCCGTCGAAGATTTATGCCGCCCCTCTCTTGCTGTATCCAGGGGAGCGTATTGAACCAGCAAAGCTCTTCGCCCAACTCTCACGCCTTGATTACCGCGTGGTCAATGGGGCGCCTCAATCGCGAGGCGAGTATGTCTATGACCAAAAGACTGGCATGCTGCAGCTTTTGCTTCGCGATACCCCCTTTCCCCAAACCGTAGCGCAGTCACAACGAGTATCTCTGCTGCTACGGCAAGGGCGAATTGAGCGTATAACAGACCTCGATGAAGGGACCCCGGTGCCATCCATCGAACTTGAACCTGAAGTCATTGCGAGCGTGTATGACCGCGACTGGGGGGACCGTCGTGTCATAAAGCTGTACGATGTGCCCTCTCAGCTTGTGAAAGCCCTGTTAGCTGCCGAAGATCACCGGTTCTTTGAACATGAGGGGATCGACCTCTGGCGTATCCTTGGCGCGATTCGGGCGAACCTTCTCGCGCGCCGTCCGGTGCAAGGCGGAAGTACGCTAACCCAACAGCTAGTGAAGAATTTTTTTCTCTCACAAGAAAAAGTCTTTAGCCGTAAAGTGGTCGAGATTTGCATGGCAACGATCGTTGAGATGCACTACTCCAAGCTAGAAATCTTGGAGAATTACCTCAACGAAATTTACTTGGGACAGAATGGTGCAAAAGGTATTTTCGGCATGTGGGAAGCGGCACGAGTCTATTTTGGCAAAGAGCCTCGTGACTTGACCCTCGGAGAAGTGGCTGTCCTGGCTGGAATGGTGAAGGCGCCCAATGCCTATTCTCCGCTCCGGCACCCTGATCGAATCATTCCACGACGTAATGATGTTCTCCAGCGAATGCGTGAATTGGGTTCTGTGAGTACAGAAGAATATGAGGCTGCGCTCAAAGAAAAAATTGTCCCGCGAACGCTTCCGGCTGATGGGAATGAGGCTCCGTATTTTGCCGACTTCATCCGGAAAGCGCTGACTGAACAGTTTCCTGACAGTACCCTTGCGACCTCTGGGTTGCGGGTCTTAACCTCGCTTGATTCCGGGTTGCAGGAGTATGCTTCTCGTGCTGTGCAAAAAGGCCTGAAAGAGCTGGAAACTAGATATCCGCGCTTACGCAGTACGACAGCGGAAGAACAATTGCAAGCCTGTCTAATCGCGATGCAACCTCAGACCGGCGCGATCCGGGCGATGATTGGCGGGCGTGATTATCAGATTTCGCAGTTCAACCGCGTAACACAAGCGCGCCGTCAACTGGGCTCGGTGTTCAAGCCGATTGTGTTTCTGACGGCGTTGAGTCGGGAACGCGAAAAACGGGAAGGGAAATTTCTTCCCTCCAGTCACCTTGAAGATGTTCCGTTTACCTGGGCGTTTCAGGGCGAAGCGTGGAATCCTGGCAACTACAATAACCGCTATCTGGGCACGGTTTCTATGCGTCGGGCGCTTGAACTCTCGCTCAATGCGGCAACTGCGCGGCTGGCGCAGGAGATTGGTCTGGATGCCATCCGTCAGACCGCCGAGAATGTCGGTTTTACCAGTCCACTCCCACAGTACCCGTCACTCGTTCTTGGGGCTGGAGAAGTCTCTCCTTTTGAAGTGGCTGTTGCCTTTAGTGCCATTGCCAATCATGGTGTGAAAACGCTACCGCGCCCGATCTCGCTCGTGATCAATCAGCAAGGAGAAACTCTTGCACAGCATGGGATCGAAATGGAACAAGTTGTTGCTCCAGAAGACGCCTACATGCTAACTCATCTCCTTGAGGGAGTTCTTGATCGTGGGACTGGCCGCACGGCGCGAGAGCGAGGATTTACTCTTCCTGCCGCGGGCAAGACCGGAACGACGAATGATTATGGTGATGCGTGGTTCGTGGGGTATACTCCAGACCTCGTAACCGTGGTGTGGGTTGGTTTTGATCAGCGCCAACCCCTTGGGCTCTCGGGAGCCCAGGCTGCGCTGCCTATTTGGACCAATTTCATGAAACAAGTAACCGCAGGGCAATCCTCAGCGGCATTTCTTCCACCTGTCGGAGTGACGGTCGTCGCCATTGATCCGCAAACCGGATTACGGGCGACTGATCAATGCCCTATCGTTATGGATGAAGCGTTTTACGCTGGTGAGGAACCGCGGGCCCCGTGCTCTCGACATGGAACCGGCGTTGTTCCAGTTGAGACAAACCCTGAGCGACGCGAGTTAGATGCTGGTGAAGATGGTAGGGCAGAGGAGCGAGGTCGTCGTCCACCAGCACAGGAAAAGCCGTGGTGGCGAATTTTTTGATATCTATGCAAACCACATGGAAAATTGTTGTCGTCACTATCGCTCTTCTGTTCTTCTCGATTTTCCTTTGGAAGTGGCAGCCCTCTGCGCAGGAATATCAGCGCAGAGGTGCAGAGGGAGCGTTAGAGGAAGAGGAACTCGCTCCTGATTCGCAGGTTGTCACGCCGGAGGATGAATTCACGGATGAGCACAGTGCTGACGAAGAGTCGCGTGATCAATATCCTGAAGCTGAAGAGGACTTTTCATATCGAGATTCAGAGAACCGACCATCTGTTCCGCCAGTGGATGATGCAACCTCGTCCTTACCTGAAATGAATCCGCCGCCTGACACAGAGAGTGCCGAAGAGCCGCCGGTTGCTACAAGTGGTCCGCCAGCGCTTCCTGGAACGGATTCTCTGTTACCACGAGAGCGGGTTGCGGTGACGCTTGTTGCCGCTGGCGTCGAGGCGATGGACAAAGAGGAAGGGGGACGAGCACGAAGCCTCTTTGAACGCGCAATCGAAATCGCTCCACTGCAGCCATATAGCTACTACTTCTTGGGCAAATTGGCGTTGACACATGGTGAACATCAAAGAGCACTGCCACTCTTACGCAAAGCCGACACCTTGTTGACGCGTGGAGATTTGGCGTGGCGCAGCGAAGCGATCAGTACTCAAGGAGCGGTGTATGAGGATCTGGGCGAACTGCCACAAGCGCGCAGAGCATATCGCAAAAGCCTCCGATTATTTCCGCAGAACTTGCGCGCCATGAGTGCGCTTGCGCGTCTCGCCGGAGAGGAGCCGGATGCTGACGACACCGTTCCCCAGTAGCCCATTGCTCATACTCGGTATCGAGACCTCCTGTGATGATACGGCGGCAGCAGTCATACGCGGGAAAGAGATCCTTGCCAATGTCGTTTCGTCACAAGATCATGTCCATAGTTGTTATGGCGGAGTCGTGCCTGAACTCGCTTCTCGTCATCACATGGAAAATGTTCTTCCCATCGTTGACCAAGCGCTGGTCCAGGCACAGGTGCGATTAGACCAGCTTGACGGGATTGCGGTCACGTGTGGTCCTGGTTTGGTCGGATCGTTGCTCGTTGGTGTATCAGTGGCAAAAGCCCTGGCGATGGCGAAGACTGTACCATTGATTGGCATCAATCATCTTGAAGGTCATTTGCTTGCGGTGTTACTCGAACAAGACGTGAAATTTCCGTTTCTCTGTTTGCTGGTGTCCGGAGGCCATACGTCTTTGTACCTAGCGCGTGATTGGGGGGAATATCAACGACTTGGCGCCACGCGTGACGATGCCGCAGGTGAAGCCTTCGACAAAGGGGCAAAGATGCTCGGCCTTGGCTATCCGGGTGGGCGAGTGATTGATCAGTTAGCAAAGCAAGGGAACCCGCAAGCGATCCTATTCCCTCGTGCTCACCTCAGAGCCGTGCCGTATAAGACGAAAGAGACAGGAGTGTACGATTTCAGTTTTAGTGGCCTTAAAACTGCGCTGCGTCAATTTCTTGCCGCTCCTGAACGAGGGAGTTATCGAGACGAAGATATTGTTGCCAGTTATCAAGAGGCGATTGTTGAAATGTTAGTCGCCAATGTCTTACGGGCCGCGCGTGACTACAACGCACAAAGAATAGTGATTTCTGGCGGAGTGTCGGCGAACTCACGCTTACGTCAACGTATGACAGAGGAAGGAGAAAAAAATGGTCTGCGAGTTTTTCTTCCTTCCGTGAAACTTTGTACTGACAACGCCGCGATGATTGCCTTTGCTGGTGCCTGGAGACTCGCGGCTGGGCAACGCGCTTCGTTACAACTCAACGCTGCCGCTGCTCTTCCGCTCTAACGTATCCATTGTGCCTTCTTTACTCCAACAAACCCGCTTTGTACTCAACGAACTCGGTGTTCGACCACACAAGCAGTTTGGTCAACACTTTCTCATTAACCCGACTGTTGTCACGCACATGATCGAAGCAGCGGAGATTCATCCGCAAGATAGTGTCCTCGAAATTGGCCCTGGACTGGGCGTGCTATCTGATGAACTCGCTGTTCGTGCGGGTCGATTGTATCTCGTCGATGTCGATACCGTTCTGGTTGCGCGATTGGAAAAGCACTTCGCTGACCGTGAGCATGTACAGGTCGCCACGGCGGATTTCCTTTCGCTCGATATCGCGGCAGTCTTTCCTGATCCTGAGATTCATGTCGTGGCGAGTCTACCTTATAACGTTGCTACTCCGATTCTTTTTCGTTTGCTCGATCATCGTCAGAAATTCCGCAGCGCGACGGTGATGATTCAGAAAGAAGTGGCAGAACGACTGACGGCGACACCAGGAACCAAGGCGTATGGCGTGCCGTCGGTGTTAACGCAAATGTATGGAACGGTGACGACGATCTGCACAGTTGGGCCAGGAAGTTTCTTCCCACCGCCGAAAGTTGAATCTCAGGTGATCCGTATTGTCTTTCAGGTACAGCCGCGAGTGCCGCTTGCAGATGAGGCGGTATTTCGCCGTATTGTCAAAGCCGCGTTTGCGCAACGACGCAAAACCCTACGCAATACACTTAAGTCGGCAGGTTACGAAAATCTCGACGAGGTCAGTGCACAAACCGGGATCGATTTTCAACGACGTGGGGAGACGTTGAGTTTGGCGGAGTTTGCGAGACTTGCGAATGCGTATGCTACCAGGTTGCTGGGATAGAGAGCATACGATGTCATTGCGAGGAGCGAAAAGCGACGAAGCAATCTCACGGTAAGCACTTTAGGAAGAGATTGCTTCGCTACGCTCGCAATGACAGGCTCCTTTGGCTTTCCAGGTTCTGTCCTCAGTGCAATCCCGTTGACAGTAAAAACCTGGGCCGATATGCTCGCCGTGCAATTTTTCTTATGATTCCCAACGACTTACACTCTATGCGAAACGAGGCATGATGCATGGCCGAAAAGGTATTGCTGCGTCATTTTGATATTCCCAACTTTCATCAACTCGATGTCTATGTTGCCAATGGGGGCTACGAAGTCGCTCGCAAAACGTTGACAACCATGAAACCTGAAGAGGTCACTGAACAAGTGAAAGCCTCTAATCTGCGTGGTCGTGGTGGTGCAGGTTTTGGGACTGGCATGAAGTGGGGTTTCTTGCCCAAAGATTCGCAGAAACCGGTTTACCTGTGCTGTAACGCCGACGAAAGCGAACCTGGTACCTTCAAAGATCGTGCGATCATTGAGTGGAATACGCACATCTTGTTAGAAGGCATTCTGATTTCTTCTTACGCTATCAAATCCCACGTCTGTTACATCTACATTCGTGGTGAGTTTGTCTTTGGTGCGCAACGCTTGGAAGAGCAAATTGCTGAAGCGTATGCCAAGGGATACCTCGGCAAGAATATCTTTGGTACTGGCTATGATCTTGATGTCTATGTGCATCGTGGTGCTGGTGCCTATATCTGTGGTGAAGAGACTGGCCTGATCGAATCACTTGAAGGCAAACGCGCATATCCGCGGATCAAGCCGCCATTTCCAGCGGCCTATGGGTTGTTCGGGTGTCCGACGATTGTCAACAATGTCGAAACCCTGGCGTGCGTACCGATGATCATGGACAAAGGCGCAGCCTGGTTCAAAGCAATTGGGCCAGAAAGTGGACCTGGACCGAAATTGTTCTGTGTCAGTGGTCACGTGGAAAAACCTGGGCTGTATGAACTGCCGATGGGAATTTCGTTGCGTACGCTATTGTACGATCACTGTGGTGGTATCCGTGGCGGCAAGAAATTGAAGGCGGTGATGCCTGGTGGTTCGTCCTTTCCGTTGCTGACTCCAGACCAAATCGATGCGCCGATGGACTTTGATTCGATGCGGAAGATCAACGCATTTCTCGGTTCAGCAGGGGTCATCGTTATGGACGAGGACACTTGCATGGTGAAAGCGCTTGAGGTGATTGCTCGCTTTTACCATCTCGAATCCTGTGGACAATGCTCACCATGTCGCGAAGGGACGGGGTGGTTGCATAAACTTCTCATCCGTCTCGAAGAAGGGCATGGGAAAATGGAAGACATTGATCGCCTGGATACAATTGCTGCCAATATGATGGGTAATACCGTTTGCGTGTTAGCTGATGCTGCCGCGATGCCAACACAAAGTTTCTTATCCAAGTTTAGAGATGAGTTTGTGGCACATGTCACCCTTGGTCGGTGTCCGTTTAAGAAAGAGGGCGAAGGTGCTCATCGTCATCAGCATGCAGCGTGATACAAGCAGTCAGCTTTCAGCTTTCAGCCTGATTCATGCAATCGCTTAATGACTTTGTTCTCGCTGACTGCTGGAAGGCTGATAGCCGAGAGCTAAGAGGAACACATGCCAACAATTGAAATCGACGGAAAAAAGGTCACGGTCCCTGACGGATATAATGTGATCCAAGCAGCGGAGCAGCTCGATATCGAGGTGCCGCACTACTGTTATCATCCAGGATTAAGCATCTCCGGGAACTGCCGCATGTGTTTGGTCGAAATCGAGAAGATGCCGAAGTTGCAGATTGCCTGCAACACCAAAGTCACTGAAGGTATGGTCGTGAAAACGACGAGCCCAAAGGTGAAAGCTGCGCAAACAGCGGTGCTGGAATTTATCCTGGTTAACCATCCCATCGACTGTCCGATTTGTGACCAAGCTGGTGAGTGTAAGCTGCAAGACTATTACATGGATTATGGCAAGCATCAGAGCCAGATTCCTTTAGAGGCGAAGGTCGAGAAGAAGAAAGTGGTCGATATTGGTCCACAGGTGGTGCTCGACCAAGAGCGTTGCATCCTTTGTGCTCGTTGCACCCGTTTCCTTGATGAAGTGACGAAAACCAGCGAACTCGGCCTCTTTGCGCGCGGTGACCATACCTACATTGACCTCTTCCCCGGCAAAAAACTTGACAATCCGTATTCGGCGAATGTGGTCGATGTGTGTCCGGTTGGTGCGCTCACGCACAAAGATTTTCGCTTCAAAGCGCGCGTGTGGTACCTCGAAAAAGTGGAGTCGATTTGCACAAAGTGTGCGAACGGTTGCAATATCGATATCTACCATCGGCGCGGGCAGATGTTTCGTTTTCGTCCACGCTCCAATCCGGATGTGAACCAGTACTGGATGTGTGATGAAGGTCGGCTTTGGTACAAAGAGTTTCAGAAAGAAAGCCGTATTCTCAATCCGGTGGCACGAGAGAATGGCGCCTTTACGCCGATTTCTTGGGATCACGCGGTCAGTCGCGTGCTTGACCGGGTGTCCCAGGTGAAAGAGCAACACGGCGCGAAGGCTATCGCGGGAATTGTTGGTGCCAAAGCGACCAATGAAGAAGCCTATTTATTTACCCGGCTTCTCCAAGAGCAGGTTGGTACGACCGCCATTGCCGGGCTTTCGTGGTCGCCAGCGAATGCCGCGCATGATGATTTCCTGATCAAGGCTGACAAAAATCCCAACACGCGAGGATTAAAGGCCCTTGGCTTGCTGAATGGTGGACCGACAGCAGAGGACGTGTTGAATGCAGCAGAAAAAGGTGAGGTGAAGGTGCTGCTCGTGTTTGCGGCTGATCTGAGCGCTGCCTTTCCGCAAGACAAACTCGACAAAGCTTTGGGCAATGCCGAAGTCATCGTTTGTGATACCGACTATAGCGGTACCGCTGAATATGCAGATGTGCTGCTTCCAATTGGTACGGCGCCGGAAACTGACGGAACCTATACGAATCATGCTGGTCGGGTACAACGTGCACGCCAGGCATTTCCTCCTCCAGGAGAAGCCAAAACAGGGTGGGAAGTCCTCGCGACGCTGCGAGGTAAGTTAGGTGGAACTGAGCCAGTGTCGATTACTGAGGTCTTTGGGGAAATATCGCAGAAAGTGAGTTCCTTCGCTGGCCTCACCTATGGCAAGCTCGGGTCGCAGGGGATGTCGTTGGCGAGCTAGCGTCTGCAAGCAACTTTCGTCCCCTCTCCATCCTCGGGAAAGGGTGACGATAGGTACAATGATTGCTCCGTGCCCCTTTCTCTCTGTCTCTCTCCCACGAGGGGAAAGAGAACCTACAGGCACGCAAGCAAGATGAGTACAGGACGCTATTGAGGTTATTCCTTATCGGGGACACGAAACTTCGTGTCCCCGATTTTTTTGTCTTGATCCTGTGTTCTCGCTGGTCTAGGATTCCTGCATGGCTGCTGTGTCAACACCGCATCGTTTTACGCGTGACGAGTATTATCGAATAGGCGAAACCAGCCTATTTGCAGATAAACGTATGGAATTACTCGATGGCGAGATCATCGATATAGCACCTCATAATCCCCCACATGCAAGTCGCATCGCGCGTTTGAGTTTCCTGCTGTTTCGCTTGCTAGGGACAGCTTTTACCATCCGTGCCCAACTCCCTATTATCTTAAACGATTGGAGTGAACCAGAACCGGATGTTGCAATCTGCCGATTTGATGCAGACGACTATCCCCAGGTGCATCCACAGGCAAGCGACGTGTTCCTTGTAATTGAGGTGGCAGAGTCAACACTTGCATTTGATCGTAGCCGCAAAGGGGCTGTGTATGCGGGGAGTGCCATTCCCGAATATTGGATTGTCAATCTCGTCGACCGTCGGATCGAGGTGTTCAGTGGCCCTGATCTTGCGAATCGACGTTACCGCCAAGAACGGGTTGCCGTTCCTGGCGATACGCTGCTACTCCCGGGCGGAGTGAGCCTCGCAGTTGCAGATGTGTGGTAGAACTCTTGCCCCATTCTCAATGAGGACACGAAATATTTCTGCTCTTCGCACGAAACCCGTGTGGATGTGTCATTCTGAGCCCGTCGACTATGCTCAGGCTAAACTTCGCGAAGAATCTCTCCAAGAGACTCTTCGCTTCACTTGGAGTGGCAACTTGCGGGTGCCGGGCTCTCTGGCCGGAGTTATACCCGCCCAATCACCTTGTCTGCTGTCTCTGTGATAAAATCCTGTACAATTTGTTCGGTCTTCGCGCGTGGAAAGGGAATGACCCGGTCAACTCCCAGGTCGGCATACCGTTTCGCGGTGTCGAGATCCAGCGTGGGACCAGGAGTGATGCTGATTTCCAGTGCCCCGAGTGCTGAGGGCCTACTCACTTCCTGCGCAGCTTTCTTGAGGCCAGCCAGGCACTCCGCCGTTTTGCCTGGATCAAGCGCGAAGCCATACCAGCCGTTGGCATATTGCACTGTACGCCGATATGCTTCTGGAGTATGGCCGCCAATCACCACCGAGGGGTATGGCTTTTGTACTGGTTGCGGTTTGGCCTGAATCTTCCCGAACGAAACAAATTTCCCTTGATACGCTGGTTGCGCCTGTGCCCACACCGCTTGCATCGCTTCCAGATATTCCATCGAGCGTGCGCCTTTATCGGCAAAGGGAATACCTAACGCGTCGAATTCCGGTTTGAGATAGCCAATGCCGAGACCAAAAATGAGCCGTCCCTTTGAGACGACATCAACACTGGCAAGTTCTTTTGCCAGGACGAGCGGGTTACGCTGCGGAAGAATGATAATTCCCGTGCCCAGCTTGACCTTGGTTGTGTGCGCAGCAACGAAAGCTAACGCAACCGCTGGGTCTAGTAACGGATAGTCCGGAGGAAGCGGCGAGGGCGGTGCTTGTGGGTCAGGGAGCACAACATGTTCTCCTGTCCACACCGATTCAAAACCTGCGTTCTCCGCGGCTCTTGCCACCCGAGCTGCAACATCTGGGTCGCTACACACATTCATATTGATGCCAAACAATCCGACTTTCATAACCTACCTCCTTGTTGGCGAGCTAAGAACACCGACGTTAGTTGGCGAAAACCTACCTTGCGACCCGCTCTGTCGCAAGGAGTACTGAGAGCAAAAGTTTGGGTAGAGAACGCACCATGCTGTAAGGCGATTTCCGAAAAAGGGGATACCCGAGATAGGGGATATTCTTTCCAAAAAAATCGCCTAAGTGCGACAAACGAAAGAGAAGAGGCTATACTTCGCATACCCCGACCCTAAGCTACGGGAGTGGGAAGTGTGGATGAGGTTGGAGGGGAGGTAGGTGATGCGGCGGTTGGCTTGGGTGTTCTTTCTCGCCCTGCTCCTCGCTGGATGCGCGGAACAATGGGATCTCGTTACAAAACTACGTGAACAACAGCTCGAAGTTCAAGAAACAGACCGAGGTGTTGTCGTCACTCTTCCATATGTCTTTTTCTCTTTTGGCAGTGCTGACCTGAGCCCTGAAGCACGCAAAACGGTCGATGCGATGGCGGTCATCCTCAATCATCCTCGTGCTGAGAAGCGGAACCTGTCTATCGAAGGTCACTCTGATGCAGTCGGCAAGACTGAGGATAACGTGACCCTGTCGAAAGCCCGAGCCGAAACAGTTGCAAACGAACTCATTGTGAATAATTTGCGACGTGAGCGAGTGACGACGTTCGGCTACGGAGAGTCACGTCCGGTCGCACCCAATGCAAATCCCGACGGTACCGATAACCCGGAAGGACGCGCGAGAAATCGTCGCGTTGAAATAGTTATCGAGAAGGAGTGAGGCACGAGATGAACATGTCAAATTGTCGCACTCAGGACGGTAGAGGGGACAGGGATATGACGCGGGGAATAGCAGGACAACAAGAAAGACGTGTGATGTCGGGTGGACGACTGTCCCTACGACCTCGATGGCACTGGGCAGTGGTTGCGCTTGGAGTGCTGGCCGTGATTGCTCTGAGCGACAATGGACGCACCTTTGCCTCGCTAGTGACAGATTCACATGGACGTGGAGAGACGTTCTCGCGTACCCTGCGTCGCTCAGGAGTCGGACAACTTGCGCAGGTAACGGCTCACCGTGGGTTCTCGGAGCGCGAGCTGCTGCGGAGTATTGAACGTGGAGAGATCGCGTATGCTGAATCGCTGCTGGATGCCGGAGTCCCGGCGAACATGACTGATCCGCGAGGGTGGACGCCACTCATGTTAGCGGCACGACACAATCACCTTGGTCTTGTCTCACGGTTGTGTGAGGGCGGTGCAGACCTGAATAAGCGCAACATCCAGGGCACGACGGCCCTCATGCTTGCGGCAAGCAATGGGCATCAGGAGATGGTGCGTTTGTTGCTCGACCGTGGGGCGCAGGTGAATGCCAAGGCAAGTAGTGGTTGGACGGTACTGACGTATGCTGCGTGGAAAGGACATCCGACAGTTGTCTCTGAGTTGTTGCGTGCAGGGGCTGATCCGTCTGTCCTCGATTCGCAGCGATGGACGCCGTTGATGTATGCCGCGTGGCAAGGGCATAGTGAGGCTGTACAGGCGTTCCTGGAGTCACAGAAGGCCAGGTCTATGAGCGGGCGTGAGAGAAAAGAAGCACGTACCCTTGCGGCTGCGCAAGGGCATAGTGCGGTAGTTGAGGTGTTGGATCGAGCGGAACGGCGCGGATAATTCCTAGTGATACACGACCTGAACACGATCGAGGTAGCGACTCAGTTCGTAGTGCCAGTGACGAACTGCTTCCTGGTTTTTCTTGCGCGCTGCTTCTTCTAGATTCTGACCGATGTTGGTGAGCATATCAAAGCCAAAACTACCTCCGGAGCCGCGCATCTTGTGACCAAGTTCCTCGATAGTCTCGTAGTCGCGCTGTTCCAGAGCCACCAAAATTGAGGTGGCGATTCCACGCTGATCTTGCAGATACTGCGGAATGATGGTGCGAATCTTCTGCGAAATACTGACCTGTTCGGTTGTCGGCAGGTTGGAACCCTCCGCGGAATGGGGTGTCAGTATATTTCCGTGATGACGCAACACTTCGAGCAATGTCTGTTTTTTTATGGGCTTTGTGACGTGCGCGGTGAAACCAACTCTGAGACATTCGTGGATTTCTTCCTTCACCGCAGAAGCGGTCAAAGCGATAATTGGAATAGGCGGCCGCTGTTGCGTGCGCTCCCAAGACCGCATCACTTGAACAGCAGAGGGGCCATCAAGGTCGGGCATATGAATGTCCATGAGCACGATGTCATACGAGGCTACCTTGAATTTCTCGACTGCCAGGCGGCCATTCTCAGCAGTAGTAACGCGATGCGGCGTATGTTGCAGATAGGTTTGGATCACGACGCGATTATACGGGTCATCGTCGACAAGGAGAATCTGCAGCGCGTAAGATGGCGCGATGGAGGTCGGCGTGGTGGGGAGCGGTACTACCTCAGCCTGTTTGGGAGCCCTGGTCCGAGTTTCCTGTATGGTGTCGATAAGAGCCACTCGCTTGATGGGCTTGATAACGTAAGGCAAGTCGAGCGCTTGACAGCGAGCGAGATCGCGACTACGCCCTGCCGCAATGAGCATGATAATTGTGAGATCCGGGACGTTGAGGAGAGTCTGAATCGTCTGGACTGTATCAAAACTGTCCTCGGTTGGGATGTCGCTATCAAGCAGGAGTACTGCAGGTGTGGCCTCTATCGCGCGGCTCCGGGTGAGCCTGGTGATGGCCTCATTGCCTGTTGGTGCTTCTTCGACCTCCGCATTATGAACAGTGAGCAGTTGGCGAATCACACTGCGAGTGATTGTGTTGTCATCGGCAACGAGGATGCAGCATCCTGCCAGGGAGGTTTGTGGAGTCTCGACAGGAAGCTGTGCCTCGGCATCGGGCTGTATGGGAATGGTAAAGAAAAACGTACTCCCGCTTCCCGGATGACTTTCTACCCAGATCTGACCTTTCATCAACTCAACTAAGCGTTTCGTGATGGTTAAGCCGAGGCCAGTGCCGCCATAGCGTCGGGTGGTTGAAGAATCGGCTTGAGTAAAACTCTCGAAAATCACGGGAAGTTTATCGGGCGCAATACCAATACCAGTGTCGCGTACGGAAAATTGTAAGAGAGTTTGGGAGGTGGAGTTTGAGGGTCGGAGTGGTGGGACTCCGGGCGCCTCTCCTGACGCGACATTCTTGACTTCGAGAACGACTTCTCCCTGCTCAGTAAATTTGATGGCGTTTGCCAACAAGTTGACCAGAATTTGTCGGAGACGAGCCGGGTCACCAACTACATGTGAGGGAGCGTGCTCTGCTAAGAGACAACTCAGCTCCAGCCTTTTTTCATGGGCTCGGATGGCCATGACTTCACACGTGCTATCGATCAGGTCATGAAGATGAAATGGGATGTGTTCGATCTCGACACGACCGGCTTCAACCTTCGAGAAGTCAAGAATGTCGTTTACCACGCTCAGAAGCGTGTCGCCTGCCGTTCGCGTGATGCGCACATACTCGCGTTGTTCAAGAGAAAGCGTGGTTTCGTTGAGGAGATCGCCCATGCCGATGATGGCGTTGAGTGGCGTACGAATCTCGTGGCTCATGCTGGCAAGAAACTCACTCTTGGCACGATTGGCGACCTCTGCCGCCTCTTTTGCTTGGAGACTCTCTGCTTCTGCTCGCCGTCGAGCGGTGAGTTCGGAGCGAACAATGGCGATACCTAGCGAGACGAGGATGAACACAATGACGTTGCCCAGGACAATGACGAAAACGGTTCGTCGCATGCGCCGTTCTGCTGCTCGTTCTCTCCCGTCGAGTATCCGCATTTCTTCGGCCTCCATGTCCCAAATGAGGCGGGTGATTTCGTCGGTACTCTTCCAGACCTGTTCGTTTGAGAGGCCGCGTATCGCGGCTTCGGCTCCCTGGCTCGTGCGGAGGTCGAGCTGTTTTTTGATCTCAGCGAGTGATTGGGTAACAAGAGGCTGGAGCTTCTGGAGGGGATGTCGTTGGAAATCACTTTCTGTTGTCAGCCGTAGGATTTTTTCGATCTGCCGATCAGTGCCTTCCACCGCCGCATAATAAGGCTCCAAATTGCGGCGATCCCCGGTGAGAATATACCCATAGGCGCCGCGCTGGGCATCTTTGAGTAATATCCGTAACGTTTCAAATGCGACAAGGATTGAGTGACTCCGTGCGACTTGTGTCGTCGTCTCTGCCAAACGCGTCGTACTCCGATACGAAACAATTCCGATCGCACCCACGATGAGGAGCGCAGAAGCGAAACCGAGAGTGACGCGAAAGAGCCAACGGTCATTCATATCAAATCGTACGTGGGGGTCGGTGGCCGCACGACTTCCACCTGTCCCGCCGTCCTTTCGTTCGGTACATGAGCGAATCTAGGAATCCTGGCGATTTTCACCCTTCTCGACAGGACATTCTTATGGTAGTGGCCAGTATAGGAAAAAAGCAAGAAGGAGGGGGACTCAGATGGCCACTGGAAGAAATAAACTCGAATATGAAGTGCGACAAGGATGGGAGCAACTCCCGGAAGGATGGTCGTTTGTCGAAGTGGCAGGGGTAGCGACGGACTCGAAAGATCGGGTATATGCCTTCAACCGGGGTGCGCATCCGATGGTTGTTTTCGACCGCGACGGAAAATTCCTCAACGCCTGGGGTGAAGGGGTGTTTACCAACGCGCATGGTATTTTCATAGGGGCCGACGATCGGGTCTATTGTGCTGATAACTTTGATCATACTGTTCGTATCCTTACGCTTGACGGAAAGCTCCTACACACTCTCGGTGAGAAAGACAAGCCAGCGCAGACTGGCTTCAAAGCGTGGGACACTCCAGTACAACAGGCGGCTGGACCATTCAACATGGTGACGAACGTCGCATTGGCACCCAATGGCAATTTGTATGTCGCCGATGGGTACGGGAATGCGCGGGTGCATGTGTTTTCTCCTACATGGGAATTGCTCTTCTCATGGGGGGAACCCGGTAGTGGACCCGGACAATTCCGGCTTCCGCACGCGATTGCGGTCGACCGTCGTGGAACCGTGTATGTCGCAGACCGTGAAAATTCGCGGATTCAAGTATTCAAAGGGGATGGGACCTACGTTACGTCTTGGACCCATGTGAGTCGACCCGATGATTTGTACATTGATGCCGACGAGAACTTGTTTGTGGCTGAACTCGGCTTCCGGGCAGGGGGGATGCCTGCGAACATGGGGGCCGCCGTCCCGGCACATGAACCCCATGCGTGTGTCAGTGTCCTTACTCTTGATGGTGAAATACAAACTCGCTTTGGTGGTGAAGATGGAATTGCGCCAGGGAACTTCTTTGCACCACACGGCATCTGGGCAGACTCACGTGGCGATCTCTATGTCAGTGAAGTGAACTATAGCGCTGGCGGAAAACGAGGATTGATTCCGCTTGACTGTCATTCGTTACAGAAGTTTGTCCGGGTGAAATAACACAAGGCTGCTAGGTGCGGAGGTTTTATGGAAGAGTCTTTTGCTTATTTCCATTCTCGCTTTCAAGACCTGCAGAGACTACACCGATTCTCGCGTCGCGGTTTTTTGGGACACCTACTCAGTAGTGCTGCCTTGACTACTCTGCCATGGAGTACGCTAGCGTTAGCCACTCCATCAGCAACGCCACTCAAGCGAGGGAAAGGAGCTGCACCTGATGACGAGCGCTACTGGGAGTCAGTGGCAAGAGAATTTTTACTGCGCAAAAACATCGCATATATGAACACTGGCACGCGTGGACCGTCACCGCGCAGTGTGCATCTCGCGCAGCTTGACGCGCTCAATAATGTCAACGCTGATTACTTCAGTTTCACTAAGACTGGCTGTAATAAGGCGTTCTTGGATGCCTTACGCGGTAAGTTGGCGACGTTCATTGGTGCAAAACCAACGGAGGTTGCTTTTACCAGTAATACGACAGAGGGAATGATCTTTGGCACGCTTGGTGTTGATCTCAAACCAGGAGATGAGATTGTCTTTACCAATCATGACTACCCCTGGGGCGGGAATCCAATTCTGCACCGGGCTGCACGAGAAGGCCTGTCGGTTCGCATCATCGACCTCGCTGATCGAAAGTTTCATCCACCAAAGAATCCTGACGAGTTGCTGAACGCATTTGACGCGGCGCTGACGCCGAAGACAAAACTGTTGAGCTTCTGTCATATCAACTACACCGATGGCTGTGTCATGCCGGTCAAAGAGATTTGCGCACTCGCACGGTCCAAAGGCGTAGTCACACTGGTCGATGGCGCGCAGCCGCCAGGGATGATGAAAGTCAATGTGCATGACCTCGGATGCGACATGTATGCTGGTCCCTGTCATAAATGGGTTCTGGCTTCGATGTTCACCGGCTTTTTCTATGTGCGCGAAGAGATGCAAGAGCGCGTCTGGCCAACGATGTTCGCGGGTGCGGTCAATGGCAAGACGATGTACGGTCAACCGCCACCGCAAACGATGGCCGAGGCCTGTGTCGGTGCAGCCAAGTATGAGTACCACGGCTCGATCGACTATCCGGCCAAATTCGCGATGAATGCGGCACTCGATTTTCATAATCAGATTATGCCCGAAGCGATTGAAGCGCGCGATCGCTATCTTGCGCGTCGGCTCTTGAACGGTCTGCGGGCTATCGACGGTGTCGACGTGTACTCATCGGACGATTCGCGTTTGAGCTGTGCGCTAGTAGCGTTTACGGTAAAAGATGTGAAAACCACACAGTTAGTTGATTTGTTGTGGGAACGTCATGGTATCTATATCCGGAATGTGACGCACGAAGAAATTGGTTGGGATGTCAATCGGGCGTCACTTCATATTATGGTGACGGCGAAGCAAGTGGACAATTTGCTGGGAGCGATTACGGAGGTGGCGAAGAGGAAAGGGTAGAAAATTGCAGAGTGCGGAATGCAGAATGCAGAATGCAGAATGAGAAAGCATGAACTTCCCCAGTCTTTCAATCCGCAATCTGCATTCTGCAATGCCTGCCTCTTCTCTGATACACCGTGAACCTTGTAGTCATGGTTCCTCCACTTCCACCACCATCTCAATCTCCACCGTCCAATGAAACGGGAGTGATGCCATACCAACTGCAGCACGGGCGTGTTTCCCGCGTTCACCGAACACTCCTACCAACAGATCTGAACAACCGTTGATCACCTGTGGATGCTTGTCAAAAGTATCGGTGGCGTTGACCATGCCGAAAACGCGTACGATGCGTTTGACGCGATTGAGGTCTGTGATCTCGGCTTTTAACGTTGCCAGCAGGCACAAGGCAGTTTGCCGTGCTGCCTCATAACCTTCCTCAATCGATCGATCTTTGCCAACCTTACCTTTGACTTTGTCACTCGCTTCACCACAAGGACCGTGACCAGCCAGAAAGATGAGGTTGCCAGTGCGTACTGCCGTGACAAAGTTCGCCACCGGTTTGGCAGGAACTGGAAGTGTGAGGCCGAGTTCTTGGAGGCGTTGTTCGGGAGTTGGGCTTTGTTGGGCAGAAAGAAGAAAGGGAGACATGACTATTCCAAGGAACATCGTCGCGAAGAAAATACCGCCAATTTTGCAAGCTTTGTGATACTGCCCCATTATCATCCTCTTTCACCATGATTGCAGTGAATCGTGAGTCCTCACCGCACCGCCGCGACAGTAGTCGAAGCCGTCATTTTCTCAGCAAACTCCGGATCGATCTTACGTACGCGCTCGATTAACGCACTGGCAAGCGCCGTTCTTCCTGCTTGGCGTGCATGCACTGTCACACGTTGTAGATGTAACAACCCAACCGCCCAGGCATCGAGCAGCGGGCTCACGGCAAATCCATCGGCCACTTTCACCAGCATCTCCTCTCCTGCTGCTGGATTTTCCCCGTGTAGGGCAATCTCTCCTTCCAACGTTTTCAGGAATGGTTCTGTGAAGCGAGTGGAGAATGACTCATAGGGGGTATTGCGTGCCTCTTGCACATACGTGTCTGCTGCTGTCTGTGCCCGGGTGAGCGCTTGTTGGGCTTCTGCAATACGACCCAGGGCGACCAGTGCTTCTCCCTGTAATGCCGCGCCGATCAGACGTGCTGCTGCGGAAGAACGTTTCTCAACTTCTTGTGCTGCCTTAAGCGCTTCTTCATTACGGCCACGTGCGAGTAAGTACTCGATCCATGGTCCGCTGTAATAGCCGGATCGTCGACCGTAATCTTGTAATTGAAACGCCTCTTGAAATAAGCGTTCCGTTTCTGCCTCGTTCCCCAGTCGCAACTGTACGGTTCCGAGCAGATGCAGGTTGTGACCATGATGCCAATCTTGGCCAGCGGAGATGTTCTGTGCTTTGTAGTAGTCCCGCTCCAACTGGTCAGCGAGCGTCAGTTGTTTCAGCGCTTCTTGCCATTTGCCAACGCGTGGTAACACATGCGCATACATGTGCGAGGCATGCGGTACTTGCTTAACCGCAGCCGCGTATTTGCGACCATGTTCTGCCGCGATCGCATGATGCCCGATACGTTCATAGGAGTGTACTAAGAAGTGATGCGCGGCAAAGTGCTTGGGATCGCGCCTCAGAGCCGCTTCATAATAAGCAATCGAGCCGACACCACCCGCTTGGCCACGTCCCCACACCCCAGGTTCTTCGGCATTGCCACGTAATACCCACGCGTGCGGGTCACTCGGATCAAGTGTGATCAGCTCATCGACAGCTTTCTTATACGCTTCATGCTTTGCGGCACGTTCCTCAGCTGGTGCGTTGAGGGCTTCGACCTGCTGCACTGCAAGTGCGATCCATTTTGCCTCTTTGGGAGTGACTTTTCCTGTCTTGGCTAGTTCCTGAGCCTTCTGCAAGTGTACCTGCGCTTCAGCCAGGACTTCAGCACCAGTGTATGCTTTTGCCAACCCAAGATGAGCCATTGCCAGTTGTGGATCACGTCGTAGGGTTTCGTGAAACGAACGCGCGGCTTCGATCCAGACATAGGACGCGAGATAGGCAAATCCTTGATCGTAATACGCCTGCGCTTCCTTTGAGGTCGTACTGACTTTCTGGTGCAACTGTCCTGCGGCTCGTGTTAACGCGACCGGTCGTTCCATGATGGCACGCGAGACAATACCTTCTTCTGGGGCATGACAGGCAGGCACCGCCATTTCTTCCCCTGCACCGTAACTCTCCGATCCCAGCAAAGATAGGCAAAAGATCGCACCACAGTACAACCAAACGCGAAGCGTAGCCATAAAACCTCCTTTTCTCTTGCGAGAGCAGTCTACTTTGGCATAGTAAGGAGGGTGTGACAAGAAATCTAAGGAGGGTTCAATATGGCGACAGCAGATCTCGAACACCGAGTACAGGCGCTGGAAAAACAGGTCCAAGAACTTGAGGACCGTGGGGCAATTCAAAATTTACGTATGCGGTTTCATGAATGTGTGAACGAGAAAAATCCGGATGGGATTGGCGAACTCTTTAGTACCGATGCTGAACTCCATTACTCGCACCTTGGGACTGCAATCGGGCGAGAGAAGATCATTCGTTTCTTTCAGAAGGGCCTGTCTGAATTGGTACCGTTCGTCAAACAGTATCTTCACAATCATGTTGTGACCGTGAACGGCAACACGGCTACGGGGCTGAGCTACCTGGAAGCAACTCCGGTCCACAAAGGAGAAAGCTATCTGGTGGCAGCACGATTTGATGATGAATACGTCAAAGAAAATGGCCGCTGGTACTTCAAGAAAGTGACATTGACGCCGCATTTCATGGTACCGTTGAAAGAAGGCTGGGCGCAGGAAGATCGTATTAAGATGGGACGGTGAGACATTGCGGATTGTCGATTGCGGATTGCGGAATAAAAGGAAGGACTGATTATGGCAACACTGCTACACATGTCGTTTCGTGTGAAAGACCCCGAACGTTCGGCTGCGCTCTATGCTGAGCTGTTGAATGGCAAAGTGACTGACCCCGGACCGGTTCTTCGTCCGGCTGGGGAGAAAGCGGTGACGTTCGGGCGTGGACAACAGGACCCGTTAGCCGACTACCTGGAGTTCTGGCCACAGGATAAACATTGGCAGGGAGGATTCACGGTGAGTGATCCAGCCCGCCATCAGCCCTTTGGTCATGTCGCATTTAGCACCGACAAATCGTATGACCAACTGGCAACTATTGCACAAAAACATGGTGTTGAAATACGACGTGAGGAACGCGGGCCATTTGGAGATGTGCCGGTGGTCTATGACTATGAGGGGAACTTTTTAGAGTTCTTTGCGGTAAAGTAGGCAGCTGAATGAAACCATGAACACCAGAGCGAGAATTTCAATCCCCAAGGAACGGATTGCTGAGTTCTGCCACCGCCATCACATCCGTAAGCTGTCACTGTTTGGATCGGTGCTGCGAGATGACTTTGGTCCGAAGAGTGATGTCGATGTGTTGGTGGAGTTTGAACCTAACCATATCCCCGGACTCCTCCGCTTTGCTGGTATGGAAATAGAACTCTCTGAACTATTAGGGGGACGGAAGGTTGATCTCAATACGCCGAAGTTTTTGAGTCCGTATTTTCGTGACAAGGTTCTTGCCGAAGCAGAAGTGTACTATGGCTAAGCATGATGACGACGTGAGCCTGCGGCATATGCTTGAGCATGCACGCGAAGCTGTTACGTTCATGGAAGGAAAGGATCGTTCTGATTTGGAGGCCTCGCGCATGCTTTCGTTGGCAGTGGTCCGATTGATCGAAATTGTGGGTGAAGCAGCAAATCGTGTATCCAAAACAAGGCAAAAACAGCTTTCATAAATTTCCTGGCCGCTCATTATCGAGATGAGGAACCGACTCATTCATGGTTATGACGCTGTCGATCTTGATATTGTTTGGCAGACAATAACTGAAGAGTTGCCCTCTCTGATTACTATCCTGGAAGGGGTTGTTCCTCAAAAAACGTCATAATATGCGTCTTTGCATTCTTCTGCAGAATACGTAAAGTGTGGACTTCAGGAGGTCCCCATGTCACACCCGCCAGTCGAGTACATTACTCGTATCACAGACAATTACGCCAAGCTGGGTTACAAGGCCTATCAATGGGTGAACAATCCCGAAGTGCCACCGTGGACGCCACTGAAGAAGCCGCTCTCGCAGTGCAAACTGGGCTTAGTTGCTTCTGGAGGAATCTACGTGACTGGCCAGGTTGCGTTCCACTTCAAAGATGACGCCTCGTTCCGAGCAATTCCGACGACAGTAAAAACCACTGATCTTCGCACTGCGCATTTTGCCTATGATCAGACTGATGCACGGAAAGATGCGAATGTCGTATTTCCCATCGACACGTTGCGACGACTCGTCAAGGAAGGTGTTATCGGATCACTGGCTGAGAACTTCTACACGTTTATGGGAGGAATCTATTCCTCACGCCGAGTAACTGAAGATTTGGCTCCACGCTTAGTTGAGCGCTTTCTCGCTGATCAAGTTGATGTTGCGTTGCTGGTGCCTGTGTGACCAGTCTGTCATCAGTCCGTGGGACTGATCGCACGACAAGTCGAAGCCGCAGGCATCCCGACGCTTTGTATGGGCAGTGCGCTCGATATCCTTAAAGCAGGAAATCCACCGCGTGCCGCATTTCTCGACTACCCGTTAGGCCATACAACTGGAAAACCCAATCAGCCGGATTTGCAGCGTGAGATCATGTTTCAGGCATTGGAAGGCTTTACCTCACTGCTAGTGCCAGGGCAGATGAAGATCCTGCCATTTCGCTGGGATGACGAAGATTGGAAACGCACGGCAATGACAGAAGGTGATGCGCGCACGCCACGGCACGACACGCCGCAGTATCAGACTGAAGAGGATCGGATTCGGGCGGAGGCGAATGCTGCAGCAGCCTGCAAGGTGTGTGAAGTTTCTGTGTAAACGGCTATTAGCTGTCAGCTATGAGCCGTCAGCCAGAAAGGAAAAATTAGTCCTTCCCTGTCTAGCTGAAAGCTAATAGCTGATGGCTGAGAGCTATAATTGACTCGCCATCTTCTCCACCTCGCTCCATTCGACAATCGGAGTGAGGCGACGCTTCTCTACCAATCCAGTTGACATCAACTTGCCGAAGATTTGATAGGTTGGAGTATGATTGGGAATGTCAACGATGAAGAGCACTTTTGGTTCTTCGTTCGATGCCCACGGACCGGCGACAAATTTCACTTCTTGTGGTGCACCAATCGACGCTGGGCTTTTCGCGGCTTGCCCAATCGTCTTTACGAATTCTTTCATTCGCTCGGGTGTTGGATCCTTTAGCCATACTTCATCGAAATAGAGTGCCATAGCTTTCCCTCCTTCTGAGATTTTCTCCTTAACATTTGCCGTATAGCAAAGGCCAGAGGGTAAAGACAAGGGAAGCACTTCTCCCTACTCACTGGCAGCAGGACTTGTGCGAAGGTAATGAATGCTTGCGGGTGGAACATTTGTGAACATCACGCGGTGATGATATTGGTAGCGTTGTAAGTAACCCCGCGTGACTCGCAGCACTTCGCGTACTCGTTGCCGTTCTGCCGTGCCGTGAATGAATTGGCGGAGTTCCTTTGCCCAGTAGTCATAGTAGCTGAGCGTACCACCTGGTTTGAGGACACTGAGCAGGAGCACAAAAATACGGTCGACCTTGTCGGGAGGCAGGTTCAGTAGGGGGAGAGAAGAAACGATGAAATCATAACGGACATCATGAGCGACGCTCTCGATATCAGCCTCATATACCTTCACCATAGGGCCAGAAACGCTACCGACAGTCTGGCGAAGGACTGCCGCAAACGCCGGGTTGATTTCATACAGATCGAGATGATCGCCCTGGGAGAGACGTGACAAGATTGCTTGTGTAATTGCGCCTGTCCCTGCACCAACCTCAAGCACGCGTATCGGTCTCTCCTTGGGTGCTATCGGTGCGACGACTGTATTGGCCACAGCCTGTGACGTGGCTGACAGAGCTCCGACTTCACGCAAGGCGCGTATTGCTTGACGAAAGAAGGTGAGATGCTCGCCGAGTGCTGTCATTCCTAGCTGAAACCACGGCCGCTGGCCGTGCGACCCGAAAAGCTTCGGAGCGATCCGGCGTGCAGGCCCGTCACGCACCCCATAGGTTCTCCTCCCAGGAAGGTCCGCTGGGGCAGGAAGGAG
>Ga0194131_10002485_pt1 | contig 30188 bp, 28 predicted proteins | sample TA2KigO120mmetaG_FD_148631 | JGI IMG/M metagenome (GOLD analysis project Ga0194131, IMG submission 148631) | Freshwater microbial communities from Lake Tanganyika, Tanzania - TA2015053 Kigoma Offshore 120m | ecosystem: Environmental > Aquatic > Freshwater > Lake | place: Tanzania: Lake...
CGCTCGACGAGGCGCGCGTGCAGACGCTGACCGACACCTTCAACAAGGATCCGCGGAACGCCGACGCGGCGGTGCAGCTGGGCAACACGTACTTCGACGCCGAGCGCTACCAGGACGCCATCAAGTGGTACACCGCGGCGCTCGACATCGCGCCGAACGACCCCGACGCGAGCACCGACCTCGGCGTGAGCTACTACTACACGGGCCAGACCGATCGGGCGCTGCAGCAGTTCGACGTCTCGTTGAAGATCGACCCGCGCCACACCAAGACGCTGCTCAACCAGGGGATCGTGCGCGCGTTCGGCAAGCAGGACCTCACCGGCGCCGCCGAGTCCTGGAAGCGCGTCGTCGAGCTCGCGCCCGACAGTCCGGAGGGGCAGGCGGCCAGCCGCGCGCTCGAGGGCGTCGCGTCCGCGGGACACCCGGGCGGAACGCCGGCCACGCCGCCGGCGAACTGAGTTGCTTCGCTTCGTCCTGCTCGCGATCCTGCTGCTGCTGATCGCGCGCGCGTTCTGGCGCGTCATGGACGGCGTGATCGAGGCGGCCGGCGGACGATCGCGGCGCGGCCGCTCGCCGCGGGCGCCGGCCGTGAAGCTCGTGCGCGACCCGGTGTGCGGCACCTACGTGGCGCCGGCGAACGCGCTGTCGCTGACCGCCGGCGGCACGACGCACTACTTCTGTTCGGAAGACTGTAGAAAGAAGTTTCGTACGTAGTGTCCGGCTTTAGCCGGACCACACTGACATGAGCACGCGCGCTGAAGAACAGATTCGTGCCGACATCGTCGAGGCCGGCCGCCGCCTGTACGCGCGCGCGTACATCGCGTCCAACGACGGCAACATCAGCGCGCGCCTCGACGAGCACCGGCTGATCACCACGCCCAAGAGCGTGTCGAAGGGGTTCATGACCCCCGACATGATGGTGATCGTCGATCTCGATGGCAGGAAGCTGGCGGGCGAGCGCGACGCGTCCACCGAGCTGCCGATGCACCTCGAGATCTACCACAACCGGCCGGACGTGAACGCCGTCGTGCACGCGCATCCGCCGCTGGCGACCGGCTTCGCCGTGGCCGGCATCCCGCTCACGCGCGCCGTGCTCGCCGAGGTGATCACCACGCTCGGCAGCATTCCCATCGCGGAGTACGGCACGCCATCCACCGCGGAGCTGCCCGACGCCGTGCGCAAGTACATCAAGGCGCACGACGGCATGCTGCTCGCCAACCACGGCGCGGTGACGTGCGGTCCGAGCGTGATGGCCGCGTACTACAAGATGGAGACGATCGAGCACTTCGCGAAGATCAGTCTCGTCGCGCGCCTGCTCGGGCGCGAGCACCTGATTTCGCGCGAGGAGGTGGAGCGGCTGCAGGGGCTGCGCGGCTTCTACGGCATCCCCGCGCCCGCGCCGTTGTGCGCGGATCCCAGCGATCCCGCCGCCGTCAGCGATCAGGTGCTCTGTCAGGTACTCGAGGCGCCGGAGTCGTCGGAACGCCTCGTGCCCGACGTCTCCGCGGTGCTCCAGAAGGCGAGCAGGGACGGGGAAATTCGGCTAACATACGGCGAACTTACGGCGTTGATCGCCGACGCGGTCAAAAACCTGAAGGATTGAGGCGACGAAGATGGGAGAGGCGTTGGGAATGGTCGAGACCAAGGGGCTGGTCGCCATGATCGAGGCGGCCGATGCCATGGTCAAGGCCGCGAAGGTCACGCTGGTCGGCTGGGAGAAGATCGGGGCCGGCTACGTCACGGCCATCGTGCGCGGCGACGTCGCGGCGGTGAAGGCCGCCACCGACGCCGGCGCCGCGGCGGCCCGGCGCGTCGGCGAGCTCGTGTCGGTGCACGTGATCCCGCGCCCGCACGCCAACCTCGAAGAGACCCTGCCCATCGGCAAGGCCAACGCGGGCGCGAAAGCCTAGCCACCTGGGTTCCCGATGATTCTGGCCCGCATCGTCGGGACCGTTGTCGCCACGCGGAAGGATCCGCGCCTCGTCAGCAACAAGCTTCTCGTGGCCCGTCCCACCGACCCACGGGGCAAAGCCGACGGCAACTATCTCGTCGCCGTGGACACGGTCGACGCCGGCGTCGGCGAGACCGTGCTCATCGTCAGCGGCAGCTCCGCGCGCATGGCGGCCGGCATGAAGGACTGCCCGGTGGACGCCGCGATCGTCGGCATCGTGGACACGGTGGAAATCGCCACGGGCGACTGATGCAGCTCGCGAAGGTCATCGGCGACGTCGTCATCACGCGCAAGGACGAGAACCTGACGGGTATCGCGCTGCTCGTCGTGCAGCCGATCGGCGCGGACGGCGCCGCGTCCGGGCGCGCGCTGGTGGCGGTGGACTCCGTCGGCGCCGGCGTGGGCGAGACGGTGTTCGTCGTCCGCGGCAAGGAAGCGATGTTCCCGTGGTATCCCACGGAGGTGCCCGCCGACGCGGGCATCGTCGGCATCGTCGATCGCTGGGACATCGGCTGATGCAGATGGCGCGCGTGGTCGGCACGGTCGTGGCGACGCAGAAGAACCGCACGTTCGAGGGCGCCAAGCTGCTGCTGGTGCAGCCGCTGACGCTGGACGATCAGGCGCGCGGCACCGCGCTCCTGGCCATCGACACGCTTGGCGCCGGCGTGCACGAGAAGGTGCTGATCGTCATGGAGGGCCGTGCGGCGGGCGAGGCGCTCGGCCGCACGCTCGCGCCCGTGGACGCGGCCGTCGTCGGCATCATTGACACGGTGGATGTCGTCCAGGAATGACCGAGCAGGAATTGCGAGCGCTCGTCCGCGACGCCATCGCCCGCCAGGCCGTGCATGGTGGCCACGCTGCGCGCGGTGTAGGGGCGACGCAAGCGTCGCCCGGGCTCCGTTTCCATCCCAGTCACGGTCTCTTCATGCTGCCCGCGGGGTCCGACACGGACGGTCCCTGCATCATCGAGCCGCCGGTGATGTGCAATCACTGCGGCTACTGTAGATCCTACGGCCACTAAACCTGCCGTCTTTCTCACGCGGACACTTCCGGCGTCCGTGATGGCGCGCCTGGAGGAGGCCTGCGACGTCGAGCGATTCGACGGCGACGGCGTCATCTCGCACGACGAGCTCGTGGCGCGCGTCGCCGGCAAGCAGGGGCTCATCGCGATGGTCACGGACATGGTGGACCGCGCGGTGATCGAAGCCGGCACGTCGCTGAAGGTGATCGCCAACGCCGCCGTCGGCTACAACAACATCGACGTCGCCGCCGCGCGCGCGCGCGGCATCGTCGTCACCAACACGCCGGGCGTGCTCACCGATGCCACCGCCGACCTGACGTGGGCGCTGATCCTGGCCGTGACGCGCCGCCTCGGCGAAGGCGAGCGCTGGGTGCGCACCCGCGAGTGGCCCGGCTGGGCCTTCGATCAGCTGCTCGGGATGGAGCTGCGCGGCAAGCAGCTCGGCATCGTCGGGTTCGGCCGCATCGGCCGCGCGGTGGCGGACCGCGCGGCCGCGTTTGGCATGACCGTCGCCCACACCTCCCGATCCGGCGACGGGATTCCGATGGATCGCCTGCTCTCGACCTCCGACGTCGTCTCCCTGCACGTGCCGCTCACGGCGGACACCAGGCATCTCATCGACCAGGCGGCGCTCGCGCGCATGAAGCGGACCGCGTATCTCGTCAACACCTCGCGCGGCCCGGTGGTGGACGAGGCCGCGCTCGCGTGGGCGCTGAAGAACCGGCTCATCGCCGGCGCAGGACTCGACGTCTACGAGCGCGAGCCGATCGTGCACGACGAGCTCTTCGCGCTCGAGAACGTCGTCCTCGCGCCGCACCTCGGGAGCGCGACGTCCGAGACGCGCACCGCGATGGCCGACCTCGCGGTCCGCAACGCCATCGCGGTACTCAGCGGTGAGGCGCCCATCACGCCCGTCACGTAGGTCTGTCGAGCGGATCATGCGCAGCCTGGCCCGCGCGATGACGGGCATGGAGCTGCCAGCCGTCGAGAAGATCTCCGACGCCCAGGCCGAGGATCCCTTCCAGATTCTGATCGCGACGATCCTGTCGGCGCGCACGCAGGATGCGACGACGCACGCCGCGTCCACGCGGCTCTTCCGCCGCGCGCGCACGCCCCGCGCGATGGCGAGGCTGCCGGAGAGGGAGATCGAGCGGCTGATCTATCCCGTCAGCTTCTACCGCTACAAGGCGGGCTACGTGAAAGCGTGCTGCGAGATGCTCGTCTCGCGGTTCGGCGGCAAGGTGCCGTCGACGATGGAGGAGCTGGTGACGCTGCCCGGCGTCGGGCGGAAGACGGCGAACCTCGTGCTGATTCTCGGCTTCAAGAGCCGCCGGAACATCTGCGTCGACACGCACGTGCACCGCATCTCGAACCGGCTCGGCTGGGTGAAGACGGCGCGGCCCGAAGAGACGGAGCAGGCGCTCTACCGCGCGACCGAGCGGCGCTGGTGGCCCCTCCTCAACCTCTACCTCGTGACCTGGGGGCAGAACGTGTGCCGGCCCGTGTATCCGCGCTGCGGGGATTGCGTCCTGCGCGCGGATTGTCCAAGAATTGGGGTGCAACGGAGGACGAGAGCATGACGCGCGTGATGGGGGTCGTAATGGCGGCGCTGGTCGCGGCGCCGGCGGTATCAGCTCAGACGCCGGCCGCCAAGGCGGCCAACCCGGTGATGCTCATCGAAACGGCCAAGGGCAACATCGAGATCGAGCTGTTTCCCGCCGATGCACCGAAGACCGTCGAGCACGTGACCGTGCTCGCCAAGCGCAATTTCTACAACGGCCTGCGCGTGCACCGCGTGGAGCCCGGCTTCGTGGTGCAGTTCGGCGACCCGCAGACCCGCGACATGACCAAGCGCGCGCTGTGGGGCACCCGCGGCAGCGGCCGCCCGGTCGGCGTCGGCGAGTTGAAGCGCATTCACCGGCTGGGATCGGTGGCGATGGCGCACGGCGGCGACCCGAAGGGCGCCGACGCGCAGATGTACATCCTCATGAGCAACGGCCGGCCGTCGCTCGACGGCAAGTACTCGGTCTTCGGCCAGGTGACCTCCGGGATGGATGTCGTGCGGAAGCTCGTCGATCACCGCAACAACTCGCAGCCGGACATCATCCGGCGCGTGACGGTGAAGTGACTCCAGGCGACATCGAGACGAGCCCCGTCAGCTCCGGATAGCGCTCCACGATCTCGGGCGGATACTCGCCCTCGATCGGCTGGCCGAGCTGTGCCTTCAGCATCACCGCGTTGACCACCGACTTCGCGGCGAAGTGGTTGTTGGTGTAGAGGTAGGTCTTCTTCACCAGCTCCTTCGCCGCGCCGGCCGTCTCGGAGAATTCCTTCAGCTCGTCCCCTGAATACAGGTAGTTGTAGCGGTCGTCGCGGTGCTCGTGGCGCCACCAGTGCGCGACGTTCCGGCCGTGCAGCCGCATGTAGTAGAAGCCGGTGACGTTCGGCAGGTAGTTCTGGCGGATCGAGAACGTGAACTTGGGCTCGTCGATCTGCGTCCACGCCGCGTTGAACGCGTTGAGGAGGCCGAGCGTCTCGCCGAAGGCGTCGCTCCAGCTCCGGTGCCGCAGCTCCACCGCCACCCGGTAGTCGGCGAACGCGCGCAGCAGTTGCGAGAGATAGTCGCGCGACCGCGGCGTGTCCTTGAAACTGGGCGGAAACTGCGCGAGCAGCGCGCCGAGCTTTCCCGCGGACGCGATCGGGTCGATGCCGGCGCGGAACTCGTCGATGTCGCTGCGGGTGACCTGCGCCAGCAGATCGAGCAGCGCGCCTTCCGAGCCGGGCGCGGATCCGCCTTCGCCGAGGCTACGGCGGACAGGCTTCAGCGCAGCCTCGCGGAACATCTTCGGGTGCGTGAACTTCTGGTACAGCTTGAGCGCGAACTCGAAGCGCGGCGGTGTCCTGGCCGCCCACGCGGAGGTGACCTCGGCGCGCGGCTGGCCGTAGAACGTGGTGTTCACCTCGACCGTATCGAAGTGCTCCGCGTAGAACCGCAGCTCGTCGAACCGGTCGGTCCCCGCGCGCTTCGACCGCGTGGCCGGGTAGAAGATGCCGTTCCATGTCCCCGGCCCGGACGGATAGCTCCAGCCCGAGGTTCCGACGCGGACGGTCATTGGTCCGATAATAGAGGGATTGCTGACGGTTAACGAGATCTTCTATTCCATCCAGGGCGAGTCGACCTACGCCGGCCGGCCGTGCGTCTTCGTGCGCCTGACCGCCTGCGACCTGCGCTGCTCATGGTGCGACACGCCGTATGCGTTCCACGAGGGGCGGAAGCGGCCGGTGGAGGACGTGCTCGCCGAGGTGGAGCGGTTCGAGTGCACGCTGGTCGAGGTCACCGGCGGCGAGCCGCTGCTGCAGGACGACGTCTACCCGCTGATGGAATCGCTGCTGGAGCGCGGCGCCACCGTGCTGCTCGAGACCGGCGGCCACTGCAGCACCGAGCGCGTGCCCGCGTCCGTGGTGACGATCCTCGACGTCAAGTGTCCCGGCAGCGGCGAAGCGCATCGCAACGACTGGAGCAATCTCGAGCGCCTGCGTCCGCACGACGAGGTGAAATTCGTCGTCACGGATCGCGCCGACTACGAGTACGCGCGCGACGTCATCACCCGGCGCGGCCTCGCCGCGCGCGCCGCGGCCGTCCACGTGTCGCCGGTGCACGGCGTCATGGACGCGCGCACGCTGTCGGAGTGGGTGCTTGCCGACAAGCTCCCCGCGCGCGTGCAGCTCCAGCTGCACAAGTTCATCTGGGATCCAGCGACACGGGGCGTATGAGTGTGCGATTTGCGATTTGCGATTTGCGATTTGCGATTTGTGATTTGTGATTGTGATGCATTCGCAAATCACAGATCACAAATCACAAATGCCGAAGGCCGTCGTGCTGTTGAGCGGCGGCCTCGACTCGTACACCGCCGCCGCCATCGCGAAGGCCGACGGCTTCGAGTTGTTCGCGCTCACCGTGCGCTACGGCCAGCGGCACGCGCTCGAGATCGACGCGGCCCGCGCCGTGGCGCGGGCGCTCGGCGTCGCCCGTCACGTCGAAGTGGACGTCAACCTCTCCGTCTTCGGCGGCTCGTCGCTGACCACGGACGCGCCGGTGCCGAAGGATCGGCCGCTCGACACGAACGAGATTCCCTCGACCTACGTGCCCGCGCGCAACACGGTCTTCCTGTCGCTCGCCCTCGGCTGGGCCGAGGTCCTCGGCGCGCAGGACATCGTCATCGGCGTCAACGCGCTGGACTATTCGGGGTATCCCGATTGCCGCCCGGAGTTCATTGCGGCGTTCGAGCGGCTCGCCTCCCTGGCGACCGCGAAGGGCGTGCAGGGCGGACAGTTTCGCATCCACGCCCCGCTGCTGCACCTCGGGAAGGCGGACATCATTCGTAAAGGACTGGCGCTGGGTGTCGATTACGGAATTACCCACAGCTGCTACGACCCCGGCCCCGCCGGACGTCCCTGCGGGCGGTGCGACAGTTGCGTGCTGCGGGCCGCCGGGTTTGCGCAGGCGGGCGTATCCGATCCTGTCCTACACGGTTAGGGACGGCAATTCGCTGTAAGATTCCGGCCGCCTTTACATGGTCAAAGTCTGGGCTCAGCCCCTTCGACGGCAGCTCTTCATCGCAATTCTCCTCCTGCTGGTGCCCGTCCTCGGGGCCGCCGTGTGGTCGGCACGGGCCACGTACCGCGAGCGATCGGATGAGCTGGCGGAGCAGACGCAGACGCTCGCGCTGCGCTCGGCGGCCGCCATCGACCGCGAGCTGACCGGTCTGGACCGGATGGCGCGCAACCTCTCGACCAACCCCGAGTTCCAGCGCCTCGATTCGGCGTCGGCCGAGCCGCTGCTTCGCCCGCAGCGGCTGCAGCGGCCGATGCTCATCGAGATCGTCCTCGTGGACACGAAAGGCGCGCTCGTCGCGCGCGGCGGCGGCTCGTCGGAGGTGGACGACGCCTGGGACGCGCTCGTGGCGCCCGTCGTGTCCGGCGGCCAGCGCGTCGTCTCGAAGATGCAGCGCACCGTCTCCGGGCAGCACTACATCACCGTCGCCTACCCGATTCGCGATCGCGCCGGGGCGATCGTCGGCGTGCTCGGCTGCTTCGTCAACCCGCAGGACATGGAGGAAGTGCTCGGCCAGCAGCTGCTGCCCCAGCGGTCGGCGGTCGTGGTGGCCGAAGCCGACGGCCGCATCCTCGCGCGCAACCTCGAGCCCGAGCGATTCATCGGCCAGACCATGAGCGGGAGCCCGCGGGAGATCGGGCGCGTCCGCGCGCCCGAGGTGCGGACCGGCAACGACGGCGTGGAGCGGATGTACGCCGAGGCGATGGTGCCCGGTGGCCCGTGGATCACGGCGGTCGGCATCCCGATATCGGTCGCCTACGACCGGGCCGTGTCGCTGTGGACGCGCAGCTTCACGATTTTCGGCCTCGGCCTTGGCGGATGGCTGCTCGTCGCCGTCGTGCTGTCGCGCCGGCTCACGCAGTCACTGGGGCATCTCGACGCGTCCGCGCAGCGCATCGCCTCGGGCGACTTCACGCCCATCGAGCTGCGCCCGATGGCGACGCGCGAGTTCGCGGAGCTGCAGGAGGCGTTCAACCGCATGCTCACGCGCTTCAACGAGACGCGCGGGGCGCTCGACGCGCAGATGGCGGAGGAGCGCCGCATCCGGGAGGAGCTGCAGCTCCTGCAGCGCCAGGTGATCCGGCAGGAGCGCCTGGCGGCGGTGGGCCAGCTCGTGTCCGGCGTGGCGCACGAGATCAACAACCCGCTGCAGGCGATTCTTGGCTTCGCCGAGCTGCTCCAGATGCAGCCGGAGGTCCCCGAATCGGTGAAGGGCGACCTGAGCCTGATCCAGAAGGAGAGCGCGCGCGCCTGCGGCATCATCCGCAACCTCGCGCTGTTCGCGCGGCAGCAGACCGGCGACGCCGGTCCCGTCCGCTTCACCGACGTCATCCACTCGGTCGTCGAGCTGCGGCAGCGGCGGCTGGAGAGCGAGGACATCGAGCTGCGCGTGGACGACCAGTCGAAGCAGCCGGTGCTCGCCGTCCTGGCCGAGCTGCAGCAGGTCATCCTCAACTTCGTCGTCAACGCCGAGCAGGCGATCGTCATGTCGGGGCGGCAGCCCGGGCGCATCACGCTGCGCACGCGCGACGACGGCAATCGCGTGCTCTTCGAGGTCGAGGACACCGGGCCCGGCGTGCCGCCGGAGCTCGAGGCGCGGCTCTTCCAGCCGTTCTTCACCACCAAGCCCGTGGGGCAGGGCACGGGCCTCGGCCTGTCCGTGAGCTACGGGATCATCGACTCGCTGGGCGGGAAGATCGGCTACCGCAGCGCGCCGGCGGGCGGCGGCATCTTCTACGTCGATCTGCCTGCCGCCGCCGCGGCATGACCCACCGCATCTACGACACCGAGCCCTCGTGCCGCGCGTTCGACGCCGTGGTGACACGCGCGGTCGAGCACGAGGGCCGTCCGGCCGTCATCCTCGACCGCACCGCGTTCTACCCGACCTCGGGCGGGCAGCCGTTCGACACCGGCCGCCTCGACGGCGTGCAGGTGCTGGAGACAGTGGACGCTGGCGAGGACATCGTGCACGTGCTGTCGGCGCCGCTGGCGTACGGCGCGGCCGTGCGCGGCCAGATCGACTGGGCTCGCCGCTTCGATCACATGCAGCAGCACACCGGGCAGCACATGCTGTCGGCCGCGTTCGACCGCCTGTTCGACAACCGCACCATGAGCGTTCACATGGGCGCAGACGCGGCAACCATCGACCTCGCGAAGGCCGCGCCGGCGGCGGACGTCGAGCGGGCGGTGGACGAGGCGAACCGCGTCGTGTGGGAGGACCGCCCGGTGGCGATCCGGTTCGCGTCGCCCGAGGAGGCGGCCAGGCTGGCGCTGCGCAAGGAGCCGCTGCGCGAGGGGACGCTGCGGCTCATCGACATCGACGGCTTCGATCTCTCCGCGTGCGGCGGCACGCACGTGGACCGCACGGGCGCCGTCGGCGCGATCGCGGCGCTCGCGACGGAGCGCTTCCGCGGCGGCACCCGCCTGACGTTCGTGTGCGGCACCCGCGTCGTGCGCCACCTGCGCGCGTATCGCGATGCGGTCGCCGGATCCGTGCGGGCGCTGTCGGTCGTGCCCGCGGAGCTGCCCGCCGCGGTCGAGCGCCTGCAGGCGGACGCGCGCGACCTGCGCAAGATCGTCAAGGGGCAGCAGGAGCAGCTGGCGGGGCACGAGGCGGCGCGGCTGCTCGCGGCGGCTCAGGTAGGGCGGGTTCCGCGCGGCGCGGACGATCCACCGCCAAGCGGACCCGCCACGCAAATTGTCATCGAAGCGCTCGACGGCTGGGACGCGCCGGGTTTGAAGGCCATCGCCACGGCAGCGACCGCTTCGGCCCGCGCCGTCGTCGTGCTCGTCGGCAAGGACGCGCTGGTCGTGGCGCGTTCGGCCGGCGTGTCCACGGACGCCAGCGCCGTACTCCGTCAGCTCACCGAGCGCTTCGGCGGCCGCGGCGGCGGCAAACCCGACCTTGCCCAGGGCGGAGGCCTCACTGCGGCGCCGCATGAGGTCGCGTCCGCCGCGCGCGACATCCTTCGTAGTGTCCGGCTTGAGAGCGGTTTCTGAAACGTCGTAGTGTCCGGCTTTAGCCGGACCAAGTTGATCGGCACCGCCGTGTGTGGTCCGGCATCCTTCGTAGTGTCCGGCTTGAGAGCGGTTTCTGAAACGTCGTAGTGTCCGGCTTTAGCCGGACCAAGTTGATCGGCACCGCCGTATGTGGTCCGGCTAAAGCCGGACACTACGAAGAAGTCGAAACCGCGCTAGTTCCGGGAGAAACTCGCCAGCGCGATCGCGATGCGGTCGAGCGCCTCGGTGGCGGCGGCGCCGGGGCCTTCGAAGTTGTCGGCCATGATCGCGAAGGCGAGGGTCTCGCCGTCGCGCGTGCGCGCGTAGCCGGCGAGCGCGCGGATGTTGGACATCGTGCCCGTCTTGGCGCGCACGGTGGTTGCAGCCGGCGTGCCCTTCATCCGCGCTTCGAGGGTGCCGTCCACGCCGGCCACCGGCAGCGCGCGCATCCACGGCGACATGCCGCTGGCGTCATACATGCGCCGAAGGACGGTCACGATCGCGTCCGCCGCGATCGCGTTGCGGCGCGAGAGCCCGGAGCCGTCGATCACCTGCCACGCGTCGCGCGGGATGCCCCACCCGTCCATTCGCAGCCGCATGCCCTCGATCGCCGCGTCGTTGGTGGGGAAGGCGCCCGGTGCGACATTCAGCCGCATGACGGCTTCGCCGTGCAGGTTGATGCTTTCCTTCAGCAGTGGCTCCGTGATCTCAGCGAGTCGTCGCGATCGATGCGTGTAGAGGACCTCGCCCGAATCCCTGGCCGGCCTGGGCATCGCATCGTCCACGTCCCATGCGTCGCCCGTGACCTCGATGCCGGCGCGCTGCAGGCGATTGCGGAAGACGCTCGCGAACCAGAACGTCGGGTTGCCGGCCGAGACATTGAGCCGCGCCGGTTGCGCTCCGGCGGGAATGGAGCCGGCCACCGTGAGGAACGGCTCGCCCGGCCGCTGCTCCGGCCACAGCAGCTGCGGTGACCCGGGCGGGCCGGTGACGCTCCGGTTGCCGAGGGGACGATTGGCGGCAGCCGGGTCCACCGCGAGCGTTGTCGGGCCGCCGGCCGTGTAGGACGGCGTCACGGTGACCGTCATCCGGTTCTCCGCCAGATTCAGGGCGCCGAACAGCGCACCCGTCGTGTAGCCCAGGTCATCCCACGCCCACGCGAGCTGCGGCCGCGGCTCCTCGATCGCATCGTCATCCCCGATGACGCGGCCCTCGATGCGGCGGATGCCCCTGGCTCTCAGCGCGTCGATCCACGCGGTGAGGTCTTCGCCGCCGCGCCCGCCGATGGTGGGATCGCCGGATCCGACGATGACGAGGTCGCCCTGCAGCACGCCGTCCACGACCGGGCCGGTGCCGCGCACCGTCGTCTCGTACTCGTAGTTCCAGCCGACGGCCTCCACCGCCGTCGCCACCGCCACGAGCTTGCCGACCGATGCGGGGACCAGCAGCGTGCCGGCGTTCAGCTCGAACAGGCGCTCGTCGCGGTCGAGGGAATGGACCGCAATGCCCCACGCGGCGCGCTGCACGCCGGGAGACTTCGTCGCGGCAAGGATGGTGGAAGCGAGCTGTTGAAGCGAATCGAAATGCGGGATGGGAGGCAACGCGGGCTGCGCCTTGGCGCAGCCCAGTAGGTCAAAGGTCAAAAGGCAAAGGGCAAAGGCACGCAAACCGCGCGGGCGTACTTTTGACCCTTGACCCTTGACCTTTGACCCTGTCATTTCATCGCGTCCACTGCCTTCATCGCCTCGTCGAACACGTTCGCTTCGAGTTTCGCGGCCACGGGCTCGTCGGACCGGCTGCCGTAGACGTCCGCGCCGGCGCGGGCGAACGACGCCGTCTCGGTCTTGTTCTCGTCGAACCGGATGGTCACGGTGAGGGCGGGCGTCTTCAGCGCGGCGTGCGACGCCTCGAACGTCGTCGCGCGCAGGTTCGAGAGCTTCGTCACGAGGTCCTCGACCTTCGCCGAGTCCACCACCTGGCCGGCGGCATTCTTCCAGACGTCCTTCTCGCCCTCCCTGGTCTTCTCGAAGGCGAGCGTCTCGGCGCCGCGCTGCACCTCGACACGGGTCGCCGTGAACGACCGCGCGTCGAACATGTCCTTGCGGCGCAGATCGGCGACGGTCTTCTTCAGCTCCGTGGCGAGCCCCTCGTCAACGGTGAAGACGGCCGGCCGCGACGCGTCCTTCGCGAAGTAGCCGCCGTCCGTCGTCCGGCCGAGCAGGAGCGTCGCGCGGCTGCTGCCGCTGCTGACGGTGGCGCTCAGCGACGGCCGGTCGAGCCCGTACTGGCGCAGGTCCTTCGCCTCGTTCTCGACGACCTTCTGCATCTGTCCGGTGGACAGGCGGGTGACGATCCCCTCCGCCCCGGCGTAGTCGGCGCGCGCCGCAACCGGCCCGAGCAGCGTCCACTCGGTGCCCTGGCGTGAGAGCTGCAGCGTCTGCGGACCGGCGACGATCTCGACGCCGTCGGCCATCTCGCGCTCGAACTTCAGGACGGCCTTGTCGCGGAAGTCGAACGCCGTCCGGTTGAACGACGAGTCCAGGTACGACGAGATCAGGAAGACGCGGTTCTCGTTCGGCTTCTTCGCGTACAGGTCGCCGCCGGTCGGCGTCTTCTCGCCGACGAGGAGCCGCTGGAAGTCCTTCTCGCCCCTGACGCGGAACGCCAGGTCGATGCGCGGCGGCATGAGCCCGTACTGCGACAGGTCCGACGGGTTCTCGTCCACGACGCGCTGCACCTCGAGCGACGCGACGCTGCTCGTCACCGCGGCGACCGCGGTGGCATCCGCGTCGGCCTTCTCGGGCTCGACCAGGTGCCAGTTCGCGTCCACGCGCTGCACGCGCGCCTTCTCGCCGGCCGCGTTGGTGACGACGACCTCCTCGATGTTCTCGGGGGAAACGTCGAACGCCTTCGCCTTCGGCTCCTCGGTGCCCGCCGCCGGCCGCTCGCGATCGACGAAGTAGATGTACCCGCCCAGGCCGGCGAGGACGACGATCAGGATGAGAGTGGTAGCGCCGCGGCCCATGGACTTATCTCCTCCGCCACCAGGTCCAGATGCCGGCCGCAAAGACCAGCGCCGGCACGACCAGGATTGACGCCAGCGCCACGAGCTGCTGCTGCCGCGCGGTCATCGTCACGCGCCGGTCCGCCGGCGACGTCGGCCGGATCGCGATCAGGTTCTCCTGCTGCGCCAGCCAGCTCACCGCGTTGGCGAAGAGGTTCGGGTTGCCCGGGATGCCGCCGTAGGCGTTGCTCGCGAAGTCGGAGTCGCCGAAGACGACGACGCGCGTCTCGGGCTTCGGCGCGTTCCCGGCCGGTGGCGCCGCCGGGTTCGCCGCCGGCGACTGTGCGGCCAGCGCCATCGCCCCCGCGACGTTCACCGGCCCTGGCGTGTCGCCGCTCTCGGCCTGCATCTCGACGCCCGGCCCGCTCGAGAGCGTGGCGAGGTTCGTCTCGGCCCAGCTCCGCGGGCTCGTCTGCACCAGCGGCAGCGCGACGCGTCCTTCGGTGGCCGGCTCGATCGGGTCCACGGACCGCGCCAGCGGATACAGCGTCAGCGTCGAGAACCGGTCCGTGATCGCGTGCTGCGGGTAACTGGCCGCCACCGCGATGCTCGGCTCGTTGGTCGCGCCGCTGATGTCCACGACGACGTTGTTGCCGATGGCGAAGCCCCAGTAGTTGAGCAGCGAGATGGTGTTCGACATGGGCGCCGCCTGGGCGCCGACGGGCGGATCCAGCAGCACGAGCAGCTTGCCCTGGCGCTCGAGGTAGCGCTGGAGGGCGTCCTTCTCCTGTGCCAGCAGGTCCGACGTCGGCCCCGCGAAGACGACCACCGTCGCATCCGCGGGCACGTCCTTCTGCTGCGCCAGCACGAGCCGTTCGACCGCGTAGTTGTCGCGCCGCAGCGCCTCGCTGACGTTGCTGTACCCGTCGCGCTCCATCACCGTCGGGTCCTTCTCGCCGTGGCCCTGGAGGAAGTAGACCTTGCGCTCCATGCCCGACACGGCCTTGATGAGCGCGTTGGTGATGTCCTGCTCCATGTCGGAGGTCGCGCGCTCGCGCCGGCCCATGTAGTCGACGACGATGGTGCCGTAGGTCTGGATGTCGAACTCACGCGCCACCACGGGCCGCGTGTCCGGGTCGATGTACTCGACCGTCACCTGCCGCGAGTTGTAGGCGTACTCGTCGAGCCGGTTCCGGTACGGGTCCATCTCCGTCTGCCTCGCGAAGACCGTGAACTTCACCGGCGCCTCGAGCCCCTGGAGAACCTTGACGGTCTGTTCCGACAGGCTGTTCTGCCGGTTGGCCGTCAGGTCCCAGCGCTTGTTCTGCCGGTTGGCGAGGTAGTTCACGGCCACGGCGATGGCCAGCGCGACGATCACGCTGACCGTCGCCAGCGCGCCGTAGCGCGCCTGGCGGCGGCGGAAGAACGCGACGATGTCGCGCCACTGGCCGAGCGTGTAGAGCAGGACGCCCACGAGGCCGGCCCATGCCATGTAGACCGCGTACTGATCCCACTCCGGGCGTATGAAACGGATCGCCACGGCGGCGATGACGAGCGCCGTCGCAATCCAGCCGACGATGCCGAGGATTCGCTGCAGCATGAGTTACCCGCGCCAGCGTTCGCTGTCCACGGCGCGCACCGTGAGAAACAGGCTGAACGCGATGAAGGAGACGTAATACACCAGGTGTTTCGTGTCGATCACCCCGCGCGCGAAGTCGTTGAGGTGCTCGGTAATCGAGAGGTAGTTCAGCACCGCCTGCGTGGTCGGCCCCGTGAACGTCGCAATCCAGTTGATCACCCAGAACATCAGGAAGACGGCGAAGGTGATCATGCCGGCGATGATCTGGTTGCGCGTGAGGCTCGAGACGAACAGGCCGAGCGAGAGGAAGCAGCCGCCCATCAGCAGCAGGCCGAGGTAGCCCGTCAGCACCGGCTGCCATTCGGGGTTCCCGAACGCGAACAGGAACCCGATGTGCACGACCGTCACGCCCATCATGGCTGCGTAGAGCACGAGCGCGCCCAGGAACTTGCCGACGACGATCTGCACGTCGGTGAGCGGCGCCGTGAGCAGCAGCTCGATGGTGCCCGAGCGCTTCTCCTCCGAGTAGGTGCGCATGGTCACGAGCGGCAGCGTGAACAGCAGGATGACGCTGACGTTCAAGAACAGCGGCGAGATCAGCATCTCGTTGACGTTGACCGTCTCCGGCCCGCCGAAGCCGCCGCCCGCCTGCAGCGACATCCGATCGAAGTAGTAGAGCAGGTTGATGAAGAACCAGCCGAAGAGGATGGCGGCGAAGCCGATCACGACGTAGGCGATCGGCGACGCGAAGTAGCTCTTCAGCTCCTTGTGCGCGATGGCGAGGATGTTACTCATGGGCGGTCTCCGCGGGCGGTGCCGTCTCGGCCGGCGATTCTTCGGTCGTCAGCGAGAGGAAGATTTCCTCGAGGCTCATCCGCAGCGGGCGCAGCTCCAGCAGTCCCCAGCCGCGCTGGACGACCGCCGCCGCGAGCTGGCGGCGCACGTCCTCGCCGCTCCCGCTCTCCACTTCGTATCCGGTGACGCCGCCGCGGGTGTCGGCGGCGATGACGCGCGTCACGCCGGCCACGGTCTCGAGCGCGCTCTTCGCGTCGGCCCCCGCCGCGTCCACCTGCACGTACATCGTCTCCGATCCGCGGAGCTTCGACGTCAGGTTGTCAGGGGTGTCGACGGCGACCACGCGCCCCTTGTTGATGATGACCACGCGCTGGCACGTCTGGCTCACCTCGGGCAGGATGTGCGTGCTCAGGATGATCGTGTGGTCGCCGGCGAGCTGCTTGATGAGCTGACGCGTCTCGATGATCTGCTTCGGGTCGAGACCGGCGGTCGGCTCGTCGAGGATCAGCACCTCGGGGTTGTGCAGCAGCGCCTGCGCGAGGCCGACGCGCTGCCGGTAGCCCTTCGAGAGCTTGCCGCAGTGGCGGTCGGCCACGTCCGCGATGCGCGTCCGCTCCATCGACGACTCCACGCGCGACTTCCGCTCGCCGCGCGGCACGCCTTTGATCTTCGAGACGAACGTCAGGTAGTCGCGCACCGACATCTCGGGATAGAGCGGCGGCGTCTCCGGCAGGTAGCCGGTGCGCCGCTTGGCCTCGAGGGGCTGCTCGAAGACGTCGTAGCCGGCCACGACCGCCTTCCCTTCGCTGGGAGGCATGTAGCCGGTCAGCACGCGCATCGTCGTGGTTTTTCCCGCGCCGTTCGGGCCGAGGAAGCCGAGGATTTCTCCCCGCTCCACCCGGAAGCTGACATCGCTGACGGCGGTGAACGGCCCGTACCGCTTGGTCAGGTTCTGGACTTCGATCACGCTGGTTCGCTCCTCGTAACCCAGTAGGGTACCCTGAGATCGTGGCCGTTGCCGAGCCGGTGGCCTGCCCGACCTGCGAGCTTCATGCGGAAGCCGTCTTCCGCGTCGAGGGGATGGACTGCAGTGAAGAGGTCGTCATCCTCGAACGGCGGCTGAAGCCCCTGGAGGGGCTCGAATCAGTCTCGGCAGACCTGCTCGGACAGCGTCTCCACGTCAAATACGACGCTGCCAAGCTTACGACGTCCGTGATGGTCGATGCGGTCGGCCAGACCGGGATGCGGATGTGGCTCGAGCACGAGGAGCCCGCCGCCTCGGGGGCCGATGTCCGGCGCCGGTGGCGCCTCGTCCTGGCGTCGGGCGGGGCCATTGGCGCCGGCCTCGCGCTTTCAGCCGCCGGGCAGGCGGCCGCCTCAGCCGTCCTGCTGACGCTCGCCGCCGCGATCGGCGGGGTGTTTCCGGCGCGCCGGGCGGTGGCGGCGGTCCGGTCGCGCACCCTCGACATCAACACGTTGATGGTGATCGCCGTCGCTGGCGCGCTGGTTCTCGGCGAGTTCCTGGAGGCGGCCACGGTCGTCTTCCTGTTCGCGATCGCCCAATGGCTGGAGGTGCGGACGCTGGAGCGGGCCCGGCAGGCGATCCACGCGCTGCTCGACCTCTCCCCGCGTGACGCGCTCGTCCGCCACGGCGGGCACGAGCACCGCGTGCCGCTGGAGGAGATCGGGCTCGGCGACGAGATCATCGTCCGCCCGGGCGACAAGGTGCCGCTCGACGGCAGGGTGGTCCAGGGCGCCGGGGACGTCAACGAGGCGCCGCTGACGGGCGAGTCGCGGCCCGTCGACAAGCGTCCCGGCGACGAGGTGTATGCCGGCACGATCAACGGCCGCGGCGCGCTGGTGCTGCGCATCACACGGCTCGCGCGCGACACCCGGCTCGCGCGCATCATTCACCTCGTCGAGACCGCGCAGGCCAGCCGCGCGCCCGTGCAGTCGTTCGTCGATCGCTTCGCGCGCATCTACACGCCCGCCGTGCTGGCGCTCGCGCTGGCCGTCGCGCTCGTGCCGCCGCTGGCGCTCGGCGCCGATGCGGCCACCTGGATCTACCGCGCGCTCGTGCTGCTGGTGATCTCGTGCCCGTGCGCGCTCGTCATCTCCACACCCGTGTCGATCGTGTCCGCCCTCTCGGCCGCGGCCAGGAACGGCGTGCTCGTCAAGGGCGGCGCGTTTCTCGAGCGCCTGGGCGCCGTACGGATCGTCGCCTTCGACAAGACCGGCACGCTGACCAGAGGCGATCTGCGCGTCGTGGACGTGGTGACGACGGACGCCCTGCCAGCCGCCGAGGTCCTCCACTATGCCGCCGCGGTGGAATCGCAGTCGGAGCACCCGGTCGGCCGCGCGATCGCCGAGCACGCCCGTGCCAGTGCGATCCCCGTGCATCCGGCAGCCCGGTTCACGGCGCTGCCTGGTCTCGGCGCTGAAGGCGAGGTGCGCGGCCAGACGGTGCTCGTCGGCAATGAGCGCCTGTTCGCCGAGCGCGGCATCGCGGTCCCGGACGGGAAGGCGGGCGTCTTTGTGGCCATCGGTGGACGGCTCGCGGGCTCCATCGCGCTGGCCGACCGCCCGCGGGAGACCGCGCGCGAGGCCGTGGAGCTGCTGCGCGCGCAGGGCGTCCGCCGGATCGTGGTGGTGACCGGCGACCGCGACGATGCGGCCCGCGCCATTGCCGCCGAGGTCGGCGCCGACGAGCATCGCGCCGGGCTGCTGCCGGCCGAGAAGCACACGCTCGTCGGCTCGCTGCGCGAGCAGTACGGCACGCTGCTGATGGTGGGCGACGGGATCAACGACGCACCCGCGCTGGCCGCCGCGGACGTGGGGGTCGCGATGGGCGCCGCCGGATCGGATGTCGCGCTCGAGACCGCCGACGTGGCGCTGATGTCCGACGAGCTGCTGCGGCTGCCCTACGCGATCAGGCTGGCGCGCGCCACGCTGCGCAACGTCCGCACGAACGTGGCGATCTCGCTGGCGCTGAAGGCGGCGTTCCTCGTGATGGCGATTGCCGGCTCCGCGACGCTCTGGATGGCCGTGCTCGCGGATACCGGCGCATCGGTCATCGTCGTCGGCAACGCCCTGCGGCTGTTGCGAACCCGGTAGGCGGGTCGTGAAGGCCCGCCCTACGGCCCGTAGGGCGCCCCTTTACGGGGCGCCTGGCGCGGTTTCGACTTCTTCGTAGTGTCCGGCTTGAGCCGGACCACACACGGCGGTGCCGATCAACGTGGTCCGGCTCAAGCCGGACACTACGACGTTTCAGAAACCGCTCTAGAATGGCAGAACCGTCGGTCCCCAGACGATGTCGCCCCAGACGAGGCCGTCGTCTGCATCGCCCCACACGAGGCCGTCGCCCCACACGAGGCCGTCGCCCCACACGAGGCTGTCCTCGAGGTCGCCCCAGACCAGGCTCTGGCCCGTCGAGGTCGCGAGCCCAGGACCCCAGATGACCTTCGGCTCCCACACGGTGAACAGGTCGATCACGGGCCGCGACGGGTCGAGCGTGACGGTGTCTCCCCAGACCAGGCTGTCGCCCCAGGTGAGACCCTGCGCCCAGGCGTTCTGCCGGTACATCACGGAGTCGCCCCAGACGAGGCCGTCGCCCCAGACCAGACTCTGCGCCCAGTTGTAAATCCGGCTGCCAAGCTGCGTGGACGGAGAGACCGGCGTCTCGATCCACCACGTCCCCTTCGGCGCGCTCGGCTCGATCGCCTTCGCGAGCGTGATCGCGCCACCGCCGTTCAGCGTCCCCGTGCCCTGCTCGAGGATGTCGGGAATGCCGGTGCCGCTCGGCTTCACCTTTAGCGCCGTGTACTGCAGCAGCGCCTTGACCGTGTTCGGCGTGAGCGGCTTCGCCCATCCCTCGTCGAGACGGTTCTGCTGGATCATCAGCGCGACGATGGCCGTCGTCACCGCCGTCGACACGCTGGTGCCGCTCAGCTTCAGGTGCAGCGCTTTCTTCGCCCGCAGCTTCGCATTCGCGTAGAGCTTGGTTGACTGCGTCGTGACGCCGACCAGGCGGTCACCGGGCGCCACGATGTCGGGCTTGATGCGGCCGTCGTACCACGTCGGCCCGCGGGCGCTGAACGGCGCCACGTAGTCGTCGCTCAGGCTGACGGTGCCGTGCGAGATCGTCGCGCCGACCGTGATGGCGGACCGCGAGTTCGCCGGCGATCCGATGCCCGCCGTGCCGACCTGTCCGGTCAGCGGGTTGAGGCCGTTGTTGCCCGCGGACACGACGACGACGATGCCGGCGGCGACGGCTTTTTCGACGGCAGCCACGAGCGGGTCCGTGCCGGCCGGCTCGAAGATCGGGTGGCCGAGCGAGAGGTTGATGATGTCGATGCCGAGGCGCGTCCGGTTGGCGACCGCGAACTCGATCGCGGCGATGACGTCGCTCGTGTAGCCCTCGCCGTTGCCGTCGAGCACCTTCATCACGACCAGGCTGGCGCCGGTGGCGAGCCCCGGGTGGTAGCCCCCCGACGAGCGGCCGGAGCCTGCAATCAGGCTCGCCAGATGCGTGCCGTGGCCGTAGCCGTCCACCGACGGGTTGGGGCCGCCCGTGAAGTCGTAGTACGCCTTGACGCGCGCGTTGAGATCCGTGACGAGGTTGACGCCCGAGTCGATGAGCGCGATGCCGACGCCTGCGCCGGTGAGTCTCGAGCTGCCGATGCCGAGCATCGCGCGCAGCACGCCCGTGTCGATGTCCGGCGGCGTCAGGGGCGGAGCCGGCGTCCGGGGCGACTTCCTCGCCGCCGGCGCCGCGTTGGACCGAACCCTGGCGTTGGCCGACACCCAGAGCACGTCCGGGTTCTTCCGGACCGTCTCGATGTCCTCCGCGTGGAGGTCCACGGCCAGCGCGCCGATTGAATCGTGCTGCTGGACGATCCGGTCGCCATGCGCGGCGAACTGCTTCACGAGCCTCGCCGCGGCGCCGGGCCGGTGGCGGATGATGACGCGCGGCCGGCTCTCAGTTCGCTGCGCAGCCTCGACGGCGGCGTCCACCGGCGCCTTGGTCTGCGCGAACGCAGGCGCGGCGGCGGCCAGCGCTGCCAGCGCGACGACGAGCGATCGCAGGCTAAACATACGACCCCGGGCGAGCCTGGCTCGACGGCATCTTGATCGCCGTGGCGGGAAGCGACGCGCTGCGGCGGCTCTCCCGGGCAGTGGCGTGCGCCTGCTCGAGCGCCCGTCGGAGATCGGAAATCCCGAACGGCTTCGGGAGCACGCCGTCGAAGCCGTATTCGCCGTAGTGGGCGAGCACGGAGTCGTCTGCGTAGCCGCTGGTCACGACCACCGGCACGTCCTGGCGGATCTGCCGGATGTGGGGCACCGTGTCGCGCCCGCCCATGCCGCCGGGCACGGTCAGGTCGAGAATCACGAGGTCGAACGGCTTCTGGCCTTCGGCCTGGCGGAACTGGTCGATCGCGTCCGTCCCCGACGACGCGACCTCGACGGTATAGCCGAGGCTCTCGAGCATGTCGCGCGCGACGTCGGCGACTTCGGCGTCGTCGTCCATCAGCAGCACGCGCCCGGTGCGGTGCTCGGCGCTTTCCTTGCGCTCCTGCGCCTGCGCGGCCATCGTGCGCGTGGAGGCGGGCAGGTACACCGAGAAGCGCGCGCCGCGGCCCGCCTCGGATTCCACGGCGATGGAGCCGCCGTGCGCCTTGACGATCGAGTAGGAGATGGCCAGGCCGAGGCCGGAGCCCTTCTCCTTCGTCGTGAAGTACGGCTCGAAGATGTGGCTGAGATCTTCGGAGCCGATGCCGGGGCCGCCGTCCTGCACGGTGACGCGCACGTAGCGGCCGGGCAGCAGCGCCGTGCCGCCGGGAATGTCGATGCCGTCGAGCTCCACGTTCTGCAGCATCACGTCCACGACGCCGCCCTGCGGCATGGCCTGCATCGCGTTCAGCACGAGGTTGTGGACGACCTGGCCGATCTGCACGGTGTCCACTTCGGCCGCCCAGAGGTCGCGGTCGAGGGCGAAGCGCGGCGCCACGGTGGAGCCGCTCAGCGCGAAGCGCGTGCACTCCACGACCAGCTCGCGGACCGACGCGGTGGTCTTCACGGGCGCGCCGCCCTTGGCGAACGTCAGGAGCTGGTTCGTCACGCCGCGGGCGCGGACGCAGGCCGCCTCCGCATGCGTGAGGCGCGCGCGCAATCCCTCGTCGCCGGGGCGCAGCATCGTCTGCGCCAGCGAGAGGTTGCCGACGACGCCGATGAGAATGTTGTTGAAGTCGTGCGCGAGGCCGCCGGCCAGGACGCCGAGCGACTCGAGCCGCGCGGCCTTCGAGCGCTCGTGCTCGAGGCGGGCGGCGTCGCTGATGTCGCGGACGACCCACACCGCGCCGCCGATGCCGTCGCCGCTCAGCGTCGGCGTGCCGGTGATCTCGACCAGGCGCGTCGCCGGGCGGCAGCCGGGCGCGTCGTTGCGAAGGCGGATGGACACGCCCTCGGTGAGCACGCTCTGCAGCGCGGGCTCGTGGACCGCGGACGGGAAGCCGAGCGCGGCGAAGACCGAGGCGGCGGGACGCTCACGCGCCTCGTCCTCGCTCATGTCGGCCAGCGTCTGCGCCGCTTCGTTCATCAGCAGCACCGAGCCGTTGCGATCGACGGTCAGCACGCCGTCGCGGATGGTCTGCACCGTGACGGCCAGGCGGGTCTTGGCCAGTGCCAGGCGCTCTTTCTCGGCCGCGAGCGCCGCTTCCGACTGAATGGCGCGGGCGAGCGCTTCCTGCGTGGTCGCGACCATCGCGGCCAGCTCCTGCCCGTGCCGGCGCTCCTCGTCGATGCGCAGCACCGACATCTGGTAGGCGCGATAGGAGATGTAGAGCGGGGCCGCGGCGAGCGGCACCATCAGATACGCCTCGTGCTGCAGGATGAGCGCGATCATGCCGGCGACCACCGCCGCCACGAAGTAGCTCGGCGCGCTCCACAGGTACTCGCGGTGCCACGAGCGCAGCAGCGACACCTTGGTATTGGTCAGCGTGATCGCGCCGGCGATCAGCGTCGACTGCACCATGAAGTAGGCGAGCGCGGCGGCCGAGAGCGGGACGGCCGTCTCGACAACGCCCGGCTGGGTGATGCTGCCGCCGAGCGCGGTCCACGTCCATCCCGCGGCCCCGGCGGAAATCACCGCCGCCGCGACGCTGAACGCCGTCTTGTAGAGCGTGTGGCGCGGGCGCACCCGGAAGGTGGCCTGCATCAGCGTGCCCGCGCCGGCGATCACCAGCGCCAGCGGGATGCCACCCGTCAGCAGGGCGACGAAGTCCACCGCGCAGGTCGGGGTCAGCGTCGTGCTGCCGTTCACCTTCGAGAGCGGCAGGCGCAGCCGCACCAGGGCGGCCGCCGCGCTGGCGCACAGGAGCGCGGACGTCAACAGCGGCCGCGGGATTTCACGCGGTCCGAACGCCACGAGCAGCGCCGCGCCGGCGACGATGACGCCGCTGATATAGAGGGCGGTGAGGGCGCCGCGGACGCTCAGCGCGAACTCATGGCCTGCCAGGGTGATGCGCATGGAGGGCGTGGAAGTCCGGATGGCCATGATCCGCTAGTCCTCCAGCAAGCTGATGACGCTGTCGCCCCAAACCAGGCTGTCGTCGTCGCCCCAGACCAGGCCATCGTCGTCGCCCCAGACCAGGCTGTCTTCGTCGAGGTCGCCCCAGACCAGGCCGTCGTCATCGCCCCAGACCAGGCCGTCGTCGTCGCCCCAGACCAGGCCATCGTCGTTGGCGACGAGGCCGCCGCCCCAGACCACGTGGTTGCTCCAGACGCTGAAGGCGTCCACGACCAGATTGCTGCCGTGGAAGCTGTCGCCCCACACCAGGCCATCGTCGTCGCCCCAGACCAGGCCATCGTCGTCACCCCAGACCAGGCTCTGTGCCCACACGGGCAGGTTCCAGGCCAGCGTGTCGCTGGTGACGAAGTGATCGCCCCAGACGATCGACTGCGCCCACTGATGGACGGTGCCGGCGATGGTCGTGTACGGCGACACCGCCGTCTCGAGCCACGGCTCGCCGACCGGCGCGGCCGGGTCGATGGCGTGCGTCAGCTCGATGGCGCCTCCGCCGTTGATGCCGCCCGCGCCCTGCGCCAGCGCGTCGGGCGCGCCCGCCGGGCTCCAGGTCTGCGGCACCGGAATGGCGGTGTACTGCAGGATCGCCTTCACCGTGTTCGGCGTCAGGCGCGAGGAAGCGCCCTCGTCGAGCCGGTTGGCTTCGATCATCAGCGCCACGACGCCAGAGGCCACGCCGGCGGCCATGCTGGTGCCACTCAGCTTGATGTAGGGGAAGATGTCGGCGTGCAGCAGCGGGTTCTGGAACAGCGTTGACGTCGGGCTGTTGATCGCCACGAGGGCCTGCCCGGGCGCGACCACGTCAGGCTTGACGCGGCCGTCGTACCATGTCGGGCCGCGCGAGCTGAAGAGCGCGATCTCGTCGTCGGCGCGGCTCATGGTGGCCTTCGTCCGCATCGCTCCGACGGTCAGCGCCGACGGCGCGTTGCCCGGCGAGGTGATGCCGCCGTAGCCGACCTCGCCGTTCGCGTCGAGGCCCCAGTTGCCGGCGGACGTGACGACCACGATGCCGGCGGCCGCCGCGGCCTCGACGACCTGCACGAGCGGGTCGGTCTCCGGACGCTCGAACACCGGATGGCCGAGCGACAGGTTGATGACGTCGATGCCGAGCGCCGTCCGGTTCGCGATCGCGAATTCGATGGCGGCGATGACGTCGCTCGTGTAGCCCGAGCCATGGCTGTCGAGGACCTTGAGGCCGATCAGCCGCGCCTTCGGCGCGATGCCGATGTATTTACCGGACGAGAGATAACCGTTGCCGGCGATGAGGCCCGCCACGTGCGTGCCGTGGCCGTAGCCGTCGGACGGCGGCGCGGCGACGCCCCCCGCCGTGAAGTCGTGGAATGCGATCACGCGGTACGCGAGGTCCCACGTCTGCGCGATGCCCGAGTCGATCACCGCCACGCCGACGCCGGCGCCCTTCTGCCAGCTGCGAAGCCCCAGCGTCTTGCGCAGGTTCTGGCCATCCGTCGTGGCGGACGTGGCCAGCGTCGAATCCACGTACGCGATCGAGTCCGCCGTGACCGTCGACGACGCATCCGTGTCGGTGGTCGTGGATGTCGTGACCTCAGTGGTGTCCGAGAGGCTGACCGTGCCTCCATCCGACGTCAATCCGGTGCTCACGAGCGGGTCCTGCGTGTCGGTCGTGGCAAGCTGCGACTTGGTCCGCACGCGCGCGTCGTCCGAGCACGAGATGTCCTTCAGGCTGCAGATCTCGTTCAGCCGTCCCCGCTTCATCTCGACCGAGATCGCGCCGATGGAGCGGTGCTCCGCTTTGATCCGCTGGATACGGCCATTGAGCCTGCTCTTCGCGTTCGCCGCCGTTCCTCGGTACTTGACGATGACCCGAACCCGCTCGTCGGGGGACGCGGTGGTGTCGGCTGCCTTCGCGGCCAGCGAATTGTCGAATCGAGGTTTCGGGGTCGGGGAGGGCTTGCCCTGGGCCAGTGCCGGCCCGGCAACAATGGTCGCCAGTATGAGAGCGAGGAGAGACGTACGGTGGGTAAGCATCGCGGCCTGACACAGCAATCAGACCGCCACGGGTGGGTCGCGCTAAGTCGTTGATATTTGTCGGAAAAGCGCCTACGCGTGTCGCCTCCCCGTCCGTGTCGTCCGGACGGACTACAGCGTCGTTCTGTCGTCAGTTGTCAGTTTTCTGTGCAAATCCGGTGGATCCTGGACATGTCGGTGGACCGACACCGGATCCGGATTTCCGACCGTGTCGGCCCGTCGATCTTCGCCTCAGGATCGCCGGTTGCTGAAGAAGTGTCCCTGCACGAACTCGTCCACCGCGGCCTGGTCCGCTGCGTCGAGGCGGGTGAACTGCAGCCCCATCCCCATGCGCCGGTCCATCCAGGCCACGCGGGCGTCCGCCTCGACCTCCTGCTTTCGGCCCGGAAGACGGAAGCGGACTTTGAGCTCGGTGCCCGGCTCCGGCGGGCTCGTGGTGCGGACGGCGAGGCCGCCGTGGCTGATGTTCAGGCTGACCGCGGACGCGATGGTATTGCCGATGCGATAGGACAGGGAAATCCCGAGCACCACACGCGGGCTCGATCGCCGGTTGAAGTCCTCGGGGAAGAGATGCGGCGCGAGCGACGGGACGATGTGCTGCACGGCCGTGTACTCGTTCACGTAGCCCGCGACGCCGAGCGCCGAGAGCTCCCGCACTTCGCCCGCGTTGGCGATGGTGCCGCTGAAGACGACGATGGGCGCGCGGAAGCCGTCGATCGTGCGGAGCGAGCGCACGAGCTCGATGCCTTGCGCCTGCGGAAGCCGGAGATCGAGGACGACGAGGTCGATCTCGGCGGCGCCGGCGCGGATGCGCGTGACCAGCTCGGCGCTGCTGGTGACGGTTGTCGGCCGGTGTCCCGCGCCCTCGAGCGCGGTCCTGAACCGGTCGCGCACGAACGCGGTGTCGTCCGCGACGATGACGCGCTTTGCCGACGCCGCCAGCACGTCAGAGGACATCCCGTGTTGCGTATCGGCCGGGCCGCGAAATAGCGTTAGGGTATAATTTCAGCTTTGATTTCGGCGGAAAAGCCCGCCGCATGGAGCCGCCATGGCGACCTGCCCCGAGTGCGAATTCGACGAGATTGACACGGAGGACCTCGAAGAGGGTGATGCCGTGAGCTGTCCGGAATGCGGGAAGAGTCTCGTCTTCGCGGGCAACGACGAGGTCGAACTCGCCGACGATGATGACGACGACGACGACGACCTCGACGACGACGACGATGAGGAGGAGCTCGGGGACGACGACGACGATGATGTCGACGACGAGGACGACCTCGACGAGGAAGAAGATTTCGACGAGTGACCTGGAAGGGCGCGAGCGCCGCCTTCACGAGCTGCTCGCGTCGTTCGATTCCGTCGTCGTGGCGTTCAGCGGCGGCGTAGACAGCGCCTACCTGGCGTCGGCGGCCACGCGGGTCCTCGGGGACGCCGCGCTCTGCGTCACGGCCGACAGCCCCAGCTACCCGGATCATCATCGCCAGCTCGCGCTGGCCGTCGCGCGCGCCTGCGGCCTGCGCCACGAGATCATCAGCACGGCGGAAGTGGAGCGGCCCGACTACCGCGCCAACCCGGTCAACCGCTGCTACTACTGCAAGCACGAGCTCTACGGCGTGCTGTCGCGCCTCGCGGCGGAGCGCGGGATTCCCGTCATCGTCGACGGCAGCAACGCCGACGACCGCGGCGACTACCGTCCCGGGCGCCAGGCGGCGCGTGAGTTCGGCGTGCGCAGCCCGCTCGACGAAGCGGATCTCGCCAAGGACGACATTCGCGAGCTGTCGCGGCGCGCCGGGCTGCCGACGTGGGACGAGCCGGCGTCGGCGTGTCTCTCCTCCCGCATCCCGTATCACTCCGAGGTCACGCCCGAGAAGCTGCGCATGATCGAGCGCGCCGAGGACGTGCTGCGCGAACTCGGGTTCCGGGTCTGCCGCGTGCGCCACCATTCGCCTTCGCCTTCGGCTTCGGCGGAACAGGCGTTGGCGCGGCTCGAGTTCGGCGTGGACGAGATGCCGCGCGCGCTCGAGCCCGAGCTGCGCGCGCGCATCGTGCGGGAGCTTCGCGCGCTCGGGTACGAGCACGTCACGATCGACCCGCAGGGGTATAGGATGGGCAGCCTCAATGAGGGTCTTCGGCTTCGCCCCACCTGAGGCAACTCCCAACTCCCAAGACGCCAACTCCCAAACACCTTGGGACTTGGGAGTTGGACGTTGGGCGTTGACGATTGCGGCTGTTTACGGCGCTGCTCATCTCCCCTTTTTCGCGCCTTCCCTCGAAGACATCGACTCGATCAATTTCGCGCTCGGCCTGCGCGACTTCAATCCCGGACTCCACCAGCCGCATCCGCCCGGGTATCCGGTCTACATGGCGCTCGCGCGCGTCGTGTATTCGCCGGTGACGTGGCTCGAGTCGGCGATGCCGCGCGCGACGGCGGAGGCGCTGACGCTGGGGCTGCTGTCGGTGATTGCCGGCGCGGTGGCCATCGTCGCCGCCGCGCAGGTGTTTGCGTCGCTCGGCCCGCGTACGACCGCGCGCTGGGGCACGGCGCTGCTGGCGGCGTCGCCGCTGTTCTGGATCCAGGGGCTGCGCCCGATGAGCGACATGCCGGGGCTGGCGTTCGCGCTGGCCGCGCAGGCGCTCGCGCTGGCGGGGCTGAGGGATCGCCGCCGCCTCACGACTGCCGCGATCGTCGCGGGGCTGGCCGCCGGGCTGCGCGTGCAGACGCTGATGCTCACGGTACCGCTGCTGCTGTACGCGGTACTGAGACACGCCACAGAGACACAGAGCCACAGAGAAAAAATACGCCTCTGTGTCTCTGTGTCTCTGTGGCCCGTGACCGGCTTCGCGATCGCGTGTCTCGCGTGGGCCGTTCCGCTCGTGATGTTGAGCGGCGGCATCGGCGGCTACCTGCAGGCGCTCGGCACGCAGGCCGGCGAGGACTTCGCCTACGTGGACATGCTGTGGCTCGATCCGACGCCGCGCCGCCTCGCGTTGGTCCTCTACGAGACGTTCGTGCTGCCGTGGTCGTCGGTGCCGCTGGCCGCGGCGGTTGCCGTCGCCGCGGCGGTCGGCGCCGTCATGATGGTGCTGCGCGAGCCGCGCCGGCTGGCGCTGCTGGCGACGGCGTTCGTCCCGTACACGGTGGCGCACATGCTGGTGCAGGAGACCTTCATGGTGCGCTACGCGCTGCCGGCCCTGCCGCTCGTCGCGTACCTGGCCGCGCGCGGCATCACGGCCGCCGGGCGCGCGGCGCCGTTCATCGCGGTTCCTGTCGTCGCCGCGTCCGTGTTGATTGCCGCGCCGGCGAGCGTGGCGTATGGACGCGAACCGCATCCCGCGTTCCGCGCCATCGCCGACGCGTCGCGGCGCGCGCGGACGGATCCGCCCGCGCACGTCTACACGCATTTCGGTCTCTGGCGCGCGCTGCAGGCCGACGGCGGCGCGCCGCAGGCCGGAGGCACGGGGCTGCCCGTCGTCCCGCCGCGGTGGCAATACGAATGGCTCGGCCCGGTCGAGTACTGGAAGAGCGGCGGCACCGCCCCGGTCTGGTTCTTCGGCGATCCCAGGCGCACCGACCTCGCGCTGATCGATCCGCGCAGCCGCGCCGATGTCGTCCGCTACCGGTCGGCGGTGACCGGGCGCCCGGAGCTGAACGGCCTGCGTCCGGTGGGAGCGGACTGGTACCGCATCGGGCCGCCCGGGTGGTTTGCCGGCGAGGGCTGGTCGCTGACGCCGGAAACCGGCGGGCTGGCGCGCGCGACCGCGCGCGGTCCCGACCACCGGCCGATCGAAGCCTGGGTCCGGCGCCGTCCCGGACCGATGCACCTCGTCGTGGGCGGGCGTCACCTCGGAACCGCGGGCGACCCGCCGGCGCGGTTCGAGCTGGCCGTGGACGGCGTCGTCCGCGACGCCTGGACGCTGACGCTCGAGGACACCAACTTCCTGCGTTTCCTGGATCTTCCGGAGGGCATTGCCGGCGGGGACGGAGACTTTGCGCGCGTGACGATCGTCGCACGCACGGATGGCGGAGACATCCGCCGCGCCGCGGTCGCCGTAAGACAGTTTGACATCCAGTCGGCGCAGGACATGGTGTACGGGTTCGGAGAAGGCTGGCACGAAGCGGAGTACGACCCGGCGAGCGGCCGCAGCTGGCGCTGGACGAGCGATCGGTCCGTGCTGCGGTTCAAGGGACCGCCGCACCCAATCCGGCTGTCGCTGCGCGGCGAGTCCCCGCTGCGCTATTTCGACACGCCGCCCACCGTGCGCGTGACCGCCGCGGGGCGCGTCATCGGCGAATTCAGCCCTTCGGCCGACTTCGAGTGGAGCGTGGACGTCCCCGCCGCCGACGTGGTGAACGCGGGCGGGGCGATTGCCGTAGAGTGCAACCGCGTGTACCTCCCGGGGGAGGCGGAGGGCACCGCGGATGCGCGCCGGCTGGGTCTCCGGCTCTACGACGTGCGCGTCTCTCCGGTCCTTCCTTGATTGACAGGCCGATCCGGGAGACGTAATCTCAGTGCGGCACTCAAACGAAGGTTAAACGCAGGAGAAGTCCACTGATGAAACTGCGCTCTTCAGTGCTGCTCACGGCCGTTGCGCTGTTGATCGTCTTGACGGTGACGGCATGTGGCAGGCGAACGCCG
>Ga0194131_10002486_pt1 | contig 30177 bp, 23 predicted proteins | sample TA2KigO120mmetaG_FD_148631 | JGI IMG/M metagenome (GOLD analysis project Ga0194131, IMG submission 148631) | Freshwater microbial communities from Lake Tanganyika, Tanzania - TA2015053 Kigoma Offshore 120m | ecosystem: Environmental > Aquatic > Freshwater > Lake | place: Tanzania: Lake...
GTGCCCAACGAGAGGGTTTTGGACAAGGCCGAATCGTCAGTTGGCGCTCGGCCGAACGTCGATGCGAAGCAGGTCGATCGGCGTCAAGAGTCCGGCTGCGGCGAACGCTTTTTCGATTTCACCTTTTCAGATCACTGTTCTTTTTCATGAACTCGTGCCATTGCGCTGCCTCGTCGCCTTGAAGCAAACGGGCGGCGCGGTGGAAATGATCGTGCGTGTCGACGGAAAAGACCCAAAGGTTCTTTCCTTTCAATTCGACGCGTTGGACTTTCAGCTTAATGTGCGGATGACCGGCGCTGCCCAGACGGAATTCGTAGCCGATCTGCCCTTTCTTGCGCAGATCGTTGCACAACCCTTCGACGCGCGGCGACCCAGGCAGATAGTCCGCGATCGTATCGTCCGCCGAGATGTCGGCGTAGACGCAGCGATCGGGAGGCATCGATTCGCGCCCGGCAGGATAGGCGAGTTTCAGGAAAATTCGACACGCCGCCGCCAAGTCCGCCATCGACAACTCAGACTCCGGCAGCGACGGCCGCTCGATCACGGCTTCCGGAAGCAGCGGACCAGGCACCACCGTATCACCGAGACCGATGGCCGATCCGTCGTGATCGAGGCAGTCGAGCGCCGGCTTCTCCTCGCTAGCGTCCTTCGAGTTGTCATGCTTCTTATTCAAGGCAGAGTCGTCGGTGAGCCATCAGCCAGGGTGAGCGATGAGATTCGGCCACGTCCACGCGTCCACACTCCGCAATGCATTGTTCGTGCGATGAGAGACGACTACTTCTATTGACGTTTTCCGCGAAACTGCGGGCAAGCGAGCGGACGAGAATTCGACGCGAAACTCGGCGCCCAGTTTGTGTTCGGCAGGCAGGCAAGGTATTATACCACTCTACGTCATCGAATTCAGACCGAAACGAAAAAGAACCTGCGGAACACACAACGAAGGCTCCACGATGTCCACATTCATGCGTGACCATGCGCGTCGCATCTGGCTGGCCGGCGTTGACGCCGTTCGGCCTGAACCCCTGGTGCGCCAAGCATTGGCCGATCTTGCCGACGTGGTGCGTGATGCGCAGCGCATCCTCGTCCTGGGCGGCGGCAAGGCGGGGGCGGCCATGGCGGCGGCCGTCGAATCAGCGCTTGCCGATTGCCTCGGTCGCGTTGACGGCATCGTCAATGTTCCTGCCGATGCCGTGAGGCCTTTGAAAAAAATCCGCCTGAACCCGGCCCGGCCAGCAACTACGAACTTCCCAACCGCCGAAGGCGTCGCCGGCTCGCGTGAGATGCTTCGACTGGCCAGTACCGCCGGGCCGGGCGATGTCGCACTCTGCCTTCTGTCGGGTGGTGGATCGGCATTGTTGCCTGCCCCTGCCGGCGGGGTCACGCTGGCCGACAAACTGGCGATCACCAAACTGCTTCATTCGTGCGGCGCCACCATCAACGAGATGAACGCCGTCCGCAAACACCTCAGCGCCATCAAGGGCGGCCGACTCGCTCAAGTGTTCACCGGCAAGGCGATGGTCAGCCTGATCATCTCCGATGTAATCGGCGATCCGCTCGATGTCATCGCATCCGGACCCACGGCGCCCGACCCGACTACGTTCGCCGATGCGATAGACATTTTGCATCACTATCAACTGCGAGACCAAACACCGGCATCCGTGCTCACCCACCTGCAGGCTGGCGCCGACGGGAAGATCCCGGAAACGCTCAAGGATTCTCCTGACCGCGTGCACAATCGCATTCTCGGCAACAATGCCAAGGCTCTCGCGGCTGCGCATGCGTGCGCCGAATCCTTGGGCTATCGCGTGCTCAACCTTGGCTCGTACATCGAAGGCGAGACCCGGCACATTGCCGCCATGCACGCCGGGATCGTACGCAGCATCCGCGAGCAGCGAATCCCGATCGCGCCCCCCGCCTGCATCCTCAGCGGCGGCGAAACGACCGTCACGCTTTCGCCGAGCCCAGGCAAAGGCGGTCGCAACCAGGAGTTCACCCTTGCCGCCATGCTCAAGCTCGGCCCGCTTTCAGGCGTCACGATTCTCTCAGGCGGCACCGACGGCGAAGACGGCCCTACCGATGCCGCCGGCGCGTTTGCGGACGACGCTACGCTATCGTCCCTCTCGGCACGCGGACTCGATCCACATGATTTCTTGCAGCGCAATGACGCGTATCATTTTTTCGAAGCGACGGGAGATCTGCTCAAGACCGGCCTGACGCACACCAACGTGATGGATGTGCGCATCGTCTTGATCGGCTAATGCCAGAAGGCAGAGGTCAGAAGTCAGAAGTCGGAAGAACGGATTCGCCGTGCGGCCCAGGTCCAGTGGCGATCGCTGGTCTGCTCAACCGATGCGGCCTTGAATCCCAGGCCAACAACGATCGCGCGCACTTCATCCAGCGTTAGCGCGGCGTGAAGCGAGTCACCGAACATCTTCTGTTGATGGGCGTTGGCGTCGCCGGCGTACTTCTGCACGAAGCCGTGCAATTCCGCGGCGCTCACCGGTCGCAGCAAGTCGCGCACAAACAACACGCCGTCCGTTCTGACTACGCGCGCCATCTCCGCGAATACCGCCGCGGGTGCGGGGATATGATGCACAATGCTGTTCGACATCACCACGTCGAACGATTCGTCGGCAAACGTCATGCGCTTGGCGTCGCAGCGCTCCATGGTGATGCGCTCTCCGAGACCGGCACGCTCGACGTTGGCCCGCCCGACGCGCAGCATGTGTTCGGCCATGTCGATCGCCAGGATGCGAAAGCCTGGATGCGCTCGGCACAGGGTAATCGGAATTTGCGCCGTCCCGGCGCCGACATCGAGCGTGGACAGCCGAGGCGCGTTCGCACGCGGGGCGCCGAACGACAGCAGGTCGGCGACGAACACCTGATTGACATGCGAGTGGTCCATCGCGTCGTAGTCGTGCGCTTCGTTGGCAGAGTCCATGACCTCCGGTTCCAGTATGCGCTGGAGCATCGATAGAGTCCCCAGAAAAGTTTAGCCGCTCGCCTTAGGCAAGCGCGGGATCGTGATCCGCGCTCGCTAATGACGAGCGGCTAAACGTGTGTTCATGTTGACTTATACGGTTGCGAACTCGGCAATCCGATTCGTAGGCGCCGGTTCGATCTCCAGCTGCTGGCGGCGTTGGCGTTCTTCGTTGAAGACCGCGATCAAATCTCCACGCATTTCGAAGTCATTGTCCGCGCAGCTGTCCCATTCCCGGATCACGTAGGACGTGGCCGGGTTCAACCCGGCGACCTGATTGAGCCAGCAAATGCCTGCGTCAAGCGTGTTCTCGCAGGTTCTCGGATGATGCCACGCGATGTGCGTGGCCAGGCAACCCATCGGCACGACACGCGTAAAACTGCCATGAATCAGCATCGGGCTACCCTTTTCCAGCATCTCAATTAGCCGGTCCAGCCCAACGTCGGTGATGTTTGGCAGCCATACGTTTTTCAGTTCGCGGGCGCATTCCGGTGAGAGCATGGCACTTCTCCTTATCAATTCTTCGACGATATTATTATACCCAGCCGCTCGACGCAGAAAATATGAAACGGGATTCCGACTCTAGTGATGAACGCAAGGCATTGACAATACTGCCTTTGCGAAAAATTATTGGATCTCGACCGGATTACAACTTGTGAAAAAACCCCAGTGTCCGCGAGAAGCGAAGCACTGGGGCCGGAACAGAGAAGAGGCCGAATCGAACGGGATTAGGATAACCAAGTAGGTGCGGTACGTCAATAGCAAGTTTGCAAAAATTACAATAAACTCCTTACGGCTGGGGTGTGCCCGTCGATTACGGCACTCTCACGAAAAGGCTTCAGGCAACGGCGCAAAGACACAAAGATGGCGGGAATCGGGCATGCGAAGGCTGAATGTGGTCCACGGGAATACTCAAGCCCAGCCCCGCGTTGCCGTTGGGTATGGTCGACGCCCGGTTCGGTGCTTGGTTTCGTTGCATTTCAGGAGGGGGGTGTGAGTGTGTGTGCATCGAATGCGCCGAAACGCTGTTCGTAAAAGGCGTTACGTCTAGTGATTTCGTTGCATGGCTATCGAAGGACCATGAGCAAAGTGGTGGCCTTGCTAAATCGATATCGACGTTATGGTGTGTTGGTCAGGTCCCCGCCCTCGTTGCGCCATTGCGGCGTTGCGTGAGATCTTGGTGCCGGAAACTGCGGGCACAGCGATCGATCTTGCCGTGACGGGTGTTCATATTTTCGCAGTGCCTCCGTTGTGATACAGTGGTCGCATGGTCGCAGCGAAGAAGACGAAGGACGCCGATGACTTGCAGATTGTGTGTCGCAATAAGCGGGCGTATCACGAATACGAGGTATTCGATACGCTCGAGTGCGGTATCGTATTGACGGGAACGGAAGTCAAAAGCCTGCGCGACCATGCCGCCAGTCTCGACGACGCCTATGCCAAGATTGAGCGTGGCGAAGTCTGGCTCATTGGCAGCGAGATTCCCGAGTACTTGATGGGCAATCGGCTCAACCACAAGCCGAAACGGCCGCGCAAACTCTTGATGCACAAGCGTGAGATCGCCAAGTTCGCGGGCAAGGCGTCGCAACAGGGATTCACCCTGGTTCCGCTGCGGCTATATTTCAAGCAGGGCCGTGCGAAGGTCGAGATCGCGGTCGCCCGGGGCAAGAAACTGTACGACAAGCGGGAATCGAAGAAGAAAGCGGATGCCGCCCGCGAGATACGCCAGGCCATGAAGAGCCGGCGGCGCTAGACCGGGTGTGCTTGCGCGGCGCGAAGCGAATGCGAAGCTGCAACCGGTGAACGGTCACGGAGGACGACATGCGCATCACAGCGCTGGTGAAGAGCCTGGATCACGTCTGCTGCCGCTACCGCGCCGCCGCGTTCCGACCTCATTTCGAAGCGATTGGACACGAGTTTGCTGTTCGCCCCTGGTGGAGTCCGTCGTTCTTATGGCAGATGGTCCCTGGGCTTTCGTGCGATATCGACGCCTTGATCGTCCAGCGAAAGCTCCTCTCCTCGTGGCAACTGAATCATCTGCGACGTCGCGTGCGCTGGCTCATTTACGACTTCGACGACTCCGTCTTCCTTCGTAGTTCCTATAACCCGCGCGGCACGCACTGTCCGACGCGATTCGCACAATTTCGGCAGATCGTGCAGGCCGCGGATATCGTCACGGCCGGCAATGCGTTCTTGCGCGATCAAGCGTGTGCGGTGACCGATCCCGCCAAGGTGCATCTGATTCCCACGTGCGTGGACGCCAATCGTTATTCATTGGCGGATCATTTTCGAAATCGCGCGAACGTTAAGCTGGCGTGGATCGGTTCGTCCAGCACCATCCGCGGTCTGGAACGGATTGGCGACATACTCGATTGCGTGGGTCTCTCCGTTCCGAAAACCTCGCTGAAGGTAATATGCGACCGAGCGATTTCGCTGCAGCGCCTTCCGATTGAATTTTGTCGTTGGAGTGAATCAACGGAGATCGCGGACCTGATTGATGCGGATATCGGCGTTAGTTGGTTGCCTGATGACGCGTGGAGCGAAGGCAAGTGCGGGCTGAAGATTCTTCAGTACATGGCGGCCGGGCTGCCCGTGATCGCAAACCCGGTCGGCATGCACAAGGTCCTGGTCAAGCACGGCGAAACGGGCTTCTTGGTCAAGACGGTCGACGAGTGGATTGCCGCCGTGCGTCGGCTGACCAGCGAACCGGCATTGCGCCGCCAGCTAGGGATTGCTGGCCGCCATGTTGTTGAACGATACTTCGACGTCGCTCATGGCGCAGCCAATTGGGAGACGGTGGTGCGTACACTGGAATCGGGCACGCGAGGTTACACAGGGCCGCGCACGAAGTAAGCGGCCGCGCGCCGTCGCTTTCTTCGTGCGCGGCACACTGCTGGGAATCGTCTGATGAACGCCTTACTCCAACCTTTGACGGAATGCACGGTTGGCGGGTTTCGCTGGTCGCTGCGGCCCGACCTACGCGAACGTCTGCTCGACGATCAAGGCCTACGGCTCGGCGAATGGCTGCAGACCGGGCAGGCTCGCGTCGTCAAGCTGGGGCCTCATCGCATCGTTTATCGCGTCGAGCTTCCCGGCCTGTGCTTCTACGTCAAGCACAATTTCATTCACGATCAACGCGCCTGGTTTCGGCAACTCGTTCGGCAGAGCAAAGCCCGCATGGAATATGACCGCGTGGTGGCGGCGGCTGAGCGCGGCATACCGACGATCACGCCGCTGGCAATCGCCGAGCAAGAAACGCAAGTCGGTTCCGGTGAGAGCATCCTGATCACGGAGAGCCTGGAAGATTGCCTGCCGCTGCATTTCTTCCTCGCAGCCGTGCTTCCGACGTTCGCCGAGCCGCGCCAATCGCGTCTGCGTCAACGGCTGGCAATCGAGCTGGGCCGGTTGGTGGCCAAGGTTCATGAGGCGGGCATTCTGCATCACGATCTCCATGCCGGCAACATGCTTGTGCGCGTGGTCGGCGTGGACCAGGTCGAGCTTTTCGTCATCGATCTCCTTGCGGTCAAAATGGGACCGCCGCTCGACTGGGAGCAGAGTCGTGAGAACCTGGTCATGATCAACTGCTGGTTCACCTTGCGTGTGCATCGGGCGGACCGGTTGCGATTTTGGAAAGCGTATTTTGAAGCCCGCAAGCTCGGCGCCTGGCAACGCGATCGCCATGGCGCCAAACTGTACGCCAAGGAACTGCACGACATCGAAGAGCAGAGTTGGCAACGCAACCTGCGATTCTGGCAACGCCGCGACAAACGCTGCCTGCACAATTGCCGATACTACCGCAAGATCAATGGTCCGAGCGTAGTCGGACATGCGGTAATGGAGATTGCCGACGCCGATCTGGTCGAATTGCTCAACGATCCAGACGCGCTGTTCACCGCGGCGGGCGGCGCCGATTCTTCGATCTCGATACTCAAGCAGTCCGCGTCATCGACGGTGATCGAGATGGACTTTCGCGTCAACGGGCAGATTCGCCGCGTTGTCTTCAAGCGGTTCTGCGTCACGTCGTGGACCGATCCGCTGGCGTCGCTGTTTCGGTCGCCTCCGGCGCTGCGGTCGTGGATACATGGTCAGGGATTTCGCGAACGCGGATTGCCGACTGCACGCCCCTTCGTCGTCTTGCATCGCCGCGCCTATGGCATGTGGCACGAAGGCTATCTGATGACCGAAAAGATCGCCCACGCCGACGACCTGCATGTCACGGTGGAGCGCATCGATCGGGCGGCCCCGCTGGATCGGGCACGCCTTATGCGGCGCTTGATTGAACGCGTGGCACGGACAATCCGTTCGCTGCATCAGCGCGAACTCTCGCACCGCGATTTGAAGGCCGCCAACATCCTCGTGCGCCGCTGGGATGCGCCGGAGAATGAACCGTCGGCCTATTCGCAAGACATTCAGAACCTCTTGTACATGCCGGAGAGCTTCGTGTGGCTCATCGACTTGGTGGGAGTCGAAGTGTTCGGCGAGTTGCCGCGCTCGCGCAAAGTGCAAAACCTGGCCCGGCTCAACGCCAGCTTCGTTGACAGCGAAAAGATCACGCGCACCGATCGGCTGCGGTTCTTGCTTACCTATCTTCATTGCGGCGCGTTCGGCAAATGCGACTGGAAAAGCTGGTGGAAAGAAATCGATTGGGCAACGCTGCAAAAAGTTGATCGCAACAGGCGGCGCGGCAAGCCCTTGCAGTGACACACGACCTATCCGGCGGCGAAAGATGCGCATCCTTCGCTAACGTTTCAGGCTTGGATTGACCGATTCCCCTTGTACGATCCGCACGTTCCGCATATTATCCCGCCGCGCGCCGGTGCGCGCATCGCGAGGAGTCGATGGCGTATTCTCGGTCAATCTGGATACTGTCGGCGATGCTCGGGAGCTTGGCGCTGCTAGTCGGCTGCGAGTTCTTCCAGCATTGGACGCACCCGGCGAAAGAGCGCGCCGACAAGGAGCCGATCCCCGGCGCGCCGAGCAAGCACGTGATGCGCGTGCCGCCGCAGTTCATTTTTCTTTCCGATGTCGAGTTGAAACGCGATCAGCCGATCTTCAAGGACCTGATGAGCTTGCGGACGCAGATTTACCGCGAGCTGCGTCTGCCGCCGTCGAATACGGAGATCTTCGTCTATCTCTTCGAGGACAAGGGCCGCTACGAACGGTTCCTTCATGGCCGACATCCGGAGCTGCCTGACCGCCGGGCCTATTTCGTCAAGCAGGCCAAGCGCCTGGGCGGCGTTGAGGACTTGATGGTCTATACCTACATGGGCGACACCATTCACCAGGATCTTCGCCATGAGTTGACCCATGCCATCTTGCACAGCACCCACAAGGATGTGCCGATCTGGCTCGACGAGGGTTTGGCCGAGTACTTCGAGTTGCCCAGTGGCTCCGCGGGGCTGAATTCGTCCCATGTCGAAGCCCTGAGGAAGCCTGGTGTGCAATTCGACCTGGCGCGCTTGGAGCGTCTCGAGAAAGTGCGTCAAATGGAGTCGGCGGAGTATCGGGAGTCATGGGCATGGGTGCATTGGATGCTGCGCAGCAGCCCGCAAGCCAAAGAGATACTACTCGGTTATTTGAAAGACCTGCGCGCCACTTCGACTCCCGAGTCGTTGCGTCCACGTCTGGCGCGTGCCATTGGATCGCCCGATCAGGCCGTGCAATCCCATCTTGCCGATCTGGAACGCAGGTTGCCTCGCAACGTGACAGCCAAGCGCTAGTACGATAGCATGATATTGTTCAGCCGCTCGCCTTTGGCGAGTGCGAACCCCGCTGCCGGCAAAGGCGGCCGGCTAAACGCGGCCAGCACATGGGGCGTCGAATGCGCATTCTTATCACCGCCGGCAACACGCAAACGCCGATCGATCGCGTGCGCTGCATCACCAACATTTTCACCGGGAAAACCGGCGCCGCCATCGCGCTGGAAGCGTATCGCCGTGGTCATGCCGTGACGCTTGCCACGTCGCATCCGGAGGTTCTCGAGTCGCCGCCGAGTGATGCGAACCGCTGGGTGTGCAATAGTTATCGAACGTTCGACGAACTCGAATCGCTAATGGCCAAGCACATTAGTCACGGGGGGATGGAGGGCGTAGTGCATTGCGCCGCCGTCAGCGACTATCACGCCGCCGGCGTTTTTTCTTCGGCGCCAGGCACGGTTTTCGATGCGGATACTGGCACGTGGTCGGCTGTCGCCGGTACACCGACGTTGTTCGATTGCAACGCAGGCAAGGTCAAAAGCGATTGCCCCGAGCTTTGGCTCCGCTTGGTGCGCGCCCCCAAGCTCGTCGACAAGATTCGCAGCGAATGGCACTTCGCCGGCGTGCTCGTCAAGTTCAAGCTCGAAGTCGGCGTGACTGAAGCGGATTTGCAAGCCATCGCCGAACGCTCGCGCCGTCAATCGGACGCCGATCTCATGGTCGCCAACACCCTCGAAGGCGCGGCGGAGTGGGCCTTGATCGGTAACGAAGCGGGCTATCAAAAGGTGACGCGAGCAGAACTGCCGGCGACACTTCTGAATGCCATCGAAGGCATTCGCAAGCACTAACGAAGTGAGGGTGTCGGATCATGTCCAATGTGCTTCTCGGTGTCACGGGTTCGGTCGCAGCGATCCACACGCCGGACCTCTACGCTGATCTGAGGCATGCAGGGCACGCGGTCAAGATCGTCGCGACCAAGGCGGCATGTCACTTCTTCGACGCTGCCGGCATCGAAGCCCGCGACGGTGCGCGCAACAAGGATGTGGTGATTCTCGACGAAGACGAATGGACTTCGGAACGCTATCGGCGTGGCGATCCGGTGCTGCATATCGAATTGCGCCGCTGGGCTGAGATTCTTCTCATCGCTCCGTGCGACGCCAATACGCTCGCAAAACTCGCCTTGGGTTTGACTGACAACTGCCTGACGTGTGTGTGTCGCGCCTGGGATCTGTCTCGTCCCATCGTATTGGCGCCGGCCATGAACACGCTGATGTGGGAGCATCCAGCGACGGCTCGGCATCTTGCTCAGCTCACCGCGGATCTGCGCGAGGCCTTGCGAATTGTCTGGCCGGTCATCAAGAAACTGGCCTGCGACGACGTCGGCGTGGGCGCCATGGCGTCGCGCGACGATATCCTCGCCGCTATTGGAGCGACCTGACGGTTTACTCGTTTTCCTGGGGCGGCGCGCGCCCTCGTGCCTCGGCGTGCGTTGGCGTTTCTCGTGTCCGCGACTTCGAGGTTCTTCCCGTCAGACCAATTCGAATGATGTGCGACATGGCTGGCTCCTTGTTTTGGGACGAGTCTCATCCAAGGAATGGTCCTCTGCCGCCGACTTGCGCAAAAAACCATCGTTTGCGCACAACTTCAGACGGGGACTGAACAAACTTATCGTGAAAAGGCCCTTCCAAGTTCTATAACGATGTTGGCCTACCAACGTGTTCCCGCTCCGGGGATCGAAGCAGCGAGGCAAATACCGTGAGCAGAAATCAACCTGCGTCGCTCGTCATTCTGGTGGCTTTCGTCGCGCCGGCGGTTCTTGTTTCATGCTTTTCACGTGGCCAGTCCCAGGCCGGCGGCGATCTCGCGGATTCGTATGCCAAGAGCGTGCAGCCCATCCTCAAGAAATTCTGCATCGAGTGCCATTCGACGAAAGCCCGCAAAGGCGACCTCGATCTCGAACGCTTCACTTCGTTGGCTGCCGTCCGCAAGGACCTGAAGCCCTGGCAGCACCTGATCGAGCAGGTCGAAGTCGGCGAAATGCCGCCGAAAGGTAAACCACAGCCCAGTGCCGACGAGCGAAAGACGCTGCTGACGTGGGCGCGTGCCATGCTCGACGCCGAAGCGCGGGCGCGCGTCGGCGATCCGGGACGCGTGCCGCTGCGGCGTTTGAGCAACGCCGAGTACGACAGCACAATCCGCGACTTGACCGGCGTCGACCTGACGCCGGCGCGCGAGTTTCCCGCGGACGGCGCGGCCGGGGAAGGCTTCACCAACGCAGCCGAGGGACTCTCCGACATTACACCGGCGCTGTTCACGCGTTATCTTGATGCAGCCAAGGAAATCGCCGATCACGCCGTGCTGCTGCCGGACGGCTTTCGATTCAGTCCGAGCAAAACGCGGCGCGACTGGACCGACGAGGGCACGAAATCCCTGCGGAAGTTCTATGCCGAACACGCACCCGGCGATGGCAAGCTCCTTGTCCAGCCGTACTTGCTCGCGACAATTCGTCATAAGGCGACGCTTGCTGCCGGCAAGATCGATGAGATCGCGGCCAAGGAAAAACTCAACGCGAAGTACCTAAGCGCACTGTGGCAGACCCTGAGCGACAAAACGCCGGCGCAACCTCTCGACACGATTCGAGCGAGGTGGCGTACCGCCGGCGAGAAGGACGTAGTTTCCCTGACGGGCGAGATCGTCGCCTGGCAGGCCGCACTGTGGAAAACATCGGGTATCGGCAACTACGTTCGCGCCAAGTGGGGCGAGGCGCCGGGGACCGGATACGCCGAGAGTTTGACGCGGCAATATGCGTTCGATCCGCCGGCAAATAGTTCGGTCGCGATTCGCTTGCCGATCAAGCCGATGCCGGGGCAATCCGAAGTGGCCATCTACTTGGCCGCCAAAGAACCGCTTGCACCTGGCTTGGTTGTCTGGCATCGGCCCCGCTTCGAAGGCCCGGGCAAGCCGACGCTGTTGTTGCGTGACTATCCCAACTACGGACAGGCGTTCGAACGGGATTATCCGTCGGCGTTCGTCGGCTCGGCCAAGTACCTTGCCGCCGTGGTGGAGGCCGCCAACGATGCGAAAATGTCGCTTGACGACTTGGCCAAGCGCGATGGTCTCGAGCCAGTGTTCTTGAGACAGTGGGCCAAGGTGCTTGCGTTGCCGCCGCGAAACAAGGAGGGAAGCGGCACACGGGTCGCGGCGCCGTTGACGTTGCTCGATGACAAGACCTTGGCCAATCCGCAACGTCCCGCCATCCTTGGCTGGAAAAAGAAAGGAATCGATCTGCCGATCGTCGTCGCCAATTCCTCCGATCAAGCGCTGCACATTCCGGGCCGCGTCTCCGCTCGAACGATCGGCGTGCACCCAACACCGCAAGAGTTCGTCGCCATCGCCTGGAAAAGCCCGATCGAGGGCAGGGTGCGCGTGACCGCCCGCGTTGCCCACGCTCATCCGGCCTGTGGCAACGGCGTCGCCTGGTGGCTTGAACATCGCCAAGGTGATCGTGTCACCCTGCTCGGCGACGGCGTTCTTGATCTCGGCCAAGAAGTGAAACCGCCAACCAACTCGATAAACGTCGCCAAGGGGGACGTGGTCATTCTGGCTGTCGATCCGCGCGACAACGAGCATGCCTGCGACATGACTGAAGTCTGGTTGACGATCGCCGAGGACGCCAAGCCGAACCGCGTTTGGGATCTTGCCAAGGACGTCTCTGCCGACATCCAGGCGGCCAATCCGCACGCCGACAAGCAGAGCAACGCCGGCGTCTGGAGCTTCGTTCGCGGCCCGGCCATGAAAGGCGCATCGAAGACCACGCCGATCCCGGCCAACTCGGCTCTCGCCCGTTGGCGCAGCGCCGCGGTCGATCCGGAGCGTCGGGCCGAGTTGGAGATGCTGGCCAGGCAAGTCGAAACCGTACTGTCGGGTGCACAGCCGAAAAATGCCAAGGATCCGAACCGAGCGCTGTACGATCGGCTCGTCACATTCGACAGTCCGCTCTTTGCAGGCGTCGATCTGGCGAAAATCGCCAAGTCACGCGTTAAGACGGGGACATTCGCGTTGCCGCGAGATCGATTTGCAAAAGACGGCGAGAGCGTGATTGCGACGAGCGATCAGATCGTGGAGATTCGTCTGCCAGCCTCGCTGTTTGTTGGCCGCGAGTTTGTCGTCGACGTCCGACCCGATGGCGCGATCGGCGAACGGCTCATTCACGTTCGTGCTGCGACGACTGCGCCCAATGCTGACACTCGCTGGGATGGCCCGGTGCTGGCGTCGCCGAATAGCGCTGCTCATAAGCAGCTTGTCGCTGGGCATGCCGAGTTTCGCCGCGTGTTTCCGCTGTTCACGTGCTTCCCGCAGGTCGTGCCGACCGATGAAGTCGTAACGCTCAAGATGTTCCATCGGGAGGACGAACCGCTCCTTCGCTTGTTCCTCAGCGACGAGCAAGCCAAGAAGCTCGATCGGCTCTGGGACGAGCAGCGTTTCATCAGCCGCCAGGCGGTCGCTGAGCACGACTATCTGCCGCAGTTCATGGGTTATACAACGCAGGACACGCCGAAAGCGTTTCAGCAGTTTTTCATCGACCGCAAGCCGCAGTTCAAGAAGGCCGCGGAAGATTGCGTGAAGCTTGAAGATAGCGCCATTCCGAGGCACCTTCATGCTCTGGTCGCGTTTGCCGAGCGCGCTTATCGTCGGCCTCTGGAAACGAAAGAGAAGGACGATCTGCTTGCGTTGTACCAGAAGCTACGCGGCAAAAAGCTGCCGCACGATGAGGCGTTTCGCGGCGTGTTGGCCCGGGTGCTAACCGGGCCGGCGTTCCTCTTCCGCATCGAGAAAGCGCCGGCCGGCACGAAGGCTGGCGCCGTCAACGATTGGGAACTCGCCACGCGGCTCAGTTACTTTCTCTGGTCGTCGATGCCGGACGATGAGTTGCGTCAGCTTGCCGCCGCTGGGAAGTTGCGCGACGCCAAGATGCTCGAAGCACAGACGCGCCGCATGCTCAAGGACCAACGTCTCCGCGCGTTGGCGATCGAGTTTGGCACACAGTGGATTCACGTCCGCAACTTCGATCAACTCAAAGAAAAGAACGAAAAGCTCTTCCCGACGTTTACGCCGGTGTTGCGCAAAGCGATCTATGAGGAATCGATCTTGTTCTTTCAGGATCTTTTCCAGAGTGATCGACCGGTGACGAACCTTCTTGATGCGGACTACACGTTCCTCAACGACACGCTTGCTAAGCACTATGGCATTCCAGGCATCACCGGCCCGGAGTGGCGGCGCGTCGACGGTGTGCGCAAATATGGTCGGGGCGGCATTCTCGGCCTGGCCAGCGTGCACGCTAAACAGTCCGGCGCATCGCGCACCAGCCCGGTGTTGCGAGGCAACTGGGTCGTCGAAACCTTGCTCGGCGAAAAACTCCCGCGTCCCCCCGCCAACGTGCCCGTCCTTCCCGATCAGGAAGGAACGGACAAGCTCACCACGCGGCAGATGGTCGAGCAGCACGTCGCCAATCCCTCTTGTGCCGCCTGCCACGTTCGCATCGACCCGTACGGTTTCGCGTTCGAGAACTTCGACGCCATCGGCCGATGGCGCGTCAAGGATGCGAACGGCCATCCGGTCGATACGAAAGCCAAGCTGCGCGACGGCGCCGAGTTCGCCGGCATCGACGGCCTGCGCAATCATCTCATGACCAAGAAGAAAGACGTGATCGTTCGGCTCTTCTGCCAAAAGCTGCTCGGCTACGCGCTGGGCCGGGCGACGACGCTGTCGGACACGCTCCTGATCGACGAGATGGTGGGCGAATTGCATAAGCACGATGGCCGACTGTCCGCCGCGGTGTTAGCGATCGTCCGCAGCCCGCAATTTCGCATGATTCGCGGCCGCGATTGGTCGGACGACTGAGCTTCCGGAGCCGCCATGCCCGATTTCGAGTGTCCCTCCTGCAAGCAGATGCTCAGCGTGGGCTCCGAGTATGCGGAGCAAGTTATCCTCTGCCCCGAATGTGCCGCACAAGTAACTATTCCAAAGCCGCCGAGTGCGCCATCGCCGGAACCAGTGACCGCACCAGCAACCGATTCGCCCGCGTCAGGCCCCGACGAGGACCACCAGCTCGCGCCGACCCGTGCAGGCGCCAATGTCGGCCTTTTTTTGCTGGTGGGCAGCATCATCGTGATCCTGATCGTACTCGTCGCCATCATCTGGGGATGGATTTAGCAGCCATTTCCCACGACGGATTGCGGAGGCGCCCGCGCGGAGCGAGTGCTTTATTTGGGGGCTTGCGGCGAGAACAAGGGAATCATCTTGGGCCGCGGCACGACGACGCCGACGATCGAGCCATGCCTGGCTTCGAGCTGAGCGAAATTGAGGCGCAGGAATGCGTGGAAGCTGGGATTGGGCCGGCTCGCAAGGTATTGCCGGGCATGGTGCACCATCGCTTCATCGTAGTTGCGTTTGCAGTGTGAGTGATGATGATAACGTCCAGCGTGCCGTCGCAAGTCGCCGTCGAAGGCCGGGCCGATGTGGTAAAGCTCATGAAAAAGCGTGACCAGCTTGGCGTCGAAGTCTTGCTCCAAGAACCGTGGCAAAAGAAACGTCATGACGTAAAGAAACTCGACGTCGCCGAGAAAGTAGCGCTGAATATGGTACGGCACCCCGCGCCGCTGCCTCGTCATGGCGCCGTTCGCGAAGCGCAACGGCGTCACGCGAGCCTGCAAACCATGCCGGCCTGAACCGCGGGCTTGCGCGACGGTAACTAGAATCCGCGAAACGTCGATGTGCTGAAACTCGACGCAGCGAACCGCGATGTCGGCGATCAACCGTTGCACCGCGACGCCGAAATCAAACGGCCCGTCCGCGGCGTGGCCGTTGACGGCGCACGCGTTCGGCATGAACCACGCGACCGGCCCCTCCTTGGTCGCGCGAATTGCTCGCCGCGGCAACTCGCGCCAGCGCATCACCAACGGTTGCCGCGTTTCAATCTGCGTCATGCGTTCACATGCGAATAATCGACATTGTTCCGAGGAACATTGTACCGGAACTGAAACGTTGACAGGGCTGAAATTCGCATTCACGCCACAAAACGCACGAACACGTAGATGCTGCACAGTGCGATCACACCGGCGGCAAGGAAGCGAGCGATCAGAGGTAAGTCGAACTGCAACGGCGTCGGTGGCGTGACGGTGGATCGCTTGGCCGCGTCGGCATAGCCCACCGCGAGGCCGAGCATCATGTACGTTGGCACGATGTAGCAGATCGACAACGACAACATGCCGATGCCGTAGGCTGTCAGTCCCGCGAGCAAATGCGGGTGCATTTCTCTTAGTTCGTCGTCCAGCCAGAGCGGATCGGGATCGGCGAATCGATAGAGCGACCAAAATGCCGTCACAAAGGCGCCGATGAACAGGCAGCCGCCGAACAAGCCGAGGTCGGCAAAAGCTTGCAGATACGAGTTGTGCGCGACGTGTTGGCGATCGAGGTCGGTCTTGTACTTGAGCGGATCGGGAGCCTCTTCCTTCGGCAGGTTCATTCCCTTGCCGAAGAGCATGTTCTCGCGCCAGGTGGTGAGCCATTCGCGCCACAGTTCGACGCGCGTCTGAGCGGTTCCTGTCGAGGTACTGATCTCGGTTTGCCGGCCGGCGAATAGGATGAGCAGGGCCGGCAATCCAACGGCGCCGATGAGCATGGCCTTCTGCCAGCCGTAGCGAATCCAGACGAACGCGCCCAAACCGCCCGCGAACGCCAGGAACCCGCCGCGCGAGCCGGTCAGGAACACAGCATACGCGAACAGAGGCAACAACGCCGCGCATACGCCGCGCAAATAGAGATGGTCGCTAGTCAGCAAGAAGTAGAGAGCGAGCGGGACCATTGCTGACAGGAGGACGCACAGCTCATTCGGGTCGTGAAAGATGCCCGTCCCTTGCAGCCGTTGAATCGTGACGGTCGTGCCGTACATGCCCTGTGTCGTGTCGGCGAGCGTCTGAATGGTCGCAAGGTGGATGATGTCGTGATAGCGCAGCACGGCCAGCGATGTGATGATGCCGCTGAACGCCAGGATGCAGGTCAGCAGGATGCGAAGGCGCAAGGCCGTGTTGACGAGGCTGACGAAGAGCAAGTAGTACACGATAATCTTGACGAAGTGAAAGACGGTCCGCCAGGCTTCGGCCAGGTCGCCCGTCAGCATTGCCGGAAGCACGATCGCCGGCAGCATCGCGAATACGGTCAGGGTGATCGGCTTTTTGTCGAGCGAGTCCTCGGTCAAGTACTTGAGCACATCAGGCGCCGCTGCCGCGGAGCATGCGAGAATGAGATAGAAGTAGATCTCCCATCCGAGCAACTCGGGCACGATTTCCGCGGGTCGGATGAACAACGCCGCGTTGACCAGGATGAAGAGGAAGTAAGCCATGGGTGTCTCTGCAACACGGTCTGTGTGGCGAGCCGAGCCGCGTGAGTGGCCGGTTGCCAACACGTGCGCAATCAACCGGCCCCTTGCGGGGCACGGCTCGCCGTGTCGATCATCGATCGATATTCGTCATCCACCGCGTCGCGCAGCGGGAACCAGCACATTGAGCGTATCGCATCGTAGGTCAATCCGATCAGTTTCAACACGGTTCCGAAGTAAATCGACACATCGAGCCAGAAGCCGAGGTGATGCACGTAGTGCAAGTCGTATGCGAGCTTGATGCGGACATCGTCGATTTCGGAATCGGGCGGAAGTTGAATCTGGGCGAAGCCGGTAATGCCGGGCCGAACGTCCAGGCGCTGGCGATAGAGCGGGATCGCTTGTTCGAGTTGCGGCAGAAACTCCGGGCGTTCCGGACGCGGGCCGATCAGGCTCATGTCGCCGATCAAGACGTTCCAGAGCTGAGGCAGTTCGTCGATGTGCAGTTTACGCAGCCATCGGCCGACCGGCGTGACGCGACCGTCGCCCGGCGTGGCCCACTGTGGACCGGTGAGGCTTTCGCAATCGTGGGTCATCGTCCGCAGTTTGTAGATCGTGAACGGCTTGCCGCCCAGGCCGATGCGGGTCTGCGAGTAGATCACAGGGCCAGGCGACGTGAGTTTGATCAAAATAATCGCGAACAGAATCAGCGGCGCCGTGAGGATCAAGAGAAACAAGGCGATGACGAACTCCAGGACGTACTTTATCGATGCATACCAGGACGTGGCGGGACTCGGCGGCGCGGCCTGAGTCGGCGCGCCGCGATCCTGCAACAGCGTCTCGGAGATCAGAAACATCGACATACCACGTTCCTTGCGTCGGCCTGTCTTCGTCTAGCGGCTTGGGAACGAGAATCACTATTGAAACAGCGCTCGGTTCAACACCGGAACGAAATCGCGCAAGAACTCCGCGCCTGTGTCCGAATCCGTCTTCCGATCAGACCGCACGTTGCACGACATGTACAGCTTGTACAGGAACGGCTCGCCGCGATACTGCCAGCGCGGCGACGCAGCGGCTTGCCAATCCCCATGCACGGTCCACGCCCAGTGAAGACGCAAGCTCCCCGATGCCTTGCCGAACTGCGCCGTCCAGAATCGCCCGAACTCGGCTTTCTTTTCGTCCTTTACCGCATGTGGCGTCGGTTGATCGCTCAGGGCATAGCCGGCGCCGGAGTAGCACACCTCCGGCGTGTGCACAGCCATCTTCCCAGCCCGACCGCACATCAGAATCACAAGGACCGATTCCTTCGATTGTTGATGCACGTATGACCGCATCCAGTGGGCCTTTGCGCCGGTTTGAGCGAAGGCCGCATCGTCGGTTGGTTCGTCGCGTCCGTGCCAATCGCCGACGACGAGGGGAACCAAGGCGACGCGCTGTGCCGCCACGTCGAGCTGCGCCGAGTCGGCGGCCAGAACGTGGTACAGCACTCCCGATGTCAAGAGAGTGCCGATCGCTGCCGCGAATGCGTAATAGCGAGCGTTCATTGGTGGTTCCTCGTCAGAGCTTGAAGCGTAAGCGAAGACTGGCTTCGCTTACGCTTCAGGCTCTGACCTTCCTCACGCCCCAAGCACGACCGCTCCAAGCGTCCGGACGCCGAGCGGAGCCATTTTCTGCTGGGCGGCATGCACGTCCGGCGCCCGGCTCACATCGGTCAAGACCGCATAGACGACGCCGTCGACGTGCTGGCCGATCAACAGGCCGTCCGTCACCGGCAGCACGGCTGGGCCGTCGATGATGATGAAGTCGTATTGCTGTTTGAGCTGTTCAAAGAGCGTGCGAACATTGTCTTGGGCCAGCGCTTGCAGTGCGTGCGTGTCGCAGTTGCCCGCGGGGAGTACCCACAGTCGGCTAAAGCTCGTGGCTCGTGCCGCATCGGTCGCTTCCACATGGCGATAGCGCGCGGCGTGGCGGCGGCATCGGTGTCGATTTGGTCGGGGAGGTCGCTCATCGTGAGGTCCGATTAGTTAACAACTGGCAACGATCTCGCGCCTTAAGGCGCTCCCTCAACGCAAACATAGGTCAAAAAAACATACAACGTCGACGGATTGGTAAAGAAAGTTAGCGCGCCGTTTAGTTCGTAGCGTGTGTGAAACCCACCGTTCCAGAAGCGGTACGTTTCACGCACCTTACGAGGCGGGGCCAAACACGGTATACTGCCCCCGTGAACGATCCGTGCATTCTGTTTGCCCTGTCGCGCGAGAGCGAGCCGTTCCGCCAGACCTTGGCGCCGGCGGGGCCGATTGCCGATTCCCCATGCTCGGCCCAGCGGTTCGGCGAGCCAACCCGTGTCGTCGTCGTCGAAACCGGCGTCGGACAGGCGAATGTTGCGCGGGCGCTCGATTGGCTTCTCGCTAAGCCGCTGCTTCACGGCATTCCCTATTCGCCGAGTCGTCTGATTTTTGCTGGGTACGCGGGCGCACTGAGTGAATGCCTCCGCGTTGGCGACGTGATGATTGCCTCGGAGGTGATCGACGAGCACGGCCACGTTTGGCCCACGACCTGGCCGACGAAGGTCGACGTGCCGCGCGGAAGACTGCTAACGGTCAATCAGCTGACGGCGACGCCGGATGAAAAGAGCCGCCTGCGCGAAAAACATGGTGCGGTCGCGGTGGACATGGAATCGGCAGTGTTCGCGGCTCGCTGCACGCAGGCCGGATTGCCGTTCGGATGTGTGCGGGCGATCTCCGACGATGCGGCCACGGGATTATCGCCGTCCCTCGTGTCGCTTTTGGAAGGCGGGACGGTGTCGCCCTGGCGCGCTTTTTGGGCCATGCTCTGCCGTCCGTGGCTCGCCGTTGAGTTCTGGAGGTTAGCGCGGGATTCGAGCTTGGCCTCGGAACGGCTCGCGGTCGTTCTTCATGCTGCGCTCTTGGAAGCACATCCTCCTGAGAACTCGCCTGACGAGCCGGAAGCGTAAGCGACGGTGATGGAATTAACCGTCGCCAGCGCTTCCGGCTCGTATTCGCAATTCTAAGACCTGGTGAAGCACTCGGATCTTGTCATTGAGAAATGCGATCACATGCGCCCTACGCTGGAAATCGTCGGTCAGATCACCGTGCCGTCCAGCACGACGGCGCTGCGGGGGATGACGATCACGCCGTCGCGAATGACAAAGTTGGGGCCTTCGCCGTTCTTGAGTTTTTCGACGTTGCACAAACGCACACCGGCGCCGACGCGGGCATCCTTGTCGAGGATGGCGTTCTCGATGACGGCGTTGTCGCCGATGCCGATGTTGGGCAGGCCGCGGCGTTGGTTCTCGGAGCGTTCGTGGGCGCTCTCGTAGCCGTCGGCGCCGATGACGACGCAGTTCTTGACAAGGGCATTTCGGCCGATATGGGTGCGAACGCCGATGACGCTGTGCGTGATTTTCGTGCCCGCGCCGATGACGCAGCCGTCGCTGATAAGGGCGTGATCGAGCGTGGCCTGCGTGATGCGCGACGCCGGCAGGTATCGCATGCGTGTGAAAATGACCCCCTCCGGAGCATGAAAGACGAACGGCGGCTCGTCGCCGGTCAGGGCCAGGTTGGCCTCGTGATACGACTTCACCGTGCCGACGTCTTCCCAGTAACCGTCGAAAAGATGCGTGAACACGCGGCGATGGCTTACGCTGCGGGGGAAGATTTCCTTGCCGAAGTCGGTGGCCAAGGGAGGCTCGTTAAGAACCTGAAAGAGCGTGTCGCGTTGGAATAGATAGATGCCCATGTTCGCCAGGTAAGGCCGCCCCCCCGCCGACACGCCGCGCTTCTTCATCCATTCCTCGTTCATCCGCATCGGCTCGCGTTCGACCGGCGTTTGTGGCTTTTCGACGAAACCAGTCACGCGCCCCGATTCGTCGGCAGCCAACAAGCCGAGCTGTGACGTTTGCTCCTGACGCACCGGCATGGCGGCGATGGTGACGTCCGCATTCGTCTCGCGGTGCGTCTGCAACAATTGTTGATAATCCATGCGGTAGAGTTGATCGCCCGACAGGATCAACACGTCCCGGCAGGGATCCTCGTGAACGTAGCGAATGTTCTGCCGAACGGCGTCGGCCGTGCCTTGATACCAGTCGGAGCGATCGTTCGTCTGCTGGGCGGCCAGGATTTCGACGAAGCCCTTGCTGAACGGGTCGAATTTGTAGGTGTTGGAAATGTGCCGATGCAGGCTCACGCTCAAGAACTGCGTGAGCACATAAATGCGATTAAAGTCGCTGTTGATGCAGTTGCTGATCGGAATGTCGATCAGGCGGTACTTGCCGCCGATCGGCACCGCGGGTTTGCTGCGCAGCATGGTCAAAGGATACAGGCGGGTTCCACGTCCGCCGCCAAGAATGACGCTTAAGACTTCACGATGCATGACGTTCGTTCCACGATGATGTGTTGAGAGGTCGATACTCACACAATGGTATCAGGACGGGCGGCGAGAGGAAAAAAGAATTTGCGAAGATTTTTTGCGATGCCGCTTGGGGCTTGGCGCTCACGCGATGCGACGCGAGCGCAAAGCCGCAAGCGGCAAACCGGGATTACCTCGTCCCAATCCCAGGCACCGGCATCGGCATCGGGCGTGGCATGAGCTCCAGGCGCTGGTAGCCATCGGTTTTGAAGCGCGCCTCCAGGAAGTTCTGCATCGCAATGAGCCGGGGATCTTCGAGGCTGTCGTAGTTGCCCATGGTCACGTAGCTGCAGTAGCGGCAGTGAAGCACATACGTTTCCGGGAAGCCGGCTTTGCGGAAACCCTCGGCCAGGTTGTGGGCGTTATGCGCCGCGACGTCCTGCCACTCGCCCGCCTTGAAAATGTTGCCGAGGCTGTTGAACTTCTCGATGAATCCAGTCATTTCCTTCTTGTTGGCCATTGTCTTGTGCTGCATGTTGTACTGCTTGATCACCAAGGTGAATGGCCTCGTGCACTTGAGAAGCGTGAATTCTTCGCCGCGATTGACATGCTGCAAGAACTTCATTTCCTCGGCCGGGTTCGACACGAGCTGCTCCTTGGGGAGCGACGGATTTCGGGCCGCAAATGCTCGGCGAAATGGGTTGGAGTATCCCAGTCCGTCGAGATCCACCTTGCCGGGCGTCGTCGCGTTCGGTTGGGGCGCCGACTTGCTGACGAACCACAGATCGAGGTCGACGTTTCCGATCAGCGGCTTCGGATCGAGTTTTTGGATCGTGTTCTTCAGCGCGGCCGTGGCATCGTCGAAGGAGCGATAGCCAGCGATCAGTACTCCCGTCTGCTCATCGATACGCACGGTCGAAACGCGGATTGGAACGTCGGCTTTCAGATTGGCTTTCTCCAGGGCGTCGATCTGCTCCTGGCGGATCTTCTGCACGCGTTCGTATTCTTCCTGCTTCTCCTTGGCGCCGAAGTTGTAGACGTAGGCGGGAAGCTTGTAGTGCTCGCGCAAGACGGCGACGAACTTGCGGGCCATCATCGGCGCGTCCTCGCCGCCATAAGCTTGAAGGAAAATAGTCCAAGGCCCCGCATTGGGCGTGATCTCGATGTCGCGATTGATGGCGGTGTTGTTCTTGGGACGATCGGCGATCTTGCCGGCGCCGCCTGGTTGCTGTGGAAGGGACGAACGCAGATAGGGGGGGAGCGCAGTGTTTGCCGGCTTGGCGGGAGCGTAGGGGTTATCGCTGGGAAGCCGAAGCACGCCGCCGCCGTCGGATTGTGCCGGTGGATTGCCTCCGCCGACCTGCCCGCGCGTGGCATGCACCACGACGCCGCCGATGACGACCATCACACTCAGTATCGAGAGCCAGCTCTTCATGGGTTACGCCTCCAATGGAATGGGGGTGCATAACCGGAGCGCGGTGGGAAGTCCAGTGCAGTTTTGTGGAAGCCCTGGGATGAGGTGCACGACATGGTTTGCAAACGGCACAGGAGGGCGAGGCTCCTGCCGAGCCGCGAGCCCGCGGATTACTCGATTTCGGACGAGTATCCTGTCGCTTCCGGCTCGGCAGGAGCCTCGCCCTCCCGAAGCCTCGCCCTCCCGAGGCAGGCCACGCAGGCTATGTCGTGCACCCCCTGGGATGGGGTGCTCCGAATCCCAGGGATACGGCACACCCCATCCCAGAGGTTCGGAGTACCTCACCCCTGGGCTTGCCGTCGAATTACCGCCCTGGGATCGGTTGTATTTCGCCGAGGAACAAGCGTTCTTCTTCCTCGACCATGATGATGCGGGCAGTCACCAGGTAGATCAGCGTCGAACCGTCGCGCGACCAGCCGACGTTGCGGAAGAGCCGGCTCAAGTACGGAATCTTGCTCAGCACCGGTGGGCCGTACTCCGTCCGTTCCTCGGCCAGGAACTTGAAGCCGCCCAGGAGAACGGTGCCGCCATCGGGAACGTTGACCGTCGTGTTGACGACGGTTAAATCCACCTGCATCGGGGCGATCGACACGTTAAGCGGGTTGTTGGCGAACAACGGCTGGATACCACCCGGCGTGCCCGGCGAGAACGGGGCCGGCAACGCGCCGGATTGAACGATGACCCCCCCGCCGGCAGGGTCTTGCATGCCTTGGCCGGTCATCGGCGTCACGTTGAGGCGAATAAACCGGCGATCCGGTGAAACGACCGGCTGCACCGTCATGCCCATGCCGAACGGGAAGAACGTCGGTTGCGGCTGCATGACAAGTTGGCCGTTGCCCAACGCGATCGGTGTCACACCAGTCACGCCGAAACGGCCCATCGATCCGAAGATCGTCGCCTGCTGACCGTTGAATACCGTCAGCTTCGGCGCCTGCATGATGTGAGCTCGGCGATCTCCCTGCACCGCTTCCAGGAACATGAAGACCTGGATGTCGGACAGAAACGCCAAACCCAGCGTCAAGCCGGCTTCCGGTTGATAGCCGCCGAAGGTCGGCGTGGTGAAGTTGAACGAGCTACTGCGAATCGGGATGCCCAGGTCCGGCGTCAGGTTGCCGGTGGATGTCAAACCGGAGATCAATCGGCCCAGACCCGCGCCGGTTCGATTCACGAACGGCGGCGGCACGAAGGTGCCGGCGATCAAGTCCGGCTCGCGCCGGCTCGTCGGCGTGCGAATGTTCATGTCGAAATCGACGCCGATGCGCTCGAAGAACGTTTCCGACACCAGCACCGCACGCAACTCGACCGACACCTGCAAATCCTGCAAGCGACGCAACGTTGCCAGCAGGAGCATCACTTCTTCCTGAACTTCCTGGGTCTGGTTGATGACCAGGGCCATGCCCATGGGGAAGTATTGAATGGCGCCGGTGCCCCCCATCGATTCCCACGAGTTCTTGGCGACGGTGTTCTGGATGAGTTCCTTGAGGACCTCGGCCATGGCTTCTTTGCTCTTATCCTTGGCGGGCTGATTCTGCGAGCCGGCCGCACCATTGGTATTGCGGCCACCGAAGGCGCCGCCGAGCGTATCGCCATGCGTGCTGACCGGCTGGCCCGCGCCCATCGGATAGGCCGGCGGAGTCAGGTAACCGCCGAACGCCTGATTCGGCTGCATGGCTCGCTCGATCGCCTTCTGCAGATTGAGCACGTCGGGCATTGGGTGATCCGGAACCACGACGATCAAGTCGGCGATCGGATAGGTGACTCGCACCAGTCGGCCCTTGGTCTTATCTTCGGTCGTTATCTTGAGCACCTGGTCCTGGATGATGTAAGTTAGGCCCAGTTGATCCAGCATGATGTTGAGGGCCGACTTCATGTTGATATTGTCGACCGTGATCGACAGCGGCGAGTCGAGATTGATCTTCGCGCTCTGCAAAGCGCGATAGTCGGGAACAACCTGCACGCCGGACGCGGCGCTCAAGTCTCGAATCGCCTGCTCCAGAGGCACGTTTTTGAAGTGCAAGCTGATGGGCTTGCGCAGGCGATACTCGATCTCGCGTTCGACCGGGTCGCTCAACGGATGAGCGATGCTGCCGGAGCCGTCTTTCGCCCGTCGCTCCGCGTGCTTCGGATCAAAGCCGATGGGCTTTCCATAGGTCGCAACCGCCGTTGGATTGAGATCCGGGTCGAGCAGGTTGTCGAAGAGTCGTTCGTTGCGGCGGATCGCCCCGTCATACTTGTCCTGGGCGATCTTGTTGGTGATGATGTGCAGCGCGGCAATGACGGCCAAATTCTCCGGATCGATGTCGCGCAGCTTGCGGACTTCGATCTCGGCTTCCTTGTACTTATTGTTCTTCATGAGGTCGTGGACGACCTTCATCTTCTCGACCATCTCGGTCTGGCGTTTCTTGATCTCCGCTTGGCGAGCGTTCTCGTCATGGAACATGACGTACTTGCTGTTGGCCGCGGCGCCGCGCAGCTTGGCATCGGCGATGTCGGCCTGATAGTGCTGAATACGCTGCTCGGAGAAGCGCTTGAGCTCATTGGCCTTCTGCCTGTCGAACTGGTACGAGTCGACTTGCGCGACATAGGCCTTGAGTGTCTTGATCGCTTCTTCCTTCTGGTTGACCTTGTAAAGCTCATTGGCGGCGCGGAGCGCTTCTTGGCCTCGCTGCCGCATCATCTGCACAAGCACCGCTTCCTTGGCGAGCACGTCGTCGATCAGGTTTTCGCCCGCCGGCTTGCCGTTCGGCTCTGACGGGCCCTTCGGCCCGATCTGGCTCGGCTGAATCCGCGTCCGCTCGCTGACCTGAGCGATTGCCTCAGGTTGCATCTCACGCGTCGACATGAAATCGCGCAGGCGAGCTTGATACTGTTCTGGCAGCATTACGACGTCAATGTGCTGGAAGATCGACCGGGCCCGGCGATAATCCTTTTGCACATAAGCTTCGATCCCCGCTTCGAAGTTGCGGCGGGCTTCGAGAATCTTCTGGTTATACTCCTCGGCATCGATGGAGCGGATCAGTGCCAGCGCTTCTTTCTGGATGCCGAACTCTTCCTTGCAGAGTTGCTCGGCCATCATGCGCGCCTGGCCCGTCTTGCCGTGCGATAGCTCGACTTGTGCTTGATAGAGACGTTCGCGAGCAAATTTGCGAAGCTGATCCTTCTTCGGATCGCCGGTCGGCGCGTCAAGGGCCGGGGCGCTCGGCAAACCGTTCAAGCCGACCTGCGTGATCGCACGGGCGCCGGTTGCGACTTGCTGTAACTGCACCTGCACCTGCTCGATGCGGGTCGCGTCGAGTTGGAACATGTCCGCCATCTTGCGGGCGGCGACGAGTTGCTCGTACGCTTTCTGGAATCGCTGTTGATCGGTTGTGTTGGCGGCGTGCTGAATCGCGGTGTGCAAATGAAGGCTGATCTGCTTGTCGCACTTGGCGGACAGGCTCCAGATTACGTTATCGGGAGAATCCTCGTCGGGCAGGAAGCTGGCTTTCATGTCGCGTGCTTCCATCGCCTTTTGACGGGCATCCCAGAGCATGCCTTGCCGTTCGAGCTCGCGCGCTTCGCGAACCATGACGATGGCGCGGTTCTTATTCGCGTTGTGGACGCTGGCGGGCATCTCGAACGGAACGCCCTTGGCCGGCGTGTGGTTGGCTATCTGCTTGTCGTTGGCGGGCGGCGTTGTGCCGCGCGCCAGGCGGGCGCGATTGATTTCCTGAAGGAGGTTATTGGGCCGATCGCCGAAATCGAAGACGCCATACGGCCCGTGCAGTTGCTGGGCCCTGTACGCTTTCTTCTCGGCATCATCGAGATTTCCTTGTGTCAACGCTTGACGAGCCTCGACCATCAATTTGACCGAAAGATCGCGGTCGGAGGACTGACGCCGAGTAAGGATGTCGCGGCGCAATTTGTCGGGGTTGTCTTCGAACAGGCCCCAGCGAGCATTAGTGGCGCTTTCGGCCAGGTTGCAGACCTTGTCGGCCTCGTCGAATTTTTTCTTTTCCAAGAGCGCTCGGCCATGCTTCAGGAGGACGCGCGGATCGTTGCTGGTCGGCAGCGGTTCGGGCTGAGGCAGCACCGGCGGCGGATCGTTGGGCTTCGCGGTATTCACGCCCTTGCGGCGATCGAGCTCTCTGATCAAATCGTCCGGTGTCCGTTCGCCCGGTTGATACGTGACGTTCAGCTCCTTCACTTTCAAGGCGATGAAGTGAGCTTTGCCGGGCTCGGTGTCCAGGAATCCGTAGGCGTCGACAATCATCTTGCGGGCCATCATCTCGTCGACGCGACGATCGGAAGCGGCCTTCTCGGTTTTGGCCGGGGTGGACGAACCGCCGAAGGGCCAAAAGCTGAAGCCCTTCGATTTGTTCGCGTCGACGTCGGCGTCGGTCTTGACCGGTTCGGGCGTCGGCGGCGTCAGCTTGGCGCGGGCGGCTTGGATGTCGCGACGCAACTTGGCCGGCGAGTCATTCCACGGCTGCATCCAGAGCGGGATCAGCGAGCTAGCCTTGTCGGCCTGCGCCGCCATCGCCTCGGCCGTTGCCAGGTCGCCTTGCGTGAGCGCGGTGCGCCCGGCGGCGAGAAGCGACTTGGCGTCTGTCTTGCCTTGCGCGATCACGGTGCCGGCCTGAGCTCGCAACTTTGCATTGAGTTCATCGACCTGCTGCCGATCAGCGGCCGTAAGAAACTGATTCGCGTTCAGCGACCTCAGGATGTTGGTCGCTTCCTGAGCGTTCTTGTCTGTAAGGGCCTGACTCGCCAACTTGATCCTGGCGGCGCCATCCTGGCGGCTCCGCAGCGCGATGCCGTTTTGCGCGCTGAACGTGTTGAAGTCGCGGGCCTCGTCGGGCGACAGGAGCCGCAAGTTCGGCTGAACATTGCCGAAGTAGAGCGCTGCCTGCTCGTATTGCTGGGTTTTGTAAAGCTCGATGCCGAGCCGCAGCGCCTGTTGGGTCCGTACCGGACTGGCGTCCTCCTGCGTCCAGGCTCGGCCCGATGGCAGCAGGAAGATGCCCAGGGCGAGCACAAATGCCGCCGCGTGCGAAGCGAAACGCCATGACGAACGATGAATGAGCGTAGCCACCCCTGGCCTCCTTTGCCGACGGACTCGAATGTCCCGCGATTTTCCCGCTGCCGGTTCGTCCAATCGCCTTCCCCGAGGCGTTGGATTCGCAACAGCGGCAGCGTGAGAAAACTTTTTTCGTTCAAGTTTGGACAATCAGGCCGGGGGGTATAACGCTCCGATACGGAGCCGTCAAGAGCGGCTTTGCGCGAGGTTTCCTTCCTTGTCGCAAACTCGGCACTATGGGCAAATTCGGCATCGTCGCATGCAAAGCCCCCCCTTCGCAAAAGATCCTGCATGGAAATTTGTCATATGCGGATTATGAGTTATATTCGTATGGGGGCCAGTGCGGTTTTCCCCGACTATTGCGAATCTATTCTCCCCGAGGTGTATCCATGAGCGACGAAAGCGCCGCCGTATTTCCCCCTGACCTTTGCGTCACTGACCGGCGAGGCAAGGATCGACGCAAACGCCAAATCCCTGTGGCCTTGGAGCGTCGCACCGGCAAGGACCGTCGCGCCGAAAAAGGCGAGCGCCGACGCCAAATCGATCCGACGACCTGCGAGCGCGATTATAGCGACGAGGAAATCGCTTTCATGAGGGCGATGGATCAGTACAAACGCGACAACCGCCGGCCGTTCCCGACTTGGAGCGAGGTGCTCGAAGTGCTCCGGGCGCTCGGCTATCGCAAAGTCGCCGAGGAAACCGCCATGCCCGGCCTTTCTGGCAAGTCTGATTGAGCAAAAGCGTCAGAGGCTGAAGCGTGAGCGAAGATTTCCATCCTTCACTAACGCTTCAGGCTCTGAAGACAACTTCCTCTTGTATCCCATTCACAAAATGACGATGATCCACGCATCGGCACAAGGATGTTCCCATGCGCATCTTCTTCAGCGTCGGCGAACCGAGCGGCGATGTTCACGGCGCTAACCTTATTCGCGCGATCCAACAGCACCGCTCGGACGTCGAGTTTGTTGGATTCGGCGGCGATCGCATGGCGGAAGCCGGCTGCCGGCATCTGTTCAATTTGTGCGAACATGCCGTCATGGGCATCACCCGCGTTCTTACTGCATTGCCCCAGTTTCTCAGTTTGATCTCGCAGGCCGACCGCTATTTGCACCACCACCGTCCCGATGCCGTCGTGCTGATTGACTATCCTGGCTTCAACTGGTGGATCGCCAGCCGGGCCAAGTATCATCGCATCCCGGTTTTTTATTTCGTGCCGCCGCAGCTCTGGGCCTGGGCCGGCTGGCGCGTCAGTAAGATGCGCTCGTACGTCGATCACGTCCTTTGCTCGTTGCCCTTCGAAGTAGATTGGTACCGCGAGCGCGGCGTTCTTCAGGCCGAATATGTCGGACACCCGTTCTTCGATGAATGTGCTCGGCAAGTGCTCGACGCCGGCTTCCTGCATCAGCAGCGACACCAGCCCGGCACAATCATCGGCATTTTGCCCGGCTCGCGCGATCAGGAGGTTCAGGCCAATCTCCTCACGCAGCTTAAGGCCGCGCAGAGGATCCATGAAGCGCACCCGGAAACTCGCTTTCTGGTAGCAAGCTACAATGCAAGCCAACAGAAGATGGTCGAGGAAATGCTCCAGGCCTTTCCAGCATTGCCGATTCAGACGCACGTTGGCAGAACACCGGAGATCATTGAGCTGAGCAAAGCGTGTATTGCCGTTTCGGGATCGGTATCGCTGGAGCTTCTGTATCGAGCGAAGCCGACGGTCATCGTCTACCAGGTCGGCTGGTTCATGGACTGGTTCATTCGTCCGTTGTTGACGGTCAAATACATCACGCTGGTGAACTTGCTCGCGGATCGGATGCTCTTCCCGGAGTTTGCCAGCAGCCGCTGCGAGGCGGACGGCATCGCCGAGGTTATTCTGAACTGGCTGAATGACGATCGCGCCTACGCGGGGCTGTGCCGTGATCTGATGGCATTACGCGAGAAAACCGCGCAGCCGGGCGCTTGTGATCGGGCGGCCCAGCGGATACTGGGCGTGGCAGAGCATAATCTGGCAAGAGCCGCTTGATAGCGCCTACCGTCATTTCCATTCGATTTGCAACTCCGTCTCATGATGCATACGCCAGAGCGTCATGCTCTGCGGCTGAACGTGGATCACATTGCCCATGCGTTTCGCCTTGGTATTGAGTTCCCGATGTCGCAAGACGCGGCGAATGAATTCGGCGACGATGTCCACATTGACGTCGAGATAAACTAGGCAATACGCTT
>Ga0194131_10002488_pt1 | contig 30159 bp, 24 predicted proteins | sample TA2KigO120mmetaG_FD_148631 | JGI IMG/M metagenome (GOLD analysis project Ga0194131, IMG submission 148631) | Freshwater microbial communities from Lake Tanganyika, Tanzania - TA2015053 Kigoma Offshore 120m | ecosystem: Environmental > Aquatic > Freshwater > Lake | place: Tanzania: Lake...
TCGCTTGTCAACTCGACCGCGAATCGCACGTCCGTCGCCTTGATCACCAGTTTCCACGTCGCTGTGGCTTTGGGCGCCAGGCTGGCCAGCGGCTTGATCTGCACCATACCTTCGTGCTGCTCTATTTCGGTGGGTCCTTCACCCGACACAAACTCCTGCGCAGCCTCCAATTTGCAAACGAGTTTGATCCGGGTTCCGGGTGATGTGCCTTGATTGACCACCCGAATCTCGTAGGTCAAATTCGAGCCCACCTCGATCGGATCCTCCAAATCGATCACCTCGAGCAAGATCGCCGCAATTCCCGAGACTTGGGCAACGCATTCCGACCCAACCGGAGCCGAACACACGCCTCGCGCTTCCGCCCGAAACGCCACTGCCCCCGGACTTCCCAGCACCAGTTTGACACACAACTCGCGGCTCTCTCCCGCTCCCAGCGCGCCGGCCTTCCACCGCACCTCCCTGCCTTCAATCACTTCCGCCGTCGAGGCCTCCACGACGGTGGCGCCCTCGGGCAACGGCGCCCAAACCGTGACTTGTTCATCGGCGGCGGCTCCAGCGTTCCAGACCCGCAAACAGAATTCGAGCGGACGTCCAGCCCAGGCCGCGGACGGCGCCTTGCACTCCAAACGGAGTTCTGCCGACTTCACGTTCAGAGTCGTCGCCGCGTCCGCACGCGCGCCTTGTGCGCTCGTGACAACCGCCCGGCTGTGATAGACGCCGTCGTGCGGCGCGCTCAGGGAGTAGCGAAAGGCCTGCCCTTCCCCAGGCTTGAGATTTCCCACCGCAATGTTCAGCAAAGCTCCAGGATTCCGCGTCTGCAATCCGTCCGCCATCGCCTCGCTCAATATCACCTCCGTCAAAGGAACCATGCCCGTATTGCGAACTTCCAACACCTGCTCCACCACGTCACAGCGGCGGGCTTGAACCGGCCCCCGGCGCACCAACGAAATCGCCGGCGGCGGCAGCACCAACTCTTCCACCCAAAAATTACTGCAGGCCTTGGGGGTAATGCAGCGGTAACGACGCCCTTTGGAATCAAATTCAAACGCGTAAGCACTGATCGGCTCCTTCCCCTCCCAAACCACGTCCCACAACACGATCGGCTGGCCATTCCGGCGTGTGGACATATACGGCATCCGTCCGCCAATTGGGATCGACCATTCCTCAATTTCGGCAACTGCTGCCGCCCGGCGAAAGTCACCGACGTCACCCGAATACTTGCCCTGCCGCAGAATCGATTCCACGTCGGCCTTCAACCGGTCCGATGTCAGCCGTTCGCGAAGGTCCGAAGGCACACGCAAGGGGTCCGCAAATCGAGTCGCGGGATTCCCCAGACGGGTGGCGCGGTGCTCGGCCCGCGCAGGCAGCGCCAACCCGATGGCTGCCACCAGCCAGGCATACAGAATCAAATCAAGGCTTCGAAGCCTACCCCAACCCCGCCGCCCGGAGTCGGGAGAGCCCCGGTTCACCGCAACTCAATCCACGGTTTTGCTGCTTCGCATCGAAAAGTCTTTCATAGGACGAAAGGTCTGGCCCAGGCGGCACTGGACTCGACAGGGACCTGGCCCTTGCCGGAGAGGAACGCCGCGGATCATGGGACGATACCGGTGTCCCGCCCCTCATTAAGGCCAAAGGGACAATCGTGGATCCCGCACTTGACGCGTCCCAGGACACGCCCCGTGCTCGAGGGCGAATCCCCCAATCCACACAAAGGGGAGTCGTTTGCCCACGAATCACACGGATGACGCGGATGGATGGAGAATTCCTCTCTGTCCTGGAGGCCCATAGAGACGGTGGATCATCCTGATTCTCATCGAGCCGACCGAAAGCCTGTTTGAATTCGTGCAATTCGTGTGATTCGTGGGCAAATGACTCCGGAATCCGTGGATTGGGGAAATCCGTCCCACCTTGAGCCGCACCCGCTTGGCACCCTATCATCCTCGTCCATCTTGTTCCGCGTCATCCTCCATCTCGATATGGACGCATTCTATGCTTCCGTGGAGCAACGCGACACCCCCGCGCTGCGCGGACTTCCGGTGGTCGTGGGTGCCCCGCCCACCCAGCGAGGAGTCGTGGCCGCCGCGAGCTACGAGGCCCGCAAATTCGGTGTTCGCTCCGCCATGCCCAGTGTCACCGCCCGCCGACTCTGCCCCTCGGCGGTGTTCGTCCGCCCGCGCATGGACGTCTATCGCGAGGAATCACGCCTCATCATGGGATGGGTCGCCTCGCTGGCGGGAAACTTGATCCAACAAGTGTCCGTGGATGAGGCTTATGTCGATGTGACGGGACGGACCTCGGGGAGCACTCACGACGATGCGCTTCGCTCCGCCATTCCAATCGCCCAAGCCTTGAAGGCAGCCATTCAGGAGGCGAGGTCCCTGACCGCCAGTGTCGGCATCGGCCCCAACAAGCTCCTGGCCAAACTCGGCAGCGATTTCAAAAAACCGGATGGACTTACTCTCATCCTCGATTCCGAAAAGGCCGGTTTTCTGCGCCCGCTCCCGGTCCGCTCCCTGCATGGCGTGGGCCAGGTCACTGAATCACAGCTCACGGCCGCGGGGATCCGCACCGTGGGCGACTTGCAGACTTTCACCGGTGATCTGCGCCCGTTCGTGGGATCCTGGGCAGCGGAGCTTCGACGGTTCGCCATGGGTGAGGACTCCCGTCCGTTGGATCTTGGGGACGAAGTCAAAAGCATCAGCTCCGAAAACACGTTTCTTCAGGATACCGAGGATCGTCCGACCCTCCGTGCCTGCTTGCGGGAGCAGGCTGCTGAGATTGCCGGCAAACTGGTACGCCAGCGTCTCGCCGCCAGGACGGTTCAAGTCAAAGTTCGCTACGGAGATTTCACCACCTTGTCGAGGCAGATTTCCTTGGAGGAGCCGATCGTTCAGGCCTCCGATCTCTATCGGCTCGGTTGCTGGCTCCTGGGAAGGGAAAAGCTGGTCTCGCGTCCGCTCCGATTGATCGGACTGGGCGTCAGCGGACTCGTCGAGACGCGAGCGCGGCAGCTCTGGTTCGAGCTGGGCGGTCCCTTCAGCCGGAAGCTGTCGTGAACGTGAAGCGCGGAGAATCGGCTCGAATGAGGCGGCTCATTCCAAGGTGAACCATTGAGCTTCGACCCGGCGGTTCTGTTCGCCGTCCTTGCCCAAGGGTTCTTCCCAACCGCGCCCGACGATCTCGAGCCGAGCCGCGTCCACGCCGTGGCGCTGGGAAAGCAATCGCTTGACCTCACCCGCGCGGCCGCGGCTGAGTGCCATCGCTTCCAAAGCTTGTTTCCGCACCATCGCCTCGCCTCCCATGCGGCGAAACTCCTCGACCTTCGCGTTATCGACGTGGCCCCGCAGCATCACCTTCGAGCCCGGGCTGACTTGCAGCAGCCGCTTGACCGATTCCAGATTCTTGAGGTTTTCGGTCGCCTCGATCACCAAATTGCTCGAGTTGGGTTGAAACAAAAACCGGATGTTTTTGCTCAGCAACGGATCGCTCTCCACCACGCCGGTGGACGCGCCGCGAATGGGCGCGATGACAATGCGCTCGTCCTCGAAAGCTTCGCTCTTTTCGATCGCTTGCAGGTGCTTCAAGTCCAAGAACCGGTCGCCATCCACCGGCTCTTTAAGCAGCTCGGATCCATAGGCCAGCACCGCCGCCTGATAAATGCCGCCGAAACTGCCCGCGGATTCGATGGCGCCCGAGAAAAACGCCAGATTCTCAGGCAGATTCGAAAAATGAACTTTGGCCAGTTCGGCACGCGTCTTCTCTCGATCCCACTTGAAGGCGCGCCCGATGGCGTCGAGATGCGCCGCCGCGTTCCCGGCCACCATGCGATTGCCTTCCAAAATGCCCTCCACCAATCCGGCCATGCGCCCCGCATTCTGCTCGGCATAACCACGATTCACCACGAGCACGTCCGCCACGATCAAAAGGTTGGCCGTCGTGGCCAGAACATGCGCTTCCCCGGCACTCGAGCGGGCCACCTCCGTCGTCTTGGGCGCCCAGGTCACACAGCCCGCCAAACCCAGGTTTGCTCCCTTGAGGTCGCGCAAAAACAAATCCCCGGCGGTAAAGGCATCCGTGCAATAAATCAAATTCAAAGCCTCCGGATCCTTGGACGCTTCGAGCGACTCCAGCATCCGCACCGGCAATCCCGCTTCCTGGGCGAGATAACGGATGAAGAAATCGGCCTCTGTGAATTGCGCGGTGGCCAGCGTCTTGCCCTTCAGCGCGTTGACGCGGCGAATGTCTTTGCGCACCACCAGGCCGTCGGCGCCACGCGAGAAACCGATCTGCAAAGGGACCACCGCGTTGAATTGCCTTCCATAGACGGCCAGCACATCAGCGGTCGTGGCCGATGCGGCGATCTTGCCCGAGTTCAACGCGCTCCAGCTTTCCTCCTCGCTCAGGGTAATCTTGACCTTGAAACCGAATTTCTTGTGAAAAATCGATTGCTCGGACGGCTCAAGCCCGCCATTGGCCACAATGATTCCTGCGTAGCCGGCATACTCGCTCAGCTCCAACTCAAGGATGTTGCTTTTCTCCTGATAGACTCCGGCCGGCCCCAGCCGCGGCACCGACGTTTGAGTGTCGGCAAGTTCGGCGTGGCGATCGGATGCGGCGGCGGCCGGTGCGGCGGCCCCGGCGGGTGCGCGTCCGATTGAACCATGTTCATCTTTTTCTTGTATTCCTCGAAAAGCATCGCCCCGCGCGTGCGCCGCATCTCCTGCTGGCGGGCGATCCCGGAACCCATCTCTTTCGCCAGGTCGAGCGTCGCCCGCATCTGCCCTTCTCCAGAGGCGGCCGACTGGCGGAGCTGCTGCATGGATTGCGACATTTCGCCCCCCATCATGCCCTGCAATTCGGTGATGGAACTCTTCATCATGCCTGCCAGTTGCTCCAAAGAACGGCCCACCGCAACACGTGCCTTCACCGCCTCGAACTCGCGCTGGAATTTCTGAATTTCGCGCAAACTTTGACCGATGATCTCCGTGTTTTGCTTGTAGAGCTGCTCCAGATTGTCGTGCTGAGAGCGGTTGTCGGCGAGGTCCTGGTCGATGGTGGCCAACTCCTCGGCATAGTGGGCTCCGTTGGCCGCGTCATTGGCCGCCGCCGCCGCGCGCAACATCCCGGCAATCTCCTCGCGCTGGCGCTCCTGGCGCTTGATTTGATCCTTGAGCACGGCGATTTGCCCCGCCAGTTGCCCGTTTGCGTAATGAGCCTTGTCTGCCTTGGCCTTCGAATCTCGAATGCCCCTTTCCACCACGGCTTGGTTGATCGCGTCGGTTTCCGTGGCCTGCTCGGCCATCAGGCCCAGCCAGATGAACAATCTTTTGAAAGCTCGGATCATGATTTTGGGGAGTTGGAGTTATGAGTTGAAGGAACCAGTTCGGATCGGCTTCAGACCGGACTCTCTCGGGATAAGGACACCCGGACGCAAGGCATGTCAAACCGGCACTCCGCTTTGGAATAGCAGTTCTCACTTTGACTGATCAAGGTAGGGCGCGCACTCCGCTGCGCGCCGAAACCGGGTGTTTCCAAAGGCGGCGCGCACGGAGTGACGCGCCCTACCCACCAAAATGAGAACAGCTGGCTTTGGAATTGACCTTGTTGGCCTCGTCGGATAGCAAGAATCCCATCCGCATCAGCCAATCCGCCTTTCCTCGGGTGTTATGATGACACGCTCTCGCTCTCTCCGAAATGCATTCACGTTGATCGAACTCCTGGTCGTCATTGCGATCATCGCCATCCTCGCCGGCATGCTCCTGCCCGCGTTGAGCAAGTCGAAAGCCAAGGCCCAAGGCGTCAAATGCATGTCCAACTTCAGGAACTGGACCATGGCCACCACCATGTACCTTGGGGATTTCGACGACAAGCTCCCGTTGTTCGGGGAATCTTCTGCCGATTATACCAAACCGTTCTGGCACGCCATGCTGGCGCCCTACGTGGTCAAAGCCACCCAGGACAAACTCATCTTCAACAAGACGGACATCTGGACGAATGAGGTCCGCATGTGCCCCGGCGGCAGTTTCGGCCCCATCGATTTTGCCCGTGGCAAGGAAGCCTCCACGCGGGGACGCTGGAATTCCTGGATCGGAGCTCATTTCGGGGCTTTCGGCAATCCGCTCTCGGGACCTTTTTACTACGGCGACAATCTCAAACCCATGCGGGTGTCGCGCATCGGCAAACCGTCCGACGCGCTCATGCTGATGGATACGTACGATCATTACGTGTATTCGCCAGTGGAGAATAGCTACAAGTTTACACTGGACCTCAATCGGGATGGCAAACTCGACACCATGGCCGCCTATCCGGATGTGCCCTTCAATTTCGCGCGCGCCACCGTCCACAGCAAAGGCGCCAATGTGGCCTTGCTCGACGGCCACGTCGAACGCGTGCCGTTCATCAAATTGTGGGACGTGGATAAATCCGGCAAAGTCCTCCATTCGTTCTGGTACATGGAAGACTGAGCCGGTCACGGATTTCTCCACGCCAAGTCGGCATGGTCGGTCCGCCCCCGGCCTCGCGCAAAGTCCCAGTACTCCCGGTTCGCGAATCGCCTCGCGTGCCCGTCCACAAACAGGAACTGCGCCCCGCCACGATGAGCATTGGTGTGAACGTTGTTCTGCTGGGCCACGGCGGCCCGCCGCCCGTTGTCAAACATCCAAACCAGCCTCGCGGGTTCCAAAATGGATCCAACGGTGCGCCGACGATCCTGAGATCCACTGCCATCCACGTGCTCATTGACGCAATAGTGGAAGAGGTTGAGTCCGTTGCTGCGATTGGTGCTGCCAGGACAGATCCAGAGGGATCGATCCAGCGGGGCCGATGCATTCGTGCGCCAGGGCCGCGCATGATAGGGAGGCCGCAACCCCAGGGTTTCCGGGACCTGCACATACCAGCCGTGACGCAACTCGCCGGGATCAGGTGATGGATCACCCTCCGGCGGCAGGAAGTCCAGGTGGTCGGCAGCGTAAAGATGCAGCCCCAGCCCCCATTGCCGCAGATGATTCAAACAGGTGGATGATCGAGCTTGGAATCGAGCTCGCTGCAATACGGGCACCAGCAGTCCCAGCAATAACGCGAGGATTCCCATCGCAACAAGCAGTTCGATCATCGACCAGGCGTTGGAACGCGTGCACGCGGCACGGCGAAGCGAATCGGTCAACACGGCTATCTTCCTCCTTTCGTCCGCCGAAGGGGCGAACTTAGGGACCCTCGCACGAAACCGATCGGACAGGCAAGCCGCATTCGGTGCATCCGCGAGTTTTCGGGGCGCGGCGTTCACGCCGCTTCCGGGCGTGTCTTCAACGGGGCAGGGCAGTTCAACGCGCAAGCGTGCTGCCAGGGCGGCCCATGGAACGAGTGGAGATCGCCAGGGGAGGGTTTGGGCGTCCGGATGCTCCATGCACGGCGCGCTCGGGCTCCTTGCGGAGGGACCAAGCCGCATCCAGTGCGCCCAGAGGTTGTCAGTGACCGGGTTGTCCTGGTAACGCAGACAGCCCTGTCTGCTGTAGCGCAGGCTGGCCAGCCTGCGGGGCGACGAAGGGAACCCGGCGCATGGAGAGCATCGAAGGGCCTCCCTCTTCACCCGCCGGGCCGCCGGGCCGTCGGCGATACGGCAGGCTGGGCAGCCAGCGCCACACGACGGACCACTTCGGAATGCACGGAGCCGCGTCGCTTCTCCCCCTTTTTGCTCGACGGCTGAAAACGATGTTTCGAGACTGCGCCATGCCGGAAACACTTCGCATCGGTTTTCTGGGCGCGGGCAAAATGGCCGGCGCGCTGGCCCAAGGTTTCCTCCGCGCCGGGCTCGCTGCCCCGGATCGGCTCTGGGCCAGTGATCCCTATGAATCCGCCCGCCGCCAGTTCGCCGAACTGACCCAGGGCCAGGCCACCGAATCCAATGGCGAGGTCGCAAGCCAAAGCGACATCTTGATTCTCGCCGTAAAACCCGACCAAGCCGAGTCCGTGCTGGGCGGAATCAAAGAAAGGATCGAGCCGAAACACCTGGTCATTTCCATCGCGGCCGGCGTCCGTCTCTCGAAACTCGAGGCGGCCCTCGGAGGTAGTCCACGGGTCGTCCGGGTCATGCCCAACACCCCCGCGCTCGTCGGAGCTTCTGCCACCGGCTTTGCTCTGGGCAGCCACGCCCGCGCCGGGGATGCACAGACCGTCGAACGACTGTTCAGCGCGGTTGGAATCGCCCTGGCGGTCAAGGAATCCCTGCTCGATGCCGTGACCGGATTGAGCGGGAGCGGTCCCGCCTACGCATGCCTCATGATCGAGGCTCTCAGCGACGGCGGCGTCGCGGCCGGCCTCAGCCGCGACACCGCAACCAAGCTGGCCGTGCAAACGCTGCTCGGAACCGCAAAAATGGTTTTGGAAACCGGACAGCACCCTGGTGTGTTAAAGGACATGGTGACCAGCCCCGGCGGCACCACGATTGAAGGGCTGCACGAACTCGAAAAAGGCGGACTGCGGGCCGCATTGATGAATGCCGTTCGCGCCGCCTCAGAAAAATCAAAGCGCCTCGGCCAAAGCTAAGTAGCTGTTTTCCGTCCTCCTCATGTCCTTTCCTCCCCCGACCCCCGGTCAAGCACGCTGGCTGTGGTCGGCCCTGACCGGCTTGGCGGTCGCGGTCCTGCTGGGACTCATTGGCGCTTTCATCTTCGCAACCGGTTTAGTGGTGCGCGAGCTGGCGTCAGTGCTCACCCCCCTGGCGATCGCGGGCATCGTGGCCTATCTGCTCGATCCCTTGGTGGACGTCATCGAGGCCAAAGGGGTGCCCAGGGCGCGGGCGATCCTCTTGGTGTTTTTCATCGCGGTTATGGCGGTCCTCATCCTGCTGGCCACCGTGGTTCCCCAGCTCGTTTTCGAAACCCAGGCCCTGATCAAGCAGTTGCCGGATTACGTGGATAAACTGAAAGGACCCGTGACCCAATGGCTTGCCAACTCTCCGGTGGGCACACGGGCGGTCGAGCTATGGGACTCAAATCTGGGAACCAATATGCAGTCCTGGCTGGCCGAACGTTTGCCCCGGGTCACGTCGTGGCTGGCCGGACGCGTTTCCGCTCTCGCCTCCTGGGCGGGATTTCTGGCGGGACTGGCCCTCGTGCCCGTTTATGTTTTCTATTTTCTCCTGGAGGAAAAGGCGATCACCCAATCCTGGACCCGCTACCTCCCGATGACCGAGTCAAAGTTGAAGAACGAACTCGTTTTCGTCGTCAACGCGATCAATGACTGCCTGATCGTATTCTTCCGCGGCCAAGTGCTGGTGGCACTCTGTGACGGGGTGTTGCTCACCATCGGCTTTTGGATGATGGGGCTGAACTACGCGTTTCTTTTCGGCATGATGGCGGGACTGCTAAGCATCGTGCCCTATCTTGGGGTCATGATCAGCATCGTGCCCACCGTGATCCTAGCCGTGGTCCAGTTTGGGGATTGGATCCATCCGCTCATGGTCGTGGCCTTGTTCGGCTTGGTGCAAACGCTGGAGGGCTTGGTGATCAGTCCCAAGATCATCGGCGATCGCGTGGGACTGCATCCGCTGACGATCATCATTGCGGTCATGGTGGGCACCTCCCTTCTGGGCGGCATTCTGGGCGGCGTGCTCGCCATCCCGCTGACCGCGGCCATCCGCTCCATCCTGACCCGGTACGTTTGGGCCCGGCAGGCGCCGGCGGGTGCTTCTTAAGGAAAGACAGCGGCTCCAGACGCACCTGGCCAATAGACTAGGACATCCTGACTCGGGGTGGAATCAGGATGAGCCCAGTTGGCGATCGACGATGCGGAGGTTGGTGGTCTCAGTATCCGACGGTCTGAGGCGGCGAGAAAAAGACAACGCATCGGTCGCGAAACACAAGCCTGCTCGACCACGGGTCATCCCGGAGGGATGCCAGCTATTAGCCGGGGGTGGCTTGAGGCACGAGCGCCACCCCCGGATCCTGAGCACGACAGCGTCGTCGACCCCGGAAGGGGTCGCAGCGGGTTAAGTGCGCCTGGCAGGTCCAATCTCCAGCACTCATGACCTGAGATGCAACGCGTTCGAGCTGTTTCTTGAGCCACCAAGGGCATTGGCACCTGGGACGCTGGCATCCCTCTGGGCTGCACATGCTTCGGCGACCCGGTGAACCGGTGGTATCGTCGCTGCGCTTCTCAACCACCGGCTACATGCTGGCGAGCCTCCGGCTTGCGACTGAGCCGCTTCACGTCACTCTGGTCTCACATCCCTTCTGCATCCGTCCCGAATCTCCCACTTGGGGTCAGGATGTCTGAGACTAGGCCTTCGGATCGAACGCTTCCCTCAATCCATCACCGACCTGTTGCAGCAGGGCCAGGGTCAGGACTAGCATGCCGCCCGGAAACACGAGGAGCCACCACGATATGCGAATCGGATTCAACTGCCCGGCCCCCTCCGCAATGAGTGTTCCCAAGCTGGCGTGCGGCGGCTGAATCCCGAGTCCGAGGTAACTCAGAAACGATTCATAAAGAATGATGCCAGGCACGGTGAGCATGAGATAAGCCAGCACCACTCCACTGAGCTGCGGCAGAACATGACGGCGCAACACATGCCAGCGCCCCCCGCCTAGCGCCCGGCTGGCTTCCACAAACGCGCGTTCCCGAATCGAGAGCACCTGGCCTCGAACCACACGCGCCATGGTCAGCCAGGAAACCGCTCCCAACCCGCCCAACAAAAAGAGCAGGCGGATCCACCCGCCCGCTTCCACGGCATGGGATCCTCCCCAGGACGCTTTCGCCGCATCCTCCAACACCGCCACCAACACAATGACCAGCAGGATCGAAGGCAAGGCATACAGCGCATCCACCAGACGCATGAGGATCGCGTCCAGTTTTCCGCCCCAGTAACCCGCGATCGCACCCACCGAAACACCGATCACCAGACTGACCATCGCCCCCACCAACCCCACCGCCACGGAAATCCTCGCCCCCGACAACACCCTGCTGAGCAGGTCCCGCCCATGCAGATCCGTCCCGAACCAGTGCTGGGCGCCGGGCGGCGACAGGTTGGCGTCGGTCAAACGCAACGCCTTGTCACCCAGCCAAGCCGGCCCGGCCCCAACCCAAACCGCCAGCGCCAAGAGCAAGACCGCCGAGTACTTCGCCGGTGCCCGCGACCAAAAATGACTCCATGCCCGCGACCATGGCCCCTGCCCGGTGCGTGTCCCTCCGCCGCCTGCGCGGATCCCTTGCGTCTTCGCCGATTCACCCATGGCGCACTTTGGGATCCAACACCGTGTAAGCCACATCCACCACGAGATTGAGCATCAACAAGAGAACGGCGTAAACGAGCACCAAACCCACCACCATCGTGTAATCCCGGTTCAGCGCGCTGTTCACCATGAACACTCCAATCCCCGGAATCTGAAACACATTCTCCACGACAAAAGAACCCGTGAGCAAGTCCGCCAGCAGCGGACCCGCATAAGAAACCACCGGAGTGGCTCCGATAGGCAACGCGTGACGCCAAATCAAACTCCCCTCGCCAACGCCCCGCGCCCGAGCAGCAGTCACAAAACTCGACCCGAACGCGTCCATCATGCCTTCACGCATCAAACGCGCGACGCGGCCGGCGAAGAAAATTCCCAGCGTGGCCACCGGCAAGACCGCGTGCCAGGGCGAATTCCACAGGCCCACCGGGAACCATCCCAGACCGACCGCGAAAACCAGAACCAGCAGGGGTCCCAACAGAAGCGCCGGAATGGAAATGCAAAGCAAAATGGCGCTTTCCGCGAGCCATCCCGAGGCGCGCCCGCGTCCTACCGCGGCCGCCACCCCCAAAGGAATCCCCAAAGCCAGCGCAAACAGGAACGCCATGACTCCCAGCATCATCGAAACCGGCAAGGCCTGGCTCAACACGTCGTTCACCGTATGATGCCGATATTTCAAGGACGGTCCCAAATCTCCCTTCACCAGCTGCGCCAAAAACCGGCCGTATTGTTTCCAAACGGGTTCATCCAAATGATAGCGCGCGCGCAACGCGTCGCGGGCTTCCTCGGATACCGCCGCGCGCGCAGTGTCGAAGGGTCCGCCCGGGGCCGCGCGAATCATGCCAAACACCACGAAGCTGATCCCCAAGAGGACCGGAATCATGGCCGCCAGCCGTTTCCAGACCTGCTGAAAGCTCACCGCCTCGCCCCCCTTCTCGCCACCGCTCTCAACGGATGTTCAGCCCTCAAGTTTGGATGAATCCCCTCAATCCGCCGAGGGTCGTGAATCTGCATGCCGGCATAGAAGTAGAGCGGTACGACGGGCATCTCTTGTTCCACGAGCAGCGTCTCGGCCTGCCGCAACAACTCGGCGCGCGCCGGGCCCGCGGGCTCGGCTCCGGCCCGCTTTAACAGCGTGTCATACTTCTCGTGCTTCCAACCCGTGCGATTGTTCAGGTTACCGCCGGCGAACAGATCGAGAAACGTGGTGGGATCATTGTAATCACCGATCCAACTGCTCCGGCTGATGTCGTAGTCCAACTGGCTCTGCGTATTCAGATAAACCTGCCATTCCTGGGGACGCAATTCAGCCCGCAACCCCAGCTCCTTCTCCCACATGGCCTGGATTTGCACCGCGATGTTCTCCTGCGATTTGCGGCTGTCGAAATGATAGTGGAACTTCGGAAAGCCCGCCCCTCCCGGAAAACCCGCCTCCGCCAGCAAGGCTCGCGCCCGATCCGGATCCACCGAAAGCCCCGGAGGCGAAACATAACCCGGCAAACCGGGCGGCACGAGATGGCCCGCCGGACGTTCCCCTCCGCGCGTGATCTGCTCCACAATCCTTCGTTTGTCGATCGCCAGCGCCAGCGCACGGCGCACCCGAGGATCATGAAACGGTTTGCGCGTGGTGTTGAACCGCAGGAAATAGGTCGCCAGATAATCGAAAGAATGAAAATCCGGCCGCTTCCGCAAGGTCTCCACCAGATCCGATGGAATCAAATCCTTGTCCCAAATCACGTCCGCCTGGCCGCTCAAGTAGAGGTTCAACGCCGTGGTCGGATGCGTGACGGGAAGCAAGTCGATCAAGGTCGATTTCACTCCCGCCGCGTCCCAGTAATGCGGATTCTTCCGCAGACGCACACGGTCGTTGAGCCGCCACTCCACCAGGGTATAAGCGCCGCTGGCAGGGGGTTGACCCTGCGTCAACCAAGCAGACCGATGCCGCTCAATGGACTGCTGGGGGACGACGGCCATGGGAGCGTAGGCGCACAGTTCGACGAAATAAGGCGCCGGGTTTTCCAGCTCCACCTCCAGATTCAGCTCATCCGACGCTTTCATCCCCACCTCGGCGCGGGATTTCACCGTGCCCGTTTGATAAGCTTCGGCGTTTCGAATGAGGTAGAAAGGACTCGAGTATTGGCTCCCCTCGACGGGATCGATCATCCGGAACCAGGAGTATAACACATCCTTCGTTCGGATGGGTTCGCCATTGGACCAACGGGCCTCGGATCGCAGCCGGAATCGATAGCGTCGTCCATTCTCGGAGAGGGTCCAACTCTCAGCCAACCCGGGTTCGGCCATTCCGTTGGTCGGGTTGTAGCGCGTGAGTCCTTCGAACAGGGCCTGCACGATCCGGCCCTCCGCCTCCCCGCTCATGACGGCGGGATCCAGCGATTCAGGCTCCTTGCCGTTGATGATGACCAAATCCGGGGCGGGACCTCGCCCGCCGCAGCCTGGGGTCAATCCGAGAAGGAACAGGAGCGGCAGAACCCAAATCCCACCTAATCGCCTGGGCTCTTCCAAACCGCATAAGGAAAGCGGGCGGCCGCGATTTGCGGCGAAATCCCGCCCTTCACCACTCCATGCCGCGCGGCCCCTCGGATTCGACGCGGGCGCGCGATTTCGCATGGGAGAAGTTTACTTGTTCGGCGCCGGAGCGGTCGCTGGGGGCGGAACTGGGGTTGGCGCAGTGGCCGGGGCCACCGCCGCAGCGGGCGTGGTCAAAGCGGGCGCGGCAGGTGCCGGGGTGGTCGCGCTGGGCAGCGTCAACGCGTTGGTTCCAGCAGTAGCGGTCGCGGGAGCCGCCGCGGAGGGGACCACAGCGGTGGTCTTCGACTTCTGCTCCAGCTTCTCCAACACGTTCCTCGATCCCGAGCTCGACTGCCGGGAATGCAGCACCGACAAGATCAAGCACAGGCCGAGGAAGGTCGCCGCCGTGTACTTGGTGATATGCGTGAGCGCCGTGCCCGAACCCGCGCCAAACAAGGCATCGGTCGTGCCCCCGCCGAACGCAGCGCCCATGCCGGCCTCCTTCTTTGGCAACTGAATCAAGACCAAGAGACCCAACAACAAGCTGGCAAGCACCAGCAATACCGTAAGAAAACCAATCAGAATGCTCATAAAATCAACTATATAGAGTTCTTCACAATATCCGAGAAACTGCGCGCTTCCAGCGAAGCGCCACCCACCAGCGCGCCATCCACGTCCGGAAGGCTCATCAACTCGCGGGCGTTGGCAGGCTTGACACTCCCGCCATACTGAATGCGCACCCTCCGGGCCACCGCTTCATCAAACAGAGAAGCCAGCAGCTTGCGGATCAACGCATGCACTTCTTGGGCTTGGGCGGACGTCGCAGTCCTGCCCGTGCCGATCGCCCAAACCGGTTCATAGGCCAAGACTGTCTCTTCCATTTGCGCTTTGGTCAAGCCGGCGAGGCTGCCGCGCACCTGGGACTCCACCACGGCCGCCGTTTGATTGGCCTCGCGTTCCTGGAGCGTCTCCCCCACGCAAACGATCGGCTTCAAGGTCGCCGCGTGCGCCGCAGCCGCCTTCCTGGCAATCAAAGCGTCCGATTCCTTTTGATACTGTCGGCGCTCGGAATGTCCCAAAATCACGTAACGCACGTAGAATTCCTTCAGCATCTCGGCTGAAATCTCACCCGTATAAGCCCCGTTGGCATGCTCGCTCATGTTCTGAGCACCCAACCGAAGATTGGAATCCTTCAACACTTCAGAAACTCGCGCCAAGGCCGTGAAGGGCGGACACACAGCCACTTCCACCTCCTTGACAAGGCCGAGATCCCGATCAAGCGCTTGCGCCAGATCGAGCGCCTCCGCCGCCGTCTTGTTCATCTTCCAATTGCCCGCGATGAGTAATTTGCGTTCCTTGTCCATGTTGCTTCCTCCCTGATCCTGCTGTCTCGCTCGATCTTAGGGGCGATCATCCAACGCCGCCACCCCGGGCAAAACCTGGCCTTCCAGGAATTCCAAGCTCGCACCCCCCCCGGTGCTCATAAAGGTGACTCGAGATCCCAGCCCGGCTTGGTTCAAAGCTTTAACACTGTCCCCGCCGCCAATCAGGGACTTGGCGCCGTTCTTTTCCGTGGCTTCCACCACCGCTTGCGCAATGGCGTTGGTTCCAGCCGCGAAGCGCGGGTCCTCAAACATCCCCATCGGACCATTCCATAAAATCGTTTTCGCCGATCGGACCGCATCCGCAAAAACCTTCACCGTTTCCGGCCCGATATCGAGTCCTTCCTCGTGATCCGGAATCTGCGTGCCGGCATTGATCCTCGGATCCTTGAACTCCACGATCGGCTTGCTCTTCTTGTTCAACTTGTCGGTGACCACAGGGGTGGCGACCACGTTGTCCATCGGCAGTAGAAAACGGATCTTGCGCTGCTTGGCTTTCTCCAAGGCGTTCAAAGCAACCTGTGTCTTGTCCGCTTCCAGCAAGGATTTCCCCACCTTGTGGCCCAGAGCGTATCGAAACGTGTAGGCCATGCCGCCGCCAATGATGATCGTGTCGGCCTTTTCGAGCAACCGATCGATGACCCCGATCTTGTCGGAAACTTTGGCGCCCCCTAAAATGACCACGAAGGGCCTGGCCGGCGCCTCCAACTCGTCCCCGAGAAACTTGAGCTCCCGTTCCATGAGAAACCCGCCGGCACAAGCTCCTCCACGGGCCTTCACCAACTTGGCCACGCCTTCCGTCGAAGCATGCGCGCGATGGGCCGCGCCAAATGCGTCGTTCACATAAAGGTCGGCCAGAGAAGCCAGCTTCGCCGCGAAGGCCGGGTCGTTGGCTTCCTCCTCGTTGTGATACCGGACGTTCTCCAAAAGCAGAACTTCGCCGGGCTGCATGGCCCTCACTTGATTCTCAACCCCCTCACCAATGCAATCGTCGGCAAATCGAACCGGCTGGCCCAGCATCTCGGACAGTTTTTCCGCCACCGGCCGCAGCGAAGCACTAGGGTCTCGCTGTCCTTTGGGCCGTCCCAAGTGAGCCATCAAAATGATCTTGCCCCCCTGGCTGATCAACCACTTGAGGGTCTCGAGCGTTTCCTGAATCCGAGTCGCGTCCGTGATCACCATCCGCCCGCCGTCTTCCTTGAGCGGCACGTTGTAGTCCACGCGCATCAGGACGCGTTTTCCGCTCACGTTCAGCTCGCGAATGGAGGTTTTAGCCATCATAGAATCCGGACAAACAAGGGCGGGAGCATACCCAAGGCCAAAATCGAGTCAAAAGGAATTACCCGGCCCCATTTCACTTCGGTGCATCCTGAAGTCGTTGGTAGGGCGGGCCTGTCCCAGCCCGCCGCCCACGGGATGCAAAACATCATGCTCCGGCGGCGCGCCGGGACGGACGCGCCCTACCTGCATCACCGACAACCTCTGGATGCGCCGTTTTCGCTTCTGATGTGGAGGCTCACCCCCCGGCAAACCGGCGCTTGCCTGCGAATGCCACTGCCCACAGCCTCGGCTCATGCGAACCCGCCGCTGCGCTTCACCCTGCGTTCTTCTCTTTTTGGCCTGGCTGACCATCGGGGCGCTCAGATCGCTTCCGCTGGAGGCCGCCTCTCCTGCTTTTCAGCCGCCCGGAGCCTATGCGCCGCCCCGCTTCGCGCAAACCGACCGAATCCACCGTGTGCTCGTTCTTTCCAACGAGATCCAGCGCATTTACGCCGACCACGCGCAAGCTCAACATTTTCCCGGAGCCGCCTGGGGGGTGGTGCTCGACGGACGACTCGTTCTTTCGGGGGCTTTCGGGCTGTCCGACTTGGCCGCCCAAACCCCGGCAAGTGCGCGCACGATCTTCCGCATCGCTTCCATGACCAAGAGCTTCACCGCCCTGGCCATCTTGAAACTGCGCGACCAAGGCCGCCTGAGTCTGGACGATCCCATCCGGCGCTTCATTCCCGAGTTCAAACGGATGAAACCCCTCACGCATGACGCCCCCGCGATCACCATCCGCCATCTGCTCACGCATGGCGCCGGATTTCCGGAAGATAATCCCTGGGGAGACCGCCAATTGAACGATTCAGAACACGACCTCTCCCAGCTCCTCGCCCAGGGCCTCTTTTTCTCCAATCCGCCCGGATCCGCCTTCGAATACAGCAACCTCGGCTACGCTCTGCTTGGACGCGTGGTCGCCCGCGTGTCGGGAATCTCGTGTCAAACCTACATCGACCGCCACATCTTGCGTCCTCTCCAGATGGAACAATCGGCGTGGGATTTTCGGAAAGTGCCCTCTGCCTTGCTCGCCCGCGGCTACCGCTGGGAAGAGGAACGGTGGAAAGAGGAAGCGCCCCTGGAGGATGGTTCCTATGCCGCCATGGGCGGGATGCTCTCCTCGGTGGAAGATTTCGCCCGTTACCTCGCGTTGCATCAGGAAGCGTGGCCGCCTCGCGAAGACAACGAGAACGGCTGGATTCGCCGCGCGACTCTTCGAGAGATGCATTTTCCATGGCGCCTCAGCCAGTGGTCCCCGCAAGCCACCCCTGCGAGCGGAGTTCTCTGCCCCACAATGTCCGCGTATGGTTATGGCCTGGCCTGGACTCTCGACTGCCACCAACGCGTCCGCGTCAGCCACAGCGGAGGCTTGCCCGGTTATGGCAGCCAGTGGGTGTTCTTTCCAGACTACGGCTTTGGATTGATCGGGCTGGCCAATCGCACTTACGCGGGCTGGTCGGCTGCGCATCGCACAGTCTTCGAATTGTTGCTGGGGCCGGGCGGCTTGGAACCGCGATCCAGGCCGGTTTCGCCCATCCTGAACTCCCGCCGCGAGTCCTTGATCCAACTCCTGCCCGCCTGGAAGGGCGCGGAAACCAGCGCCGTTTTCGCCGAAAACTTTTTCCAGGACAACCCGGTCCATTTGCTGCGAAAGACATCGCAAGATCTCTTTGCTCGGGCAGGCCGGATCTTGCGGACCACCCCAATCAAGCCCGACAATCAATTGCGGGGAACATTCGCGTTCGAAGGAGAACAAGGCAGCGTTGAGGCGTTCTTCACCTTGACTCCGGAGAATCCACCCTTGATTCAGGAGTTGAAGTTGAAGTTCGTGCCCCGGCCCTGAAGGAGCTTGGCTCGCGCCAATCGGCCGCGGCGATCTCCTTGCCCAGCCTGCCCAGCCTGCGGGGTGCGGCGTTCACGCCGCTTCAAGGCGTGTCTTCAACGGGGCATGGCAGCTTCACCGGGCAAGGGTGCTGCCAAGGCGAAGGCGTTCGCCCAGGGCGGGCCATGGAGCGGGAGGAGATCACCGCGACAGGTTGGCGCGGGCGGAAGCGCCGTGAACGGCGCGCCCCGACAACTTGCGGATGCACCGGGGGCAAAGCCGTACATCCCGATGTTGTTGGTAGGGCGGGCCTGTCCCAGCCCGCCGCCCACGGGATGCAAAACATCATGCTCCGGCGACGCGCCGGGACGGACGCGCCCTACCTGCATCACCGGCAACATCGGGATGCACCGGGGCAAAGTCGGTCCGTAATCGAAGCTTGACGCTTGGGGCGGGTTTGATTGCATGCTTGGGCTGCTATGAAGCGAAGCTTTCTTGCCCCGGCCCTCTGCGCGTGCCTTGGATTCGCCGTCCTGACCGGCTGCTACAGCAGCATCGAAGGGCGCAATCGAGCGGGAATCCCCTTTTCCAAAGACCGCATCGAAAGCCGTTACGAACGCCCGGTTGATGAGGTGTTCGCCGCCGCCAAAGCCGTCCTTAGTTTCAACGGCACGCTCGAGGGTGAAAACACCATCCAGAAGGTGCTCTGGGCGAAGGTCGACACCCGCACGGTGCACGTGAAGGTCGCGGAGGCCGAACCCAAAGTGACAAGCGTGACCGTGCAGGCGCGCCGCAAAGGCGGGGTGGCGGACGTCTACTACGCGAGCGAGATCGACAAACAAATCGCGCTGCGATTGGTCAAGCCCTGACCTTGAGTCCCAGATTCTTTTCGTAAGAGCCAAGCTTCACGGTTTGGCTCTTTTTTTGCGCATTCATCTCCACCCCCAATCGAGCCAGCCGTTGCCTCGCCCGCTCCGACACCGATTCCAACCCCAGATCAATGACCTGCTGCAGAACGTTCCGCACCTCAGCCTCGTCCCCCGATCGCACATAAACATCGGCCGCCATGTTCAGCCAGCGCGCCACGAGTCTCGGCGGTCGCGAAGGCGTTTCCAAAAGCAAACGAATCTGCTCCATGGCCAGATCCGGACGGCCCGCCTTGTCGAGATAAAGATGGACCAGTTGTTCGCGCGCTTCGTGGTCGTCCGCAAAGCTCTCGAGCCTCTTCAGCCACGGTTGAATTTCATCGTCCACCTCCAGAGGTGAATTCCCCGCGCCCTGGTCTTCGGCCGGTCGAGGTTCGTTCACCAGCCCGGCACGCACAGGCTTGGGAAGGTGGATGGGATCACGTTGTTCTCGTGCTTCCATGGCTTCCAACGTCGGAAGGTGGCCGACGCGCTGGACGGCCATTTGGGCTTGCTCACTTTCGGGGAACAGCCGCACGACGTTTTCGAGTGTGGCGCGAGCTGCCTCGGGTTGATGGGCGCGGTGCAGTTGCCAGTCGGCCAGGCGGTTCAAGGCCAGCGCCACCGCTCCGGGCTGAGGTTGCGACTGCGCCGACAACCACTGCCAAATCGTGGAAGAAGCCGCATCCACGTCGTCAAGATTCTCGGCCTGAATCTCGGCCAGCAACAGGTGCCCTTCTAAATCGGAGGGAAAGGCGGCCAGCTGTTTCTGAATCTCTTCGCAGGCGGCCTGATACTCCCCGCGCTTGCGCCGCGCGTGGGCCGGTCCGTAGATCGGTTGAGGCACGGGCTCCAAATCACCCCCATCATAGAGAGCCATGAACGGGCGGGCCACCCAGCTGGTCAAGTTGGGAACCCAGAGAATGGCCAGGATCAATCCGCACACTGCAGCGGCCAGGACGCCGGCCACTTGCGTGATGGGATCGCCAGCCTTCAAGGCGAACCGCAGGAGCCCGACCACGAGCAGCGCGCTCAAGCCCCATTTGAAAATCAGTTTGGCAGGCTCGTCCTCGCTCTTGCGCATCCATCTCCACAAGACCCAGCCCAGAAGGATGACCGTCCCGGATGCGATGAGGATGGCAAGCAGAGTTCTCATGGTGTTCTCAAGGCTGGCCATCTTTGAGCATCGGACGCCTGGCGAGGGCGTCGCGCCCCGGGATCAGGCCAAGATGCCTTTCACGACTTCACCATGAATATCGGTGAGCCGATAGTCGCGTCCCTGGAAGCGATAGGTCAATTTCTCGTGATCGATGCCCAGGCAGTGCAGGAGGGTCGCGTTTTGATCATGAACATGAACCGGGTTCTCGACGACGTTGTAGCAATAATCGTCGGTTTGGCCGTAGACCATGCCCCCGCGGATGCCGCCGCCCGCCATCCAAATCGAGAAACAACGGCCGTGGTGGTCGCGCCCGTAGTTGTCCTTCTCGATCTTCCCTTGGGAGTAAACCGTGCGGCCAAACTCCCCGCCCCACACCACCAGAGTGTCTTCGAGCAATCCCCGCTGCTTTAGGTCCTTGACCAGCGCCGCGCTGGGTTGGTCGGTGTCCTGACATTGCTCCCGAATGCGCCGTGGCAGGCTCCCGTGCTGATCCCATCCGCGATGGTAAAGCTGCACAAAGCGCACCCCCCGCTCCGCCATGCGGCGCGCCAGCAGGCAATGATACGCGAAAGTTCCCGGCGTCTTCACATCCGGCCCATACAAATCGAGCACGCTCTGCGGCTCTTGGCTCAGATCCGTCAACTCGGGAACCGAGGTCTGCATGCGAAAAGCCATTTCGTACTGCGCGATGCGGGTGTTGATCTCCGGGTCCGTGTATCGATCGAATTGCCTGCGATTCAGAGCCGCCAATCCATCCAGCGCGCGGCGGCGTGATTCGCGCGATACACCCGGTGGATTCGACAGATAGAGCACCGGATCGCCCCCGGCCCGGAACTGGACGCCCTGATACTCGGACGGCAGAAATCCCGATCCCCACAACCTCGTGTAAAGCGGCTGATCGCTCTCGCGTCCGCTGGAGAGCATCACAACAAAGGCAGGCAAATTTTCGTTGGCACTGCCCAATCCGTAACTGAGCCAGGCGCCGACGCAGGGACGTCCCGGTTGTTGGAATCCCGTTTGAATGTTGGTGATGGCCGGGTCGTGGTTGATCGCCTCGGTGTTCAAACTCCGCACCACACACAAGTCGTCGGCCACTCCGGCCGTATGCGGCAGGAGTTCGCTCATCCAAGTCCCGGCTTGTCCGTGTTGCTTGAACTTGAACATCGACCGCACCACCGGAAATTGTTTCTGTCCGGAGGTCATGGTCGTGATGCGCTGTCCCATGCGCACCGAGTCGGGCAGCTCCTTCTCGTGGTAATTCTCCAGTGCGGGCTTGTAATCCAGCAAATCCATTTGAGAAGGCCCGCCGGCCATGAAGAGATAAATTACGCGCTTGGCTTTGCCCCCGCCTCGAGCCGCTCCGGCAAAGCCGTGCGTGGACTTCGCACCGGCTTCCGCTCCGCGCAGCAGCGAGGGGTTCAGCAGCGAGCCCAGTGCCGCGACGCCCAAGCCGGCCGATGCCCGGCTGAAAAAGTGGCGGCGATTGATGAGGAGCCCCCGTTCTTGCCATGGATTCATAAACGGCTCAATTCTTCGTCAAGGTTTCGTCGAGGTTGAGGAGCACCGAAGAGACCGAGGACCACGCGGCCAACTCGGCGCGATTCCAGGATTTGCCCGGCCTGAAACTTCTCACGGAGAGCAAGGCCTCCACCGCGGCGGGATTCCGCCGGTATTCTTCCAACTGGCCCTCGAAAACTTCGCGCAAAGGCATGATCTCCTCACGCTCGGGCCGGCGCCCGGTGGCCCATTGAAAAGCGTAGCGAATGCGAGAATCCCAGTTGGCGCCGCCCTGTTCCAATATGCGTTCGGCAAAGGCATTCGATGCTTCGACGTACTGCGGATCATTCAACATGGCCAGCGCCTGCAATGGTGTATTGGTGCGGGGACGGCGCATGACGCAATACTCCCGCGTGGGCGCGTCGAAAGCGAGCATGGCCGGCGGCGGGCTTTGCCGCTTCCAGTTCGTGTAAATGCCGCGGCGATACTGGTTCTGGTCCACATCCACCACGTAGCGCTGCACATTGTTGAACGACACGGCCTCCCACAGCCCGCCAGGCTCGAAGGGTCGAGCGGGTGGCCCGCCCACCTTCTCCACCAGCAACCCGCTGACCGCAAGCACCACGTCGCGCAACACTTCCGCGTCCACCCGAAACCGGGGTCCGCGCGCCAGCAGTCGATTCTCGGGATCCCGAGCGCGCAGCTTGGCGGAGGCTTGCGAGGTCTGACGGTAAGTCGAGGAATTCAGGATCAAACGAAGCAAATGCTTGGTGTCCCAGCCGCTGGAAACATATTCGACGGCCAGCCAGTCCAGCAGTTCCGGATGAGAAGGACGCTCGCTTTGCACCCCGAAATCCTCGCTCGTCTTCACCAACCCCACACCCAACAACTGTTGCCATAGCCGGTTCACCGTCACGCGGGGCGTGAGAGGATTTGCAGGGTCCACCAGCCACCGCGCCAGCCCAAGCCGGTTCGACGGTGAATGGGAGGGGAAAGCATGCAGCAACGCAGGGACATGGGGCTCAATCTTATCGCCCTTCTTGTCGTACTCGCCCCGCACCAGGAGAAACGTCTCTCGCGGCTTGGCGAGTTCCTTCGCAATAAGGGTCGTGGGAATGGATTTCTCCAAAGCCTGCTGCTCTTCCTTGCGTACCTCAATCTCGCGAAACCGACGCCGCATCGACAAGGACTCCTGTCTTCGAAAATGATCCCGCACCGCCGCGCGTTGAGCTTTGGGTGCCTCGGCGGAAAGCGCCAGCGCACCCGCCACGTCGGGCGGAAGGACGTTTTCATCCTCGGCCTCCAGCTTGAAGGCGAAGCCGCTCGAAGTCGCTTCGCTGACCACCTTGCACAGCAAACGATTCTCCCCCCGGCGCAACTTCACCTCCACACGCTTGGCGGCTTGAGCAGACCGGTTGGTGCTCCACGCCACCAGTTCGCCGTTCAACCATACTTTGTAGGCCTCGTGCGCTTTGAAGACCAGCCGGGCATCCATGTCCCGCTCCTGTTCCAAAACCCGATGCAGATAATAAACGCCATGCACGCCGTGGATTTCGTGAACCAGCTCGTGATAAGCGCCGTCGCCATAGTCGCGCTTGCCCCACTTGATTTCGCCCCTCGTCCCTCGATACGCCGCTTTCAGGTCGATCTGCTCCTCGGGCGGGTAAACCCGGGCGAATGCCTCGGACAAATCCGAGAGCGGGAAAGGCCCAATCTGTTGCCACGGATCATAGAAACGCGGGATGAGCCGCCGCGCCATCTCCTTCGACGTCGAGGCTGAAATCCGGTAATGGCCAAGCGCCAGCCGGTTGGTGGAAGCTTCAAACCGCAGTCGTGCGATCAGCTCCGACCCGGACGGAATCTCCCAAGGTTCTCCAAGCACAAACAGGGCCGTCGAATTCGTACTCGAGGGCACACTCCATCCGGTTTCGGATTTCCCATCCACCGCCTTGGCAATGTCCGCCCCTTCCTTGTCGGAAATCGAGAAGGCTCGCCCCAGCTTGAGACTCTTGGGTTTGGCTTCGCCGGACTTCTCGTCTTTCGATGACCATTCCAATTCGATTTCGGACATTTTGAATTCGCCTTCCGCCGACCTTCCCGGACCCGAGTGAGGCAAGGAAGCGTGCGGCATCGCCTCCAAACGCAGGGCCGACAATGTGCCGCCCGGATAACGGAGACGAAGCTCGTGGAGATCTTGCTCGGGATTGGGACCCGAGGCCAAAACAGCCCCGTCCGGACGGATCTCGAGATGGGAGGGCGACTGGTTCGTGGCCTTGGGGCGACTCGTCGCCGTCAGGGGAGTCAGCAAGCTCCATTCGGGAGACAGCTTTTGGTGCCATTTTTCGGACCATGACTGCTGCGCATCATCCAGGCGGGGGGAGGGGGCGCGGGCGGATTTCTCCAAAGCCTCAAGGCGCGCTTTGAGTTCCTGTTGCCGGCGGCTTTGCGTGGGACTGGGCAGTTTCAATATGGGTTCCGGCCGCGGTTGATTCCCATCCATCACGGGCTCGTCCATTTGGTTGAAGAAAGAAAGCAGGCCGTAATACTCCTGATGGCTGATGGGATCGTACTTGTGGGAATGACAGCGCGCGCAGGTCAGGGTCAAGCCGAGCCAGATCGCCCCGGTGGTTTCGAGGCGGTCGAACGCGTACTTGGCCTGATATTCCGCCTCGATCGCCCCGCCTTCACCCGTGCTCATGCTGCATCGGACATATCCCGTGGCGATCTTTTGTTCCCTCGTCGCGCCGGGCAGCAAATCACCCGCAAGTTGTTCAATCGTGAACTGGTCGAAAGGCTTGTTCTCATTGAACGCGCGAATGACCCAATCCCGATAAGCCCAAATGTCACGCTGCGAATCGATGTGAAATCCGTGTGAATCCGCGTAACGCGCGGCGTCCAGCCAACCCCTCACCATGTTCTCACCGTAACGTTCGGATTTCAGCAGTTTCTCCACGGCACGCCCATAGGCATCCGGATCCTTGTCCTGGACAAAAGCCTGAACTTCCCTCGGGCTCGGCGGAAGTCCTGTTAAATCCAGCGCGACACGCCGCAGCAACGTGGGTCGATCTGCTTCGGGGGAGGGAGCCAGCCCTGCAGCTTTTAAAGTGGATAGAACAAAGGCATCGATCGGATTCTTGACAAAAGGGTTCCCGGGAAACTCGGGCACGGCTGGACGCAAAGGACGTTCGAATGCCCAATGCACCTGGTAATTCGCACCCTCCGCAACCCACCGCGAGAGTGTCTCAACCTGGGCCCTGGAAAGTGGCTTCTTAAATTTTGCCGGCGGCATCAGGTCGTCCTCGTCGGCCGTCGAAACGCGTCGGATCAGTTCGCTTTCGGCGGGCTTTCCAGGGACGATAGCCGTCTGACCTGACTTGCCCGCCTTGAAGGCGTCCTCTTTAAGGTCCAGGCGCAGCCCGCCCTTCCGGGCCTTGTCATCCGGCCCGTGGCAGGCGAAACAGTGGTCCGAAAGAATGGGCCTGATGTCGCGGACGAAATCCACTCCTGCAGCTTGGCTCGAGGGCATCGCACAGGCCAGAACCAGGCTCAAGAGCAGGCTCCGGGCGTGATCAAGCAGCCTGACGAATCGAACCCATGCGAGATGTTGCATACGGTGGAAATGGATTGTTACGCATTTTTACACCGGCGGCACAGCCTAGATCAACTCCAAGTCGTCGGCGTGGATCTTGACCGAGGCCGCCTGCTGAATGAAATCGAGCCGCAGGAACACATCGGACATGCCCGAGCGGCTTTCAACCCAGCCTTCCAGGCCTCGCAAGGGGCCGGATTTGATTTTGACGCGAATGCCGGCCTGGACTTGAGGCGCGAGCCGGACTTCAACCTCGGTGTCCAGAGCAGCCAGGATATCCTTGAGTTGTTGTTCAAAAACATCGGGGTCAGGAACCTTGAGCAGATTGGCCACATGATCGCTCTGATAAACCTTCTGCTTTTGTTCGGGTCGCAGTTGCAGGAAGAGGTAGTTGGGGAAGAGGGGCTTGAGGAAGACCGCGACTTTGCCGCGGTAACGCTTGACGCTCTTGTAGCAGGGCAGCGTACTGAGGAATCCCTCGCGTGCACAATACTCAGCAAGCTTCTTCTCCCGGCGCGGTCGAGTGTGCGCCACGTGCCATTCGAGTGTCGAGGTTGGCGTGATCGCAGGCGAGACATCGGTCAACATGTTGCTGAAGCGTCGCAAACGCCGCTTGATTCCGGCAAACGATTTTTCGGGCGCGCGGAATCAACCCGTCGCAAAAGCGGTCCGTGCCCCAAAAAGCACAAAGAGCCGGGGCCACACGGCCACGGCTCTTCGTGACGAGGTCTGCCGCCTTCACGAGGCGGTCGGTTGTGCGGCGGGAGCGACACCGTGGCTCGCCACCCATACCCGCCGCGGACAGGACCACTCCGCCCTACCCTTAGAGGGTGGCGCATGAACAAACCACGTTAGATTGGACAGAGCTCGAACCGAAATGTTCAATCGGGAACGAAGTTCATCGAAGGGAATGACATGAATTGGATTTGGGTTGCCTTGGGAAGTGCCGGCGGCGGGCTGGCACGTTACGCCGTTGCAGAATGGATGGGACGGCTGTCCTCCGGACCCTTCCCTTGGGGGACATTCCTGGTCAACGCACTCGGGGCCTTTCTCATCGGGCTGCTGGGAGCTTGGTCGATGCCCGGAGGGAAATGGATGATCGCGGATGCGCCCAAACACTTCCTGATCGTGGGCGTGCTGGGAGGTTTCACCACTTTTTCGGCCTTCAGCTTCCAGACCTTTGCCTTGCTCCAAAAGGGGGATTGGGGATTGGCGATGGCCAATGTCTTGGGGTCCATCCTGACCTGCCTGGCTCTGGTTTTCGCAGGCTGGTGGATTGCCATTCAAGTCAACCGGCTTTGAACCTCCCGACTCACTTGATGCTGAAGTGACTCACCGTTCCGCACCCCGGCCCGGCGGACTTCTTTTGCTAAAAAGGACCAGTCGCGAAACACCTCCGTGATTCCCAGAATAGAGCGACAAAAAAAACCGGGTCCTCAGTCAGGGGGTGACCGTCGGACCCGGGGAATTTTCGAATATGTACAACTGTAGGATTATGAGGGACTTCCAATTGGAGCTTGTACAATCCCCAACTGAAATCAAACGGGCTGACAAAGAACATGACCGACACTATCTCAGCCCTAAAATCTTAAATCCGGCACAACTCTAGTCTTAATTTAAGCGCCGTCAATAGCCCTCAAGAGGTATAAGGTTCGCTTATTTCCGTCCCGAAGGTCGCGCTTTCGCCGCGCCTGGATGGACAATACCACTCGAAAAGGCGCCAGCAAATCAACCTGTGAATAACCTGCGAAAAAGAGTTAATATGTTGTCCTCGTCAGGGCAGTGGACTTATCCTAGAAAGTCATCCGTTCGAACACACAAGCTCCTCCGGGGCAAGGTGTCTCTTGACGGGTCGAGTCCGCGGTTTGAATAAAGCACTTAAACTGTTTGTTATCAATGACATACCACGAAGCAATTCCTGTCCTGTGCGCGCGATGTCGCAGTTGCCCTTGTGGGGGTTGGCGAATGCTTCGAAAATCTGTCGAAAACAACTGGAAAACCGCAATTTTGGGCTGTGGATTTGACAAGTGAATAAGCCAACAAACTCTTCAAGTGGAGACCCGCTGAAAGTGCCCGATTCAGCGGAGGGACTTTGGAATTCGGCCAAGCAAGTGCTTCAGACTCTGCTCAGCTCCGAGATCTATCATCTGTGGTTTTCTTCCATCCGCCCACACACCCTCCAAGCGAACTTGCTGACTTTGGAAGTGGCCAACGACTTTTGTGAAGTGTGGATCAAAGATAATTACTTGGGGCTATTGCAGGAGGTGGTCACGCATACCGCCGGCCAGCCGATGCGCGTCGCTTTTCGCATCGCCAGTTCCACCCCAGTCGCGGAAGTTTCCACGAGCCCCTCGCTTGCGTCCCGCCCGGAATCCAGCGTCCGCCGGATCACAAGCCCGTCCGCCAATCGACGAGATTTGGACGGCTCCCCGCACGACTTCGTCCTCAATCCCAACAACACCTTTGAAACCTTCGTGGTGGGCAATAACAACAGTTTCGCCCACGCGGCGGCCCAGGCGGTGGCGCAATCGCCCGGGAAATCCTATAATCCTCTCTTTCTTTATGGCGGGGTGGGATTGGGCAAGACGCATCTGCTTCATGCGATTGGACATTATGTTCTGGGCCAGAAGCGCAATGCGCGCGTGGCCTATGTTTCTTCAGAGAAGTTCACAAACGAGTACATTGACGGCATTCAGAACAATCAGCTGATCAAGTTCCGCAAGCGGTACCGCCAGACCGATGTCCTTCTCATCGACGATATTCAGTTCCTGGCCGGGAAGGAGCGCATCCAGGAGGAGTTCTTCCATACGTTCAATGCTTTGCACGAGGCGCACAAGCAGATCGTTCTCACCTGCGATCGGCCCGCGAGCGAGATTCAGCATCTGGAGCAGCGCTTGGTTTCTCGATTTGAATGGGGGCTTTCCACCGATATGCAACCTCCGGACGTGGAGACCAGGCTCGCCATTCTCCGCAAGAAAGCGCTCTCGCTCGGTTCGCCGGTTTCCGAGGAAATTCTGTCCTTCCTGGCTCAACGCATTCGGACCAATGTGCGCCGGCTCGAGGGCGCGCTGATCCGTGTCGCTTCCTATGCGTCACTCATCGGAAAGCCGCTCGCTTTGGATGTCGTGGAGGGGCTCCTGCGGGAAGTTCTGAACGAGGAAGGGAAACGGGTGATTACGATCGAGCTGATCCAACGCAAGGTCGCCGAGCATTTTGACCTTCGGATTTCGGACATGACCAGCAAGCGGCGTCCCGAAAACATCGTGTTTCCCAGGCAAATCGCAATGTTCCTGGCCCGTGAACTGACTGAAAACTCGCTCAACACCATCGGGGACGCCTTTGGTGGACGCGATCACGGCACGGTGATGCATGCATGCCGTCTGATCAAGGACCGCATGGAGGTCGATCCCAACGTGCGCCAAGTCGTCGGTTACCTGGAGAAGCAGCTGCAGAGGTGAGGCTCGCAGCCGGGTGACCGAGTTGTCTTCAAAGTCGAAATGCCTGTTATCAAGGTCGAGCGCCTGACCAAGGTCTTTCGGTCTTACAAACGAGTCCCGGGATTCTCAGGTGCAGTGCGCAGCCTGTTCCATCGTGAAACCACGGAACATGTTGCTGTTAAAGATGTTACATTTGAGATCGAAGAGGGTGAATTTGTAGGATTTCTGGGTCCGAACGGGGCCGGAAAAACGACCGCGTTGAAGATGTTGGCGGGGTTGTTACATCCGACCTCGGGAGATGCGCGGGTGATGGGTTACGTTCCCTGGGAGCGCAAGGAGGCTTATCGACGGCAGTTCGCGTTGCTTCTCGGTCAAAAGAACCAACTGTGGTGGGATCTGCCTGCTGAGGATTCGTTTGAGCTCAACGCCAAGATTTACGGGTTGGATTGGACTTTGGCGCGGCGACGGGTCTTGGAGTTGAGCGAGATGCTGGGGGTGACCAAGCAACTCGCAACCATGGTGCGGGAACTTTCACTCGGTGAACGGATGAAGTTGGAGCTCATTGCCGCATTGCTCCACGAACCAAGGCTTCTTTTCCTCGATGAACCGACGATTGGACTCGACGTGGTCTCTCAGAAAGCGGTCCGTGATTTTCTGAAGAACCATAATTCGTCGAAAAAAACCACCATCATGCTGACCAGTCATTACATGGACGACATCCGCGAACTATGTCCGCGCGTGATCGTCATTGATCATGGAAGCCTGTTCTTCGATGGTCCTTTGGAGGAAATCCTGCATCGATTCTCGGCCGAGAAAATACTGACCTTGCATCTGCGCGGAGGGAACACGGGAAGACTATCCCAACGGTTCTCGGTCCAAGGCAAGGTGCTGGAAGATCAATCCACGCTTTTTCAGATCAAGGTTCCGAAGGAGAATGCGATCGCGATCGCCAAGGAATTACTCGAGGAAGAGGGCGTCCTGGACATTGATATTGAGGATCCACCCATTGAAGAAGTGATTAGGGAGGTCTTTTCGCGGAATCGAAACCCATCTTAAGTCCAGCGGAAGTGCTGTTCCACGTGGAACATGAGGAGGAGGCTTCGAGGTTTGCTTGGGGTTGGGGCAGGATCAACCCGGATCAAGAGACCTCTCCAGTTGAACCAGCGCGTTTCAAGTGAACGAGAATCAGGCTGATGTCGGAAGGTGAGATTCCAGAAATGCGGCTGGCCTGGCCGATGGTTTCTGGGCGGTACCTCGCCAACTTTTGACGGGATTCCGTCCGCATACTGGGAAT
>Ga0194131_10002489_pt1 | contig 30155 bp, 33 predicted proteins | sample TA2KigO120mmetaG_FD_148631 | JGI IMG/M metagenome (GOLD analysis project Ga0194131, IMG submission 148631) | Freshwater microbial communities from Lake Tanganyika, Tanzania - TA2015053 Kigoma Offshore 120m | ecosystem: Environmental > Aquatic > Freshwater > Lake | place: Tanzania: Lake...
CGACGCGATAATGGAGCCCCTTCGCCTTGGCGATCCGTGGCGTCAGCTCGCCCGCGAGCTCGGCGATCGGGAACGCCGCGTCCGCCCCGAAGGTCTCGATGGCGCCCTCGACCCCTGCGCGTTTTCCCGTCCAGGTCTCGCGCTCGGGATCGCGCGGCTGGACGAAGAGGACGAAGCGGTCCTTCTCGGCCGACCCGTCGAGCACCGCGACCGCGTCGGGCTCCGTGAAGCCCGTCAAGTAATAGAAGTTCGACTCGGGCCGATACCGGTACTCGACGTCGTTCGCGTGCACGGCGAGAGGCGGGGCGCGGAACACGGCGATGCCCTCGCCGATCCGGTCCAGAAGGGCGCGGCGACGTGACGCGAAGTCGAACGCGGGTAGCTCTTCGAGATTGCGGCTCATGGAGTCCACGGGGTCTGTGGTCCTCGCTGGTTCTGCGGAGCGGCCGGATTCTGTGAAAGCGGCGCGGCCGGCGGGCCCGCCTGGGCGGCCTGAGCCGCCTGTGCCTGGATCAGCGCGAGCGGCAGCTTCGGCCTTCCGGCGACCGCGATCACCCGCGCCCGATCGAAGTCGTCGGGGTCGACGGACACGACGATGCGGTCCCCCGGACGGATGTCTCCGGGTGCCAGGTCGACGGAGCCGCTCTTGACGATCGTCTCCGGCCCGTACGACACCGCATGACGCTTTCCGACGTCGAGGAACACGACGCGGCTCGCGCTCGGGTCGACGGCGATCACCTGCCCCGAAGCGCGGTTCGTCACGGGAAGGACCGGGATGTCCGGCTTCTCTGCATGACAGGCGAAGACGACTCCCGTCGCGGAAGCGGCAAGGACGGCGCGGCCGATGCGGCGGCCGGCTCGGCGGGCGTGCTTCGCGGCCTGCACGACTTGCGAGGCTAGCCAGGCCGCCGGATGCTGACAAGGGATCCGGTTTCGGAAGGCCCCCGGGTCCGTTAAAGACCCGTCAGCCTCGATGCTCGACGTCGTGACACTTCTCGATCTCGTCCAGCAGGGCTGGTACGCGACGTACCCTCTCTTGCTCTGCTCGGTGGTCGCGCTCGCGATCGCGGGCGAGCGCCTCTGGGCGCTGCGCGGCCTCGATGCGCGGATGATCTCCGTTTCGAAGCAGATCGGATTTCTCATGCGCCGCGGCGACGTCGAAGGCGCCGCCGACCTCCTCGAGCGGGAGGGGCCAGAGCTGCCCCTGAGCCAGATCTACCGGCAGCTCATTCCGCACGCCCACACCACGGCGGTCGAGGACCTGCTCGCGATCGCGGACGGCCACCGACTCGCCCAGTCGCAGGGCCTGCGGCGCAACGTGTGGATCCTCGGAACGATCGGCAGCGCCGCTCCGTTCATCGGCCTCTTCGGAACGGTCGTCGGCATCATGCGGGCGTTCCACAGCATGGCCCTCGCGGGTGCGGGTGGCTTCGCCGTCGTCGCGGCCGGCATCTCGGAAGCGCTCGTGGCGACGGCTCTCGGGCTCGGCGTCGCGATCGTCGCGGTGGCGCTCTACAACTACTTCCAGGTGCGTCTGGGCGAGCTCGCGACGACGATGCGGGTCGGCGTGACCCAGTTCATCGACGGCATCTGCGCGTATCGGGGGCACGGTGGCAGTCGGCAGGTTGCCTGAGCACGGTGACGACGAGCTCGGCGGCGGTGGAATCGTCGCCGAGATCAACATCACGCCGCTGACGGACATCTTCCTCGTTCTCCTGATCATCTTCATGGTGACGAGCTCCGCGATGATCGAGTCGGGTCCGAGCGTGCAGCTCCCCGAGTCGGGAGCGACGTCGAGCGAGACGAAGGGCGTCGTCGTGACCGTCGACGAGAGTGAGAAGATCTTCATCAACGGCGCAGAGACCGATCGCGGGGGCCTGAGCCAGGGGCTCCGCGAGGCGATCGCGACGGCGGAGGTGAAGCGCGTCGTCCTGCAGGGTGATCGTCGCGTCGTCCTCGAGGAGGTCGTCAACATCCTGGACGAGGCACGGAGCGCCGGCGCGACCGAGGTCGCGATCGCGGCGACCCGGAAGCCCTAGGGTACGGAGACCTCGGCCGTGGCGCGCGAAGATCTGCTGCTCGCTCCGGAGTCGCTCGAGACGCTGATCGGGGGCCTCCGCGAGCTGGCCGTCGCCCTCGGGCCGGGTGCGGCGGAGCAGGTTGCGGGCGTACGCACGCAGCTCGAGAACGCGAAGGCGGCGCGCGACGCGGGCAACCGCGACGCGGCCGTCGCGGGCATTCTCACCGCGATGCAGAAAATCGCGCAGCTCGCGGCAGCGCTCGACCCGCGTGAAGCGGAGGCGATGCGCGCGATGGCCGCGGGCTTCGAGTCCGCCCTGCGGCGCGGCGACGCCGCGCACGCGGCGGAGTCCGTGGACGGCATGCGCCAGCGCTCCGGCGCACAGAAGAAGCGAGACGACGAGTTCAAGCTCTGAGGGGATTCCGCTCCACCGGCAGGGCGGAGGTACGAGATGGCAAAGGCGAGTGAACGAAAGGGAGTCCGCACCGAGGAGCTCGCGTGCTGCAAGCGCACGCGGGACAAGGAGATGGAGTCGATCCGTCTGAACTACCTGTCCTTCCCGGTGATCAAGAAGATCGTCTGTCCGACCTGCCAGATGGTCCTGCCGATCCGCGTGTACTCGCGCGACGACGCCGAGAGCGGCTCCGCCGCGGGCTGAGCCGGAGCCCGAGCGCAGGAGAGAACGGTGACCGAGCCGCCTCCGGCGCGCGGCCGGATCGACGACGTGCTCGTCGCGCTCCTTCTCGGCGGCCGATCGACGCCGGACGAGCTCGTCCGTCGCACCCTTCTCGAAGCGGGCGACGTGCGTGATTGCCTCGAGCGCGCAAGGCGCGCGGGTGATGCGACTTCGTTCCCGGACGCGCGCGCCGGCGAGCGCTTCGGCTCGACGTCGAGCGGACGCGAGCGTGCGACCGCGACGCTGCGCGAGGACCGGGATCGACTCGGGCGCGACGTCGAAGAAGCGTACCGCCTCTTCGAGGCGGCCAACTCCGCGTTCAAGGCGGCGCTCCTTCGCTGGCAGATGCGCTCGGTCGGGGGAGGGCGCGAAGCGAACGATCATCTCGACCCGCGTTACGACGCGCGCATTCTCGGTGAGATCGCTCGCAGCGTGAGAGCCGCCGACGACGCGCTCGCCCCGCTCGCGGAACGCTGCCGGCGGCATGCGGTCTACCGCGAGCGTCTCCGCGTCGCGCTCGAGCAAGCGGGCCGGGGAGAAGTCCGCTTCGTTGCGGGCCTCGACGTCGACTCCCTCCACGCGATCTGGTGGGAGCTGCACGCGGACCTCCTCGCGGTGCTCGGCCGCACGCGCACCGCGTCCGACGCGTAGCTCTTTACACATGCGTGGCGGCGTGGCAGCCACACCGCGATGGACGAGAAGGTTCGTGCGATGCTGGAGTCGGACGTCGAGATCACGCAGGAGCGCTTCTGCGCGGCGATGAGCGCGCGGTTGCCGTCGCTCCCGCCGGACACGCTCGAAAGCTACTTCGGCGCCCTTTCGAAGCTCGTCGAGAAGCTCGAGGACCCGGACAAAACGCTGGGTCAGATCCTGAACGAGATGATGGTCGAGGTCGCCGGTCTCGTGATGAAGGAGATGCAGCGCGGCTAGAGGGGGCCTGCTAGGGAACCGGCATGGCTTCGTCGTTCGCGCCCCGCCTGGTGAACGGGCCTTTCGGGGATCCCGGCCTTCTGGTCGAGCTCCGCTGGCACGGCCACGCCATCCTGTTCGACCTCGGCCGCAACGACGGCTTGCCCGCGGCGGAGCTCCTGAAGGTGAGCCACGTGTTCGTGTCGCACACACACATGGATCACTTCATCGGCTTCGATCGCATGCTCCGCCTCTTCCTGAATCGCGATCGGCGGCTCTACCTGTACGGCCCCGAGGGGATCGCCGAATGCGTCGGCGGGAAGCTCCGCGGCTACGTCTGGAATCTCACCGAGAGCTATCCGTTCGTGATCGACGTGACCGAGATCCGCGCGGGGGGTGCGACGCGTGCCGTATTCCGTGCCTGCACGGGCTTCGAGCGCGAGGACGCCGAGCTCCTTCCACCGCAGAGGTCCCCGAAGGCGGCCGGCGAGCCGCCGGGAACGCCGGTTCTCGTCGACGAGGAGCACTTTCGCGTTCGCGCGGCGATCACGAACCACCGCATCCCGTGCCTCGCCTTCGCGATCGACGAGCCCGTGCACCTGAACGTCGACGCGGACCGGCTCGCGCGCGAGGGCTTCGCGCCGGGGCGATGGCTGAAGGACCTGAAGGAAGCCGTTCGCGACGACCGCTCCGACGACACTCCGATCCTCGCGCAGCGCGCGGATCGCAGCGAGGCCGAGACGCCTCTCGGCGTCCTCCGCGAGCTCGTCCGCGTCACGTCGGGTCAGAAGCTCGGCTACATCGTCGATACGCGGTTCGCGCCCGAGAACCTCGCCGTGCTCCTGCCGGTGATGCACCGTTCCGACATCCTGTACTGCGAGTCTCCGTTCCTCGACGAGGACCGCGACCAGGCGGCGATGCGCTACCATCTGACGGCCGCCGAGGCCGGCACGATCGGCCGCATGTCGCGCGCGCGACGTCTCAAGGTGTTCCATTACTCGCCGCGCTATCAGGGACGCGGCGACATGCTGCGGCAGGAAGCGGAAGCGGCCTTTCAGGGACGGAAGGATCCGGGCGTCCTCGCCGAGCTCGAGTCCGCGGTCGGCTGACGGTGTCCGGAGAGCCTCGCGTCGCGCGCCTGAGCGCAGCCGATCGGCGGCTGCTCGAGGAGGCGCGGCGCGGGCATCTCGCGACCGCGACGCGCGATGGACGGCCGCACGTCGTGCCGGTCTGCTACGCGGTGCTCGACGACGCGACCCTCGCGTTCGCGATCGACGACAAGCCGAAGCGGCCGGGGAAGACGCTCCGCCGGCTGCGCAACCTCGCGGAGAACCCGCGCTTCGCGCTGGTCGTCGACTGCTGGGACGAGGAGTGGTCGCGGCTCGCGTTCGTCCTCGTCGAGGGGCGCGGCGGTCTCTGCGCCGACGAGGTGCGACGAAACGAGGCGATCGAGGCTCTGCGGCGCCGCTATCCGCAGTACGTCGGGATGCGGCTCGAGGCGGGGCGCCACCCGGTCGTCGAGCTCGTGATCGAGCGCCTGCACCGCTTCGGCGACGTCACTTGATTCACGAGCGCCGGCGCCAGCGCTCGAGGCGCTCGCGGATCTCCCCCTCTTCCCCCTGGTCGCTCGGCTCGTAGAAGCGCCGGCCGCGCACCGGCTCGGGGAGATACTCCTCCTCGACGTGGTGTCCGGCGTGGTCGTGCGGGTAGCGATAGTCGCGTCCGTAGCCTTCGGCCTTCATCAGCGGCGTCGGTGCGTTCCGCAGGTGGAGCGGAACGGGAAGCGTGCCGGACCGGCGCACCTCGTCGACCGCGCTTCCGATCGCGAGGAGGCTCGCGTTCGACTTCGGTGCGGTCGCGAGGAACGTCACGCCCTGCGCGAGAGGAATCCGTCCCTCCGGCAGGCCGACGAAATGCACGGCATCCTTGACGGAGAGCGCCACCTGCAGCGCGCGCGGATCGGCGTTCCCGATGTCCTCGGCCGCGAAGATCACCATGCGTCGCGCGATGAAGAGCGGATCTTCCCCGGCCTCGAGCATGCGCGCGAGCCAGTACATCGCGGCATCGGGATCGCTGCCGCGCAAGCTCTTGATGAACGCGGAGATGACGTTGTAATGCTCGTCGCCGGCGCGGTCGTAGCGGAGGGACCGCTTCTGCGCCGCCTCGACGACGTGGTCCGCCTCGATGCGCTTGGCGCGGCTCTGCGCGACGAGCTCCGCCGAAACCTCGAGCGCGCCGAGAGCGACGCGCGCGTCTCCCTGCGCGTGCGCGACGAGCGCCTCACGCGCCTCGCTCGAGAGCTCGAGGCCTCGCTTCCCGAGCCCGCGCTCCGGATCGGCGCGGGCGCGGTCGAGGAGCGCTCCGATGTCCGCGTCGGTCAGCGGCTCGAGCGTGAGAACCCGCATCCGCGACAACAGCGGCGAGATCACCTCGAACGAGGGGTTCTCCGTCGTCGCGCCGACGAGGACGAGCGTGCCCTTCTCGACGTGCGGGAGGAGGGCGTCCTGCTGCGCCTTGTTGAAGCGATGGATCTCGTCGAGGAAGAGCACGGTCGGACGGCCGTTCATCGCGAGATCGTGCTCGGCACGCTCGACGACGGCGCGGACGTCCTTCACCCCGGCGTTGACGGCGGAGAGCGCGGCGAAGGGCAGGTCGAGCCGCTTCGCGACGAGCCGCGCGAGGGTCGTCTTGCCGCTTCCGGGCGGCCCCCAGAGCACGAGGGAGTGCGCGTACCCGCCTCCGAGCATCTCTCCGAGGACGCGCCCGGGACCGAGAAGGTGCGCTTGCCCGACGAACTCGTCGAGCGTCGCGGGTCGCATGCGCTCGGCGAGGGGTGCGGATCGCCGCGCCGATGCCGTCGCGGGAGCCGCTTCGCCGCGTCGCGCCCGCGTGAAGAGGTCGGGCTCGTGACTCATGCGGATCGTTCCGAGGTTAGACACGATCGAGCGGCATATGCTAGCGGCGACCCGGGTGTCGCGTTCGATCCGGAGGGTGGGTCTCGTCCTGAAGCGCGGCGCCTCGCACGCGCACGAGGTGGCGCAGGGCGTCGTCGAGTGGCTCGCCGATCGCAAGATCCGGATCCTCGCCGAGCCCGAGCACGCGACCGCGCTCGGCGTCGAGCCGGCGGAGAAGGTCGAGATGTTCGCCGCCGCGGACCTGATCCTCGTCCTCGGTGGCGACGGGACCTTCCTCGCGACCGCGCGCCTCGCCGGCGAGCGCGAGGTGCCGATCGTCGGCGTGAACCTCGGGAGCCTCGGCTTCCTGACGGAGATCACGCTCGACGAGATCCGCCACACGCTGCAGAGCGCTCTCGAAGGCGACATCACGATCGACCGCCGGCGGATGCTGCGGGCGGTCGTGCGCCGTCGCGGCGGCGTGAAGGAGACGTACCAGGCGCTGAACGACGCGGTCCTGAGCCGCGGGTCGCTCGGTCGCACGATCGACATCGAGGCGAACGTCGACGGGGTCTTCCTCGCCCTCTTCAAGGCGGACGGCGTGATCATCGCGACACCGACCGGCTCGACCGCGTACTCGCTCTCGGCGGGAGGGCCGCTCGTCCATCCGTCCGTCCGAGTCGTGGTCCTCGCGCCGATCTGCCCGCACACGCTCAGCGTCCGGCCGATCGTGATCGACGACGACGCCAAGCTCGAGTTCCGTCTCCGCTCGCCCGGAGAGGAGCTGCTCTTGACGCTCGACGGACAGCAGACCGTCTCGCTCGGTCCCGAGGACGCGATCGAGGTCGTCCGCTCGCCGCATTCCGTGTGCCTGGTGCGCTCTCCGCAGCTCAGCTTCTACGACCTGCTGCGGACGAAGCTCGGCTGGGCGCGGGTGTAGGACGCGAAGCCGTGCTGCGCGATCTGCACGTCAGCGACTTCGCGCTGATCGAGGACCTGCACATCGAGTTCGGCGTGGGCCTGAACGTCGTGACGGGAGAGACCGGCGCGGGAAAGAGCCTCCTACAGCGCGCCGTCGCGATCGCGCTCGGGGCTCGTACGGGTCCGGACGTGATCCGCGCGGGGCGCGAAGCGGCTCGCATCGAGGCTCGCTTCACGTGGACGTCGCCGCCGCCCGGCCTCGAGAGCCGTCTCGCCGGGAGGGAGGTGCCGCTCGACGGCGACGGGCTCGTCGTCCGGCGTACGGTCGCGCGGAGCGGTCGCGGGACGACGCTCCTGAACGGAAGGAGCGCGCCGGTCGCGGCGCTCGTCGAGGCGGGCGAGACGCTCGCGCAGATGCAGGGGCAGCACGAGTCGCTCCGGCTCGCGCAGCCCGAGGCGCACCTCGGGATGCTCGACGAGTTCGCGGGAACGACCGAGCTCGCGGAGCGATATCGCGCTTCGCACGCGCGGGTGCTCGGCCTTGTCGATCGCCTCGACGTGCTCGAGCGCGGCGCGGCCGAGCTCGAGCGGCGCCTCGAGCTCGCACGCTATGATCTCGAGGAGCTCGAGCGCGCCCAGCTCGTCGATCCCGAGGAGACGGAGTCGCTCGCGAGCGAGCGGTCCCGGCTCCGGAACGCAGAGAAGCTCGCGAGCGCCGCGGCGGAGGCCCTCGATCGCCTCCAGAGCGGCGAGGGCGCGGCGCTCGGACTGCTCGAGCGCCATGCGACCCGCATCCGCGAGCTCGCCTCTCTCGATCCGGCGCTCGATCCGATCGCGGCGCTCCTCGAGCAGGCGGCTTCGCCCCTCGCGGACGGGATGCGCGATCTGCAGGACTACCTGAGCGACCTCGACGGCGATCCATCGCGCCTCGAGGCGCTCGAGGAGCGCCTCGCCCTGCTCGAGCGACTGCGCCGGAAGCACGACGTCCCCGACGTCGCCGGCCTGATCGGACGTCGCGACGAGCTGGCGAAGCAGGTCGAGCGGCACCGCCGCGACAGCGAGGATCCGGGCGCGCTCCGCGAGGAGCTTGCGCGCGCCGCGGAAGCGGCGTGGCAGCTCGCGGACGAGCTCTCCGAGGAGCGGCGCGAGGCGAGCAGCCGGCTGTCGAAGGCGATGGGCACCGAGCTCGCGAGCCTCGGCATGGCGGAGGCCCGCTTCCTCGTCGACTTCGAGGCGCTCGCTCCGGGAGCGAGCCGCGGTGCCGCCGCAGCGCTCGTCCGAAACGGACGCGCGCTCGGTCCCGAGGGACCGCTGCGGATCGAGTTCCATCTCGAGGCGAACCGCGGCGAGGGAGCGCGACCGCTCGCGCGCGTCGCCTCGGGCGGCGAGCTCTCGCGCCTGATGCTGGCCCTGCGCAACGTGACGGGCGGCGGCTCCGTGCCGACTCTCGTGTTCGACGAGGTCGATGCGGGAATCGGGGGTGCGGCCGCCGAGATCGTCGGTCGTCGGCTGCGCGACCTCGGCTCGCGTCATCAGGTGATCTGCATCACGCATCTCGCGCAGATTGCCGCCTTCGCGGATCGCCACTACGCGGTCGCGAAGAGTCGCGCCGGCGGCCGGACGCAGACGCAGGTCGTCGCGGTCGAGGGCGAGGAGCGCGAGCGAGAGCTCGCGCGGATGCTCGGGGGAGCGGAGCCCGGCACCGAGGCGCTTCGTCATGCCGCCGAAATGCTGCGGCGCGCGCGCGGCACGAAGGAGAAGACGCCGTCGGCTGCACCGCGCGCCCGTGCGGCTTCGCGCGGGAAGCGCTGAGGACGGAGCACCGCGTGCGGTTGATCGATCGTGTGGCCATCGTCACGGGTGCGGGAAGCGGCATCGGCGAGGCGATCGCGAAGGCGTTCGCCGCGGAAGGCGCCGATCTCGTGCTCGCGGGCCGGCGGGCCGAGCCGCTCGAGGATGTCGCGTCCGTCGTTCGCGGTCTCGGCCCGCGCGCTCTCGTGATCCCGACGGACGTGGGCTCCGAAGTCGACGTCCGGGCGCTCGTCGCGCGTACCGTCGGCGACCTCGGGCGCGTGGACGTCCTCGTCCATGCCGCCGCGGCGCCCGCGGACGAGACCTCGGTCGCGAACCTGACGCTCGCAGCCTGGAGCGAGACCCTGCAGAGCACGCTCACCGGGGCGATGCTGTGCGCGCGCGAGTGCCTGATCCGCTCGATGCTGCCGCGCCGTTCCGGCGCGATCGTCAACATCGCCTCGACCGCGGGCCTTCGCGGCGTCCCCGGACGCGCGCACTTCAGCGCCGCGAAGGCGGGCCTGATCCGCTTCACGGAGGCGCTCGCGCGCGAGGTCGGCCCGCAGGGAGTTCGCGCGAACTGCATCGTACCGGGAGCTGTGTCGACCGAGCGTCTCGATCTGCATCACGAACGGTTGTCCGCGATGCGCGGAGTCGCTCTCGAGCGCGTCGTCGAGGAGGCTTCGCGGCGGGTTGCGCTGCGTCGGCTGATCTCTCCGGAAGAGGTCGCTTCCGTGGCGGTGTTTCTCGCGAGCGAGCAGGCGAGCGGCATCACGGGCGAGACGGTGCGCGTCACCGGCGGCTGAGCGGCCGCGCCGCGCGTCGCGGACGTTGCGCCTCCGGGGCGAATCCCGTAGACCACCGCTGAATCCTCGCGGGGCCGTAGCTCAGTTGGGAGAGCGCCTGAATGGCATTCAGGAGGTCGTGGGTTCGACTCCCATCGGCTCCACTTCGAGGCCGCCGCCGGCAGGTCGCTCAGCGTGACTTCGCGACGACCTCCTCGGCGAAGCGTTGCAGGCGCTCGACGTAGGCGGCGCGCGTCGTCGCCGGGAAGCCGACCGTCAGCCAGGTGACGCCGTGCTCGGCGAGCCGCGCCACGCGCTCGCGCGTCTCGTCCGCGGAGCGCTTCGCGGATTCGCCTTCGAGCGAGAAGCAGATGTCCCACGGCGTCTTCCGTCCGACGCTCGAAGCGTGGGCGCGCGCGTAGGCGATGCCGGAGATCAGGTCGTCGTCCGTCTCGAGGCTCGCCGACCGCGTGAAGGGTGCCATCGCGGCGGTGTTCGTGAACGGCACCCATCCTTCGGCGAGGTCGATCGCGCGGCGGATCGCCCGCTTGCTGTTGCCGCCGACCCAGATCGGCGGATGCGGCTTCTGCGGAGGATGCGGGAGCATCGTGTTGCCGCGCGCGTGGAAGTGGCGGCCCTCCAGCTGCACGTCTTCCTCGGTCCACGCGCGCTTCATCGCGACGATCGCTTCGTCGGACAGCTCGTTGCGCAGATCGAAGTCGGCGCCGAGCGCCTGGAACTCGCCCCGCAGATACCCGGCCGCCGCGCCCAGGATCACGCGACCCCCGGAGAGGACGTCGAGCGACAGGGCCGATTTCGCCGCGAGGAACGGGTTCCGGTACGGCAGCACGAGGACGTGCGTCTGCAGGCGCAAGCGCTCCGTCGTGCTCGCCGCGAAAGAGAGCGCCACGAACGGATCGAGGGCGTGGTGGCCACCGCCCTCGAGCCAGCGCTGCACGGGATACGGATGGTCCGTGACGAAGCAGGCGTCGTAGCCGGCCGCCTCGGCCGCCTGCGCCACCTCGCGGATGGCGCGGGCGCCGAGGAACTCGTCGCCGTACTGGATCCGATCGGTCGGAAGAGCGACGGAGAAGCGCATCTCCGCGGCTCTAGGCCGGCCAGCCGACGGTCTTCGTCTCGAGGTACTCGAGGAAGCCTTCGCGTCCGTGCTCGCGGCCAAGGCCGCTCTGCTTGTACCCACCGAACGGCGAGTCGGCTCCGAACCACATCCCGCCGTTGACCGAAAGGGTTCCCGTGCGAATGCGACGCGCGACCGCGAGAGCGCGATCGAACGACTTGCTCATGACGCCGCCAGAGAGACCGTAGACGGAGTTGTTCGCGATTCGCACCGCGTCATCGTCGTCCTCGTACGGAATCACGGCGAGGACCGGCCCGAAGATCTCCTCCTGTGCGATCGTCGCGTTCGGATCGACGTCGACGAAGAGCGTCGGCTCGACGAAGTAGCCCTTCGGAAGGTGCGCGGGACGGCCCCCGCCGACGACGAGCTTCGCTCCCTCCGCCTTCCCCTTCTCGATGTAGCCGAGCACGCGCTCGCGCTGCTTTGCGTTGATGAGCGGGCCCATCAGGTTCTCGAAGTTGTTCGGGTCGCCGTATTTGATGCCGCGGAACGCTTCCGCGAGCATCTCGACGCCCTCGGCGTAGCGCTTCTTCGGGAGCAGCATGCGCGTCGTGATCGCGCAGCCCTGACCGGCGTGCGTGCAGACCATCGCACCGCTCGGGATCGTCTTCGGGAAGTCGGCGTCGTCGAGGACGACCTGCGCGGACTTGCCACCGAGCTCGAGGAACACCTTCTTCAAGGTCCCCGAGCACTGCCTCATGATGTGCTTCCCGACCGCCGTCGAGCCGGTGAAGCTGATCATGTCGACGCGCGGGTCGGACGTGAGGATGTCGCCCACCTCGGCGGGATGGCTCGCGGTGATGACGTTCAGCACGCCCGGAGGAAGGTCCGTCTCCGCGGCGAGGCGGCCGAGCCACGTTCCGCTCCACGGCGTGTCGGGCGCGACCTTCAAGACGACCGTGTTCCCCGCCATCAGCGCGGGCACGATCTTCGAGAGGTTGAGCATCAGCGGAAAGTTCCACGGCGTGATCGCGCCGACGACGCCGACCGGCTCGTGGTAGACGCGGCGCTGGCTCTTGATGCCGAAGAACTCGTGCTCGGGGAGGTCGCGCTCCCAGGAGTGCTTCTCGGCGACCTCGATGTCCCACAGCATGTCCTGGATGCTCGTGTCCTGCTGGATCGCGTAGGTGAGGCCGATCGGCGCGCCGACCTCCGCGATGATCTGCGGTCGGAGCGTCTCCTTGCTGCGTTCGAGGGCCGCGTGGAGCTGGCGCAGGCAGCGCGACCGGAGCGCGAGGTCCGTCGACCACTTCGTCTCGTCGAAGGCGCGTCGCGCCGCGGCGATCGCGCGCTCCATGTCCGCGGCCGAGGCGTCGGCGACCTGGCCGATCGTCTCCTCGGTGGCGGGGTTCAGGTTGGGGTAGGTACGGCCGCCCGTCGCATCGACGAGCTTCCCGTCGATGAAGAGCCGGCTCTCGGCCTCGATTGCCATTCTCTCACTCCTTGCGCCTTCGCGGCCTTCGCGGCCGTGCTCCGTTGCGTCTCCGTCATCGCTTCACGCGTTGCAACCCGTTCAGGAGACGACGCCGTCTTCCTTCCACGCGGCGATCTGCTCCCACGTCGAGCCGAGCTCGAGGAGGATCTCCTCGGTGTGCTGGCCGTGCTCCGGCGCGCGCACGAGCGCGTCGGGCTTCTGGTCGAACTGCACCGGGTTCGCGACGAGCGTGAACGTCTGCCCGTCGCCGCGATCGACCTCGGCAAGGTATCCGTTCGCCTGGACCTGCGGATCGTCCGGCAGCTCGAGCGCGCTCTGCATCGCCGCCCAGACGCCCTCGACGTCGGCGAGCTTCTCGCGCCACTCCGCGAGCGTGCGCTTCGCGAACACGCCTTCGAGCTCTGCGACGCACGCCGCGCGATTCTGGAAGCGCGTCATGCCGTCGCGGAAGCGCTCGTCCTCGATCAGGTCCTCGCGCTCGAGGTGGCGGCAGAGGTCGGCCCAGAAGCGATCCGGCTGGAGCATGTTCAGGAAGAGCCAGCGGCCGTCCTTCGTGCGGTAGCTGTTGACGATCGGGTTCGGCGCCTGCTTGCGGTCGAACGCGGGGAAGGGGCTTCCGCCGAGGAGCTTCCCCGCGACGATGTCGGGGGCCATCAGCCACATCGCCGTCCCGAGGAGCGAGGTGTCGACCACCGAGGGCTCGCCCGTGCGCTCGCGGCGGAAGAGCGCCGCGGCGATGCCGCCCGCGAGCGACATGCCTCCGGTCGAGTCGCCGAACGCCGCGCGCTGCATCGTCGGGGCGATGGCGTCGTCGCGCGTCAGGGCCTGACCGATGCCGCCGCGACACCAGAACGAAGCGGCGTCGTAGCCGCCCTTCTCGCGGTCGGGCCCGCGGTCGCCGTGCCCGTGACCGCGCGCATAGATGATCTTCGGGTTGACGCGGCGGATGTCTTCGACGTCGAGGCGAAGACGCTTCCGCGCGGCGGGGAGGAAGTTCGTCAAGAACACGTCCGCCTTCTCGACGAGCTGGTCGAGAAGCTCGCGTCCCGCTGTCTTGCCGAGGTCGAGCCCGAGCCCGCGCTTGCCGCGGTTCGGCTGCTCGATCATGAAGTTGACGCCACCCGTGTCCGGAACGAGTCCTGACGTGACGAGACCGCGCTGCGGATCGCCGGTCACCGGGTGCTCGATCTTGATCACCTCGGCGCCCCAGTCGGCGAGCACGGCGCCGGCGGCGGGGACGAACCACCACTGGGCCACCTCGACGATTCGTACGCCTTCGAGGGCTCGGCTCATTGATCCTCCTGCGCTGCGCTGAAGCGGCGAGGGGAGACGCTAGCCGAGGAGTCCGCGGTCGGCCAGACTCGGTGCGTCAAGAGGCTGGCGGCGGGGGGGTCGGCCAGTCGATCGAAGAAAGCGAGGCGAGGGCGAGGAGGAGCGCCTGCGTCCCGTCGCGCGCGTGACCCTGCGCCGCGAGCGCGACGTAGAGCTGCCGGGCGAGCGCCAGGCCGGGGAGAGCGAGCTTCAGCCGCTCCGCCTCCGCGAGCGCGATGCCGAGATCCTTCACGAAGTGCTCGACGAAGAAGCCGGCCGCGAAGTCGCCGCGAACGATCCGCGGGGCGAGGTTCGACAGTGCCCAGCTGCTCGCCGCTCCGGAGGAGACCGATTCGAGAGCGGTCGTCACGTCGAGACCCGAGCGATGGGCGTAGAGCAGGGCTTCGCAGATCCCGACCATGCTGCTCGCGATGACGATCTGGTTCGTCATCTTCGTGTGCTGGCCGGCGCCGGGGCCGCCCTGGTGCACGATCGTCTTGCCCATCGCCGCAAAGCAGGGGCGGAGCGCCTCGACGATCGCGGCTTCGCCGCCGATCATGATCGAGAGGCGTGCCTCGCGTGCACCGACGTCGCCGCCGGAGACCGGAGCGTCGACCGCGTGCACGCCGCGCGCCCGAGCGGCCTCCGCGATCTCGACGGCGAGGCTCGGCTCGCTCGTCGTCATGTCCACGACGACGCCGCCCTCCGCGAGGCCGGCGAGGACGCCCCTTCCGCCGAGCACGACCTCGCGCACGTCCGCCGGAAAGCCGACCATCGTGAACACGACGTCGCTGGCGGCGGCGACGTCACGCGGCGTCTCCGCCCACACCGCTCCGCGCGCGAGGAGCGGCTCCGCCTTCGCGCGCGTCCGCGTGTAGACGGTCGTGCGAAAGCCGGCGCTTCGCAGGTGCCCGCCCATGCTGGCACCCATGACGCCGAGTCCGATCCAGCCGATCCGCGTGCGCTCCGGGGAGACCTCGAGTCGGGCCATCCTCGCTGCGTAGCGCGCCGTCAGGCGCCGTTGAAGTGCGGCAGGACCCTTTCGCCGAGGAGCTCGATCGACTTCATCACGCGGTCGTGCGGGATCTTGTACGGATTGACGAGGCAAAGCAGCAGGTCGCAGCCGGCCGCCTCGTAGCGCTTCGCGATCTCGACGCAGCGCTCCGGTCCGCCGACGACAGCGGAGCCCGTCTCGCGGAGGAAGTCGAACGTCAGGTGATCGAGCGCTCCGCTCGCGCGCACGTCCGCGAGGTCCTTCGCGTACTGGTAGGTGCCGAGGTTCTCCCCCTTCATCCAATCGGAGAGGGACGCGATGTGGTTCACCGCCGTCTTCACGTACCAGGGGAACGATTCCTCGGCGTCCGCGAAGGCCTGAGCGTCGGTCGGCGCGCAGTGCACCATCGTGAAGGTCGCCGCCTCCTCGTTCTTGAACTTGCCGACGGGCTTCGTGCACTCGGCGAGGCCCTCGCGATAGAGCGTCAAGCGATCGGTCAGGTCTTCCGGCGGCACGCCGACGGTGAACGAGCAGAGGCCGAGCCCGTGACGGCCGATCTCGCGGTGCCCGTCCGGGCTGCTCGTCGCACCCCAGATCGGCGGATGCGGCTTCTGCAGCGGCTTCGGCTGCACGCGCCGCGGCGCGCCCATCTGCCAGTACTTCCCCTGCGCCTGGTAGTACTCCTCGGTCCACGCGCCGACGATGTGGTGCAGCGCCTCGGACCACTGCTCGCGCGTCGCGTGCGGATCGACGTTGAAGCCTTCGATCTCCGCGCGGGTCGAGGAGCGGCCGGTGCCGAGCTCGACGCGTCCGTTGCTGATCAGGTCGAGCACGGCGACGGACTCGGCGGTGCGGATCGGGTGATTGTAGGGGTAGGGCAGGAGCCGCACGCCGTAGCCGAGCCGGATGCGCGAGGTGCGAGCGGCGATCGCGCCGTACAGGATCTCCGGATTCGGACAGTGCGAGTACTCCTCGAGGAAGTGGTGCTCGACCGTCCAGAAGCTGTGGAAGCCCGCCTGCTCGCCGAGGATCGCCTCCTCGAGAGTGTTGCGATAGGCGTCGAGCTCGCTCCGCTCGTTCCAGGGCTTCGCCACAGGGATCTCGTAGAACAGCGCGAATTTCATCCTCGTCCGCCTCCGACTTGCCAACGGGTGAGACGCAAGTCTAGTCTCGAGTCTCAATGCCGCGCAAGGGTCTCGGAGGAGTCGCGATCGCGACGCGAGACGCACGTGACGGGACGGTCACGTTCGCGCGGCGTCTGAGCGGCGTGCAGGCGGAGCGCCGGGCGCGAGCGGTCGCCGCGGCACGCGAGCTCGCGACCGAAGGCGGCTACGCGGCCGTCAACATGAACGACGTCGCGGGGCGGGCCGGGATCGCCCGGGCGACGCTCTATCGCTACTTCGCCTCGAAGGACCACCTGCTCGCGGACGTGACGCTCGCCTGGGGCGCGGAGATCGCGCTGCAGCTCCGCCGCGATCCGCCGCGCGGGAAGACGGCCGCGGCGCGCGTCGGTGCGACGTTCGCGCGCGTGATCGACGTCGCGTGCGCGACGCCGCGCTTGACCGAGGCGGCCGTCGCTGCGGCGCTTTCTCCCGATCCGACGGCGGCCGGAATCCACGCCGGGGCGATCACCGTCGTTTCCGGCTACCTCGATCAAGCACTCGGAGACGAGCCGGTCGCCGACCGCGAGGCGGCGAGCCGCGTCCTCGGGCACGTGTTTCTCTCCGTCTTGATCCAGCTCACGCAGGGACGCGCTTCGCGCGACGAGGCGATCCGCGAGCTTCGCTCCGCCGCGCGACTTCTTTTCCGACGAAAACGTTAGGAGGCAAAGGTGTTGACGAAGGATCGTTTCTACATCGGCGGCCGCTGGGTCCAGCCGGCGGGCGAGGGCACTCTCGACGTCGTCTCGCCGTACACCGAGGAGGTCTACGCGCGCGTTCCGCTCGCGACCGAGGAGGACATGGATCGCGCCGTCGCGGCCGCGCGCGAGGCGCTCGATCGCGGCCCGTGGCCGCAGACGCCGCCTGCCGAGCGGGCCGAGAAGATTCGCGCGCTCTCCGCCGGGATCCAGGAGCGCGCGCAGGAGTTCGCGGACACGATCACCGGCGAGATGGGCGCGCCCGCCTCGTGGTCGCTGATCGGGCAGGTGCTCTCGGCGACGATGCTCCTCGACTCGTTCGTCGAGATGGCGCCGCGCTTTCCGTTCGAGGAGAGCCGCGGGGGACTTCTCGGACCGAACCTCGTCCGCCGGATGCCGGTCGGCGTCGCCGCCTGCATCATCCCGTGGAACGTTCCGCTCTTCATCACCGCGATCAAGCTCGGCGCCGCGATGGCTGCGGGCGTACCGGTCATCCTGAAGCCGGCTCCGGAGACGCCGCTGGACTCGTATCTCCTCGCGGAGGTCGCGGAGAAGATCGGGCTTCCTCCGGGCGTGTTGAACATCGTTCCGGCGGGACGCGAGGTCGGCGAGCACCTCGTGCGTCACCCGGGCGTCGACAAGGTCGCCTTCACCGGCAGCACCGCCGCGGGACGCAAGATCGGCGCGATCTGCGGCGAGATGCTGAAGCGCTGCACTCTCGAGCTCGGCGGGAAGTCGGCGGCGCTGATCCTCGACGACGCGGACCTCGGCGCGACGCTGCCGTCGCTCATGCCGAACGCGATCATGAACAACGGGCAGGCGTGTCTCGCGCAGACGCGCATCCTCGCGCCGCGCTCGCGCTACGGCGAGGTCGTCGAAGCGGTCGTCGGCGCGGTCGAGGCGATGAAGGTCGGCGATCCGATGGATCCTTCCGTCGCCGTCGGTCCGCTCGCGGCGGCGCGGCAGCGCGAGCGCGTCGAGGGATACCTCGCGCTCGGAAAGAAGGAGGGCGCTCGCGTCGCGATCGGCGGCGGCCGTCCGAAGGGCCTCGGGCGCGGCTGGTTCGTCGAGCCCACGGTCTTCGCCGACGTCGACAACCGGATGCGGATCGCGCGCGAGGAGATCTTCGGGCCGGTCCTCTGCGTGATCCCGTACGAGGGCGACGAGGAAGCGCTCCGGATCGCGAACGACTCGGACTACGGGCTCTCCGGCTCGGTCTGGACGAAGGACGTCGCGCGCGGCGTCGGGCTCGCGAAGCGTGTCCGCACGGGCACCTACGGCGTCAACTCGTTCGGCACGATGGACCTGAAGAACCCGTTCGGCGGCTTCAAGTCGTCCGGCGTCGGGCGCGAGTGCGGTCCCGAGGGCATCGAGGCGTTCTGCGAGGTGCAGACGATCGTGCTCCCGGCGGACTACACGCCGGCCGCGTGAGGCGGGAGGAGCGCATGAGCAACGCGGCGAGCAACCGGCAGCTCATCGAGCGGTTCTGGCGCGACCTCTACTCGCGCAAGTTCGACGCGATCGGCGCCTACTTCGCGGAGGACGGCGAGTACACCGACGTCCCGAGCCCGGAGGACGACGTCGCGCGCGGACCGCGCCAGATCGAGGCGCGGCTTCGCCTCGGCCTCGAGCCGCTCGAGGCGATCCATCACCACCCGCGCCACATGGTCGCGGAAGGCGACCTCGTCTTCACCGAGCACTCCGAGGAGTGGCACTGGGGCACCGGCGAACGCGTCGTCGTGCCCTTCGTCTCCGTGCACGAGATCCGCGACGGCAAGATCGTCCGCTGGTGGGATTACCCCGACCTGGCGAAGCTCCTCGCCGCCGCGCCGCAGTGGTGGCTCGAGCACATCTCGAAGGGCTACACGTGAGAGTCCGCGCGCGGAGCGTGCGGCCGAGCGGAGCGCGAGCGGGGGAGTGGAGAAGGCGTGGCTTTGCCGCGCCTTCGGCGAGGGGGCGGCGCCCCCTCGCTTGCGATCAACCGTGGAGAAGGCGTGGCTTTGCCGCGCCTTCGGCGAGGGGGCGGCGCCCCCTCGCTTGCGATCAAATGTCGTCGCTGACCATGTCCTCGCGGTCCGACGGCGGCGGGCGCTCCGGAATCGCAATGTAGTGGCGCTCCTCCTCGCCGACGTAGATCTGCCGCGGACGGCTGATCCGCTGCTCGGGGTCGCGAACCATCTCGGCCCACTGCGCGAGCCAGCCCGCGGTGCGCGCGATCGCGAACAGTACCGGGAACATCGTCACCGGGAAGCCCATCGCCTGGTAGATGACGCCCGAGTAGAAATCGACGTTCGGGTAGAGCCTGCGCTTGACGAAGTAGTCGTCCTGCAGCGCGATTCGCTCGAGCTCGAGGGCGATCTCGATCAGCGGATTCTTTCCCGTGGCCTCGAAGACGTCGTACGCGAGCTTCTTGATGATCTTCCCGCGCGGATCGTAGTTCTTGTAGATCCGGTGGCCGAAGCCCATCAGCCGGCCGTCGCCGTTCTTGAAGCCCTGGATCGCTTGCGGCACGCGGTCGACGGAGCCGATCTCCTGGAGCATCCGGACGACCGCCTCGTTCGCGCCGCCGTGGCGCGGGCCGTACAGCGCGCCGATGCCGGCGGCGACGGCGGAGTAGGGATCGACGAGCGAGCTTCCGACCGAGCGCACCGCGTTCGTCGAGCAGTTCTGCTCGTGGTCCGCGTGCAGGATGAAGAGCACGTCGAGGGCTCGCTCGATGATCGGGTCGGGCTCGTAGAGACGCTCGCCCATCCGGAACAGCATGTTGAGGAAGTTCCCCGTGTAGCTCAGGTCGTTGTCCGGATAGACGTACGGCCGGCCGCGCGTGTGGCGGTAGGCGAATGCGGCGATCGTCGGGAGCTTCCCGATGAGACGCCGCGTCTGCAGGCGGCGGGACTCGAGGTCCTCGACGTCCTGCGCATCGGGGTAGAACGTCGAGAGCGCGCCGACGGTGCCGACGAGCATCCCCATCGGGTGCGCGTCGTAGCGGAACCCCGCCATGAACGCCTTGACGTTCTCGTGCACCATCGTGTGCTGCGTGACGTTCTTCTTCCAGCGCTCGAAGTGGGCGCGGTCCGGGAGCTCGCCCTTGACGATCAGGTAGGCCGTCTCGAGGAAGGTGCTCTTCTCCGCGAGCTCCTCGATCGGATAGCCGCGGTAGCGCAGGATGCCGCGCTCGCCGTCGATGAAGGTGATCCGGCTCTTGCAGGAGGCCGTGTTCCCGAACGCCGGATCGTAGCCGAGGAGCCCCTCGCGGTCCGGCGCGATCTTGATCTTCGCCAGCTGCTGCGTGGCGATGGCGCCGTTCTCGATCGGCACCTCGTACGTCTGCCCGGTGCGGTTGTCGGTGATCGTAAGCGTGTCCCTCGGCATGTCCCCCTCCCTCGGAAGGGATATCACTCCGTGCGCGCGGTTGCTTCCAGGGGTGTGGCGGCGCTCGTCGCGCGGGTGGCCGGCGGGAGATGCGGATGGTAGCCGCGTCCGTGCGCGAAACCCCTCGCTCCAGAGCGCACCACCACCCGCACGACTACACCCGCGGCTCGCTGCTGCGCGCGCTGCTGCGGCTCGCGGTGCCGCTCCTCGGCGGCAGCTTCGCGATGGGGGTGATCTTCCCGATCGCGGACCTGGCGCTCCTGAGCCGTCTCGGCGAGGCGCCGATGGCGTCCGTCATCATGGTCAACCAGACGCTCTGGCAAGTCGTGATGATGATGACGATGGGAGTGAACTTCGCGACCCAGGCGCAGATCGCGCAGGCGGTAGGCGCGGGCGAGCCGCAGCGAGCGGAGCACATCGGCGCCCAGAGCCTGACGCTCGGATGGATGATCGCGGTCGCGGTCGCGGTCGTGGGCTGGTTCGGGGCCGAGAAGCTGTTCGACCTCGCCGCGCCGGCGGAGAGCTTCGTCCCGTACGGCGGGCCCTACCTGCGCGTCCTTTCCCTGCTCTCGCTCGGGTTGACCGCGGGAATGACGTCGCGCGCGATCCTGGTCGGCGCGGGAGACACGACGACGCCGCTCGTGGCGATCCTCGTGCAGGTCGTGACCTCGCTCCTCGCGGAGTGGATCCTCATCTTCGGGCACCTGGGGTTTCCTCCGCTCGGCGTCACCGGGGCCGCCATCGGCGTGTCGCTCGGACAGTGGGCCGCGATGGCCGTGACACTCCTGGCCCTTCGTCGTGAGAACGCGCCGGTGCATCTGCGCGTGGAGAAGCTCCGCCCCGACGCCCGCGCACTCGCCGCGATGGTGCGGATGTCGTGGCCCGCGGCGCTCCAGATGATCGGCATGGTCGCCTCGGCGTTCGTCTTCCTGCGTCTCGCGGGCGCGTTCGGCGCCGCCGTACAGACGGCGTATTCGATCGGGCTTCGCCTGGCGATGATCCTTCCGGGGTTCTCGTTCCCCCTCGCGACCGCGTGCGCGACGCTCGTCGGACAGGCGGTCGGCGCGGGCGACGTGGCGCGGGCCCGCCGGGCGATCCGCGTCGGCGTCCTCGTGCACGGGTCGGTCATGGGCGCCTTCGCGCTCGCTCTCGCGGTCTTCCGCGAGCCGATCCTGCGCGTGCTCACGACCGACCCCGAGGTCGTGCGCGTCGGCGGGACGTATCTCCTCTACCTCTCGGCGAGCTTCGCGATGATGGGATTCAACCTCGTCGTGCTGCGCGCGATGCAGGGCGCGGGTGATTTCATGATGCCGATGGTGATCTCCCTCACGAGCACCTTCCTCCTCAGCATCCCGCTCGCGCATCTGCTGGTCGCGCGCACGACACTCGGACCGGAAGGAATCTGGTGGGGCGGGGTCGCGGGCTCGATCTTCACCACGGTTGCGACGGCCGCCTGGTTGGCGACCGGTCGCTGGGCGGGACGGTTCGCGCGACCTCGCCTTGACGAGGCGGGTCACGCATAGCAGGGAAGCGATGGCTTCGAGGCGGTGAGCATGGGTCGTTTCGATGGAAGAGTCGCGTTCGTCACCGGCGCGGCGTCGGGAATCGGATCTGCGAGCGCGGTCGCGCTCGCGCGCGAAGGTGCGCGAATCGCCGGTTTCGACGTCCAGGAGGAGGGCGACGCCGAATGGCGAGAGGTGCTCGAGCGTGCACCGGAAAGCTACCTCGATCACGGCGACGTGCGCGACGAGGATGCGGTGCGAACGGCGATCGCGCGCGCTCACGCGCGTCTCGGTCGGATCGACGTCGCGGTCAACGCGGCGGGCGTCGCGGGAGGAGGCCCCGTCCACCTCGTCGAAGCGAACGAGTGGGACCGCGTCCTCGACATCAATCTCAAGGGAACGTTCCTCGTCTGCAAGCACGTCCTGCCCGTGATGCTCGAGCAGGGCGGTGGCAACGTCGTCAACATCGCGAGCATCGAAGGGCTCGAGGGCAGCGAGGGCGGCAGCGCCTACAACGCCTCGAAGGGCGGCGTCGTGCTCCTCGGCCGGAACCTCGCGATGGACTACGCCCGCCGCGGGATCCGCGTGAACAGCGTGTGCCCCGGCTTCATCGAGACGCCGCTCCTGGAGAACGTGCTCGGCATCGAGGGTCTCGGCGAGCTCCGCGACCGCATCCGGAACGCGCATCAGCTCGGGCGCTTCGGCCGCCCCGACGAGGTCGCCGCCGTGGTGGCGTTCCTCGCGAGCGACGACGCCTCGTTCGTGACGGGCGTCGCGATGCCGGTCGACGGCGGCTTCACGGCGGGCCATCGCTTCGGCTTCGCTGCTCTCATGGGCCTCGAGTAGGGAACGCCGTGCCTTCGCATCCGACGAATCCGGCCGTCCGTCTGACGGACGGGACCTTTTACTCCGACGGACCCCACGAAGCGCTCCTCTGGATGCGCGAGAACGCGCCCGTCTACTGGGACGAGGCGGGGCAGGTGTGGGGCATCACGCTCTACGAAGACGTGATGGCGTGCTCGAAGTCGCCGGAGACGTTCTCCAGCGCGGGGGGCATCCGGCCCGAGATCGGACCGATGCCGCACATGATCGACATGGACGATCCGGCGCACAAGCGCCGCCGGAACCTCGTCAACCGCGGCTTCACGAAGGGCCGCGTGGCCGACCGCGAGCCGCGCGTCCGAGAGATCTGCGTCGACCTGATCGAGCGTGCGAAGAAGCGCGGCGAGTTCGACTTCGTCTTCGACGTCGCGGCATGGCTCCCGCTGATCGTGATCGGCGACATGCTCGGCGTCGAGCCGGAGCACTATGCGGATCTTCTGCGCTGGTCCGACGAGATGGTCGTCGGAAGCGGCGCCATGGAGGCAGCCAAGGTCGAGCGCGCTTCGGAGGCGTTCGTCGCCTACAACGGACACGCGCAGCGCGTGCTCGAGGACCGCCGCTCGCGCCCGCTCCAACCGGATCTCATGAGCATCCTCGCGCACGCGGTGATCGACGGCGACAAGCTGACGGACGACGAGATCCTCGCGGAGTCGCTCCTGATCCTGATCGGCGGCGATGAGACGACGCGGCACGTGATCACCGGCGGCATGTACGAGATGCTGCAGCGTCCGGACGCCTGGCGCGCGCTCGCCGCGAGCCCGGAGAAGATCCCCGCCGCGGTCGAGGAGATGCTCCGCTGGGTGACGCCGATCCAGAACATGGCGCGGACCGCCGTCCGCGACGTGGACCTGCGCGGGCAGACGCTCCGTCAAGGGCAGAAGCTCCTCCTGCTCTACCCGTCGGCGAATCGCGACGGCGCGATCTTCGAGAGACCGTTCGAGTTCGACGTCGCGCGCACGCCGAACGATCACGTCGCCTTCGGCTATGGATCGCACTTCTGCCTGGGAGCGAGCCTCGCGCGCCTCGAGCTGACCGTCTTCTTCGAGGAAGCGCTGCCGCGCCTCGCCGGGCTCCGTCTCGTGGGCGAGACGCCGCCGCCGAAGCGCGCGTCCGACTTCATCTGCGGCTTCGAGAAGATGCCCGTGAGGCTTGCCGGCTGAGCGAGCTCACCCGATCGGTCGGCCTTCTGAGCTCGCAGCGGCTCCTGCTGCTGGTGCTCGGTGCCGTCCGCACGAAGATCGCTGCTTCGCTCCTCGGCCCGAGCGGGATGGGCTTGCTCGCGCAAGCGATGAGCCTGCGGGACCTGCTCTCGTCCGCGGCGACGTTCGGCTCGCGGACCAGCTACCTGAAGCTCGTCGCCGAGCACTATGGACGCGACGAGCGGCAGGCGCTCGAGCGTCTCCTCGTGAGCGCGCTGACGCTCATCATGGTGCTCGCTCTCGTCACGGCGGGGGCCGCCGCGATCGCCTCGGAGCAGATCTCGGAGTGGGCGTTCGGGAGTCCCGCGTTCGCCGTGCTGGTCGTCGTCGCGGCGCTGGTGGTCGTCGTCGGCGCACCGGCGCGGATGGTGGCGCGGACGTTCACGGGCGTCCTCGACTTCCGGACGTATCTGCAGATCGCCGCGGTTGAGGCGGTCGTCGCGGTCGTCGCGATGGCGATCCTCGCGAAGCTCTTCGGCGTCGCGGGCGCGATCGGGTCGTTCGCCGTAGCCGAGGCGGCGGTCCTCGTGACCGGAGGATTTCTCCTCTGGCGGCGGCTCGCGCGTCCTCTCGGGCTCGACCTCCGTCCGCGGATGCCGGCGGGGGACGTGGTCCGGCGTCTCGCGCGTCTCGCGAGCGCGCTCACGGTCACGAGTCTCGCGGCGAGCGGAGCCGCGGTCTGGGTGCGCGCGGAGGTGCTGCACGAGCTCGGGACGGACGCGAGCGGCTACTACCAGGTCGCCTGGCAGGTGGGTCAGAACTACCTGAGCCTCCTCGGCGGGGTGCTCTGGAGCTACGGGATGCCGAAGGTCGCGACGCGCCTCGAGGACCCGGCGTTGATCCTGCATCTGCAGAACAACTTCCTGCGGATCGTCCTGACGATCCTCGCGCCGGGAGTGATCGGGCTTCTCGCACTGCGCGAGGTGTGGATCCCGATCCTCTTCAGCAAGGCGTTCCTCGCCGCGGGCACGCTCGTCGCCTGGCAGCTCGTCGGAGAGCTCGTCGCGATGACGCGGCAGTCGATGAACATCTCGGTGCTCCCGCGCGAGCGCCTCGGCTTCCTCATCGGGCAGGCGATCTTCTACTGGGGGCTCTGGGCCCTCGTCGCGACGGTCTCGCTCCCCTGGCTCGGCGCGACCGCGCCGGCGGTCTCGTACCTCGTCGCGAACCTCCTCACTCTGGGATTGACGTGGTGGTACCACCGCACGCGCTTCGGCTATCGCCTCGAGGCGGAGAACCGGCGCCTCCTCGCGTGGTGCGTGCCCGGCGTCTGCGTCGCCCTCGCTCTCGTGCATGGCGAAGCCGGCTGGACGGAGCGGGGCGCCGCGATCGTGCTCGCGTCCGCATGGCTCCTCGCGAACCGCTCGCTTCTGCTGCGGCTGTGGGCGCGCGAGGCGTAGGGCACGCCCCCTTGCGCCACCGCCGGCCCCGCGCCATAGCAAGCGAGTCGGGGTGGACCGACGAGACGAACGCGCGCGGCGTCCGCCGCGTGCGAAGCGAGGAGACACATGGCGATCAAGGAAGGCGAGGCGCTCCCGAGCGTCGATCTGACGGAGATGACGGACGAGGGACCGAAGCCGGTCTCGTTGTCCGAGCTGACGAAGGGCAAGCGCGTGGTCCTGTTCGCGGTGCCGGGCGCATTCACACCGACGTGCTCCGCGAAGCACCTGCCCGGATTCATCGAGCAGGCCGGTGCGATCCGTGGCAAGGGCGTCGACGAGATCGTGTGCGTGTCGGTGAACGACGCGTTCGTGATGGGCGCCTGGGGAAAGCAGGCCGGCGCGAGCGGCAAGGTCCGCATGCTCGCGGACGGGAACGGCGACTTCGCGCGCGCTCTCGGTCTGCAGATGGACGGCCGCAAGTTCGGGATGGGCGAGCGCTCGCAGCGCTACGCGCTCGTCGCGAAGGACGGCAAGGTCGAGAAGCTCTACGTCGAGCCGGGCCCAGGGCTGACGGTGTCGAGCGCGGAGTCCGTCCTCGGCGGACTCTGAGCGCTACGGCATCTGGCGCTCGCGACGGCGGTGGAACGCGCCGTCGCGGCGCCACATGTAGCAGGAGTCCGGGAACCCTCCGGTCTCGGACGAGGTCGCGCCGCGAAGCTGCGTCCAGGTGTCGCGGTACGAGGCGAAGCACTGGATCGTCGCCGGGGCGAGCATCAGGAGAGCGTCCAGAAGAGGACGATCGTCACCCGGGTCGCCGAACTCGCGCAGGAGACGCGCGGATACGCCGCTTGCGAGGCTCGCACCCGCGACCTGCGCGGCGCGGTCCTCGCGCGACCGCCACTCGGCGCTGTCGAGGGTCGCGAGATCGCGGCGGCGCTCCCAGAGCTCGATCTCGGCGAGTAGCATGTTCTCGAGCCCGAGCCGACCGCGCATCCGCACCTCGAGCTGCTCCGCGAGCCGGTCCTGCGCCGTCGTGCAGCTCGCCTGCTCGCGCATGTGCAGGTCGCTCATCTGCCCGACGAGCTCGAGCGCGCCGTCGGCGACGAAGCCGTCGACCGTCAAGTCGCGTCGATAGTAGCGCTCGCCGAGAGCGCGCGGGACGGCGGGATCGTGAAGAGCGCGCTCGCGGCCGATCGCCCACGCGATCGTCGGTCCCACGAGGTGCGCGAGCGTCAGCACGTGCGAGCAGCCGAGGGCTCCGCCGATCTGCGCGCCGACCCGCCTCGAGTAGGACGCATCGAGCGGCGTGCCGGCGAGGTGGTCGACGCGATCGATCCGATCGCGGCAGCTCTCGCCTTCGCTCGAAGCGCTCGGCTCGAAGGCGACGGTCGGCATGCGGGCCTGGATCGTCTCGAAGACGAGCCGCTCCTCGTCGACGGTCCCGTCGAGGTGCATCTGGTGGATGATTCCCGTCCCCTGCAGGTCTCCGCCGACCGGAACGACGCCACGCTTGCGCAGGTCGAGGACGTACGCGGCGAAGGTCGACCTTCCTTCGCAGGCGACCCGCAGCGTGACGGAGAGCTGCCGCGTATGGATGGGGATGCCGCTCGCCGTGAAGCTCATGCTTCACGTACTTCGACAGCCAGGAGCTCGTCCGCAAGCCAGCTCTGCAGGAGGCGAAGCGCGGTCTGCGAGGCCTCGCCCTCGGGGACCCGCTCCGCCAGCCACTCGCAGAGCGAGGCGAAATCGGTCCCGTGCAACACGCGCGCGAGGGCGGCTTGCTCGATCGGCTCGATCCGCCGCTGGTAAACGGTGAACCCCTGTCGCCACACGCGGAGCCGACAACCCGCCTCGTTCGGATCCGGGAGCGGCTCGCCGTCGACCAGGCGACGATGGATCGTGTCGGCCGGGACGGCGTGCTCGAGGAGGAGGAGCGACGGGACGGCACGGAGCCGGAGCGCGGGCCAGTCCTCCGGCGGGAGCGCTTCGAGATCGGCCACGGCGAGCGGCACGGCGTCGGCCGCCTCGAAGGCGCGTACGAGAGCCCACTCGAGCTCTGCGACGTCGCCGATCCACGCGGCCGGCCCGGTGCACGCCGCGCGCAGGTAGGCCGGAAGATCGCGGCCGGCGCGGCGCAGGTCGGGATCACTCGTCGGGTGCACGCGGAGGTACGCGCGCAGCAGCGGCTCCCAAGCGTCCGAGCCCGTCGTCGACTCGATCGCGGCGCGCGTCGCCGGGAAGTCCTCGGTGACGGCGTCCCGGATCCGGATGAAGATCATCTCCGCGTAGATCGCGAGGCGTGCTGCGCCGTCGAGACGGTGATCGCTTCGGATGGGAAGGGAAGGCGCCGCGCGTCCGAGCCGCTGCTCGCAGTCGGGATCGCCGCCGAGGGAGAGGAGCGTCTCCAGCTCGTGCTGGAGCTCACGCAGCCGGGGAGCTCGCGGCATGCGCTTTCCCGGCGGCCCCGGCCTCCGCGCCGTGGACGGACGCGAACACCTCGCGCGCCCGCTCGGCTTCCGCTTCGAGACGCTCGAGGGGCGGCACGTCGCCGTCCCATTCGATGAGCGTCGGGACGCGGCCCAGGCGGCGAAGCGCATGGGCGTAGAGGTCCCACACCGCGCTCGCGACCGGAGCGTCGTGCGTGTCGAGGAGATGTGTCCCGTGATCGGAGTGGCCGGCGAGATGGATCTGCGCGACGCGCTCGGGCGGCATCGCGTCGATGAAGCGAAGCGCATCGAAGTCGTGGTTGAAGGCGCTCACATAGACGTTGTTCACGTCGAGAAGGATGTCGCAGTCGGCGCGCTCCGCGAGCGCCGCGAGGAACTCCCACTCGCTCAGCGTGGAATCGGAGAAGGAGAGGTAGCTCGAGACGTTCTCAAGGACGAGACGGCGCCCGAGCGCGTCCTGCACGCGGCCGACGCGCTCCGCCACGTGCTCGAGGACCTCCTCGGTCCACGGAAGCGGCAGCAGGTCGTGCAGGTTGTGACCGCGCACGCCGGTCCAGCAGAGATGGTCCGAGACCCACGTCGGCTCGAAGCGGGCCGCGAGCGCGCGGAGCTTCGCGAGGTACGTTCGATCCAACGGATCGGTCGTGCCGATCGAGAGCGACACGCCGTGAAGCACGACCGGGTAGTCGCGACGCACGCGCTCGAGGACGTGCAGCGGACGGCCGCCGTCCATCATGAAATTCTCGGAGATCGCCTCGAACCAGTCGACGCGAGCGCGGCGCTCGAGCAGCTCGCCGAAGTGACGCGTCCGAAGGCCGATCCCGATCCCGAGCGCGGCGGTGCGTGGCATCGCGAATGGCGACGGCCGGAAGCGGGTACGGCGCCCGCTTCCGGCCGGCTTCGTCTACTGCTGGACGGTGCCGCCCTTGGCCTTGCACTCGTCGGCGGAGAGCATCACCATGCCCATGCTCTTGCATTTGTTCTTGCCGGCGCACTCGTTGCCCTTGCCGCCGCATTCGCCCTTGCCGGCGCACTCGTTGACGCCGACGCACTTCACCTTCGGCGCGTCCTTCTTCGCGGCCTCGTCGTTCGAGCCGGCGATGGCTTCCCGTGCGGAGAAGAGCGTCGCCACGGAAAGGGCGATCAGGGCTCCCTTGCTCGTCTTGTTCATCTGTCGTGTCCTCCTCGTCTCGGCCGAGGTCCATCCCCGGCGGTCGAAATCCCGCGGGTCGTCCGTTTCAGGCCCGCTCGAGCTGCGAGCGGATGGCACGGGCGACCGAGGCGAGCTCCTGCCTCGTTCCGTGGGGAAAGATCGAATGAACGCTGCCCGCGCCGTCCCCGGTGCGCCGGGGAACGACGTGGACGTGGACGTGCGGCACCGTCTGCCCGGTCGCCGCGCCGTCGTTGATCCCGATCGTGGTCCCTTCGGCCCCGACCGCGGCGCGAATCGGCCCGACGATGCGATGGACCGCCCGGAAGAGCGCCGCCGCCGTGTCGGGCTCGAGGTCCTCGACGCGGCCCACGTGGACGTTCGGGATCACGAGCACGTGTCCATCTGCGAGCGGCGTGACGTCGAGGAAGGCCGTGGCGCCATCCTCACGGGCGATCACCTCGGCGGGGATCTCGCCTCCGGCGATCCGGCAGAACACACACGCCATAGGCGCCGCCTACCTAGAACGGTCGGCCCGTCGGGTCAATGGCGACCTTTCGAGGAATCGCGAAGAAAACGCCTTGAATCCGCCCGCGGCGAGTGGGCAGCATGGCGCTTCGCCGCACCGCGGCTCGCGCCGCACGCGGGACGGGGGCCGCTGCATGCCGAAGAAAAAGGGAGACGTGAGCCGCCAGACCCTTTGGCAGCGAAAGCACCGCGAGCTCGGGCTCTGCGTCGTCTGCAGCGAGCCGGCGTACAAGGGTTGGCGGTGTGTGAAGCACTACGAGCAGCACAAGATCGTGATGCGGCTGCGCTACATCCCGCGCGTGCGCGGTCGCTACGACGTCGGCGGCTCGGCGGAATTCCTCGCCGCGGCCGCGCGCGACGTCGAGAAGAAGAAGCGCAGTCGTGCAGGAGCGGCCGCGTCGCTCGTCGCCGGCGCCCCTCTCGACGCTCCGCGGAAGCGCGCACCGGCGAGCTCGAACGGCGACCGTCGCGAAAACGACGCTCGGACTGCAGCCGACCTGCAGGGCGCTGCGGAACGCTCTCTGGCGCAGGCTTCGCGCACGACCCGCCGCACGACCCGCCGCACGACGCGCGCACGCTGACCGCCGCAGCGGCGGCGCTTCGCGACGCGAGAATTTCTCCGTTCGAGGCATGGATTCGTCGACCTTCCACTGATACCTTCCGCTCACCCCCCGCGCTTTCCGCACGTACCGGTCCAGCCAGAACAGGGCCCTCCGCGAGGCTTTCCGCGATCAGCGAGCGAACGTTGACGCTCCTCCGGCACACGTCGAGGCGGGGGTCGTAGAGCCGGACGAGCAACTGCATTCGGAGGACGCGCCGTTGAACGAGCAGAAGGTGAACGAGCAGAAGGTGAACGAGCAGAAGGTGAACGAGCAGAAGGTGTTTCCGTTTCGCGCGCAGCTCGCGAAGCATGGCTCGGCGCAGAGCCGCTCGGAGCGCACCGGCTGGCTGACACCCTACG
>Ga0194131_10002490_pt1 | contig 30153 bp, 32 predicted proteins | sample TA2KigO120mmetaG_FD_148631 | JGI IMG/M metagenome (GOLD analysis project Ga0194131, IMG submission 148631) | Freshwater microbial communities from Lake Tanganyika, Tanzania - TA2015053 Kigoma Offshore 120m | ecosystem: Environmental > Aquatic > Freshwater > Lake | place: Tanzania: Lake...
GCGTCTTCTCCGTGAGGCGGCGGAAGAATTCGGCGATGGCGGCGGGCTTCATGCCGCCGAGCTTAGCCTTATCCACCGGCGATCGACTAGGTTGCCGCTTGGTGTGCCCGCACGCCCCCTCTATGATGGCTCAATGGAAGCCGTCGCCCGGTCGGGCACCACTTCATCGTTTTTCTTCGACGCGGTGCTGACGCCCAACCGCTCGCTGCCGCGCGCCGGGTTTTACGCGGTCATGGCGGCGGTGGGCGCGATCTCGCTCGGGCTTGGCGTCTGGTTTGTGCTGAACGGGGCCTGGCCGGTGCTTGGCTTCTTCGGCCTCGATGTCGCGCTGCTCTATCTCGCCTTCCGGCTCAATTATCGCGCAGGGCGGCTAACAGAAATCGTGCGGCTGACGGCACACGAGCTTCTCGTGCGGCGGCGGACGGCGCGTGGCCAAACAACCGAGTGGCGGTTCAACCCGGCCTGGGTGCGCATCGAGTTCGATGCCGAAGCCGAAGCAGGCGCGCCACTCGTGTTGGCGTCCCACGGCGAGCGCGTCGAGATCGCGGCGTTTCTCTCGCCCGAGGAGCGCGTCGATTTTGCCAACGCGCTGAAGCGTGCGCTCGCGGCAGCGCGCCGTATCGAGCAGCCTATTTGAGGCCGATCACATCCGCCATCGAGTAGAGCCCGGGCGCCTTGCCGCGCGCCCAGAGCGCGGCGTGCACCGCGCCACGGGCGAAGGTGCGCCGGCTGGTCGCGCGGTGGGTGAGCTCGAGGCGCTCGCCATCGGCGGCAAAGATCACGCTGTGATCGCCCACCACGTCGCCGCCCCTTAAGGCAGCGAAACCGATCGTGCCCTTCTTGCGCGCGCCGGTCATGCCATCGCGGCCGCGCACGGCGACGTCGTCGAGCTTCACACCCCGTCCCTTCGCCGCGGCACGGCCGAGCCCGAGCGCGGTGCCCGAGGGCGCGTCGACCTTGTGACGATGATGCATCTCGACGATCTCGATGTCGTACTCATCGCCGAGCACGCGGCCGACCTGCTCGGTCAGCGCCATCAGCAGCGTCACGCTCACGCTCATGTTGGGCGCCTGCACGATGGCGCAGGACTTCGCCGCTTCCCTGACCGCGCTGATCTCATTCTGGTCGTGGCCGGTGGTGCCGAGCACCAGCACCTTGCGAAAGCGCGCTGCAAGCGCGGCGTGAATGGGGGTCGCGGCTGGTGCCGTGAAATCAAGCACAGCGTCCGCCAGCGAGAACAGGCGCTCGGCATCATCGCTGATCGCAATGCCGAGCGCCGCCTCACCCGCATACATGCCGGCGTCCTTGCCGATCGCTACATGGCCTGGTGCCTCGGTCGCGCCGATGAGCGCGCAGCCTTCGGTCGTAATCACCTCGCGCATCAGCATGGCGGCCATGCGCCCGGCCGCGCCCGTGACGCCGATGAGATATTCGGACGATGGCATGGTGTCCCCTTTCCCACTCCTCAGAGTGGGAAAGGTAAGCGGTAGGGGGAGGAAAACAAAGCGGCCAATGGCCGCTTTAGACGCACCCTCCATCCCCACCCTCCCTCCCGCCCGCGGGAGGAAGGGCTCTACGTTTCAGCTGGTAGGCTACTCTTTCAAATCCTGCCAGAACTCCTTCATCTTCGAAAAGAAGCCCTCGGCCTCGGGACTCGTGGTCGAGCGGTTGCCGGCGTTCTGGAACTCTTCGAGCAGCTCGCGCTGGCGCTTCGTGAGATTGACCGGGGTCTCGACCTTGACCTCGATGTAGAGATCACCTTGCCCGCTCTGACGCAGCGCCGGCATGCCCTTGCCGCGGAGGCGGAACTGGTGGCCCGATTGCGTGCCGGCGGGCACGGTGACACGCGCGCGCGAGCCTCCGAGCGCCGGCACCTCGATGGTGCCGCCGAGCGCTGCGGTCGTCATCGGAATCGGCACGCGGCAATAGAGGTTGAGCGCTTCGCGCTTGAACAGCGGATGCGGCGTCACCGTGAGGAAGATGTAAAGATCGCCGGGCGGGGCACCGCGGGCACCTGCCTCGCCTTCGTCGGCGAGGCGAATGCGCGTGCCGCTCTCGACTCCAGCGGGGATGTCGACGGAGAGGTGCTTCTCCTTCTGCACGCGGCCCTGACCCCGGCAGGTCTCGCACGGATTGACGATGATCTCGCCGGCGCCCTGGCAGGTCGGGCAGGTGCGCTCGATGGTGAAGAAGCCCTGCTGGGCGCGCACCTTGCCGGCGCCGCCGCAGGTGCCGCAGGATTCAGGCTTGGCACCGGCCTTGGCGCCCGAGCCCCGGCAGGTCTCGCACGCGATCGAGGTGGGCACGCGGATTCGCACCTTCTTGCCGGCGAAGGCCTCTTCGAGCGAGATCTCGAGGTTGTAGCGCAAATCGGCGCCGCGCTGCGGGCCCCGTCGCTGACCACGCCGCTGGCCCATAAACTCGCCGAACAAATCGTCGAACACATCGGCGAAGCTCGAGCGGAAATCGCCGCTGAAGCCGCCCATGCCGCCGGCGGCCCCCGCCTCGAACGCGGCGTGGCCCACCTGATCATATTGCGCGCGCTTCTCCTTGTCGGAGAGCACGGCATAGGCCTCGTTGATTTCTTTGAAGCGCTGCTCGGCCTGCTTATCACCCGGATTACGGTCCGGGTGATATTGCATGGCGAGCTTGCGGAACGCCTTCTTGACGTCGTCGAGATTCGCATCGCGCGAGACGCCCAAGCGCTCGTAATAGTCCTTCGCCATTCTTCAGGCTCTCCGGCCGATCTGGGCTTCAGAGTCGGTCAGGGCGGCACGTCGAACAACGGCCGCCCGAACCTCGATCCCGATCAGAACACTGGCTATCCGCTCTAGCGCGCGCCCTTCTTCTTCTCGTCGTCCTTGACCTCCTCGAACTGGGCATCGACAACACCCTCGTCCGGCTTGGTTTCCTCAGGCCCAGCCGCCGAGGCCGAGGGACCCGCGGCATCGGTGGCGCCCGCTGCCGCGCCGGCCTGGCTCGCCTTATAGGCCGCCTCGCCGAGCTTCATGGACGACTGGGCAAGCTGATCGGTCTTGGCCTTGATCGCCTGGATGTTCTCGCCCTTCAGGGCCTCGCGCAGCGCGCTGATATCACCCTCGATCTGGCCGCGCTCGGCCGCGCCGACCTTGTCGCCATGCTCCTTCAGGTTGCGCTCGGCCGAATGGGCCATGGCCTCGGCGTGATTGCGCGCCTCGACCAGCTCCTTGCGCTTCTTGTCATCCTCGGCGTGAGTCTCGGCGTCCTTGACCATGCGCTTGATCTCGTCATCCGAGAGGCCGCCCGAGGCCTGGATGCGGATCTGCTGTTCCTTGCTGGTCGCCTTGTCCTTGGCCGAGACGCTGACGATGCCATTCGCGTCAATGTCAAACGTGACCTCGATCTGCGGCACGCCGCGCGGTGCCGGCGGAATGCCGACCAGATCGAACTGGCCGAGCAGCTTATTGTCCGCCGCCATTTCGCGCTCGCCCTGGAACACGCGGATGGTGACCGCATGCTGCCCATCCTCGGCGGTCGAGAACACCTGGCTCTTCTTGGTCGGGATCGTGGTGTTGCGCTCGATCAAGCGGGTGAAGACGCCGCCCAAGGTCTCGATGCCGAGCGAGAGCGGCGTGACATCGAGGAGCAGCACATCCTTGACGTCGCCCTGGAGCACGCCGGCCTGGATCGCGGCGCCGACCGCCACGACCTCGTCAGGGTTCACGCCCTTGTGCGGCTCGCGACCGAAGAACGCCTTCACCGTTTCGGCGATCTTGGGCATGCGGGTCATGCCGCCGACGAGAATCACCTCGTCGATCTCGCCCGCGGTGACGCCGGCATCCTTCAGCGCGGCGCGGCAGGGCTCGATCGTTTTCTGCACCAGATCGTCGACCAGCGCCTCGAGCTTGGCGCGGGTGAGCTTCATGTTGAGGTGCTTCGGCCCGGTCTGGTCCGCCGTGATGAACGGCAAATTCACGTCGGTCGAGACTGCGCTCGACAGCTCGATCTTGGCCTTCTCCGCGGCTTCCTTCAGGCGCTGGAGTGCAAGGCGATCGCCGCGCAGATCGATGCCGGTCTCCTTCTTGAACTCATCGGCCAGATAGTTGAGGAGCCGCATGTCGAAGTCTTCGCCGCCGAGGAACGTGTCGCCGTTCGTCGACTTCACCTCAAACACGCCATCGCCAATCTCGAGCACGGAAATATCGAACGTGCCGCCGCCGAGGTCGTAGACCGCGATCGTGCCGGTCTTCTTCTTGTCCATGCCATAGGCGAGCGCCGCGGCGGTCGGCTCATTGATGATGCGCACGACCTCGAGGCCCGCAATCTGGCCGGCATCCTTGGTCGCCTGACGCTGCGCGTCGTTGAAATAGGCCGGCACCGTGATGACCGCCTTCTGCACCGGCTCGCCGAGGAAGGCTTCCGCCGTCTCCTTCATCTTCATCAGCGTGAAGGCCGATATCTGGCTCGGCGAATAGTCCTTGCCGCGCACGCTCACCCAGGCATCGCCATTAGCGTGCTCGGTGATGCGATAGGGCACCATCTTGATGTCCTTCTGCGTCATCGGGTCCTTGAAGGTGCGACCGATGAGGCGCTTGATCGCGAAGATCGTGTTCTCCGGGTTGGTGACCGCCTGGCGCTTGGCCGACTGGCCGACCAGCCGCTCGCCATCCTGCGCGAACGCGACGATCGAGGGCGTGGTGCGCATGCCCTCCGCGTTCTCGATCACGCGCGGGTTCTTGCCCTCCATGACCGCGACGCAGGAGTTCGTCGTGCCGAGATCGATGCCGATGATCTTGCTCATATGACCCTACCTTCCAGCAGACCCGACGCGGCCCCCGATGGCACCGCCCGAGCCCCCAATGGGTTGTTCCCGCTCGGAATAGACAAGCGGGTTGATGTCCGTCGCTTATATGGGAGGCGATTCGGCCCCCGCAAGACCGGCGCGTCCGGCCGACCGGGCGAAGGGCGTGGTTTTTGCATGGGTGGGCCGATTACGCGTTGGTATCGACCTGGCCGCCGCGCGCTGTCTCGGCCGCCGGCGCCTCGCCCGCCGTCTTAGACACCGCGACCATGGCTGGCCTGAGGATGCGTCCCGCGATGGTGTAGCCGACTTGCAGCACCTGAACGACCGTGCCGGGCGGCTGGTCATTGGTCGGCACTTCGAGCATGGCCTGATGGAAATTGGGATCGAAGCGCTCGCCTGCCGGGTCCACCCGCTTGATGCCGTGGCGCTCAAACACCGAGGCCAGCTCCCGACCCGTCATGTCGACGCCCTGGTGGAGCGCGTTCAGCTTGTCATCGGCTTTGAGCGCCTCGGGCGCCACGCTGGCCAGCGCGCGCGCCAGATTGTCTGCGACGCTCAAGCAATCGCGCGCGAAGCCCGCGACAGCGAACTTGGAGGCATCCTCGACCTCCTTGCGGGCGCGCCGGCGCGTGTTCTCTAGCTCGGCCATCGTACGGAGAAGCTGATCCTTGAGGGTGTCAGCATCCGACTTAGCCGCCTCGGGCATCGGCACCGTCTCGACCGGCGCCAGATCGTCATTGGCGGGCGGCGCGTCCGTACCGTTGGCGCGGGGATCATCGATCATGACAAGAGTCCTTGATGCAGCATGGTCACTAGCGCAGGAGCCGCCCGATCAGATCGGCCGTGTGGTTGACCATCGGAATGATGCGGGCGTAGTTGAGCCGGGTCGGGCCGATCACCCCGATCGCCCCGATGAAACGCGAGCCATTGCCACGAAACGGCGCCACGATGGCGGAGCACTCGGTGTTGCCAAACAGCTTGCTCTCGGCGCCGATGAAGATCTTCACGCCATCGGCGTCGCGCGCGCTCTCCAGCAGCGAGATGAGGCCCGAGCGCGATTCCAGAGTCTCATGCAGCGCGCGGATGCGCTCCAGATCCTCGACCACGGCGACATCGCCGAGCAGATTGGTTTCGCCGCGCACGATCAGCGTGGCCGAGCGGTCCTGCCCGCCCCAGGTTGCGATGCCGGCTTCCACCACCTTGGCGGTCAGCTCGTCGAGTTGGGCGCGATGACTCTCGAGATCCTCGCGAATTTGCACGATCGATTCGCCTAGCGTGCGCCCGGCGAGACGCGCGTTCAGATAATTGGTCGCCTCGATCAGGTGCGACTGGGTCATGCCCGCGGGCACGTCGATCACCCGGTTCTCGACGAGCCCGCTCTCCGCCACCATCACGACCAAGGCGCGGCCGGGCGCGAGGCTGACGAACTCGACCTGACGGAACGGCACGTCGGTTTTCGGGGCATGCACCAGGCTGGCGCAGCGCGAAAGGCCCGACAGCGCCTCGCTCGCCTCACTCAGGAGCTCTTCGATCGAGTGACCGGCCGCCTGGCATTTGCTGTCGATGCTGGCCCGCTCGGCCTGGCTGAGCTCACCCACCTCGAGCAGGCCGTCGACATAGAGCCTAAGCCCGAGCTGGGTCGGCAGCCGGCCGGCCGAGGTATGCGGCGCGAAGAGCAGCCCTGCATCCTCGAGATCAGCCATGACATTGCGGATCGTGGCAGGCGAAACCGAGACCGCCAGCTTCTTTGAGAGCGTGCGCGAGCCAACCGGCTGGCCCGTCTCCATATAGGATTCGACCAGACGGCGGAGCACCTCGCGTGACCGCTCGTTGAGATCCTTCAGCATGGCGAGATCGGGATTATCCCCGTTAATTCAGGCATTTACGCGCCCTCGGCGGCGGCCTGCACACGGAATGTAGTGACGCCGACGCAGCCCGTCAACCATGCCCGCCGATACGCTTTGCCGTTCCGCGTCGCCCACGCTAGGTTCGCGCCGCGCCGATTAAGGGGGAGTTAACCATGCGGCCATCCGGTCGTGCCGTCGACGAGCTGCGCCGCATCAGCCTCGAGCCCGGCGTGAGCAAGCATGCCGAGGGCTCTTGCCTGGTTTCGTTCGGCGACACCAAGGTGCTGTGCACTGCGAGCGTGGAAGAGCGCGTGCCGCCCTTCCTGCGCAATACCGGGCGCGGCTGGGTGACGGCGGAATACGGCATGCTGCCGCGCTCGACCGGCAGCCGCACCGACCGCGAGGCCGCGCGCGGCCGCCAAAGCGGACGCACCCAGGAAATCCAGCGCCTGATCGGCCGCTCGCTCCGCGCGGTGACCGACCTGACGCTCCTTGGCGAGCGCCAGGTCATTCTCGATTGCGATGTGCTCCAGGCCGATGGCGGCACGCGCACCGCGGCCATCACCGGCGCCTATGTGGCGCTCCACCTCGCGCTCCAGAAAATGCTCGCCGACCGGCTGATCAGCGCTTTGCCGCTGACCGACCAGGTGGCCGCGGTTTCCTGCGGCATCTATGATGGTGAGCCGGTGCTTGACCTCGACTATGCCGAGGATTCTACGGCCGAGGCCGATTCCAATTTCGTGCTGACGCGCGCGGGCGGCATCATCGAAGTACAGGGCACGGCCGAGAAGAAGCCGTTTTCCCAGGCCCAGTTCCTCGCCCTGATGAAGCTTGCGCGCCAGGGCGTGGCTTCGCTTACGACGTTTCAGCGCAGCACGCTCGGGCTGACGGACTGAGCCCGCCATGGCACGTCGATTTGTGGGCCGGAAGCTGGTCATCGCCAGCCACAACCCGGGCAAGGTGCGCGAGATCAACGACCTCGTGCGTCCCTTCGACGTCGAGGCGATATCGGCCGGTTCGCTCGGCCTGCCGGAGCCCGAAGAGACCGGCACGACCTTCATCGCCAATGCCGAGCTGAAGGCGCGCGCCTCGGCGCTCGGCTCGGGCCTGCCGGCGCTCGCCGATGATTCCGGCCTCGTGGTTCCTGCGCTCGATGGCGCACCCGGCCTCTATTCCGCGCGCTGGGCCGGGCCGACCAAGGATTTCGGGATCGCGATGGACCGGGTCGAGCGCGAGCTTCGCGCCAGGGGCCTTGAGCCGAGCGGCCAGCAAGCCCATTTCGTTTGTGCGCTCGCGCTCGCCTGGCCGGACGGCCATTGCGAAAGCTTCGAGGGCAAGGTCCATGGCCGGCTCGGCTTTCCGCGGCGCGGCCAAAACGGCTTCGGCTATGACCCGATCTTCATCGCGGATGGCCATGCGATCACCTTCGGCGAAATGGAGCCCGTGGCGAAGCACGCGATCAGCCATCGCGCGCGCGCCTTCGCGCAGTTGATCGAGGCCTGTTTTGGCACTGCCGCCTGAGCCGCTGTCGCTCTACATCCACTGGCCATTCTGCCGCTCGAAGTGCCCCTATTGCGACTTCAACAGCCACGTAAGGGCGAGCGTGGACGACGCGCGCTGGCGTCGTGCCCTTTTGACAGAGCTTGAAACCGCCGCAGAAACACTCGGCCCCCGCAGGCTCGAGACGATCTTTTTCGGCGGCGGCACACCCTCGCTGATGGCACCGGAGACCGCCGGCGCGTTGATCGCGCGCGCCAAGACGCTGTTTCCGCCGGTCGCCGATCTCGAGATCACGCTCGAGGCCAACCCGACCTCGGTCGAAGCGAGGCGGCTCGAAGGCTTTCGTGATGCCGGCGTGAACCGCGTTTCGCTCGGCGTGCAGGCGCTCGACAATGAGTCGCTTCGCTTCCTCGGCCGCCAGCATGATGTGGGTGAGGCGCTGGCGGCGGTCGAGACCGCGATGGCGCTGTTCGTGCGCGTCTCCTTCGACCTGATCTATGCGCGTCCCGGCCAGACCATTGCCTCATGGCGCACGGAGCTGGCCCGCGCCCTCGCGCTCGCACGCGGCCATCTTTCGCTGTACCAGCTCACCATCGAGAAGGGCACGCCGTTCTACGCCGCCTCACGAGCGGGAGAATTTGCGCTGCCAAAGGAAAACGACGCGCTCGCGCTGTTCGAGGTGACCCAGGAATTGACCGAGCGCGCCGGGCTCGACGCCTATGAGGTGTCGAACCATGCCGCACCAGGGCAGGCCTGTCGGCACAACCTCGCCTATTGGCGCTATCAGGACTATGCCGGCATCGGGCCCGGCGCTCATGGGCGCGTAGTGACGAGCACGGGCACCGCGCTCGCGATCCGGCGCCACGCGTCGCCCGAGACCTGGCTTGCCGCGGTCGAGCGCGACAGCCAGGGCAGCGCGGAGGAAGCAACGCTCGAGCCGCGCGAGCGGGCCGAGGAGATGGTGATGATGGGCCTGCGCCTGAGCGAGGGTCTAGAACTTGCCGCCCTTCAGCGGCGTACCGGACTTGCGCTCGACGCGATCGTGCCGACAACCAGACGTCAGCGCCTCTTCAGCCAGGGCCTGCTCACGGAAGATTCGGAGCGTCTTCAAGCGACCAAAGCCGGCCGCGCCGTCTTGACCGCGCTGACTGGCGCGCTATTGGCCTGACCCGGCGGAACCGGCGGTTGCGCTGGTCGGGAAGCGATCGAGCGCCGGGCTGACCAAGTTGATCGTGCCGCCCGTACCGATTTCGACCACCGCGAGGCCGCGCTCGGACGTGCCGTCTGGCATGAAGCGGAAGATGCCCTCCGTGCCAGCGAAGCCGCGCGCGTCGCCGATCGCCTGCGTGCTGAAATCAGGCCCGGCCGTGCCTTTGGCCAGCGCGACGGCGAGCGCCGTTGCGTCATAGCCGATCGCGGCGAACTGGCCCGGCTCATAGCCATAGGCATCGGCGAAGCGCTTTTTGAACGCGGCCCGGCCCTCGGGCGAGGGGCTGACATACCAGGCGCCCATCAGCGCAGGCTCCTCGCGCAGCTTCGGGTCGTCCCACAGGCTGGTGCCGAGAAACCTGATGGTCGCGGGGTCGACGCCGTATTGCAGAAGCAATGGCAGCACGCGTGAAAGGCGTGGTCCGCCATCGGGCAGGATCAAGGCATCGAAGCGCTCGCCACTCGCCAGAGTCTGGACCACCTTGTCGAGCTCCGGCGGATTGGCCGACGGCGGGTAGAGCAATTGAACCCCGAGCGTGCCGCCGACTTCCGCGACCGCGCGCCGCGCCTGCTCGGTGACCAGCCGGCCATAGCCGTCGCCCGGCGCCAGAATCGCGAAGCGGCGAAGCTCGTTGGCGCGCGCGTGGCCGACCAGCCGGTCGATCTCGGGTGCCACCATATGGCCCATGAGATAAACGCCGCCGCCCGCGGCGCTCGGGTTGTTCGAGAACGAAACCATGTTGACCCCGCGCGCCCGAACGAGTGGCGCCGCTGCCTTGGCTTCGTCGCTGAGCAGCGGACCAATGACGAGCGAGACCCCCGAATCGACCACCTTGTTGGCGGCGAGGCGTGCGCCATCGGGCGTGCTGGCGGTGTCGGCCGGGACCAGGGTAAAGCGGTCGTCGCCCACCTCAAACAGCGCCATCTGCGCCGCATCGAGCAGCGCCTTGCCTTCGGCTTGGCGCGCGCCGGTCAGCGGAACCAGGAGCCCAACCTTCAGCGCCTCCGGCCGTGCGATGATGGGCTCGACATAGACCTGGTCGGGCGGCAGCGAGGCGATCTCGTCGTTACCGAGGTCCTGCACGTCGACATTCTGCGATTCATCATTGACCTGCGTGCTGGACGTGACGACCGCGCTCTCATCGGCCGCCGCTTCGGGTTGGTCCGGCGGCGGCTGATTGGGTAGGCTCTGCGGTGCGCAGGCCGAAAGCGCGAGCACCGCGACGAGACTCAGGCCCGCGAGGGCGGTCGAGAGACGTGTGAAGGGGGCAAAACGCGAATCGGCCAAGGGAACAATACGGGAGGACATGGCAAACGCTCGAAACCTTTCAACCGATCGGACGCGTGGCCAAAGCCAATGGTGACCGAGCCTAGAGGGGCGCCAGGGGGAAGTAAACCCGACTCCGACCTGCCCCCCGGTCTCTATCTGGTGGCGACGCCGATCGGAAACCTCGGCGATATCACGCTGCGCGCGCTCGAAACCTTGAGGGCCGCGGATCTGATCGCCTGCGAGGACACGCGGACGACCAGCGTTCTGCTCGCCCATTACGGCATCGACCGCCCGACCACCGCCTATCACGAGCACAACGCGGAGCGCGCGCGCCCCCGGCTGATCGAGCTGCTCCGGCAGGGCGGACGGGTCGCCCTGGTCTCTGACGCGGGAACGCCCCTGATCTCGGACCCGGGCTACAAGCTGGTCGCCGCCGCGCTTGAGGCCGGCATCGCGGTCACGACCTGCCCGGGGCCTTCGGCCGTGATCGCCGCGCTCTCGCTCGCCGGATTGCCGACCGATCGGTTTCTCATGGTCGGCTTCCTGCCGCCGCGCGCGGCCGCGCGGCGCACGACGCTGCAATCCCTCAAGGCGATCGAAGCCACCCTCATTGTGCTCGAGGCGCCCCATCGCTTGGCGGAGAGCCTGGCTGACATGGCGACCATCCTGGGTCCGCGGCCGGCGGCGGTGGCGCGCGAGCTCACCAAGCGCTTCGAGGAGGTGCGGCGCGCGCCGCTCGACGCCTTGGCCGCGCACTACCGGGAGGCAGGCGCGCCGAAGGGCGAGATCGTCGTGGTGATCGGGCCGCCGCTTGAGGCCGCGCCGGCGCTCGATGACGCCGCGATTGATGAACGCCTGGGCACGCTGCTCGCGAGCCATCGCGTCGGCGAGGCTGCCGCCGTGCTCGCCGCCGAAACCGGCCTGCCGCGTCGCATGCTTTATGCGCGCGCACTGAAGCTCGCCGTAAAGGCGGAAGAATGAGTCGTCGTCACGACGCCGAGCGTTGGGGTGCGCGGGCTGAATCGATCGCGGCATGGTGGCTGCGTCTGAAAGGATGGCGCGTGCTTGCGCGGCGATTTCGCACGCCGATGGGCGAGATCGATTTGATTGCGGCGCGCCGCAATGTCCTTGCCATCATCGAGGTCAAGGCGCGCGACGAGATCGACGCGGCGCTCGATGCGGTTCATGCGCGCAGCCGTCAGCGCATCGAGCGTGCGGCCGAAGCGTTCATGGCCGGCCATCAGCATTGGAGCAAATTTTCGCCACGATTCGACGTCATGATCATCCGCCCATGGCGCCTGCCGCGGCACCTGCGCGATGCATGGCGCCCCGACTGGCGGTGACGACCGCGGGGGTCTGTGGCGGGTGAACACGACGAACCTTTGTCGCGCGCTGTACGCTCGCCGAATTGTTATCAGCCGGCCCACGCATCAGCGGCGGCGGCGGCTGGATTTCCCATCGGCTCCTGGCCACAATGCTCGACCTGAGCGACCCCCGCTCGGCGTCAAGCGGCGTTGAGACATTGAATGGCGTGAGCGACCCGATGAGCCTTTTTGCAAGCGAGAGAGCGATCGATCGTGTGACCGGAGCGCGGCCTGACATTGACTGCACGATCAGGCCTCGCCGCGCTTCCGCGCGGGGTCGTCGGTCATGACACCCTCGTTTTCGATCGAATCCGCCCTCACCGCCTTTGGTACGCGCGACGATGATGACCTCGACATCGCGGAGGTCGCGCTGCTGCTGGGTGCGCTCGATCGGCCATCCTCGGATCTCGATCCCTATCGGGCTCACCTCAATGCGCTCGGTGCCGCGCTGATCAATGGCACCGGCAAAGACACGACGGCGCTCGATGAGCGGGTCAGGCGCATCAACGACGTTCTCTATCGGCGCTTTGGCTATGCCGGCGACACGAGCGACTATGAGCACCCCGACAACGCCAATCTGTTGCGCGTGATCGACCGGCGTGTCGGCCTCCCCGTCAGCCTCGGAATCCTCTACATCCACTTGGCGCGCTCGCAGGGCTGGCCTGTCATGGGCCTCGCCTTCCCCGGCCATTTCCTGGTGCGTCTCGATCACGAAGCGCGGCGCGTGATCGTGGACCCGTTTCACAACGGCCAGCCGCTCGAGGCCGGCCATTTGCGTGACCTGATCAAGCAGTTTCACGGCGCCTCGGCCGAGCTCGAACAGCGCCACTATGCGGGCGTGTCGGACCGCGAGGTGCTGCTCAGGCTTCAGAACAATCTGAAGACGCGCGCGCTTCAGGCCAATGATCCACAACGCGCGACCGTGATCCTGAAGCGCATGACCCTGATCGCGCCCAAGGCCGCCTCGCTCTGGCGCGAGCTTGGCCTGATCGAGGCTCATGTGGGCAATATTCGCCGCGCGATCGGGGCGCTTGAGACGTTTCTTGAGCTTGCGCCCGGCGCAAAAGAGGCGGAAAAGACGGCAGACCTGCTCAAGCGCCTGCGGGGGACGCTGAACTGAGATGAGCCTGGCTGTCGCGATCCAGATGGACCCGATGGAGTCCATCAACATCGATGCCGACTCGACCTTTGCCCTGGCGCTCGAGGCAAAGGCGCGCGGCCACGGCCTCTACCATTATTTGCCGAGCGCGCTCGCACTCCGGGAAGGCCGCGTGGTCGCCCGCGCCGCGCCGCTCGATGTTCGGCGCGAGCGCGGCAATCACTTCACGCTGGGCGAGGTGCGCGTGATCGAGCTCGCGACCTTCGACGTCGTCCTGATGCGCCAGGACCCACCGTTTGACATGGCCTATATCACCGCGACGCACTTGTTGGAGCACGTCAAGCGCACGACGCTCGTGATCAATGATCCTGCTCATGTGCGGAACGCGCCGGAAAAGTTGTTCGTCACCCACTTTCCAGACCTGATGCCACCGACCCTGATCAGCTCGGACGCAGCGCTCATTCGCGAGTTCCGCGCCGAGCACAAGGACATCGTGGTGAAGCCGCTCTTCGGCAATGGCGGCGCCGGCGTGTTTCACATCGCGCCCGATGACGAGAACCTGAACGCGCTCCTGGAGATGTTCACCGCGCGCTCGCGCGAGCCGGTCATCGTGCAGCGCTACATCCCCGCCGTGCGCCAGGGCGACAAGCGGATCATCCTGGTCGACGGCGAGGCGGTCGGTGCGGTCTCGCGCGTGCCGCCGGCGGGTGAGGCGCGCGCCAACCTGCATGTCGGCGCCAAGGCCGTGCCGGCCAAGCTCACCCCGCGCGATCAGGAAATCTGCAACGCGATCGGGCCGGCGCTCAAATCACGCGGGCTTGTCTTCGTCGGCATCGACGTGATCGGCGACTACATCACCGAGATCAATGTCACGTCACCGACCGGGATTCAGGAAATCTCGCGCTTCGACGGCGTCAGCCTCGCCGCCAAGGTGTGGGACGCGATCGAGCATCGGCGCAAGGCGCATCGGCAGGGCTAGAGTGAGTCATTGTGCGGCGTGCCGCGCTGCCGACGCTCCATCGTCTGCGCAACATCGTGAGAGGAAAATGCAATGGGCCAGCCGAGGTTGTCTCTGCTTGTAGGTCTAATCACGCTCGCGATGCCGTTTGCCACATCTGCGGCCGACGGCGGCACGACGCCCGCGCCCGAAGGCGCCAGCCTCTATTTCATCGCGCCACTCGACGGAGAGACGGTCTCGAGCCCCGTGCGCGTGGTGTTCGGGCTCAAGGGCATGGGCGTGGCGCCAGCAGGCGTGGAGGAAGAAAACACCGGGCATCATCATCTCATCGTCGATGCGCCCTTGCCGCCACTCGATGAAGCCATTCCGAAGGACGATCAGCATCACCATTTCGGCGGCGGCCAAACCGAGACGCCGCTCGAACTTCAGCCGGGCGCGCACACGCTGCAACTGCTCCTCGGTGACCACAATCACATCCCGCATGCGCGGGCGGTTATGTCACCGGCCATCACGATTACGGTGAAATGACGGGCGGCGTGAGCACGCCGCCCGCGATGAACCGCTATTTCAGCATGCCCTTGACCGCGTCGATGCCGGCCTGGGCGCATTGCTCGTCCTCATCGGCCGAGGCGCCGCTGACGCCGATGGCGCCGATGTGCTGGCCGCCTTCGGTCATGATCGGCAGGCCGCCGGCGAAGGCCGCGAGGCCCTCGGAGAAGGCGAGGCCAGGCACCGGCGCGGGCTGACCGTCCTTGCCGAAGGAGATCTCGGCCACCACCCGCGTCGAGAACGGGAACATTGCCGAGGTCCAGGCCTTGTCCTGCGAGATCTTGGCGCTGCCGAGGAAGGCGTTCTCCTGGCGGCGGAACAACTTCAAATTCCCACCATCGTCCACAATCGCGATGTTGACCGGGCGATAGCCGGCCTTCTTCTGCGCGGCCTCGCAGGCGTCCGCCATCTTGTTGGCGATCTCGAGCGTGAGCACGGGCTTCTGGTCCAGCGCGAAAGCGTCTGCCGCGATCGCCGCGAAGCTCATGGCGCCAATGGCCGCCGCCGAAAGCACTGTTCCGATGCGCATCTTGCTCTCCCCATTATGTTGAACTCGACCGCCGAGGGTCGGGAAAACCTTAGCAAGCGGCATTGAGCGCGGCGACCATGTGACCTAACACCGATGTCCAGGACATGGTGACGATTGCGTGAGCGTTCTGTGGCCGCGCGCCATGCGTGACACTGGACGGCGCGACGATCCTCGCGCACGATTGATCAACGAAACTGATGGATTGTCCGATGCCGAGACTTCTCACCCCCGACCAGGTTGAGCGCTATGGGCGCGACGGCCTGGTTTTTCCCGTCCCCGTGTTGAGCGAGGCTGACGCGCGGGCTTGCCGACATCAGCTCGAGGCGTTCGAGGGGCAGAATGGCGGCGCGCTCAAGGGCGCCTACCGCTTCAAGAGCCACCTGTTGTTCAAGTGGCTGGCCGACCTCGTTCGCACGCCGCGGATCCTCGACATGGTGGAGGATTTGATCGGGCCCGACATCCTGCTCTGGAACACCAACTGGTTCATCAAGGAGCCGAGGACGCCAAACTTCGTCTCCTGGCACCAGGACAACAATTATTGGGGCCTCGACACCAAGAATCTGGTCAGCGTGTGGATCGCGCTCTCGCCGGCCACGGTCGAGACCGGCTGCATGCGCATGGTGCCGGGCAGCCACCGCTGGCCGACGCTTCCCCATGTCGACACCTTTCACGCCGACAACATGCTGACGCGGGGGCAAGAGATCGAGGTGGGCGTGGACGAAGCCCAGGCGGTGAACGTGGCGCTCGGCACCGGCCAGGCCGCGCTCTTTGCCTATGGCATCGCGCACTCATCGCCGGCCAACAGGAGCGATGACCGTCGCATCGGGCTCGTCCTCCGCTACGTGCCGCCCGAGACGCGTCAGACCCTAAGCGATTGGGACAGCGCGGCGCTGGTGCGTGGCGTCGACCGCTTCGGCCATTTCGCGCCCGAGCCGGTGCCGGCCCACGACTTCGATGAAGCGGCGGTGGCCTTTCACAAGCGCGCCGAGGAGCAGCAGCGCCGGATCTATTACAAGGACACCGACTGGAAAACGCACCGGACGTGACACGAGGGAAACCGACATGGCAACGGTGATCGCGGAGCGCTCGGTGGCGATGGGGGGCGATGAGGTCGAGCGCATCACGCAGCGCTACGGCCAGCCCGACGTGCACATCGCGCCCGACGGCCATGACGGGCTGATGATGCCGATCTTCCCCGGCGTGTTCGTGCGGCACTTAAGCTTCGACGTGCGCAACAACGCCTTCACCAACATCACATGGGTGCCGGAGGGCGGCATGATCGGCCGGCATCGTCATCGCGGCTCGGTCGATGGCCTGGTGCTCGAAGGGAGCTGGCGCTACCTCGAATATGACTGGGTCGCAACCCCCGGCAGCTTCATCCATGAGAGCCCGGGCGTGATCCACACGCTCGAGGCCAAGCCCGGCATGAAGACCTATTTCCGCATCCAGGGCGCGCTCGAGTTCTTCGATGAGGCCGACAATCTCACGCTCGTGCTCGACGTGTTCTGGATGATCAACCACTACACGGGCTATTGCCGCGAGCACGGCCTCGCCATCAATCAGCGCCTGTTCGTATAGCGCAGAGCGAGCCCCACCCCTCGACGGGAGCCTATTTCCGGCCCCATGATGCCGCCGCGGGCCTCTCGCGGAGCATTCATGGTCGCCCACGTCACGACGGTTGCGTTCCAGGGCATCGAGGCTGAGCCGGTCGATGTGCAGGTGCATATCGGCGCCGGCATGCCGGCCTTTGCGGTCGTTGGTCTGCCCGACAAGGCGGTCGGTGAATCGCGCGAGCGGGTGCGCGCGGCCTTGAGCTCACTCGGGCTCTCGCTGCCCTTGCGGCGCATCACCGTCAACCTCGCGCCGGCCGACATGCTGAAGGAAGGTTCGCACTTCGACCTGCCGATCGCGCTCGGCCTCCTGATCGCGATGGACGTGCTGCCGGCCGAGGAGCTTGCCGGCTATGCCGCGCTCGGCGAGCTCGGGCTCGACGGCGCGCTGATCGGCATTGCGGGCGTGCTGCCGGCCGCGATCGCGGCCAACGCAAAGGGGCTCGGCCTGATCTGCCCGGCGGCCAATGGCAGCGAGGCGGCGTGGGGCGGCGGCCAGGACGTGCTGGCGCCCTCATCGCTGCTCGCGCTGATCAATCACTTCAAGGGCACGCAGCTGCTCGGCCGACCGGAGCCCGCGTTCGTCGATGACGGCCGCAACTACCCTGATTTGCGGGACGTGAAGGGCCAGGAGACGGCCAAGCGCGCGATCGAGATCGCGGCTGCCGGCGGGCACCACCTTCTGATGATCGGCCCTCCGGGCTCCGGCAAATCGATGCTGGCCTCCCGTCTGCCCGGACTGCTTCCCCCACTCGAGCCCGAGGAGGCGCTTGAGGTCAGCCTGGTCGCGTCGGTCACCGGCCAGCTCGTCGACGGTCGGCTTACACGCAGGCGGCCGTTTCGCGACCCGCACCATTCGATCTCGATGCCGGCGATGGTGGGCGGGGGCTTGCGCGCCAAGCCGGGCGAGGTGTCGCTTGCCCATCTCGGCGTGCTCTTTCTGGACGAACTGCCGGAATTCCCAAGGCAGGTGCTCGATGCCCTGCGTCAACCCCTCGAGACCGGGCGGATCACCATCGCGCGCGCCAATGCGCATGTCAGCTACCCGGCGCGCTGCACGCTCATCTGTGCTCTCAACCCGTGTCATTGCGGTTACCTGGCCGATGCGGCCCGTGCATGCACGCGCGCGCCGAAATGCGCGATCGAGTATCAAGCGCGCATCTCGGGCCCGCTCTATGACCGCATCGATCTGCACGTCGAGGTCGGCGAACTCTCGGCCAACGACCTTGCGCTGCCGCCCCCGGCCGAGGGCTCGGCCGAGGTGGCGACGCGCGTGGCGCGGGCCCGCGCCGTGCAGGCCGCGCGTTATCGCGAGCATGGCGCCTTCCCCAGGGTGCGCACCAATGCCGAGGCCGAGGGCGAGCTGCTCGAGGCCGTGGCCGCGCCGGACGATGCCGGGCGCGCGCTGCTCGGCGAGGCGGTCGAGCGGCTCAAACTCTCGGCGCGCGGCTATCACCGGGTCATGCGGGTGGCGCGCACCTTGGCCGACCTCGAAGGCGCCAACGCCGTGCGCCGGCTCCACATCGCCGAGGCATTGTCTTACCGGAGGATCGAGCTGCCGCGCTGAGTGTCCACACAACAACCCAGGGAGCCGCATTATGAAAGAGCACGAGGAAGGCTATTCGATGCCGCTGTCGGCGCCGACCTATACGGCGCCGCCCTTTGAGGCGATGGAGGAAGGCAAGATCCTGCTCATGGTCTATCGCGCCGACAAGAAGGCCGTCGCTTGGGAGGTGCCCGAACCGCTGAAGCCCTATGGCGATGGCACGATGCTCGCGTGGATCGGCGACATGCGCCAGCCATCGCACTCGGTCGGCCTCTATCACGAGTGCCTGACCGGCATCAAAGTGCGCTATGGCGACAAGGTGGGCTGGTACATCAACTACATCTGGGTCGATCACGACATGGCGCTCACCTTCGAGCGCGAGATCTATGGCTGGCCGGCACATCTGTGCGAGACCACGGCGCTCCGCTTCCACGGCAGCCAAGTGCTCGGCGATTGCACGCGCTATGGCGAGACCCTGATGCGCATGAGCATGAACGTGACGAGCCTGCCGCCCAAGGGCCGCACCAAGCCGCTCGAGGATGAGATCGCCAAGATGTCGGGCGGCACCTGGCTGCAGATTCGGAAGTTCCCCGCGCCCGCGCGCGGCGTGAAGCCGATCAAGGAAGTGCTCGAGATTCCGCCGACCGACTTCAAGCTGCACGAGACCTGGAGCGGCTCGATGACGCTCGAGCTCGGCAAGTCAGGTATGTATCCGAACCTGCACGCGCTCGAGCCGAAGGAAATTCTCGGCTGCTACCTCATCCGGGCGTCCTGGATCGTGCCCTACCCGACCGTGCTGTGGACGAATCGCGAAGGTGGCGGCGGGGCAAAGGGGCGCAAGCGCTGACGCCTCACAACGCCTGATACATCACGAGCGCATCGACATAGCCGTGGCGCGGTGAGTTGAACGCGCCGGGCAGGCGGCCGACGATGGTGAAGCCGCAGGCCTGCCAAAGGTGCACGGCGACCTCGTTGGTGCTGATCACGAGGTTGAACTGCATGGCGCGAAAGCCGCGCGCGCGGGCTCGCTCCAACGAATGCAGGCACATCGCGCGCGCGACACCGCGGCCGCGCGCCTCGGTGGCGGTGACATAGCCGCAGTTCGCGACGTGGGAGGCGGGGCCGGTGCTGTTGGCGCGCAGATAATAGGCGCCGAGCGCCGCGCCCCCGGACTCCGCGATGAACATCTCGTGCTCGGCCTTGAAGAAATGCGCGAGCGCGGCTTCGCGTGTCATGTCGCGCGCGAGCGGATAGGTCTCGCCCTCGCGGATCATGGGCTCGATCACGCGCCAGACCGAATCGTCATCCGCACGTGTCGCGGGGCGAATCAAGATCGGCGCTCGGCCCGTCGGTTTCACCCCCCACCCCAACCCTCCCCCTCAAGGGGGGAGGAAGACAAGAGGACGTCGGCAATCCACCGCAGCGAATCTCCTAGCCCCTCCCCCTCTAACGGGGGAGGGTTGGGAGGGGGTGGGGCCGCGAGGGCCATGATCGCCCGCGCACTCACGGCGCCCGCCAATCTTGCGCCTGCTCGAAGGCGTGGGCGGCACGATAGACGGTCGGCTCATCGAAGTGCCGGCCGATCAGCATGAGGCCGATGGGGAGGCCATCGTTCTGGCCGCAAGGGATCGAGATCGCCGGGTGATGCGTCGCATCGAATGGCGCGACATTCAGGAGCATCTCATGTGCGCGCCGCACGATCTCGGTGGGCCCGGCATCGGAAGCGGGCAGCTTGGTCGCCTTCATCGGCAGGGTCGGCATGAGGAGCAAATCGCACGCCGCCAGCATCGCGTCATAGGCGGCGCGCAAGCTGCGCCACAGGTTCATCGCCTTGGCGTAGTAGTGGAGGCCGTGGCGCTGGCGGATATAGGTGCCGAGCACGGTCATCATCTTGACGGTATGGGGCAGCGAATCGCCCTGCTTCGGCCAATCGCGCAGACGTGCCATCAGCGCGGGCGAATAGCGGTCGAGCCGGCTCGCGCCCTGGCCCTCGCCCCAGGTCGCCGTGTTCATGATGCCGTCGAGCGCGACCGGCTGCCAAATGTCGATGCCGTTACGGTGCAGCGGGATCGAAACGTCCTCGACCGTCGCGCCGAGCTTGCAGAACAGCGTGGCCGCCGCGCGCACCTTGGCATCGACATCGGGCTCGGAGGTCGGCCAACCGAAACCCTCCTTGACCACGCCGATCCGCAGGCCTTTGGCGCCGCCTTCGAGCATCGAAGCGTAGGGATGCACCACGACATCGCGCTGGCGTGAATCGATGCCGTCAGGCCCGGCGATGGCCTCCAGCATCCGCGCGTTGTCGCGCACGGTCGCGCTCATCGGGCCGGCATGATCGACCGCGATCTCCATCGGCATGATGCCGGTATAGGGCACGAGGCCGTAGGTGGGCTTGAGCCCGACGATGCCGGAATAGGATGCAGGCATGCGGATCGAGCCGCCCTGATCGCCACCAAGCGCGAGATCCACCTCGCCGAGACCGATGAGCGTCGCGCAGCCTGAGGACGAGCCGCCGGCCGAAAAACCATGCCGCCGCGGGTTGTGCACCGGGCCGAACGGGCTCGTGTGGCTCGCGCCCGAAAGCCCGAGCGCCTCGCACTCCGCCTTGCCGATGATGGTTGCGCCGGCATCCAAGAGCCGCGTCACCACCGTGGCGTCGTACTCCGGCACGAAGCCCTCGAGCGGCCTGGCGCCGTTCATCATCGGCACGCCCGCGACCATGACGCTGTCCTTCAGCGCGACCGTCTTGCCCTTGAGCGGACCCGCGGCGGCACCCTCGATGCGCACCTTCCATGCCCAGGCGCCATATGTGTTGTCGGCCGGATCCGGTCGCGCGCCCCGCGTACGCGGATATTTCGGCGTGAACGCGGCCTCGCTCAACCCATCGACGAAATTGTAGCTCGCGATATAGGTCGGCATGAGACCGCGATAGGCCTCGATCTCGTCCGCGGAGAGATGAAAGCCGCAGCGCGCGGCGATTTCCCGCACCTCGTCGGCGGACGGCAGGTTGACCGGCATGGCGCGGGCTCCCTTGTTCCCGCGCTCATGCTGAGCCGGCTCTTGACCGAGAGCAACCGTTTGTCGGGTGGTTGATGCGGAGATCGGGGCGTTCAAGGAGATCAGGCGAAGAGGGCCGGAATGTGATGTGCATCAACGTGCTGCGTTCATGTAGACTTCCCGAGTCGCCCATCGAATTTGATGGCCGCTTATTCCTGAGGTCTGCTCCATGAACACCCCCATCACGCAGGAGCAACGGCAACGAGAGATCGATGCCAACTTTGAGGCCTTCCAAGATCTTCTGCCAAAGATTCTCGATCACGAACGCGGTCGATTTGCCGTCATGCGGGACAGAAAGATCATTGAGGTATTTGATACGGCGGGCGACGCGCTGCGCGCCGCAGCCATGAAGTTCGAAGACGGAAGATACTCGATTCAAGAAATTACCGATCGAGTGATTGGCCTCGGCTACTACTCCTATGCCGTGCCTAGCCGGTAGCTTCGATCCCTCTATCGGCCCCGTATTCGAGCTTGGCGTCGGTCGCCCACTCGTCGATGTGCGACGTGAGGGCACGACGATTTCGCAGAGTTTTCTCCAGATACGAGCGTTGATCGACACGGGAGCTGCTTCTTCATGCGTGACAGAAGCGGCTGCGCGGCGCATCGGAGTGTTCGCCGCAGGCAAAGCTTGGATGGAAAGCACAACGGGGCGGCGTCAATGCAACTACTACATTCTTGATTTGCAGTTGCCGACTGTTGGACATCATGGCCAACCCGCACCCATCCCGGTTAGAGACGTTCAGGTGATCGAGATTGTTCCCATGTCTCCCCACTTTGATGCTCTCTTGGGTCGTGACGTATTGGATCGAGGACTATTCAGTCTTTCTGGTCACGACCGCCGTTTCGTCTTCTGCTTGTGATCGCTGCGGCGACTTCTACCGCGTCATCACCATCGGCCCGATCGCGCGGCCACCCAGTATGTGCGCGTGGATGTGCGGCACCTCCTGCCCACCATGACCGCCGGTGTTGAGGATCGTCCGATAGCCGCTCTGATCGACGCCAAGCTTGCGCGCAACATCGCCGACCGCCTTGAAGAAACGCCCGACCTCCTCCGCGCCCGCCTCGCGCGTGAAATCATCCAGCGAGACATAGGGCTTCTTCGGAATCACCAGCACGTGCACCGGCGCCTTGGGCGCGATGTCATGAAAGGCGAGCACGTGCTCGTCCTCATGCACCTTCTTGCACGGGATCTCGCCGCGGAGGATACGGGCGAAGACATTGGAAGTGTCATAGGCCATCAGAGGGCTCCCTGGATAACCCTCCCGCCCGCTGGCGGGAGGGAGGGATAGGGTGGGAGGGTGGATACCAAGCGCGCGGGACGCGCGCTAGAGGCTTCGCCTATGCCGCCACCCCCATCCCCTTGCCCCTTTCCCCGCCCCGGCGGGAAAAGGGGAATTCCACCTGCTCAAGCGGGTGAAGGGGTTCTCCGCCGGCGCAGTAGCGCGGCTTATCTACTCTCCTCGTTTCCTCTTCTCATCAATTCCTGAGGTGCCCTTCCGCTTCTCGATCTCGGCATAGACCTCGGCGGGCGTGACGCCGCAATCGGCCCAGAGCACGAGCAGATGGTAGAGCACGTCGGCGCTCTCCGAGACGACGTGGCTGCGCTCCTGCGCGGTCGCCGCGATCACCGCCTCGACCGCCTCCTCGCCAAGCTTCTTCGCGACATGCGCGCGCCCTTTGGAGAACAGCTTCGCGGTGTAGGATGTGGCAGGGTCCGCGCCCTTGCGGCTCTCGATCACCGCGAACAGCTCATCGAGCACCGAGGCACCGGGCTTGTTGGTCGACATGCTGGCCTCTCTTCCCGCCCGGCCTCAGTGCGCGACCAGGCCGCGCCGCACGCCTGCCGCCTTCTCCGCAACCACGGCGCCCGCTTTATCCCCAAGCGCAGCGAAGGCGCGCGCGAGAAAGGCATGGCCGCTCGCGCTGTTGGGCTTGAGCGCGATGCGCTCGCGGGCCAGCGCGCGGGCGAGCCCCGGCTGGCCGCCCTTCAAGACCGCGACGATCAAGGTCTGCGTCAACACATCGCGCTGGGCGTGACTGCCGCCGAACCGGTTGGCCTTGGGCCTGAGATTGGCCAGCAACTCGATCGTCGTCGCATAGTCGCCGCGCCCGAAGGCATGAAGCGCGCGACAAACGGGAAGGCCGACCTCACGCGTCATCATGGCGTTGGTGCCGGGGCCTGCCGAGGCCTTCTCCTGCGCGGCCAGCAGCGCGTTCGCCTCCACCTCGCGTCCCGTCGCCGCGAAGCACATCATGCCGTGCATGTCGTTGAACGCGTAATACGCGTCACCCGCCTGCGCGGCATAGAGCTCGGCCAGCTCGCTCCAGCGCGCGCCGACATCGACGTCGAGCAGCTTGAGGCGCCACAACATCGCCGCCGCGTCCAACATGTCGAGCGCGACCTTGGAGCGGGCCGAGCGGATGGGTCCGTCATAGAGCGCCAGCACCTTCGCGATCTCGCCGCGATCGAGATAATAGAGCGCGAGGTGCCACCAATTGTGCACCGAGAAGAAATTCCCCGGCGCCCAATCCTCTTCGTGCTCCTCAAGCCAGGCGACACCCTCGGCGTGTCGCGCCTGCATCTCACACACATGTGCGAAGGCGTGAATGCCCCAGGCATCCTTCGGGTTGAGCGCGATCGCTCGCTTGGCCGTGGCCTCGGCCGCACCATAGTCGCCCATCTCCTCAAGGCCGAAGGCGTGCATGCTGAGCGCGAAGCCATAGCCCGGCACCTGCTCATCCCACGCCGGCAGCACGCGCGCGACGCGATCACGCAGGCTTAAGGCATCGCCCACGAAGAAATCGCCGATGTGGCCGATCTGCAGCGCGAGCAGGTCGCGCGGATGATCGATCAGCACCTTTTCGAGCAGGTTGGGCGTGCCTTGATAATCGCCATCGAGCCAGGCGCGCGCTGCCCTGATGTGGCCGCGCTCGCGTGCATTGGCCGCGTTGCTGAGTGCCTCGGCGGCTTCGACCGTGCGTTTCAGCTCGGGCTCGGCGCCGCGCTCGGTCGAGAGCAGGAGAATATGCGCCTTCAGGAGATGGCCGAGCACGAACGACGGATCTGCCGAGATCACATTGTTGATCGTCGCGAGCGGATCGCCGACATAGGCGTTGAGCTCGCCGAGTGCCTTTTCGAAGCCGTCGAGCGCGGCGCGATTGCTGGTGCTGGTGGGCTCGCCGCGCGAATCACTGAGCGCCATGGGTTCCTCTTATCGCTTGTTCTAGCGCACCGGAATGCCGGCGCGCCGCATGTGGTCCTTGGCCTGCTGAATAGAATAGGTGCCGAAATGAAAGATGGAAGCCGCGAGCACCGCGGTGGCGTGGCCATCGCGAATGCCGTCCACCATATGATCAAGCGTGCCGACGCCGCCGGACGCGATCACCGGCACGGGCACGGCATCGGCGATCGCGCGCGTGAGCGGAATGTCGTAGCCCGCCTTGGTGCCGTCGCGATCCATCGAGGTGAGGAGCAGCTCGCCGGCGCCGGCCTCGACCATGCGTTTCGCCCAGTCGACCGCATCGATGCCGGTTGCGTTGCGCCCGCCATGGGTGAAGACCTCGAAGCGCCCCTCGCCGACCCGCTTGGCATCGATCGCCACGACGATGCACTGGCTGCCGAACTTCTCCGCGGCTTCGGCGACGAACGCCGGCCGCCTGACCGCTTCGGTGTTGATCGACACCTTGTCGGCGCCCGCGAGCAACAGGCGTCGCACATCCTCGACGGTGCGCACACCGCCGCCGACGGTGAGCGGCATGAAGCACATCTCGGCAGTGCGGCTGACCACGTCATAGAGAATGTCGCGCGCCTCATGACTCGCCGTGATGTCGAGGAAACAGAGTTCATCCGCCCCTTGCCCGTCATAGACCCGTGCCTGTTCGACCGGATCGCCGGCGTCCTTCAGATCGACGAACTTCACGCCTTTGACCACGCGGCCGGCGTGAACGTCGAGACAGGGAATGACGCGCATTTTGAGCATAGGATCGCCTAACCTTTATCGCCCTTCTTCCCGTCTTTTACCCGTCGGCGCCGGTCCAGGCCACCTTGCACGCAGGCCGGTCTGAGCGGCGCCGACGGCAGATGTACAGGGAGGAAGAGCCAGGGATGGAGGGTCGAACAATAGCGGGCTACGCCCGCTATGTTTTCTCCCCCACCCAAAGTCCCTCCCCCGATCACGGGGGAGGGATTGTCTCACCGAGGATGCGCAATGCCACTTTCGCCTCTATCCTCCCGTCATACAGCGCCCGTCCGCACACGACGCCGACGATGCCCGAGCCCTCTTCGGCCTTGAGGCGGCGCAGATCGTCATGGCTCGAGACACCGCCCGAGGCAATGACCGGTGTCTTGATCGCACGGGCGAGCTCTGCCGTGGCCGCCACGTTCATGCCGCAGAGCACGCCGTCGCGCTCGATGTCGGTGTGGATGATGGCGGCGACGCCGGCGTCCTCGAAGGCACGGGCGAGATCGAGCGTGGCGAGGCTCGAGGTCTGCGCCCAGCCCTCGATCGCGACACGGCCGCCGCGCGCATCGATGCCGACCGCGATCCGCCCCGGGAAGCGCTGGCACGCCTCGCGCACGAGGGACGGCGTCTTGACCGCCGCAGTGCCGAGGATGACGCGGCGCACGCCGTGGCCGAGCCAGGCTTCGATGGTGGCCATGTCGCGAATGCCGCCGCCGAGCTGCACCGGCAGCTTGACCGCGGCGAGGATGGCCTCGACCGCGCTCGCATTGACCGGCCGTCCGGCGAAGGCGCCATTGAGATCGACGATGTGCAGCCACTCGAAACCCTGCGTCTCGAAGGCGCGCGCCTGGGCCGCAGGGTCCTGCGAGAACACCGTTGCCTGCGCCATGTCGCCCTGCACGAGGCGAACGCAGGCGCCGTCCTTCAGATCGATCGCGGGAAAGAGAATCATGTCAGGCGCGACGCGGGCTGCTTAGAGATCTTTCGAGTAGTAAAGGCCGGCGATGAGCTGGCTGTTGACCTTAGCGTATTTGGGGTGCCGACCCCAGCGCACGAAGCCCTCGCTTTCATAAAGCGCAATGGCCGCGCTTTGGGTTTCACGCACCGAGAGGTTCATGACCTCGAAGCTGGCCGCCCGCGCCTCGGCGATCGCGGCCTCAAGCAGCGCACGCGCGAGGCCGTGGCCACGGGCCCAGGGCGCGACGAAATGCGTATCGACCAGGCATGCGTGGGCCCAGGCCTCCTTCTGGCGCGGCGGGCTGACCAATTGGATCGAGCCGGCGACCACCTGATCGAGCCGCGCGACCAGGAGCTTTCGCTCAGGCACGATGAGCACACCGCGCCAATAGCGCTCGAAGGCCTCGCGCTGCGGCGGGCGTACCCAGCCGAAGCCGGCGCCGTCGACGATCGCGGCGGACGCCGCGTCGCACAGATCGCCGAGGTCGCGCTTATTGAGCGCGGTGATCAGCTCGACGGCGACGCGTGCCTTGGTGGTCTGTTCGGCCATGATGCTGCCCTCAGGGTCGCCAGGAGAGAAAGTTCGCGATCAGCCTGAGGCCGACCGCCTGGCTCTTCTCCGGGTGGAATTGCGTGCCGATGAAGTTGTCGCGCCCGACAATGGCCGCGACCGGCCCGCCATAGTCGACACGCCCGAGCACGATCTCGGCCGAGCGCGCGGCCAGATGATAGCTGTGCACGAAATAGGCGTGATCGCCGGGCGCGATGCCGGCGAGCACCTTGTGCGATGATTTCAGGCCCGCGAGATCGTTCCAGCCCATATGCGGAACCTTTAGCGTCGGATCGCCGGGCTCGAGCTTCATGACCTCGCCGTCGATCCAGCCGAAGCCTTCATGCTCGCCATGCTCGCGGCCGACACGCGCCATCAGCTGCATGCCGACGCAGATGCCGAGGAAGGGCTTCGCCTGTCTGATGACCGCTTCATCGAGCGCCTGCCACATGCCATCGAGCGCCTGAAGGCCGCGCTTGCAGTCCGCGAACGCGCCGACCCCAGGCAGCACAAGATGGCTCGCGCGCGTGAGGGCCGAAGGATCGCTGGTGACGATGATGTCCTCGCGCACACCGGTCTCGCGCGCCGAGCGCTCAAACGCCTTGGCCGCCGAGCGCAGATTGCCTGAGCCATAGTCGATGATTGCGACACTCATGTCGGCGTGTCCGCGACGGTGCGGCTCATCTCGGGCAGGCGCCCGAGCGTCGGCCGCGGTTCGGCACCGGTGCGCTGCGCGAGGCGAATGAGCGCCTCGGCCTCATCACGCGCGATCACCACATCGAACAGGCGATAGCCGCGTGATTCGAGCGAGGCGACCCAGGCGTCGCGCGCCGAAACGCCGCAGAGAATCGTGTAGCCGATGATCGCGAGCGCACGCGAGGCGGGGTCGAGCCCCAGGATCTCGGGCAGACCCGCCGCCACCGAAAGCAACGCGAGCGCGCCAAGCCCCGCGGTCCACATGCCGCGCGAGAAGGCATAGACCGGCCCGAGCGCGGCACCCGACCAGCTGAAGCCCTCGCGCACCAGGACGAGCCCGCTGAACGCGCCGGGATCGAGCGGGCCGGCGGCCTCCGCGCCAGGCGCGGCGCCGTGCGGGAGGTACACGGCGTAGCGGCGCATGGTCAGCTGGCGATGGTGCCGGTGAGCGTGCCCTTGGTCGAGGGCACCGCCGCGAGCGCGCGCGCATCGAGCTCGACCGCTTCGCGCAGCGCGCGCGCCAGACCCTTGAAGCACGACTCGACGATATGGTGGTTGTTCTCGCCGTAAAACGTTTCGATGTGGAGCGTGAGGCCGGCGCTCTGCGCGAACGCCTGGAACCACTCCTTGAACAGCTCGGTATCCATCTCGCCGAGCTTCGGCCGCTCGAAGCGCACCTTCCAGATGAGGTAGGGGCGGTTGGAGGCGTCGAGCGCGACGCGCGAGCAGGTCTCGTCCATCGGAATCACGGCCGAGCCATAGCGGCGAATGCCGCGCCGATCCCCCAGCGCCTTCGAGACCGCCTCGCCGATCGCGAGCCCGGTATCTTCGGTGGTGTGGTGAAAATCGATGTGCAGGTCGCCCTTGGCCTTGCACTTCAGGTCGATCAGGCTGTGGCGCGAGAGCTGCTCCAGCATGTGATCGAGAAAGCCGATGCCGGTGGAGACCTCGTAGCGGCCGGTGCCATCGAGATCGAGCTCGACGGCGATGCTGGTTTCCTTGGTGACCCGCTCAACGCGGGCCCGACGCGGTGTGGCCGTCATGACACATCAGGGGGTTGGCCGGGCACGGCCGGCGGAGGCGCCCCTTTTAGCAAAGCGGGACCAGGTTCGCCAGCCTCTCGGCCGCCCTTGAACACGGCCAAAGGCTCCCCACATTTAGCACCTGAGTCCGCGGTCGGTGCGCCACAGCCCAGCCCCAGCGCCATCCTCGATGGTGGCGCGGGGCGGGCATCCCCTATAAATGATCGCTGCAGACTCGCCGCCCCGCCTGGCTGATTAAGGAAAACCGATGACCGACTCGAGCCCTGCCGCCGCCCATGGCACGACGATTCTGTCTGTGCGCAAGGGGCGCGGGGTGGTGATCGCGGGCGACGGCCAGGTGACGCTCGGCAATGTCGTGCTCAAGTCAAACGCCCGCAAGGTGCGCCGCCTCGGCGATGGCGGCGTGATCGCCGGCTTCGCCGGCGCGACGGCCGACGCCTTTACCCTGTTCGAGCGGCTTGAGGCCAAACTCGAGCAGCACCCGGGCCAGCTCACCCGCGCCTGTGTCGAGCTTGCCAAGGACTGGCGGACGGATCGTTATCTGCGCCGGCTGGAAGCCATGATGGCGGTGGCGGATGACTCTACCTCTCTCGTGCTAACCGGCATCGGCGATGTGCTCGAGCCTGAGGATGGCCTCATCGGCATCGGCTCGGGCGGGGCCTATGCGCTTGCTGCGGCGCGCGCGCTCATCGACGTGGACGGGCTCGACGCCGAGGCGATCGCACGCAAGGCCATGGCCATCGCCGCCGACCTCTGCATCTACACCAACCGCTCGCTCACGCTCGAGCTTCTGCCGCGCTAACCGAAATCATCGATGTCTCTTCCAGCCCACAACTCACCCCCCACCCTTGCCCTCCCCCGCAAGGGGGGAGGGAAATCCATAGAAACAAGCCTCGCGACGTGGGGCTCCAAACTCGAGACCGATGTGGGCCGCCCTCTTCCCCCCTCCCCCTCGACGGGGGAGGGTTGGGGTGGGGGTGTGAGCAAATATTTCGACGGTGAGTTCACTTGTCCATGAGTGCCTTCAGCCCGCGCGAGATCGTTTCCGAGCTTGACCGCTTTATCGTCGGGCAGCGCGAGGCCAAGCGCGCGGTCGCCATTGCACTCAGGAATCGCTGGCGCCGTCAGCAGCTTGCGCCCGAGTTGCGCGAAGAGGTGATGCCGAAGAACATCCTGATGATCGGCCCGACCGGCGTGGGCAAGACCGAGATTGCGCGCCGCCTCGCACGGCTCGCCCAGGCGCCCTTCATCAAGGTCGAGGCGACGAAGTTCACCGAGGTCGGCTATGTCGGGCGCGATGTCGAGCAGATCGTGCGCGACCTGGTCGAGATCGGCATCCACATGCAGCGCGATTCCATGCGGAAAGAGGTGACCGCCAAGGCCGAGCTCGCCGCCGAGGAGCGCGTGCTCGACGTGCTGGTCGGCGAGGGCGCAAGCGCCGAGACGCGCGCCAAGTTCCGCAAGCGCCTCAGGGATGGCGAGTTCGGCCAGAAGGAAATCGAGATCGAGACGGGCGATGCCACGAACCCGCAGCTCCCGACCTTTGAGATTCCCGGCATGCCGGGCGCGCAGATGGGCATGCTCAATCTCGGCGAGGTATTGGGCAAGACCTTCGGCAGGCGCA